>Ga0307292_10000030_pt1 | contig 36704 bp, 31 predicted proteins | sample ER_DNA_149_FD_194471 | JGI IMG/M metagenome (GOLD analysis project Ga0307292, IMG submission 194471) | Bulk soil microbial communities from the East River watershed near Crested Butte, Colorado, United States - ER_DNA_149 | ecosystem: Environmental > Terrestrial > Soil > Floodplain | place...
CCGCAAGGCGATCGACCACCACTTCGAGTGCATCGAGGTCATGAACCAGACCGGATCACGGGACTTGAAGATCTGGCTCGCCGACGGCACCAACTACGCCGGCCAGGCTGACCTTCGGGGCCGGCAAGACCGGCTGGCCGACAGCCTCGCAGAGATCTATGAGCGGATCGGTGAGAATCAGCGACTGGTGTTGGAGTACAAGTTCTTCGAACCCGCCTTCTATCACACCGATGTACCCGACTGGGGCACCTCCTACGTGCACTGCGTGGCACTGGGGGAGCGGGCGGTGGTCTGTCTGGACACGGGGCATCACGCGCCAGGCACCAACATCGAGTTCATCGCCGCCCAGCTGCTGCGGTTGGGAAAGCTCGGTTCATTCGACTTCAACTCCCGCTACTACGCAGACGACGATCTGATCGTCGGCTCGGCTGATCCATTCCAGCTGTTCCGCATCTTGTATGAGGTCGTCCGGGGTGGCGGGTACGGGCCGGACTCCGACGTCGCCTTCATGCTGGATCAGTGCCACAACGTGGAGCCCAAGATCCCCGGCCAGATTCGCTCGGTACTGAACGTGCAGGAGATGACTGCGCGGGCCCTGCTCGTTGATCACGAGGCTCTCGCGGCTGCGCAGGAAGCGAACGACGTGCTCGGTGCCAATGGGATCTTGATGGATGCCTTCTACACCGACGTACGACCAGCGCTTGCTGAATGGCGCGAGGCCCGCGGCCTGCCGACCGACCCGATGCAGGCTTACGCCGAATCGGGGTACCAGGGCAAGATCGAGAAGGAACGGGCCGGTGGCACCCAAGCCGGCTGGGGAGCGTGAGTGATCATGACCAACCAGGCAGTTGCGGAGCTGATCGAGCGGTCCAACAGGCTGGGATCAGACCCCAAGAACACGAACTACGCCGGAGGCAACACATCAGCCAAGGGCACTGAGAACGATCCGGTCACCGGTGAGCCGGTCGAGCTGCTGTGGGTGAAGGGCTCCGGTGGAGACCTGGGGACTCTGACGGAGTCCGGCCTGGCTGTGCTGCGGCTTGATCGGATGCGCCAGCTCGTGAACGTCTATCCCGGGATCGATCGCGAGGATGAGATGGTCGCCGCCTTCGACTACTGCTTGCACGGCAAGGGCGGTGCCGCGCCATCCATCGATACCGCGATGCACGGCTTGGTCGATGCTGCGCATGTTGATCATCTGCACCCTGACTCCGGCATCGCGGTTGCCACCGCCGTGGACGGCGAGGAGCTGACCGCCAAGATCTTCGGCGACAAGGTGGTGTGGGTACCGTGGCGCCGGCCCGGCTTCCAGCTCGGCGTGGACATCGCCAAGATCAAGGCCGACAACCCGCAGGCGATCGGGTGCGTTCTCGGCGGCCACGGCATCACGGCGTGGGGGGATACCTCCGAGGAGTCCGAGGCCAATTCGCTGGAGATCATCAAGACCGCTGAGGCCTACATTGCTGAGCATTCCAAGCCCGAGCCGTTCGGGGCTTTGCTCGACGGGTATTCCGCACTGCCGGACGAGGAGCGACGGGCCAAGGCGGCCGCACTGGCGCCGACGTTGCGGTCAGTCGCGTCATTCGACAAGCCGATGGTCGGACACTTCAACGATGACGAGCGGGTGCTGGAGTTCCTGTCCGGTAGCGAGCATCCCCGGCTGGCCGAACTTGGCACCAGCTGCCCGGATCACTTCCTGCGGACCAAGGTCAAACCACTGGTACTTGATCTTCCGGCGGACGCCGCTGTCGAGGACTGTATCGCCCGGCTTCGCGAGCTCCACGAGGCGTACCGCGCCGATTACCAGGCCTATTACGATCGCAACGCGACACCGGACTCGCCGCCTATTCGGGGTGCCGACCCGTTGATCATTCTCGTGCCAGGAGTCGGCATGTTCTCCTACGGGAAGGACAAGCAGACCGCCCGGGTGGCTGGCGAGTTCTACCTGAACGCGATCAATGTGATGCGTGGCGCGGAGGGCCTGTCGACGTACGCGCCGATCGACGAGTCGGAGAAGTTCAAGATCGAATACTGGGCGCTGGAAGAAGCAAAGCTGCAACGCATGCCGAAGCCCAAGCCGCTCGCCACCCGGATCGCACTGGTCACCGGCGCAGCGGGGGGCATCGGCAAGGCGATCGCAGTTCGGCTTGCCGCCGAAGGTGCGTGCGTGATCATCGCGGATCTGGACGCGGGAAAGGCTCAGGCCGCGGCAGAGGAGATCGGCAACAGCGACGTGGCCGTCGGCATCGCCGCCAATGTCACCGATGAAACGGCCGTGCAGGCGGCGGTTGATGCCACACTGCTGGCGTTCGGCGGCATCGACATTGTGATCAACAACGCAGGCCTGTCGCTGTCGAAGTCCTTGCTGGACACCACGGTCGCTGACTGGGAGCTACAACACGACGTGATGGCGAAGGGCTCCTTCCTGGTGTCTCGGGCGGCGGCCAAGGCGTTGATGGAGCAGAAGCTTGGCGGCGACATCGTCTACATCTCCAGCAAGAACTCGCTCTTCGCGGGCCCGAACAACATCGCCTACTCCGCCACTAAGGCCGACCAGGCACATCAGGTGCGGCTGCTGGCCGCGGAGCTCGGCGAGCATGGCGTGAAGGTGAACGGCATCAACCCCGACGGCGTGGTGCGTGGCTCGGGCATCTTTGCGGGGGGCTGGGGTGCCAAACGCGCCGCCGTGTACGGGGTGCCGGAGGAGGAACTGGGCAAGTACTACGCCTCGCGCACGCTGCTCAAGCGTGAGGTGTTGCCGGAGAACGTCGCCAACGCGGTCTTCGTGCTCTGCTCTGCCGACCTCAGTCACACCACAGGCCTGCATATCCCGGTTGACGCCGGCGTAGCTGCCGCGTTCTTGCGATGACCAGCGGCTACGTGGCCGCGGTTGATCTTGGCGCCACGAGCGGCCGGGTGATGCTCGGCCACGTCGGCCCAGACGAATTGAGCGTGGAAGCGGTGCACCGCTTTCCCAACAACCCGGTGCGTACGCCGGACGGGCTGCATTGGAGCATCCTCGAGCTGTACCGGAACATGCTGGTGGGCTTGCGCAAGGCGGTCGGCGCCCAGCCGGATCTGGCCGGCGTCGGCATCGACTCCTGGGCCGTCGACTATGGCCTGGTGAGCGGCGATCGAATGATCAACAACCCGTTCCATTACCGGGATGAGCGCACCGCCAGAGGCGTCGATCTGGTCCACAAGATCGCTGATCATGCCACCCTCTATGCCGCGAATGGATTGCAGTTCCAGCCGTTCAATTCGATCTATCAATTGGCCGTCGATCATGAAGCCGGCGTCATCGATGACACCACCAGGATGCTGATGATCCCTGACCTGCTGGGATTCTGGCTTACCGGTGAGCAGGTAGGGGAGCGCACCAACGCCTCCACCACCGGGCTGCTCGACATCGGCACCGGGACGTGGAATGCGACCTTGATCGACAAGCTGAACGTGCCGCGCTCGCTGTTCCCGTCCTTGATCGATCCGGGGTCCCGGATCGGCTCCCTGCGCGAGGAGGTGGCGGCCGAGGTCGGTGCAACGCCGGCAACGGAGGTGATCGCGGTCGGGTCGCACGACACCGCATCGGCGGTGGTCGGCGTGCCTATGACGGAGCCGGGCGCCGCCTACATCTCGTCCGGCACCTGGTCGCTGGTCGGCGTGGAGCTTGATCGGCCGGTGCTCAGCGACGACAGCCGAGAAGCCAACTTCACCAACGAGGGCGGCGTCGACGGGAAGATCCGCTACCTCCGCAATGTGATGGGCATGTGGCTGCTCAGCGAGTCCATCCGCACCTGGGAGCGCGAAGGTCAGTCAGTCGACCTGGCCGCGCTGCTCGAGCAAGCAGCCGCGTTCAGCACGCCGGTGCCGATCTTCGATGCGAACCATCCCAGCCTGCTGCCGCCGGGCGACATGCCCAAGCGGATCGCCGTACTGTGCACTGAAGCAGGCGCAGCGGCGCCTGAGTCACCGGCTGTGTTCGCCCGCAGCATTCTGGAGAGTCTCGCCGAGGCGTACGCGACCGCGATCGATGATGCCGAACGGCTCAGCGGTTACAAGATCAACACCATACACATTGTCGGTGGCGGCAGCCAGAACACCCTGCTGTGCCAGCTAACGGCCAACCGTACGGGCCGGCGCGTCCTGGCTGGTCCCGTGGAGGCGACCGCTATCGGTAATGTGCTGATCCAGGGTCGGGCGGCTGGCCTGCTCGAGGGTGAGCTTTCAGACCTTCGGGCGCTGGTCGCGAGGGCCTTCCCGCCAGCGGAGTACCAGCCGCAGACTCCGCGTCAGCGGCTGAAGTGATCGCCGTGTCGCCCCAGCGAGGAACTCTTGCCAGCGCCAAGAGGGGACGAGAGGATACCAAGAGACGACCGGATGCAGTCATCGCTTCGTGTCGTCTGGGCCCTAAACACTCAGGCTTTCATCGCCGAACAAGGGAGCAGGTATGCAAGCGAGACTGAAGATTACGGTGGCGATCATCGCCGCGCTGGCGACGACCGTTGCTCTCGGGGCCTGCACGAAGAAGAACCAGACGGCAGCCCCGGCTGCCAGTGGTTCCGCCGGCGGGACCGTCAAGGTAGCGTTCGTTCCCAAGTTGCAGGGCATTCCCTACTTTGAAGCCATGAATGACGGTGGCAAGGAGGCCGCCGGCAAACTCGGCAACGTGGAGTGGCTCTACCAGGGCCCCACCAGCGCGGACGCGGCGGCACAGGCAGACATTGTCAATAGCTACATCCAGCAGAAGGTGAACACGCTGTTCATCGCTCCGAACGATCCTGACTCGATGGCGCCGCTGATCAAGCAGGGCATCGACGCCGGCATCAAGGTCGGCACCTCAGACACCGACGCCCCGAACTCTGACCGGGAGCTCATGGTGCTGATGGCGTCGGCCGAAGGCATCGGCCAGGCGGACACCGACGCCCTGATGAAGGCCATGGGTGGCAAAGGGAAGTTCGCCGTCGTGTCCTGTGGCGAGACCGCTGCCCAGCTGAACCAATGGATCGATGAGATCAAGAAGTATTCCAAGGAGAAGTACCCCGACGCTCAGTTGGTCGACACCGTCTACGCCGGTGAAGATGTTGCCAAGGCGACGCAGATGGCAACCGATCTCATGAACGCTCACCCCGATATCAAGGGATTCCTCGGGGTGTGCTCGACAGCCGGGCCGGGCGTCGCGCAGGCAGTGCAGAATGCCGGGAAGACCGGGAAGGTCTTCACCGTCGGAATGGGTACGCCGAACGACATGAAGAAGTACCTGCAGAATGGTGCAGCGTCGGCCGGCGTCTTGTGGGACGCGAAGGCTCTGGGTTGCCTGACCGCATGGGCTGGGCTGCAGTTGGCGCAGGGCAAGCAGTTCCAAGCCGCACAGCCGGTCCCTGAGTGCGGACTCGACAATGTCACCTACGACAGCGGTACCAAGATCCTGCTGATGGGTAAGCCACTGACCTATACCAAGGAGAACGTCGGGGACTACAACTTCTAGGCCAACAGATCGGCTCAGAGGATCGAATGACTACATCGTCGACAGGTGACGCAACCCCTGGCGGAGCGACTCCACCAGCCCAGGACCAGCAGCCAACAGAGGATTCCCGAGAGCCGGAGTCCGCCGCCCGCTCATCGGATTCCGGTACGCCGCGGCTACAAATGACCGGCATCGCGAAACGCTTCGGGGCGGTGCGCGCCATCCGGCACGCGGACATGAGCGTCGACGTGGGACGAGTCCTGGCACTGGTCGGTGAGAACGGAGCCGGAAAGTCCACGTTGATCAAGGTCCTGTCCGGCGCTGTCACCGCTGACACGGGGACGATCGTGTACGAGGGCCGACAGGTCTCGATCGGATCGACGTCCGATGCGATGGCCTTGGGGATAGCGACGGTCTATCAGGAGCCGCAGCTGTTCAGCGAGCTGACGGTTTCGGAGAACATCTTCATGGGCCGGGAGATCCGCAAAGGCGGGCGGATTGACTGGGCCGAACAGACCCGGCGGGTGGTCGAGCTCCTCGGGCTGCTCGAACTTCCGCCGCGCTACGCCACGGCCGTCGTCGGGGACTTGTCGATCGCCGAGCGCCAGCAGGTGTCGATCGCTAAGGCCTTGGCCGGCGAGGCGAACATCTTGATCCTCGACGAGCCGTCGGCCATCCTCACTGACGCTGAGATCGAAGTCCTGTTCCGCGTCGTTCGGCGGCTCACCGAATCAGGGGTCTCGGTGATCTACATTTCCCATCGCCTCGACGAGCTGTTCCGCATCGCCAACGATGTGCTCGTCATGCGCGACGGGCAGACCATCGGTACGTACCCGATCGAGGAGCTGTCGGTGCGCAAGGTCGTCGAGCTGATGGTTGGCGGCATCCTGACCGAAACGAAGCACGAACGGAAGATCGACCCGGAGACCAAGCCACGACTCGAGCTTGTCGACCTCGGCCGGCGAGGTGAATACCACGATGTCAATGTCGTCGTTCGACCCGGCGAGGTCGTCGGTCTCTACGGACTTGTCGGCTCCGGTGTCTCCGAGATCGCCGACTCCGTCTACGGCATCGATCACGCTGACGCCGGCCGGATCCTCGTGGACGGACGGCCGGTCGTGCCCCGCTCCCCACGGCACGCGCAACGCCTCGGTATCGGGCTACTGCCGGCCGACCGCAAGAAACAGGGAATGTTCACGTTCCAGTCGATCATGTTCAACATTTCGGCCGGACACCTGCCGCTACTGAGCAAGCTCCGGGTCTGGGTCGACCGTGCCCGGGAACGGACAGTCGCCAAGGACATGATCTCCAGGCTCGCGGTGAAGACGCCGAGCGAGAACCAACCGATCGGGGCCATGTCGGGCGGAAATGCTCAGAAAGTCGTGCTTGCCCGCCAGTTGGTCGAGAGGCCTCAGGTGTTGGTACTGGCCGAGCCGACCCAAGGAGTGGATGTCGGGGCCAAGGGGGAAATCCACCGCATCATCACTGAACTGGCTGACGCCGGTACTGCCGTCCTGGTCGTGACAGCGGACCTTCCCGAAGCGATACGCATCTCAGACCGACTTCAGGTGGTCCGCAACGGCACCACGACGGTCGAGTTCGGGCCCAACGCGACCCAGGTCGACGTCCTGGCTGCCGCGGCGGGCGACGTCAGCGGTCACCATGAGGACGGGAAGGTCACCGCATGAGCATCGACGTCGCTGCCCGTGACGAGACCCCGGCCTCCGGATCCGAGCCGCCGGCGAAACGCGGTCATCGTGTCCTAGCCCCTCCGGTGACCGGCCAGGAAATTGTGCTGGTGTGCGTGATCGCCGTGTTGTGGATCATCCTCGGCTTCGCGACTCCGGCCTTCGTCTCCGCCGGTTCAATCCAGCCGTTGCTCGGCGCGGTCGCGCCCATCGCGCTGATTGGCATCGGGATGACGGTGGTGATCATCACTGGGGGGATCGACGTCTCGGTCGGCGCAGCGATCGCGGTGTGCTCGGTGATCACGGCGAAGCTGGTACTGGTGCAGGCTGGTCTTTCGCTGCCAGCAGCGGTACTCATCTCGGTGGTAGTGGGCGGGCTGCTCGGGCTCCTCAACGGTGTACTCATTGCCTACGGGCGGGTGCACGCGATCATCATCACCTTTGGCACCGCCAACATCTTCCAGTGGATCAGCCTCAAGCTCTTCAACTCGACCACGGTCAACAACATCCCCGATACTCTCGCACCTCTTGGCAATGGCGCCGCCGGTCGTACCTTGGGCGTGCCCAACTCCTTTCTCATCACGGTGGTGCTGGTCGCGATCGCCTGGGTCTATTTGCGCCACACGGCGGGTGGTCGCCATTTCTACGCCATCGGCGGTGACCAGCTCGCCGCCGAGTTGGCGGGCGTGAAGGTCCGACAGCGGGTACTCACTGCCTACCTGTTGACGGGATTACTCGTCGGGCTGGCGTCATGCATCGTGGTGGCCCAGGGATCGAATCTTGGACAAAACGTCGGCGCCGGTAAGGAGCTGGCCGTGATCGCCGCTGTCGTGATCGGCGGAACGTCCATCACGGGCGGGCGCGGCTCGGTGCTCGGCACCGTGCTCGGCGCTCTGCTAGTGCAAACAGTCGCATCCGGGGTGACGCAGCTGGGCTGGCGGTCAGAGCTTTCCGATCTCTTCGTGGGCATCGCGATCATCATCGCGGTCGGCGCCGACCTCATCCGGGAGCGGGCGAGGAGGAGACGATGAGTATCCCCACGGCCGCCGAACCTGATCTGACCGGGACACAGGACGATCAGTCCGGCTCACCTACCCCCGAGCGAGCCGAGTCGCTGCCCGCTCGAGTGATCCGCGCGCTACTGACCCAGCGCATCGTGCTGCTCGCCGTGCTCCTGGTCCTTGTAGTGGTCTATTTCATGGTGCTGGGTGCGACTGGGTATCTGACGGCTGCCTATGACTTCGACTACCTGTCGGCCGCGTTGATCAATGCCGTGCCGCTGGCGATGCTGGGCTTCGCCGAGCTCTTCGTCATCCTCTCCGGACGCGGCGGCATCGACCTTTCCGTGGGCGCCATCGTCTCCCTTGCAAGCATGATCTTCGGCTTCGCCTACGGGCGGTGGGGATGGCCGTTGTGGCTGGCGATCCTGGCCACGGCAATCGTCGGCGCGGTGCTCGGTCTCGTCAACGGGCTCCTGGTCGCCTACATCGGGTTCCCGGCGCTGATCGCCACCCTCGCCACGTACTACGCGTACAAGTCGCTTGCTGTGGTGATCAACAACCAGCGGCCGATCAGCACGAAGCCTATTCAGAACCTCTATGAATCGACGGCCCGGTCCGTCGAGCTGCCGCTCATCGGTAGCTGGATCCCCAACGTGCCCAAGGGCATATTTCTCTTCCTGTTGCCCACCCTGGTCGTCGTTTGGCTGCTTCTCGCCCGCACGACGTACGGGCGGCGGGTCTACGCCATCGGCACCAACGACGTCGCAGCGCAGTGGTCAGCCATCGGCGTACGCGCCACTCGGGCGGGCGCGTACGCACTCAGCGGTCTTATCTCCGGCCTCGTCGCGGTCGTGACCGTCGGCCAATTCGCGTCGGCGCGACCCGATGCCGGCGTATCCGGCAACGGAATGGCGCTGCCCGCCATCACCATCGCCGTGCTCGGCGGAGTCGCGATTACCGGAGGCATCGGCCGAGTGTCCGGGATCGTGCTTGCCACCGTGTTGATTGTGTGGATGAACGCCGGCATCCGGCTGGCGTTTGAAGGCAACGCCGGCCCGCAGTACCAGCTGCTCGCGCTCGGCGTGTTGCTGGTCTTCGCAGCGCTGCTCAACGGCTTTGCGCTGCGACGTTACGGCGGAGCCGGATAGCAGGAGGTTGAGCGCAGGATGTCGTCCCTTATCGGCTGCCACGCACTGGTGTTCACGGGCGAGTTCGACACTCGGGGCATAGCGAGTTCCGTCCAGCGGGCACGGGCGGCCGGCTTCGACCTGATCGAGTTCCCCCTCATGGAGCCCGACACCTTCGACAGCGCGACAGCGCGCCGCAGTGCTGCCGCGGAAGGCCTGCACACCACCGCCAGTCTCGGGCTGCCGGTCGAGGCTGACGTCAGCAGTGACGACCCCTCGATCGTCGCCGCCGGCCAGCGCCTGCTCGACGTCGCCTTGGACAAGACCGCGGAGATGGGTGGGTCCCGCCTGTGCGGAGTGCTGTACGGGTCTATGCGCAAGCACATGGCGCCCGCCTCGGCGACCGGTCGAGCGAGCAGTGTAGACGCGATCCGATCGCTTGCCGGCCGCGCGTCGTCGCTGGGTATCCGACTGTCGTTGGAGGTTGTCAACCGCTACGAGAGCAACCTGCTCAACACAGGTCGGCAGGCCTTGGAGTTCCTGAAGGAGGTCGATCGGCCGGACGTTTCCGTGCACCTGGACACCTACCACATGAACATCGAAGAGTCCGACCTCTTTCAACCGATCCTTGATGTCGGCGATCGGCTCGGCTATATGCACATCGGAGAAAGCCACCGCGGCTATCTCGGAACCGGCTCGGTCGATTTCGGCAGCGCCTTTCGCGCCCTCGACCGGATCCACTACGACGGACCTATCGTTTTCGAGTCGTTCTCCTCTGCGGTGGTTTCACCCACGCTGAGCAACACGCTCGGCATCTGGCGGAACCTATGGAGCGACGGCGACGACCTGGCCGCCCATGCGAACCGCTTCATCCGCGACCAACTCGCAGCGGTCCAGACGATTGAACTTCACTAGATTGACCGCGGATCGCACAGTCGTCTCGCTCGACTGGCAGCTGGCGCCGGCGGAGGGGGTCTGAGGAGTGAGAATCGCCCTGTTCATCACGTGCTTGGCGGATGCGATGTTCCCCGAGGTCGGAAAGGCGACCGTGCGGGTGCTCGAGCGGCTGGGCCAGACCGTCGGGTTCCCGGCCGAGCAGACCTGCTGCGGGCAGATGCATGTCAACACCGGATACCAGAAGCAGGCGCTGCCGCTTGTCGAGCGGTTCGCCGACGTCTTTGCGGCCTACGACGCGATCGTGGCGCCGTCGGGTTCCTGTGTCGGCTCAGTACGTCATCAGCATGCGGTGATCGCGAAACGATTTGGCTCGCCGGGACTGGTCGAGCAGGTCGAGGCGGTGGCGGCCAAGACGTATGAGCTCTCGGAGTTCCTCGTCGATGTGCTAGGCGTGACCGATGTCGGTGCCTACTTCCCGCACCGGGTGACCTATCACCCGACGTGCCATTCGCTGCGCATGCTGCGGGTTGGAGACAAGCCGATCCAGTTGCTCCGCGCCGTTGAAGCCCTCGAACTGGTCGAGTTGCCAGATGCTGATCAGTGCTGCGGGTTTGGTGGCACGTTCGCGATCAAGAACTCCGACACATCGATGGCCATGCTGGCCGACAAGATGCGCAGCGTGTTGGACACGGGTGCGGAGATGTGCACTGCCGGTGACAGCTCGTGCCTGATGCACATCGGCGGAGGCCTGTCGAGGATCCGCGCCGGCGCCAAAACGGTCCATTTGGCGCAGATCCTCGCAGCGACTCGCGACGACCCCATGGTGCTCGGTCGCGCCGAGCGGCAAGCCGAGGTGCACGCGGGACCAGAGGCGGTGCTGTGAACGCGCCGGTCATGCTGGGCCTGCCGACCATGCCGCCTCCTGCGCCTCGCGGTGTGGGGAACCTCAGGGGTGAGGAGAAGTTTCCCGACGCCGCCCGCCGAGCCCTGGCCGACACCCAGTTGCGGCGCAACCTCGGCAAGGCGACAACAACGATTCGGGCCAAACGAGCTCAGGTCGTTGCTGAACTTCCGGACTGGGAGGAGCTGCGCGAGGCCGGTCGCCAGCTCAAGGTGCACACCATGGCGCACCTTCCGGATTACCTTGCCCAGTTGGAATCCGCTGTATCCGCCCGCGGCGGAGTTGTGCATTGGGCCCGTGATGCCGCCGAGGCCAATCGCATCGTGGTCGATCTTGTTCGCGGCAAGGGTGTGGACGAGGTGGTCAAGGTCAAGTCGATGGCCACTCAGGAGATCGGCCTCAATGAGGCGTTGGAGGCGGTGGGCGTCGCAGCGCTCGAAACCGACCTGGCTGAGCTGATCGTGCAGCTTGGCCACGACAAGCCATCGCACATTTTGGTGCCGGCGATCCACCGCAACCGGGCGGAGATCCGGGAGATCTTCCTTCGCGAGATGGCCGACGTTGACCCGACCCTTACTGACGAGCCGGCGGCATTGGCGGGTGCCGCTCGCCAGCACCTGCGGCGCAAGTTCCTCTCAGCCAAGGTGGCGATCAGCGGCGCAAACTTCGGGATCGCCGAGACCGGAACCCTCGGGGTTGTGGAATCCGAGGGCAACGGCCGGATGTGCCTCACCCTGCCGGACACCTTGATCACGATCATGGGTATCGAGAAACTGGTTCCGCGCTGGCAAGACCTCGAAGTCTTCCTGCAGCTGCTGCCGCGCTCCTCGACGGGGGAGCGGATGAACCCTTACACCTCGATGTGGACCGGCGTCACCCCCGGCGACGGGCCCCAGGAGTTCCATTTGATCTTGCTCGACAACGGCCGGACCGCCGTACTGGCCGATGCGGACGGACGCGATGCGCTGAACTGCATCCGGTGCAGCGCCTGTCTGAACGTCTGCCCGGTGTACCAGCGGACGGGCGGACACGCGTACGGATCGGTGTATCCAGGCCCGATTGGCGCGATCCTGTCTCCACAACTGACCGGGATCGAGGACAACGCGTCGTTGCCGTACGCATCCTCACTGTGCGGCGCCTGTTACGACGTCTGCCCCGTCAAGATCAACATTCCGGAGATTCTGGTGCACTTGCGTGCCAAGCACACTGAGACGTACGCGGCAGAGCATCGGGTGCCGAGCGCAGAGGCATCGGCGATGTCCGCGGCCGCGTGGGTGATGAGCAGCCCCAACCGTTGGACGTACGCATTGCGGGGCGGGCGGCTTGGTCGGATGCTCGGCCGCAAGCGCGGCGTGATCGGCGAGGTGCCGTTGCCGCTCGCGAAGCAGTGGACCGATGCGCGAGATTTCGCGCGGCCACCGAAGCAGACGTTTCGGGATTGGTGGGCCGCCGAGCATGGGGGAGAGCGGTGAACGCTCGCGATGAGGTGCTGGCGCGGATCGCGGCCGCGCACCGTGCCGCACCGCCGCCAAGCCTGCCCTACGAAGACATCGCCCGGGAGTATCGGACCACTGCAGATTCCTCGGACGCGGCGCTGACCGAGCTGCTGATTGATCGGCTGGTGGACTATCGAGCGCTGGTACGTCAATGCTCGGTCGATGATCTTGGCGCGACCATCGCTCAGGCGCTCGAGGAGCGTGGCGCGCACACGGTGGTCGCTCCTGTGGGCTTGGACACCTCGTGGACGGCAAGCCCCTCCGCAGACGTGCTGACTGATGGCCTATCCGTCGCTGATCAACTCAGTGTCTCGGAACTGGATACCGTCGACGGCGTGATCACGAGCTGCGCTGTGGCGATCGCCGAAACCGGGACGTTGATCTTGAACGGCTCAGCGGGACAGGGGCGCCGCGTCGTCACGCTCATCCCCGACTACCACCTCTGCGTGGTCTTTGCCGACCAGATCGTGCCCGATGTCCCCCAGGCGCTGGGCAGACTGGAAGCGACCCGACCACTGACCATGATCAGCGGGCCGAGTGCGACGAGTGACATCGAGTTGAATCGCGTGGAGGGCGTGCACGGGCCGCGCACTCTCGAGGTGATCATCGTGGGCAACGAGAGGAGTTGATGATGCCGCGATATTGCCTCCTGGGGCACGTGGATCCGAGCCGCCTCGAGGAGTATCGCGAGGCCCACCGCACCGTGTGGCCCGAGCTGCTGGAAGCCCTGCGCGACGCCGGCTGGCGCAACTACTCACTCTTCCTGCGCGACGACGGCCTGCTCATCGGTTACGCGGAAGCCGACGATCTGGCGGCCGCTCAGGAACGGGTGGCCCGCACCGAAATCAATGCCCGCTGGCAGGCTGCGATGGCCGAACTGTTCCAGAGCGAGGGTGCTCCCGATGAAGCCTGGGAGATCATTCCGGAGGTATTCAACCTCGAAGATCAGCTTCGGCAGGCCGGACGCGCGCTCCCCTAGACGGCTGGGCGGATTGTGGCGCGAGTACCCGGCACAACCCTCCGCGCTGCTGTACGTGGGCCGCGCTTGCAACTAGTTCCGCCGTGATCATGCTTCCAGCTGAAGCAGCGCGGCGGCGGTGCCGGTGTCAGTGATCAGCACATTGACCCATCCACCGCTGACTGCGGCGTGAATAGCGGTGTGTTTGCTCTCGCCGCCGGCGATCCCGATCCGCCGTGGGATCTTGCGCAGAGTGTCGGCGTCGATGCCGACAACGCGATCATCGAGATCGCTGGGCACCAAGTTGCCTGCAGGGTCGAAGAATCGTTGGCAGATATCGCCTACTGCGCCGGCTGCATGGAGCCTGTCCTGGTCAGCGAGGTCTGCCGCATTGCCGCTGGCGCGCAAAAGGGGCGACGGCGGGAGGCTGCCAATGCCCGCAAGCGCCATGGTCAGGCGCGTCCATTCCTTGGCGACGGATTCCATCGCCGGGTCATTCAGCAGGCTCTCTCGCATGGTCCTGCTACGAACGAGAGCAGGAGCGGGGACGAAAGTGGCGGTGGCCCCCACGAGTCGAGCGAATTCGGTGAGCAGCCGATTGCCTTGGGTCTGGACTGATGAGTTACCAACGCCTCCCATGAGCTGGATGACACTCTCTGCCCCAGGGACCCGGAAGGGCCGCATGCGGTCGACGAGGGCGAGCAGGGTTTGGCTCCAGCTGGAGACGCCGATCCGCTCCCGCCCCGTCAAGGTCGTCTCCAGATAGGTCGCACCGGCGGATCCGAGCGCGGCAGTGATGTCTTGGTGATTGCCCTCGACATCGACGACCACAGCTTCGGCGATGCCGTACTTCTCCTCGAGCGCTTCCTCGACTTCCGTGTGTACGCCTGGCGCCACCGCAACGACAGTACGAACGATTCCCAGCTCTGCCGCGCGCTTGAGGAGCCGCGACACGCGGGCCTGCGAGAGGTGCAGTGTCTCGGCGATGTCGGTTTGGCGGACGCCGCGCTCGTGATACATCCGCGCGACCTTCGTGATCAGCCGGAGCTGCCCGTCGGTCGGGGCTCGAGCAATACTGCCGGGCGATGCCGCCATGAATGGGAACCTCCTTAGGCGCTGCTCACACGCCGTCTACGGGCCAATACTGCCAGGTCGAGCGAATATTGATGCAGTGCCGCATCAGCCCTTCCATCAGGCGCCTTGTTGTCTCACCCACGCTGGTGTCTCTTCCGCGCAGATCAAGACCGACGGCTCATAGCGGTCGAACTCGATGGGCATATAGTTCGGCGGCCGGTCCCCAGATCTCAGCACCTGACCCGTACGCGGGTCGATCAGCCAATACTTCGAGGGCACGCGGCCGTCCCCATCGAAGAACATCCAGGGCCCGCCGTGCTCCGCATAGCCGATGTAGAGGACGCCCGGATCGAGCAGGCCGCGGGTGTTGGCGGACACGTCCCAGCAAGGACTGGCCTCGGTGATCGGTAGCTCATCCACGATCTTGCCCACCAGGCCGACATAGCGGCTGCCTTCGAAGTCAAGTGCTTCCTTCCAGCCAGTACCCTCGGCCAAGAAGTACGCACCGTGACCTGGCTCGTCGGGGTGCAGCCGCCATGGCCATAGGCTGGCCGCTCCGTACGCGACGCCCATCAGCGCACCCGCGCAGAGATTGCTCCATGCTTCGTGGCCCTGCCACCAGCCTTCGGCGAGCCCGTGACGGCCCGTGTGCTCATAGCTGGGTTCGCCGTTCATGATCGCCTTGGGCGGCCGCTGAGCCCACATGGTCGCGAGCCGATCCTGGACATGGTCGCCCATGTGCCCGGTCTGACAGGACTGGAAGTCCAGCCACTCGGCGTCTTGGTGCTCGTCGTTGCGGTGATGCGGCCGGTAGTGGATTCCGGTGGGTTGACCGTACGCGTCCCAGGCCTGGATCTCGTGGCCTCCGGCCGCAACCTGTGGCTCGGTACCCGACCCATCACCGCATGGCAGATAGATGGCTGGACGGGCGCCGAAACGCGCGACCAGGTACCGGCAGTAGTGGGCGTACTCGGCGGGCGGCACCACGGGGCCGGCAACATCGAGCCCTTTCCAGCCGTATCCGTGGAAGACCGGCTGCAGGACCGGGGTGATGCCGTGATCGACAAGAATGTCGATGATCTTGTCGAAATACTGGAAGTACTGAATGTTGATCTTGCTGAGGCGTCCCTCAGCTAGATCATGAAAGCCGATCTCGAAACCCTCGTCGACATTGCGGCCGACGGGTCCGCGGGCGTTCATGTCAGGCTGCACAGTCATCAGGAACACGGCGTTGAAGCCCTTGGCTTGGCGGTCTGACGCGTACATCTCGACGTCGGCGACCGTTGCGCGGAACGGCATCGCCCAGGCGGTATCCAACACAAAGAATGCTGGCGATCCGTCGGCGTAGCAGAAGCTGCGGCCGGAGGGATGTGCTCTCACAAACCCACGCGTCAGGGCGCGGTGCGGATGATCGTGGATGGCTGGGCTGGCGATCAGCGTTCCCGAAGCCGGTGTGAAGTCGGGGTCGGCTCGGCTGGTGTGGATGCTCCACTGCCACTCGCCATCGGGTCGTGTCGAGGCGAATCGGACGCGGTACGTCGTGCCGCCGTCCCAGAACACCGGGCGCCGCAGTTGCCGTCCACTGTCGTGGGTGAAGATCACCCAGGCATCGACGTCGGTGAAGGGGTTGGCTGCACGAGGACCGGCGAAGGCGATCTCGTTTTCACGCCACTGGGGTGCGGTCTGGGGTTCCATTGACGTTGTCCCTGGGAGTGAAACGGGTCCGGTTAATCTCATCTGCCCAGTGTTCGCGGCGTCGGCGTCGTTCGCTCGGGTCCCCAATTGGGCGATAGATTCGGCCGCTGTTACGGGTTGGCCAAGCGCTCTCCTGGTCGAGAGCGCGCCAGGCGAGTTTTGCGGCACCGAGTGCGGACACCTCGGCAACATCACTCACTTCAACTTCCCGGCCAAGAAGGTCGGCCTGCGTTTGGACAACCACAGCTGAGCTGGTGGCGCCACCGTCGGCTCTGAAGACCCGCGGCGGTATCGATCTCTCCTCGATCACATCAACGATGTCGCAGATCTGGTGGCCGATGGAGTCAATGGCAGCGCGAGCGAGGTTGGCACGTCCCGTGGCCTCGCTCATGCCGGAGATGAGTGCGTGCGCGTTCCGGTCCCAGTGAGGAGCACCCAAACCGGCGAAGGCCGGGACGAGGGTGACGCCGCCACTGTCCGGCACTGTCTCGGCCAGGGTCACAAGATCAGCGACGCGGCCACCGGTGAGCAGATCGGCCGCCCACGCCAGCGTCGCGCCCGAGGACAAGATGTTCCCCTCGAGGGCGTAGGTCGGTGACCCGTCGATGACCCACGCCAAGGTCACTGGTATTCGTTCGTCGCCGGCGGAAAGATTGCCTACCGGAGCCATGACCGAAGATCCCGTGCCGTAGGTCGCCTTGGCCATTCCCACCTCGGTGCAGCCCTGGCCGAACAACGCGGCGTGCGAATCTGCCAGCACCGCAACAATTGGCGTGCCATCGGGCACTAGCAGGACACCTCTCGTGGTTCCGAAGCCTTGATCTGAGGCAACCGCGGCGGGCAGTGAGGCGGCCGGCACGCCGAAGACATCGAGCAGGTCGGCGTTCCAGTCCAAGGCGGTGACGTCGTACAACAGAGTGCGCGAGGCGTTGCCCGCTTCGCACAGATGCTCGACGCCGCTCGTCAGTTGCCAGACCAACCAGGAGTCGATGGTCCCGAGGCGTACGTCGTCGATCGGCATGCCAGCCGGCAGGCGGTCGAGCAGCCACCGCATCTTTGGTGCGGAGAACATCGGGTCGATCCGCAAACCCGTACGCGCATTCACCAGCTGCCCGTCCTGCTCGCTGAGTGCTTGACTACACCAGGACGCCGTACGCCGGTCCTGCCAGCCGATCACCGGGCCCAATGGGGCCCCCGTGCTGGCTCGCCAGCCGACCACCGACTCCCGCTGAGTCGAGAGCGCGACGCCGACGATCTTGGCATCAGGTGCGCCTTCCAAACAGGCCGCCATTGCCTCGAGCACGCTCGTCCAGATGCGGTTGGCGTCCTGCTCCACCCATCCAGGGCGCGGAGATGAGATACCGACTGGCGCTGAACCGCCAGACACGATGCGACCGTCCGCGCTGATCAGAGCCGCTTTCGAATTCGTCGTCCCCTGGTCGATTGCCAAGATCAACTCACTGTTAGGCGCAGTTGGCACTGCGGTGCTCCCTTCGTCGCCGGAGTTGTCTCCAAGTTTGGATTTGACGAAACCCTAATTATTGACTCATTATGCAGTAGTGAATGAATAGAACGCAAAGCTCGATCGATAGGAGTCTTCGGCTATGAGTGACCTACCACTCTTCGGTGCAGGTATCTGGCACTTCGCCACGTACAAGGACCGTTACGCGACCGAGGGCTACGGCCCGCCGGTCGGGCTGCTGGAGCAGATCGACCGAGCGGGGGCGGTCGGAGACCTTTCTGTCGTCGACCTGAACTGGCCGTTCGCGGGGTTCGACGGAACGCTCGACGACGTCAGGAAAGCGCTAGAGCGCAACGGGCTGCGCGCCGTCGCCATTACCCCGGAGATCTACAACCGCGATTACGTCAAGGGATCGATCACCAACCCGGATCCGGCTGTACGCGCTCAGGCCCTGAAGCTGCTCAACGAGGCCACTGAGCTGGCCAAGGAGCTCGACTGCGACTACGTCAAGCTCTGGTTCGGTCAAGACGGCTGGGACTATCCATTCCAGGTCAATTACCACGACATCTGGAAGCTGGCGATCGATGGGCTCCGTGAGCTCGTGGGGGCACACCCCGAGATCAACTTCGTGATCGAGTACAAGCCCCGCGAGCCACGTAACAAGATCATCTTTCCGAACGCAGCCCGCACGTTGTTGGCCATCCAGCAGGTCGGCTTGGGCAATCTCGGCATCCTGCTTGACTTCGGCCATTCCATGTACGGCCTGGAAACGCCGGCCGACGCCGCGCAGCTGTGCATCGACGCAGGGCGCCTGTTTGCGATCGACGTCAACGACAACTTCCGCGGCTGGGATGACGACATGGTCGTCGGCTCGGTGCACTTGGTCGAGACTTTTGAGTTCTTCCACACGCTGCGGACGAACAACTGGGAAGGCGTCTGGCAGCTTGATCAATTCCCGTTCCGGGAGGACAGCGTGGCGGCCGCCAAGCTGGCGATCCGCTTCCTCAAGGCGCTCCACGGAGCTCTGGACGCCCTGGACGAGGATGCGCTGCGTTCTGCGCAGGCCTCGCACGACGCTCTCGCCGCCCAACGGCTGGTCCAGGATGTGCTGCTGAGCTCCATGGCGCGTACCAGAGAAAGCCAGGATGTGCACGCATGACGGCCCTAGCTCCGGAGCACGTGACTATGCCGGTGTTCCACCGGCTGCCGCATGTCCATCGCGACGAACAGATCGCGTACATCGCGGAGGCCGCGCGGCAAATCCGCATCCAGGACCTGAAGCTGGTCCACTACGCGGGAGCCGGCCACATCGGTGGCGACCTCTCAGCCATCGATATCCTCGCGACGCTCTACGGTGCCGTCCTCAATGTCAGCCCGGAGACTGTCGATGATCCTGAGCGGGACCGTTTCATTCTCTCCAAGGGCCACATTGCGGGTGGCCTCTACACCACGTTGGCCGCATTTGGATTCTTGCCGGTGGATGAGCTGGCCACCTTCCTCAAGCCGCTGTCTCGCCTCAACGGCCACCCGAACCGCAACTATGTGCGCGGGATCGAGGCCAATACAGGTCCTCTTGGCCACGGGCTGCCCATTGCGGTCGGTCACGCCCTGTCGGCCAAGCTGGATGTCTCCCGCCGCCGCACGTACGTGCTCGTCGGGGATGGTGAGTTGCAGGAGGGCAGCAACTGGGAGGCCATGATGGCCGCCTCCCACTACGAGCTTGACCGGCTCACCGTCATCGCGGATCGCAACAGGCTGCAGCAGGGGGCGACGGTTCGTGAGACCAATGATCTTGAGCCGCTTGATCAGAAAGCGACTGCATTCGGCTTCGCCGCCGTCGAAGTCAACGGTCATGATCATGGCGAGCTGCTCGACGTTTTGTCGTCAGTCCCGTTCCGACCGGGCAAGCCCACCTTCGTGATCGCTCATACGCACAAGGGGCACCCAATCTCGTTCATGAGCAACAACGCGGCGTGGCATCACAAGGTCCCCTCAGCAGAACAGTTGGAATTAGCGCTCGATGAGCTCACGGCAGTCGATCGCAGCGGAGGTGCAGCATGACCGACACCGATGTCGAGCAAGGGGGGACGATCCCCCTTGAACCCCCCGCCGCTTCGCGTGAGAGAGCTCCTCAGCAATCAATATCCGAGCGGCCGCGCTTCGACTGCCGCAACGCGTACGTCGAAACCCTCGCCGAGCTGGCGCACGAGAATCACCGCATCGTTGGGGTCGTGAACGACTCCGTTGGCTCGAGCAAGCTCGATGCGTTCAAGCGGGCCTTTCCTGATCGGCTGATCAATGTCGGCATCGCCGAGCAAGACATGGTTGGCGTGGCCGCCGGACTCGCCAACGGCGGTCGTATTGCTTTCGTATCTGCCGCATCCTGCTTCCTGACCGCACGAGCGCTGGAACAGATCAAAGCTGACGTGGCGTACTCGAATCGCAACGTGAAGCTATGCGGCATGAGCCCGGGAATGGCGTACGGCGAACTCGGCCCCACCCACCACTCCATTGAGGACATCGCCTGGCTGCGAGCGATCGACAACATCACAATCGTGGTGCCAGCCGATCCGATCGAGACGGCTGCGGCCATGCGGTGGGCGGCTGAAATCGAGGGCCCAGTGTTCATTCGGGTCAGCCGAATGAGCGTCCCGGAGGTGTATCCCGCGGACTACACATTCGTGCCCGGCAAGGCGGTGACTCTCCGCGACGGTGATGACGTCACCTTGATCAGCAACGGCACCGTCCTTTGGCGCGCCCTGGTCGCCGCCGAACAACTCGAAGATGAAGGCATCTCGGCACGGGTGATCTCCATGCCAACTGTCAAGCCGCTCGATAGCGAGGCCGTGTTGCAAGCCGCCCAGGAAACGCGTGGCATCGTGACCGCCGAGGAAGCCACTGCTGCCGGCGCACTGGGAGGTGCAGTCGCGGAAACCGTCGTCCAGAACCATCCAGTCAAGATCAAGATCTTGGGCGTCCCAGAGTTCGCACCCACCGGCTCGGCTGGTTTCCTGCTGGACCGCTACGGCATGTCCCCAAGCGGCATCGCGGAGGCGGCCCGCGCATTGATCAGATAGAACCTTGATCAACGCGGGCCGCCTCGAGGCGTACCGACAGCCGCATTACGGATACCAGCCGGCCAGGACCGCCACGATGAGAACGATGAAGAAGCCCTCGAGTCCGTGCACGATCACGCCCATCCAGAAGCTGCGATAGCGCTTGGCAGCCCAGGCGATGCCGAAGGAGCTGGCGATCATGCTGGGCCACGCCCAGATCTTGTGCACGTGGTAGAGGCCGAAGAGTACAGTATTGGCGACCCAGTCCCAGCGGCCGAACACCCCAGTCATGCGCGGCAGCAGCACCCCGCGGAAGAGCAGTTCCTCGCCGAGAATGTAGTTGAACACCATGCTGGTGACTGCCAAGCCGAGGATCCACCACTGACCCTGGAACTGGGGGTCGGCCAGACCCTGGATGTTCGTATAAGACGGCTCATGGAGGGCGGGCAGCCAGTTGCTCCACGCCGTGTCGAGTCGGAGCGCCAGATATCCGCCGAGAGCATTGGCCAGAAAGGCCGGCAGGGCCCACACGAAGAGGATCTTTCGCGGTTTGCCGGTGCGCGGGTCACGCGGCAGATTGAGCCGGATCCGCTTCTTGATCGTGGGCCAGTGCAGGCCACCCAGCTCGTGCCGCAGCACAGCCAACGAGACCACGAACTGCCACATCATGCCGACGACCATGAGCATCCAGTGCACAAGTCCGGGATGGAGGGATGTGTGAGGGATGATCGCCGGGCCCACGACCCAGGCCAGCACTGCCATCGGGACGACAACGGACGCCCAGATCGCAAGGATCTTTGTCAACGAGTACTGCTTGGAATCTGCCGGGGCGTCGAGGTGCGTCGGCAGTGTCTGTGTGTTTGTCATGTCCCTCAGCCTCGCGAGGAAGGCGGGGTGGGCACATCGACCGTCAGGCTCGAGATCGCCGCGTCGAGTACGCCGCACGGGTGAGGAGCATGTCCGCCTGCAGGGTGATGTGTGGCGGCCTTGAGTCGCCGTACCGTGTTCGCATGGTCAAGAACGCGGCGTTGTCGAAGCGCATCGTTGATGTGCTTGTCGCGCTGGCGTTCCTGGCCGTCGGCTGGCTCACCACCGGGGCCCCGACGATAAGCGATCCGTTCTACCGGTACACCCCCCGCGACTGGCTCTTCGTGCTGTTGTTGATCTTGGTCGCCGTGCCGTACGTGTGGCGTCGGCGCTGGCCGACGGCGGCCTTTTTGATCAGCATGGTCGCAGTGACAGTGCTGTGGCTGCTCGGTTACAACGCGGGTGCGCTGCCGCTCCTGCTGATGTTTGGCGGCTATTTTGTGGCGGTCGCCCGCCCCACGTGGGAGGTGGTGCTGTGCTCTGCGGTGGCGATCGGTTGCTTTGCGCTGCTGTTGTGGGGCGGCGGCGCGCCGTACGGCGCTCGGGATGCGCTCATCTCGATACTCGCTCTCGCAATTACGGTTGGGGTCGGCCGAGCCGGCCGACTTCGCGTGGACCTCGCGAACGTACGCGCCCAGGCTGCCGAGGAGGCGGCGCGGCGACGGTCGAGCGAGGAGCGGCTCCGGATCGCGCGCGAGCTGCACGACATCATCGGCCACTCTCTCGGCACAATCGCGGTGCAGGCCGGCGTCGGCCGACACCTGATGGAGACAGATCCCGACAAAGGCGCCGATGCACTGGACAGCATCGCTCGGATCAGCCGGGACTCCCTCGACGAGGTGCGCTCCGTGGTCGCCGCACTGCGCGATGACGAGCCGCCTTACCACCCGACGCCGGGTCTCGCCGACCTGCCTGATCTGGTCGAGACGGTGCGGGGGACTGGTCTCACGGTGGCCCTGAGGCTGCCGGAAGACATCGAGGCAGTACCCCGCCAAACTGGAGCGGCGGTGTACCGCATCACGCGGGAGGCTCTGACCAACGTCCTTCGACATGCTGGCGCCGCCCACGCGAGCGTGCAGGTGGAGCATCACGATGGTCGGCTCGAGGTTGCGATTCGTGACGACGGGGCCGGCGACGGGCGTGGGCCAGATTCTGGGACAGGCCATGGCATCACAGGGATGCGGGAGCGCGCGGAAGCCCTTGGCGGCAGCCTGTCTGCGGGCCCTGCAAGCGATGGTGGCTTCGTGGTGACCGCCAGCCTGCCGGTGGGCTCGGATCGGCCGCGATGATCTCCGTCGTGGTCGTCGACGACGAGCAGCTCGTACGCTCCGGTTTCGCCGCCCTGCTCGCCTCAGATCCGGAGATCACCGTGGTCGGCACGGCGGGTGACGGGGACGCAGCCCTGGCGGTCATCCGGCGAGAGCGTCCGGCTGTGGTCCTGATGGATATTCGGATGCCGGGTCGAGATGGAGTCAGCGCGACGGCCGCGATCACCGCGGATCCGGCGCTCAGCGGAACCCGCGTGATCGTGCTGACGACGTTCGACCTGGACGAGTACGTACACGCCGCCCTACGCGCAGGAGCGAGTGGCTTCCTGCTCAAGGACGCCCAACCGACCGACCTGCTGACAGCCGTACATCTGGTTGACCGGGGCGAGTCCGTGCTTGCCCCGGCTCTGGTCCGACGACTCATAGCGACCTACGTTGAGACGCCAGCCACCGCGCCGCAGCCGGTCTGGTTGGACTCGTTGACGCCGCGGGAAATCGAGGTCCTGGCGGCAGTGGCCCGAGGCCTCAGCAACGCCGAAATCGGCGAAGCTTTGTACATGTCTGCAGCAACCGCCAAGACCCACGTTGGTCGCCTCCTGACCAAGCTGAACGTTCGCGACCGCACCCACCTGGTGATCGCGGCGTACGAGGCGGGGCTGGTTCGATGAGACGGGGCGAGGAGAGCGTGGCAACCGCGCCCCCGACCCACCATGAGCCGCGGGAGCATGTGGAAGACGAGCTGGCGCCGACGGCCTAGAGCTCGGTGATCATCTCCTTCAATTCGTCGTGGCTGAGTGCCATGCCTTGGAATGCCGCCAGGGTGTGCATGGGCATCGTGCCAATCACCTTGATCAATTCTGGATCTTGCAAGAGCCGCATATCCCGTCTAGTGATCAGCTCACGGCCACGCTCATCCTCCAACCATTCGTGAAGGGTCGAGTCGGGGCCGAGCGGCAGCGACAGTCGCGGTGCGTCAAGAGTGATCGTTTCCGTGGCGACAAGATCGCGCGATGAGGTGCCGACCGCGATCGTGAACTCGCCGGACTCGACGACCCACTGCCGGAAGCGCTGAGACCAGAACGCGAATGCTCGCTCGTCGAGCTGGCAGCTCACCTGCTGAGTCTCGCCCGGCCGAAGGTGCACCTTGACAAAGCCCTTCAGTTCACGAAGGGGCCGCGACACGGACGCCACCACGTCACCGACATAGACCTGGACGACTTCTGCGCCCGCTAGCTGGCCGGTGTTGGTCACCGATGCAGTCACTGTCACCGCAAGATCGCTATCGCCGACCAAGCCTGCGACCGACACATTCACATCGTCGACGCGGAAGTTGGTGTACGACAGCCCGAACCCAAATGGGTAGCTGACCTGCTGCACGAGCTTGTCGTAGGCGCGGTAGCCGATGAAGATTCCTTCGCCATAGCGAACGACACCCTCCTCGCCAGGGAAGTTCAGGTATGACGAATTGTCCTGGAGTCGTACGGGAATGGTTTCCGCGAGCTTGCCGGAGGGATTCGCGACGCCCAGCAGCAGATCGACAGCAGCTCCGCCTGCCGCCTGTCCGGAGAGCCAGCACTCCAAGATCGCGGCGACCTTGTCGTCCCAGGTCGAGACACGAACGACACCGCCGTTCGCCAGGACAACAATCAGCCGATCATGTACCTCAGCCAGCGCGTGCAGCAGCACCAACTGGTTGACGGGCAGATCGATATGCGTCCGGTCGAAGCCCTCTGACTCGTCGTCGCCAGGCAGACCCAGGAACACCATCGCATGATCAGCTCCGCTAGCGAGCGCCACCGCCTCTTGCAGCAGTTGCTCGTCGTTGTCCGTTGTCCCAATGCCGAAGCCAGCGGCAAACTGCACGTCCGCGCGGCCGGCAAGTGCCGACTGCAATTCCTCCAAGGCCACATCTAACTTGGTGGGGTTCACTTGCGAGCTGCCCGCGCCCTGGAACCGCGGCGTACGGGCGAATTCGCCGATCACCGCCACCGTGCTTCCTGGCTCGGGATCAAGCGGCAGCACATTGCCGTCGTTCTTCAACAACACCGCTGACTCCTGGGCTGCGCGGCGTGCCAGCGCATGATGATCATCCGGGTCGAACGTGGCGCCCTCGCTGAGCGCGGGCTGGGACCGATCAACCAAATGCAGCACCCGGCTCACCGATTCATCGAGGATGGATTCATACAGTGACCCGTCGCGTACGGCGGCGACGATTGCCGCATCACTGACTCCGAGGTTTGGTGGCATCTCCAGATCAAGACCGCCCCGCAGCGCCGCAGCCCGATCATGCACCGCGCCCCAGTCCGAGACCACGAGGCCCTCGAACCCCCACTCCTCGCGCAGCACTTCGGTCAGCAACCAGTGGTGTTCCGAGCAGTAGATCCCGTTCACCCTGTTGTAGGCGCACATCACCGTCCATGGCTGCGCAAGCTTCACCACTCGCTCGAACGCCGGCAGATAGATCTCACGCAAGGTTCGTTCATCGACCTCAGCGCTGACGCGCAGTCGATCATCCTCCTGATTGTTGGCGGCATAGTGCTTCAGCGAGGTGCCAATCCCTTGGCTTTGGGTGCCGTGCACCATCGCGATCGCGAGTTCACCGGCCAGCCAGGGGTCCTCCGAGACGTACTCGAAGTTTCGCCCGCACAATGGTGATCGCTTCATATTGATCCCGGGCCCGAGCACGACCGAGACGCCAAGCTTCCTTGACTCCCTGCCCAACGCCTCCCCGACCGTCCGAAAGAGGTCCGGATTCCAGGAGGAGCCCAGCGCTGAGGCTGTCGGGAAGCACGTCGCCGGCGCGCTGCCCCCGATTCCCACGTGGTCGGCCTCTTCTAGTTGGGCGCGCAGCCCATGCGGACCGTCCGACACCATGATTCGCGGTATGCCGAGTCGCTCCACCGGCGCCGTGTGCCAGAAATCTGAGCCGAGGCAGAGCGACGCCTTCTCCTCCAGCGTCAGCTCTGAGAGTCGATTGATTAAGTCGTTTGCGGCTTCGGACACGACGAACTCCTCCCCAGGAAGAATGGAACCGGACGCCTCAATCACATCATCGGCAGATCAGCTGCGACATTTGGGCCTAGGTAGCGCTGGACTTGCGGATTATGGATGGTTGGCCCATGACTAGTTCCTTACCGATCAAGGTCGGCGTCGTCGGTGGTGGCGTGATCGGTGTCTCCACCGCCTGGCAGCTGGCTCGGGCTGGGGCGGACGTGATCTTGCTTACCGCGAGCGCGCTGACCAGCGAAGCATCGGGGCGTTCGCTGTCATGGTTGAACTCAGCTGGTATGTGGAGGGAGCCGTACCATCGGCTCCGGATGGCGGGCATCGACCGGTATCGCACTCTGTCGGCTCAACAGCCGGGCCTCCGCTGGCTGAGCTTCGCGGGTGGGCTGGCCTGGTACGCCGGCCTAGGGGAGCAGTTGCGCCAACGTCATGATCATGACGTGGCTCACGGCTACGAGAGCCACGTGCTCACTCGCGATCAGGTCAGCGCTCACAGCCCGGGCGTGAATACAGCAACCATTCCGGACGCCGGTGCCATCTGGAACCCGGGCGAGGGATGGGTTGACCTGCCAAGCCTCGTCCAGTTTCTGATCAAGGACTTCCTGGAGCGTGGCGGGCAATTGATCACTAGTGCAGGACAGTGCACCGTCGGAGTTAATGCCGGCTTCATAACAGGCGTGATAACCGAAGATCGGGAGCTGGTTCGGGTTGATGCTGTGGTCCTGGCAACTGGTGCCGCAGCGCCGGCCATGCTTGCCGATCTTGGCATCACCGTCCCGGATGCCACGCCGATCTCCCTTCTCGTCACCAGCCGACCGGTGAACCATCCGCTGCGTGCTGTCCTCAACACCCCACGAGTCTCTGTGCGGCCAACCCCCGATGGCGCGCTGGCCATCGACTCCGACTGGACCAGCGCCCACATCACCCGCGCCGGGGATGGCAGCTATCAAGTGCCCCCAGCCATCATCGAAGAGCTACTCGCTGAGGCATCCCGGGTCCTGCAAGGCGACCCTGAGCTCAAGGCCGCGCAGTATGGGATCGGCCCCAAGCCGGTTCCCGCCGACGGCGAGCCCGTGCTCGGCCGCGTCGACGACGTGCCTGGGCTCTATGTCGCCTTCACCCATAGCGGTGCCACGCTCGGCTTGATCGCCGGCGAACTTTTGGCGTACGAGATCATGACCGGCGCCTCCCACCCGATGCTGGCCGAATTCAACATCCGACGCTTTCGCTAAGGCGGTGCAGGCGGTCAGGACGTCAGGTGCCGGCTTTCGGCTTTGCTCAACGCGCGGTGAGCGGTGCCGTGTGCTCGAGAAAGAACCGCACCATCTCCCCGGAGGCGTCGGGCCCCTGGCCGTCGGTGTAAGAACCCACCGGGTTGCCGCCGAACCAGGCGTGTGAACCGCCGTGAACAATCCATTGCTCGGCGACGACCCTGCCGTCCACGTCTCGGTACATCCTGCTGCTATGGCGACGGCCGGGACTGTCTCGGCGGTCGGTCGAGGCTGGCACCCGCGGGCCGGCGCCGCCATCGAAGCCCGAGCTCGCCGCGAGGCGGGCGGCGATGAGCCTCTCGGCGTTGACCGGCGCGACGATGTTGTCTCGGTCGCCGTGGAAGACGATGAGCGGCACGTCAATGGTGGGCCCGGCCGTCCCGCCGTTCTGCATCGCCTGGAACGCCGACGGGAGATCGTGTGCGGCCCCACGCGCAAGCCCGCTGTGGATTCCTGCGGCGGCGTACAGGTCCGGGTAGGTCCCAGCCATGACTGCGGCCATGGCACCGCCCGCGGAGAATCCAGCGACGTAGACCCGCGCTTGATCGACGGCGTAGTCGTTCATGACCTGACGAGTGATGCCGGCGAGAATCGCCGGCTCGCCCGCGCCACGTTGCTGGTCGCCGGAACGGAACCAGTTCCAGTAGCGACCATTGTTCGCGGTAGTCGACTGCTCGGGATAGGCGACGATGAACGTATGCTGCTCGGCCAGGTCGTTCATCCGGGTGCCGGCCGCGAAATCCGTAGCGTCTTGGCGGCCACCATGCAGCATGACGACGAGCGGCACAGGCTCGCCGGCATAACCAGTAGGAACGTAGAGGTCGTACGTCCGCCACCCGGCCGCGTCTCTGTGGGTGAGGTGGCGGATTTCGCCGCCGGGCGCGCTTGCCGCAGCCGCCGCGGCAGCCGAGCCGCCAGGCCGGACTAAGCCTGGCTGGACCAAGCCTGGTTGGACCAAGCCTGGTTGGACCAAGCCTGGCTTGACCAAAGGAGAGTTGCCGGCCCTGCGGCGGCCGTGGAACATGCGGCTGGGCACCGGCCGTGCTGCCGCAGGCTGAGCAGCCCCACCAATTCCTTGTTGGAGCCTGGCAGTCGCCTCCATGAGCCGCCCGTTGCGGGTGAGCCGTAGTGCGTCGGCCATGGTGGCATTCCAGTCGTCGTCGTACATATGAGGTTTCCTCCTGTCGTCATAGATCCTCGGCGCGGCCGACAATGCGGCTGCTCCCACTTACACAGTTCTGGGTGCCAGGGCCGCCTTGACCGCCTGCGACGCGCGAAATGCCCCGAGGACTTCCACCGATGTGATCGTCGCCAGCGCGAGCTCGGGCGTGACGTCTTCGTCGATGGTGGCGAGCCCCAAAACGCGGAGCTCGACGGTACGACCGGCGGCGCGCAGCTCCTCTAGATCGCGTCGGCTGTAGTGCTGAGTCCCGAGCGTGATCGTTCGTCGCGCCACGGTTTGGTCGACGGCGCCCGATCTCGTCTCGAGTTGGCGGCGGATCGCGGTGCGGATGAAGTCCGTTCGGTTCGCATAGAAGCCCTCGTTGACGAGCAAGTCGATCTGGCCGAGATCTATCAGGCCGATGTTGATCGTGATCTTCTCACTCTTGTCGACCTGGGCCATCCTCCGCCTCTCGACATCCGCTTCGTACACCATCCCGGTACCATCTTTGCACCATCTGTGTGGATGGTGTCAAGCGGTGCAAAGGAAAGCTGTCAGCGGCAAGCTGGAGGATCATGACGCGTCGCTCGGTTGCCGAAACCTCCGTTCACTTGCTGACGGTCTGCATGGGTTGCAACCTGTGCAGACCGTCAGGAAACTGTGCAGACCTTGGTGCGACGATGACGCCCAGGGCTGGGCGCCGCCGGAGCAGGACAGAGGCGGCCGACGCCAGCAGCTGGGCTACAGGTAATGCATCTCCAGCTCAGGCTCGTCCTCCAGAAGGTGATCACACGTAGGGCAATACCACCTGGCCTCGACTGGAGTGCCGCACGCCTGGTGTCGAGGTGCTTCGGACGGGACCGCGCGACGAGACCCCCAGTGTGCGAGGAGACGAAGCGCGCCGGCGAGTTCCCTACCCTCCGCGGTCAGCTCGTAGGCCACCCGAGGCGGTCGCTCAATGTAGGGCCGTGATAGGAGAATCGCGTCGTGTTCGAGTCGCTTGAGGCGCTGCGACAGGATGTTCGGAGCAATCCCCGGGATCTCCTCCAGGAGCTCGTTGAACCGCCGAGGCCCTGTGAGCAGGGCCTGCACGACGAGTAGGGTCCACCGATCTCCGACGCGAGTAAGAGCGTCGGCGAGCGGGGACGGCGCAAGCTCCCGTACAGCGGATTCCTGTTCGCTCATAGATAAACCGTATCCCTAGAGGATTGACACATCGCCAGTAAGTAGTAACTTGCAAATTACTACTAACAAGTGAGGTGGCAAATGGGAGCACTTGACGGAATCCAGGAAGAGATCCAGCACGTGGCCCAGCGGGTCGGCAACTCAGTCGTCGGAGTCGGGCAGCGCTGGGGCGTTGGATCCGGCGTGGTACTGGGCAACGATCAGGTACTGACAAACGCGCACAACGTGCGCGGCGATGAGATCAGTGTCACGTTCCCCGACGGGCACACGGCGACCGGTCGGATCCTGGGACTCGACGTCGACGGAGATATTGCTGTCATTGGGGTCGAAACCGGAGATCTGCCAGCCATCGAGTGGGCGACTGACGACGCACCAGGAATCGGCGCCCCCGTCTTCGCACTGTCGAATCCAGGTGGACGAGGGCTGCGCGTGACGCTGGGTTTCATTACAGGTGTTGAGCGCAGTTTCCGCGGGCCTCGTGGCCGCCGTATCACCGGAAGCATCGAGCACGACGCCCCGTTGCTGCCTGGTTCATCCGGCGGCCCGGTCGTCAGCCGCGACGGACAACTGCTGGGGCTGAACACTCATCGTCTGGGCGAAGGCTTCTACTTGGCGATCCCAGCGGACGAGACCCTCCGAGGTCGGGTGGACGCGCTGGGCCGCGGCGAGTCGAAGAGTCGGGCTCGACTTGGCATCGGCGTAGCGCCATCCCATGTCGCCAGAGGGCTGCGGCGCGCCGTAGGTTTACCGGATGCGGATGGGCTGCTGGTTCGCCTCGTGGAGGACGACAGTCCAGCGGCACGAGCCGGGCTTGCCGTCGGCGACTTGATCACTCAAGCGGCTGGCCAGCCCGTCGGTGGCACCGACGATCTGTTCAAGGCACTCGAGACGGCGGCCGACGGTGTGATCGAGTTGGTGATTCTCCGCGGCGCGGACGAGCGGACGGTCGACGTACAGCTCGGTGCCGGGCCGAGTTAGTGATCAGTACGCGTCGCCGTAGCGCAGGCCATAGCCGAATCTGAAGAGCGGGTCTGCGGTGTCGAAGGGTACATCTGAACGACTGGTTTCCACGGCGGCCATGGATCGGGGCATGTCGAAGGGTAGCGAGCCCTCTGGCCGGGCTGCGCCGAACACGATGTCGAGGAAGGCCTCGTCGCTGCTGCCGTAGCTTCCGAGGAGTGCGGCTGCCTGATCGGCGAGATCGGTGAGCACGGCAGGGCGGTCGAGGTAGATGTCAATGATCGTGGGCACCGTGAAGCAGATCCTGGCGTGATGATCACGTTCCGCGGTAGGAAACGCCAGCGACCCGGCGTGAAACATTGCCTCGAATCCGCCGGGACGTGGCTGGTACGGAGCTTTGAGGCGCAACAGCGCTACATCAGCGTCAGCTGGGTTATCGACAACTTGACCGTACGCAGAGGCGACGTCCTCGGAGACGCCCTCCAGATAGATCCGCCGGCCCTTCCTGAGCGGCAGGATTTGATCGTGGTTGGTCAGCAGCGTGTACGCCCGACGCTGCGCGTCCGCGCCGGCAGCGACGAACTCGGCCTTGCCGACTGTGGCTGCTGCCTGGTCCGGATCGACGTAGGGATTGTCGAAAAGTCCGAGGATGAACTTCTCCAGCAAAAGCCGGCGCACCGACACGTCAAGGCGCTCCTCACTGATCCGGCCTTGCTCCACGAGTTGCACGACCAGCTCCGGCCGCGCCTCACCGCCAAACTGGTCGCAGCCGGCATTCAAGATCATCTCTACCCGCGTCAATTCATCGAGGTGCTCCACGCCCCAGGCCCGCGCCGGCATCGGCTGGCCGAGGATGGTGGTATCGGTAATCAGCCCCCAGTCGGTGCAAACGATGCCGTCGAAGCCCAGTTCTCCGCGCAACAGATCGGTGATGATTGCTTTGTTGAAGGCAAAGGCAACTTCGTCGTACTGAGTACCCACCGGCATCCCGTAGTAGGGCATGATTTGGGCCGCGCCCGCGGCGATGGCTGCTCGAAATGGTTTCAGGTGGTATTCGAAGTTATCGCCGGGATATACCTGTTCTCGGCCGTACGCGAAGTGTGGATCCTCACCGTCCTTTTGCGGCCCACCGCCAGGAAAATGCTTTGTCATCGTCGACACCGATTCCGGTCCTAGCTGCTCGCCCTGGAATCCGCGGATGTAAGCCTCTACCAGCATGCTGGTCAGATCTGCATCTTCGCCAAAACCGCCGCTGATCCGAGACCAGCGGGGCTCCGTAGCAAGGTCAATCTGAGGATGCAGGGCCAGGCGAAGACCCACCGCGAGGTATTCCTGCCGAGCGATGTCTGCAAAGCGTTCCACGAGCTCAGAGGATCCAACCGCAGCTAAGCCCAGTGTTTCCGGCCACTGGGAGAAGGTGCCCGCCGTCGCCGCGGTACCAACGTTCTCAGTGAAGTGGTTCCGCGGGTCGGTCGACAACGTGATGGGGATACCGAGCCTGGTGTTTGCAGCCAGCTCTTGCAGCCGGTTGTGCCAGTCCGCAAGCGCGCTGGCGTCGTCGGCAGCCCGGACGACATTGAAGTGCGTGAGCAGCTGGTTGTTGATCATGTGCTCGGCGCTCTCCACACGGAATGCCGAGTTCCGCTCCGCAAGATCACCTGACCCGACCACAATCATCGTTTGGAACAACATCCCGGCCTTCTCGCCCAAGGTCATACGTCTGAGAAGATCATCAATTCGCTGGTCTATGCGCAACGTCGGATTCTTGTAGTTCTCCGGAGTTGCCTCGACGCCGCCCATTGCCGTAGCTGCCGCTGCTGTGCGTTCGTCCATACTCTGATCCTGTCTCAGCGGGCCGGCGAATCGCCGACCGGGCTGGTGACCATGACTGCGCCACTGAGCATGATCTCTTCCGATATCTCCGCCCCACTCTTGTGGTTGGCCGCCCGGATGATCATCGACTTCACGATCTTTTGGTTCCTCGGCCTCAACTTCGATCTGGGTATTGACGTCAACGTCGTGGAACGAGATCAGTTGGTTGCGCCAGCGATAGGCATGGAGGATGCGGTCCTCGTCCACAGCTCTGGCGACGGCGTACATCACGAAGGCTGTAAAAAGAAAGGTGCTCGCCGGCGGCGACGGCTTGTCGCATCCGCCGTCGAGCTTCGGTGACGCCGATCTCAACAACGCCATGGATGATGTTCTTGCGCCAACCTGCCTCCAGGACATGGAACAGCGCTGGCTCTGCCATGCCATCGCTCCCGCAACTCCACAGCGGTTGGTCTTCTTAGAGTCCTCCGACGTGGAAAAAATCACCGCTCCTTCCACATCCAGACATTGCAGCCCGCTTGTTTTCACTGTCAGTCATTGACATTCCGCCTATGCGTAGCCGGAGAATGGACCCAGGCCGTGGCGAAGCAGTCGCAGCAAACCTGTCAGTTCGCGGCACCTCATCTTGGTGCATCTCGAGCAGTCAGGCGGAAATTGCCCTGCGGCCGAAGCTCGCTGGAACCTCGTGGAAGGAAGCGACATGGCAGGACATGGTGGTGGAGCGGCGGCCGAAGAATCGGTTTACGGCGAAGAATCTACCGGCAAAGGGGTAGTCCGGATCTCCGCGGTCGCTGCGCTCGCGGGCTTCCTATTCGGATATGACAGCGCCGTCATCAACGGCGCAGTAGCGGCGGTCCAAAAAGCATTCAACGTTGGCGCGGCGTCCCTTGGTTTCGCGGTGGCGTCAGCACTTCTCGGTGCGGCGGCTGGAGCTCTGGTTGCCGGTCGGATTGCCGACCACTTCGGGCGGCTGTCCGTCATGAGAATTGCCGCAGTGCTCTTCCTGCTCAGCGCGCTTGGAACCGGATTCGCTCCCAACCTCGGGATTCTCATCGTCTTCCGCGTCATCGGCGGTCTTGGGGTCGGCATGGCGTCGGTCATTGCTCCGGCCTACATTGCCGAGATCGCCCCGGCAAAAATCCGGGGCCGGCTCGGCTCTTTGCAGCAGCTGGCGATCGTCCTCGGCATCTTTATTTCACTCCTGGTTGATTTCCTGCTAGCGCTGGCGGCTGGCGGTTCCGGCGAACCCCTCTGGTTCGGACTCGCGGCTTGGCAGTGGATGTTCCTCATGATGGCCATTCCGGCGGTCATCTACGGCGTCCTCTCCTTGACCATTCCGGAGTCACCACGCTTCCTCATTGCCAAGCACAGGACCGACGAAGCCAGGGAGATCCTCACCTCGCTGCTGGGCGGTACGCGAGCCAGCATCGATGCGACGATCCAGCGGATCCGCGAAACGATGGAGCGCGAGACCGAGCCGTCCTGGCACGATCTGAAAACACCGGAAGGCAAGATCGCCGGAATTGTCTGGGCCGGGTTGCTGCTCTCCGTGTTCCAGCAGTTCGTCGGCATCAATGTGATCTTCTACTACTCGACCCTTCTCTGGCAGGCCGTCGGGTTCACGGAGGAACAGTCCTTTGTCGTGACGGTGATCGGAGCGACAATCAATGTCCTCACCACGTTCATCGCGATCGCGACCGTCGACCGGTTCGGCCGGAAGCCTCTGCTGCTCATTGGGTCGGTTGGCATGGCAATCACGCTCGCGACCATGGCGATCATCTTCGGCACCGCCGGGGTTGTCGAGGGGAAGCCAGTACTCGAGGGCGCACAAGGGCCGATCGCATTGATTGCGGCGAACCTCTATGTCGTCGCCTTCGGCATGTCATGGGGTCCAATCGTCTGGGTCCTCCTCGGCGAAATGTTCCCGAACCGGATGCGTGCCGCCGCTCTGTCCCTCGCGGCCGGGGGCCAGTGGGTGGCCAACTGGATCATCACGGTGACTTTCCCAGGTCTGAAGGACATCTCCCTGGCCCTGGCATATGGGCTCTATGCCACCTTCGCTGTACTGTCGTTCTTCTTCGTAGCCAGATTCATCGATGAGACCAAGGGCATGCAGCTCGAAGACATGCATGCCAAAGTGGCGCCACATCCGATTCGCCATCCGGAGACGCATCCAGCGGGCCTCGACTAGCCCAGGTTAAGTCGTAGCCGAGGGCGGTTTGTCCGCACAAGGCCACCTGGTTGGGATCAGTTCATTGAGAAGGGTCTCCACCCGCCGCCTGATCTCGTCACGGATGGGCCGTACGGCCGCCACGCCCTTGCCGGCCGGGTCCTCGAGTTCCCAATCCTCGTAGCGTTTGCCGGGGTAGAACGGGCAGGTGTCGCCGCACCCCATAGTGATCACAACATCTGATGCCTTGACTGCATTGGTGGTGAGAATCTTCGGTTTCGCGGTCGTGAGGTCAATGCCGACCTCGGCCATGGCGGCGACGGCTGCCGGGTTTACCTGCTCGGCTGGTTCGGAGCCCGCCGATCGAACCTCGACGGCGCCCTGCGACAGCTGATCAAGGAATGCGGCGGCCATCTGGGAGCGGCCGGCGTTGTGGACGCAGACAAAGAGGACAGCGGGCTTGTCAGGCACGGAGCGATTCCTCGCCGATGATGATCACGGCGTCGGATTGTTGATCAGTTGGGCCAGTCCGGCCAAGGCCTCAGATCGTACGCGGTAGTACACCCACACCCCCCGCTTGGAGCGGTCGAGCAGGCCGACCTCGTGCAGCACCTTCAGATGGTGGCTGATGGTCGGTTGAGACAGGTTGAATGCATCCGTCAGCTCGCACACGCATGCCTCGCCCCCGTCATGTGAGGCGACCATGGACATCAGCCGCAGCCGCACGGGATCGGCTAGCGCCTTCAGCAATGGTGCAATCTGCTCGGCTTGATCTTGCCTGAGCGGTTCCCGGGACAGTGGCGAGCAGCAGGCCACAGTCTCGACCGGGGTAAGCGTCAGGACAGATTTAGACACTCATCTATATTGACTGCCATCGATGGCCGTGGCAAGCTGCAAAACATAGATGACCGTCTAAGTCTTGCGAGGTTACTCATGTCGCGGGTGCAACTAGCCCTCAACGTCGACGATGTCGACGCAGCTGTGGCCTTCTACTCCAAGCTCTTTGGAGTCGAGCCAGCCAAGAGACGTCCTGGCTACGCCAACTTCGCGATCACCGAACCGCCGCTCAAACTGGTTCTGATTGAGAATCCAGGACAAGGCGGCTCGCTGAACCATCTCGGCGTCGAGGTCCCCGATGCCAACACCGTGGATACCGAACGGACCCGGCTCGCCGAGTCCGGCCTTGTCTCGGTGGATGAGCGTGGCACCACCTGCTGCTACGCCAAGCAAGACAAGTTCTGGGTTCAGGGTGCGCCCGACGGCGAACGCTGGGAGATCTACACGGTGCTGTCCGACAGCCCCACCTTCTTCGCGGCGGCGACCGGTGCTGCGAACTGCTGCGGTGCCGGCAACTCGACCGCCCAGGAGCCGACATCGACCTCAGTCAGTTGCTGCTGATCCAAGGACCGCAACGAGCTCGTCGTAGACCTGAGGTGAGCCAGCGACAATAGGACCGCCGTTGAGGAGGCCACCGTCTGAGAGGTAGTCGCTTACGCGGGCGCCGGCCGACCTGCAGACACCGATAGCCCCGAGGCAGTCCCAGGAGTTGATGTGCGCCTCCACGTAACCGATCAGGCGCCCACAAGCAACGTCGCAGAGCCCGAGCGCACCAGAGCCGTTACGAAGAAACATTCCGCCCGCACGCAGCAGGCGGTCGAGGACGGGTACAACTTGTTCCGGGCGGAGCCGCGGATTGCACCCGAGGTACGTGAGGCCGGCAACGAGTGACTGTGCTTCGCGGGGAGCAATCGCTCGTCCATTGAGTTCGGCCGCTCGCCCCACGCCGCCGCTGAACAATTCGCCAGCAGCCGGATTGTTGACCATGCCAAGCAGCACGTCGTTCGCTTGAACGTAGGCGATCGAAATGCACCAGGTAGTCAAGCCGCTGAGAAACGGCTGCGTCCCATCGATCGGGTCGACGACCCAGATTCCTGAATCGTCACCGCCTTTTACATGCCCCGTTTCTTCCCCGAGATAGGCGTCGTCGGGATACGCGGCCAGAAGGCGTTTCTTGATCAATTTCTCTACAGCGATGTCTGCCTCGGACACCATGTCCCGGGCACCTTTGCTCATGATCGACAGCTCGGTCAGATTGCCGAAGTACTGCATGGCAAGATCGCCAGCCTCGATGATCAGCTGCTTGGCGAAATCGAATCGTTCCTGTTC
>Ga0307292_10000047_pt1 | contig 31844 bp, 35 predicted proteins | sample ER_DNA_149_FD_194471 | JGI IMG/M metagenome (GOLD analysis project Ga0307292, IMG submission 194471) | Bulk soil microbial communities from the East River watershed near Crested Butte, Colorado, United States - ER_DNA_149 | ecosystem: Environmental > Terrestrial > Soil > Floodplain | place...
GGCGCTGGGAGCCGCCTACGACCATGCCCTGACCGCCTGGCAGGCAGCAGGCAAGGGGGAACGGGAGGACGAGCGGGAGATCGTCGAGCGGTTCGCCATCGGCATCGGTGAGCATCTGCATCGCTCCACCGACCTCACCTGGTCGCGCGTGACCGACGCGTTCGGGACCGATCTCGCCGTGGCGGGCGGCAAGGACGACTTCGTCGTCGTTCCGAGCAACCTCGTCGCCGCCCGCTGGATGAATGCCGAGACGGGATGGATTCCGGGCGTGGTCGGCCACCTGGTACGCGTGCGCGCTGACCGCTGACCGCTGACCGGCGCGACGATCGGGTGCGGCCGATCAGCTGCGGCGGGCCAGCTTCACCGCTGTGCCGTACGCCACGATCTCCTGATAGCCCTGGCCGACCTCGTTGGCGTCGAACCGCATGGCGAGGATCGCGTCCGCCCCCCGGGCGGTCGCTGCCTCGACCAGCCGCTCGATCGCCTCCTCGCGGCTCTGCATCAGCTGCTTGGTCAGCCCCTTGAGCTCACCACCGACGATCGACTTGAGCCCGGCGCCGAGCTGGGCACCGACGTTGCGGGCGCGAACGGTGAGCCCCGTGACCTCGCCGAGGACCTCCGTGACGTCGTGGCCCGGCAGGTCGTTCATGGTCGAGATGAGCATGGCCGCAGCCTCCCACAGGAAGGGCCGGCGCCGACCGCATACATTGCCACCTGTGGCCATGACCGGAAGCTATGGCGCGCGCGACCGCGGGCGCTGGGTTACGGAGGATCCCGCGCAGAAGCGGGCCGACCGTGACGACTTCGCGCGCGACCGGGCCCGACTGATCCACTCGGCGGCGCTGCGCCGGCTCTCGGCCAAGACGCAGGTCGTGCAGCCGGGCAGCGACGACTTCGCCCGGACTCGTCTCACGCATTCCCTCGAGGTCGCCCAGATCGGGCGGGAGTTCGGCGCCGCTCTCGGCTGCGATGCGGACGTCGTCGACACCGCCTGCCTGGCCCACGACCTCGGGCACCCGCCGTTCGGTCACAACGGCGAGGAGGCGCTGGACGCCATCGCCGCCGACATCGGCGGCTTCGAGGGCAACGCGCAGACCCTGCGGGTGCTCACGCGGCTCGAGGCCAAGCGCTGGCATCCCGACGGCCGCCCGGCCGGCCTCAACCTCACCCGCGCCAGCCTCGACGCGGCGACCAAATACCCGTGGGCGCGCGGCGAATCGATCTGGGGAACAAAGAAGTTCGGCGTGTATGCGGCGGATTTGCCCGTCTACGAGTGGTTTCGGGACGGGATCGAGTCCGGCGTCCGGTGCCTCGAGGCTGACGTCATGGACTGGTCCGACGACGTCGCCTACTCGGTGCACGACATCGAGGACGCCATCGCTTCGCGGACCATCGATCCGCGAGTGCTGCACTCGCCATCCGACGTCTCCGTCGTCTTTCCCGTCGCGCGCTCGACCTATGCCCCGGATCTCGTGGAGGACGACTTCGCCCACGCGTTGGACCGGCTGCTCGCCACGAAGGTGATCCCCGACGCATACAGCGGAACCCGCGCGGATCTGGCCGCGCTCAAGGACATGACCAGCCGGCTCATCGGCCGGTTCGTCCTCGCGGTCGAGCAGGCGACCCGGGAGAAGCACGGCGACGGCCCGCTGACCCGGTACGACGCGCACCTCGTGGTGCCCGACGAGGTGCGAGCCGAAGCGTCGGTTCTCAAAGCGCTGGCTGCACACTTCGTGATGTTTGCCGACGAACGTGTGGGGATCATGGCCCGCCAGCGGGAGGTCGTCGTCGAGCTCGCCGAGTGGTTCGCGGCCGACCCTTCCCGGCTGGACCGAGACTTCGGCGCCGACTTCGACTCGGCGCTCGACGACTCGGAGCGGTTGCGCGTGGTCGTCGACCAGGTGGCCTCGCTGACAGACGGCCGGGCGATGACCCTCGCCAGGGCCGCGTCGTGAGGCGCGGCGGGGGTCGACCCCGTACCGTGTGCCGGTGAGCGCAGCCAAGGCCCTGGGCGGCCTCCTCGTCCTGGGCGTCGTCGCGGCCGGCGGGCTCTACGTCGGCGACCGCTACGCCGAGTCGCGGGCCGAGGAGTATGCGGTCGGCGTCGTCTCCCAGAGCATCGCCACGACGTCGTCGCCCGTGGTCGACATCAAGGGGTTCCCGTTCCTCACCCAGTTCATGAGCGGGACGCTCGACCACGTGACCGCCACCTCAGCGGGCGCCACGCTCGAAGGGGTTCCGGTCACGGACGTGGCCATCGACGCGACCCAGGTGAATGTCCGTCCGCCGGCGGGCCAGCAGCCGTCCGCGGGTCGCGCGACCGTCGTGGCGACGATCCCGACGGCGTCCCTCGAGAAGCTCGTCAAGGACCGCACGAACCTGACCGTGCAGCTCGCGGTGGACGGTTCGACCGTCAAGGCGTCGGGAAACGTCCTCGGCATGCCGTTGGTCCTCACCCTCGCTCCGCGCGTCGACAGCGGCAAGCTGCTCGTCGACGCCCAGGATCTGACCCTCGGCGGCCGGCAGATCACACCCGAGTCGTTGCCCGGGGTGGTGCGGGACCGGGTCAAGGACATCGAGATCCCGCTCGAGGGGCTGCCGTCGGGTCTGGCCTTCAGCCGCGCCGAGGTCGTCCCCAACGGCCTGCGCATCACTGCTGACGGCACCAACGTCGTCGTCCCACAGACGGCGGCATCCACGGGCGGCGCCTGACTCGGCAGGTGTGGGCGACCGCTGGCTAGGTCCGCCGGCCGACCTACACTCGCCTCGTGGCGGGACGGTTCGTGGCCGAGGACGTGGCCACGCTCAAGGAGCGGACCTCGCTCGAAGAGGTGGTCCGCGAGCACGTGACCCTCCGCCGCTCCGGCAGCAGCCTGCTCGGGCTGTGCCCGTTTCACGACGAGAAAACGCCGTCGTTCAACGTGAACCCCACGACGAACCACTACTTCTGCTTCGGCTGTCAAGAGGGTGGCGACGCCATCTCCTTCGTCCAGAAGGTCGAGCACCTCACCTTCACCGAGGCGGTCGAGCGACTCGCCCAGCGCATCGGCATGGGGATGCGCCATGAGGACGGCGGCACCCGCCAGCGCGACGACGGGGGTGTCGGCCGTCGGGCTCGGCTCGTCGAGGCGCACCGGGTCGCTCAGGAGTTCTACGCCGACCAGCTCCTCACCGCGCAGGGGGCGCGGGCGGGGCGCGACTTCATGCGGGAGCGGGGGTTCGACAGCGCGGCGGCGACGCTGTTCGGGGTCGGGTATGCACCGCGTGGCGGCGAGGATCTCGTCCGTCACCTCCGAGTGAAGGGGTTCCAGGACGACGAGCTCGTCGCGGGCGGCCTGGCTGGTCGCGGGTCTCGCGGGCTCTACGACCGCTTCCGCGGCCGCCTGGTGTGGCCGATCCGCGACATCACCGGCGACTGCGTGGGATTCGGAGCGCGCCGGCTCTACGACGACGACCGCATCGAGGCCAAGTACCTCAACACCTCGGAAACCGCGATCTACAAGAAGTCCACGGTCCTCTACGGGCTGGATGCGGCCAAGAAGGCGATCGCCCGGGACCGGAGTGCGGTGGTCGTCGAGGGGTACACCGACGTCATGGCCTGCCACCTCTCCGGTGTGGAGACGGCCATCGCGACCTGCGGGACGGCGTTCGGGGTCGACCACATCAAGGTGCTGCGGCGGATCATGCGCGACGAGGCCGATCTCGCGCCGTCCAAGGTGGTCTTCACGTTCGACGGTGACGCGGCCGGGCAGAAGGCGGCCATGCGGGCGTTCGGTGAGGACCAGCGCTGGGCCTCCCAGTCGTTCGTGGCGGTCGCCCGGTCGGGGATGGACCCCTGCGAGCTGCGCCAGGCCGAGGGTCCGGACGCGGTCCGCGCGCTCGTCGAAGACGCCGTCCCGATTTTCGAGTTCGCGGTGCGAACGACCATCGCACGGTACGACCTCGACACCGGCGAAGGGCGAGTGGGTGCCGCCAAGGCTGCGGCAACGCAGATAGTTCAGATCCGGGACGAAAGCCTTCAAGGTCGCTATTGGGCAGCCGTCGCTGGCTGGATCGGAATAACACCCGAGGAGATGCTTCCCTTCGTGCGCGAAGCTCGGGCGGCTAAGAGACACATCCGAAGCCCGGAGCCGGTGCATTCCGATGAACCCGCGGAACCATCGCTTGAGCCAACCGCCGACGAGCTGCGCGACGCGCTGCCCCGTCCCGACCTGCGCGACCCGGTCGTCCTCGCCGAACGTCAGCTCCTGCAGGTCGTGCTCCAGCTCCCCGGCCTGCTGGAACCCGCCGACCTGGACCGCCTCGACGGGGACTCGTTCAGCGCGCCGGCGCACCGGTCGGTGTGGGATGCGGTCGTCATCGCCGGTCGACCGGGCGGTTCGACGGCGGCCTGGGCCGACGCGGTCGTCGCGGCGGCGCCGGCCGCGGTTCAGCCCCTCGTCGCCGAGCTGGCCGTCGCCCCCCTGCCCGTCACGCCGGACCGCGCCACGGGTCTCCCGAGCCGCCGTTATGCGGCGTCGCTGGTCGCACGCCTGCGCGAGGTCGCGCTCGGCCGGCAGGTGGCGGACACCCTCAGCCAGCTGCGCCGGCTCGACAACTCCCCTGAACCGGACCTTGCCGCGACGCGGGAGGTGGGGCTGCGGCTCCAGGCGTTGCAGCGCGAGCTGGCGGACCTTCGCGACAAGCAGGAGGCCTGATGCGACTGTCGCTGAGGGGACGGCGGTCGGACGACCTCCCGGCCGAGGTCGTCGCGGCGCTGCGCCAGGCCGACGGCGGCAAGGTGCTGTCCGCGGCGCCGGACGCCGGCTCCCGGGCCTGGGTGGTGGCCAGCACTTACGAGGTGGCGCTCGTCGACCCGGGCCGGCCGGCCGGGGAGGCGCTGGTCTGGTCCCGACCGTGGCACGAGGTCGACGCCGGGTCGTGGAGCCGAGAGGCGTCGACCTTGACGGTCACCTGGGCGGACCGCACCCGACCCGGTCAGTGGCGCCTCGGCGACGGGATGCGGGAGCGGGAGTTCCTCCAGACGCTGCGCGAGCGGGTCCAGGCCAGCGTGGTGCTCGGGGAGGAGCTGCCGCTCACTGGCCGCCGGACGGGTCGGGCGGTGATCCGCCAGAACCTCCGGACCGGTGAGCTGATGCAACAGGTGGTCCTCGGGCGCGGCGTGCGGGAGGACGACGAGGTGGCCGCCGTGGTCGCCCGGACGCTGGCCTGGCTGCGGGAACAGGTGGGGATGCCGCAGCCCTGACCAGCGGAGGGGCATCGCATTGCGCAGACCCTTGGGACATCGCGCGCACGATCGAACGGGCCCGCGACGTCCTTAGTCTGCGCGCGATCGGGCACCAGCCACAACGAGGCCGTACCCGACGGGCGATTCCGCGATCAGGCAGCCGAGTTGCTAACCTTTCCCGCGCGCGTCGCCTCGCGGACGCATTCCCCTATAGCTCAATTGGCAGAGCAGCTGACTGTTAATCAGCAGGTTCTTGGTTCGAGTCCAAGTGGGGGAGCTACCGAGGTCCGCCTCGGCCGGGCGGAGGTCAGCGGTGACCGGCCACCGGCTCCTCGAGGTCCTCACCCGGAACCTCTGCCTCCGACAGCTCCACATCGGCCGCGAGGACGAGGGTCTCCGCACCTCCTCCGCCGGCGCCGATCGTGGCGCGGCCGCGCTGCCGCAGCCGCCGCTCGACGTACGCGGCCAGGGTGGTCAACGCGTAGTTGATCACGATGTAGATCGCGGCGATGACGATCATCGCCGGGACGATGTTGCCCCAGGTCGAGCCGATGCGCTGGTAGTTCGTCAGCAGCTCGTTGTAGGTGATGATCTGGCCGAGCGCGGTGTCCTTGAGGACCACGACGAGCTGCCCGACCAGCGCCGGGAGCATCGCGGTGACGGCTTGGGGCAGCTGGATCGAGCGAAGGGTCTGCCCGCGGGTCAACCCGATGGAGAGGCCGGCTTCCGCCTGACCCCGGGGGAGGCTCCCGACGCCCGACCGCAGCAATTCGGCGACGACCGAGCCGTTGTAGAGCGTGAGTCCGGTGACAACGGCCGCGAGCGGGTTGACGTCCGAGACGAAGATGTTGTTGTACGAGTAGAAGTAGAACGCGCCGAGCATCATGACGAGCACCGGCACCGAGCGGAAGAACTCGATGACGACGGTGCACACCCACCGGATCGGCGCGACGTGCGACATCCGGCCGATGCCGAAGACGAACCCGAAGATGCCCGCCAGGACGATCGAGATGGCAGCCGCCTTCAGGGTGTTGGCCAGGCCGGGCAGCAGGTAGTCGATCCAGACGTTGGCGTCGATGTCGTTGACCTCGATGCCGATGAACATGGCCCACTTGTCAGGGGCGAGGTTGCCATGGATGCCGAGCTGGTAGAGGACGAAGGCGAGGAAGGCAGCGACGAGGATGCCGCCGACGATGGCGGCAATACGATACCGAGCCCGCGCCCGTGGGCCCGGGGCGTCGAAGAGGAGTGAGGTGCTCATCGTCGCACCGCCAGCCGGCTGGAGAGGTAGCTCGTCAACAAGCCCATCGGCAGCGTGATGATCACGAATCCGATGGCCACGATGAGGACGATGGGCAACGCCAGGTCGGACCGGAACTCCGTCATCTCGCGCTGGAGGCCCGCAATCTCGGCGACGCCGATGGCCGTGGCCACAGTAGTGTTCTTCGTCAACGCGATGAGGGTGTTGCCGAGCGGGGTGATCGCACCGCGGAAGGCCTGCGGCATCATCACCTCGCGGACGCTCTGACCGAAGGTCAGTCCAACGGAACGCGCCGCTTCGGCCTGGCCGGGCGGCACGGTGTTCACGCCGCTGCGCAGCGCCTCGCACACAAAGGCGGCGTGGTAGACGGAGAGGCCGATGATCGCCCAGATGATGTTGTTGCGCACGAGGTCGTCACTCAGGCTCAAGCCGAGGTTCACGATCATGACGATGTTGCAGGCGATGATGATCAGCGTCAGCGGCGTGTTGCGGATGATGTTGACGTAGAGGGCGCCGACCCGCTGCAGCAGCGGTACCGGCGACACGCGGAGGATCGCCATCACCGTGCCGATGACCAGTGAGCCGATGGCGGAGAAGAACGTCAGCAGCAGCGTCATCCCGAACGCCGCGAAGACGTTGTACTGGGACAGCAGCTCACTCATGAGGCCTTCGTCCTCCCGTCGGGGTCACGTCCGTCGAGCTCAGGTCATGACCAGCCGAGGGTATGCCGCCCGCCCGGTGAGCGGGCGGCATACCTCGTGTGCATGTTCGTCAGCCGGTGGCTCCGCCGGAGGAGCCGCACGCCGCCGGAGTGGGCGGGTTCCCCGCGCCCGGCTTGAATCCGGACGGCCCGAGGTTCTTCTCGACGGCCTTCTGCCACTCGCCCGAGCTGATCCACTTCTTGATCGCGTCCGTGACCTTCTGGCACAGCGCGGTGTCGCCCTTGGGAAGCCCCACGCCGTAGTTCTCCGTCGAGAACGTCTGGCCGACGACCTTGAGCTGGCCCTTGTTGGCGGCCTGGGCGGCATACCCGGCGAGGATCGTGTTGTCGGTGGTCAACGCGTCGACGCTCTTGGCCTTCAGGGCGTCGACGCAGAGGGTGTAGGTGTTGTACTCCTGCAGCTGGATCTCCGCGCCGTACTGCTTCTGCACGTTGGCGGCTGAGGTCGAGCCCTTGACGGAGCACAGCTTCTTGCCCTTGAGCGACTGGGGACCCGTGATCGACGTGTCGTCTGCGCGGATCAGCAGGTCCTGGCCGGCGATGAAGTACGGCCCGGCGAAGTCGACGTCCTTCTTGCGCGCGTCAGTGATGGAGTACGTGCCGACGATGTACTTGACCTGGCCGCTCTTGAGCAGCGTCTCGCGCTGGGAGGACACCGCCTCGACGAAGCTCGGCGTGTAGTTCAGCTCCTTGGCGATGTAGTTCGCCAGGTCCACGTCGAATCCCGAGTACGTCGATCCCTCCTTGAGGCCCATGCCGGGTTGGTCGAACTTGATGCCGACCTTCACGGCCTCGCCGCCGCCTCCTCCGGTGGCGCCGCCGCCCCCGCCGGCGCCGGACCCTGCGGGCGTGCCGCTGCCACAGGCCGCGAGGCCGACGGCTGCGAGCGCGGCCACCGTGGCGGCACTGATCCGTCCGAGCTTCATCCTGGTTGTTCCTCCCTGTTGTGCCCTGGTGCGTGGGCTGGATCTGGGGTGAGGTCGATGGTGCCGGTCAGTGCGTGAGGATCTTCCCGAGGAAGTCCTTGGCCCGCTCCGACTTGGGATTGCTGAAGAAGTCATCAGGGGTCGCGTCCTCGACGATCTGCCCGTCGGACATGAAGACCACCCGGTCGGCCGCGCGCCGCGCGAATCCCATCTCGTGGGTGATGACGATCATCGTCATCCCGGACTTCGCGAGCTGGATCATGACGTCGAGGACCTCGTTGATCATCTCCGGGTCGAGGGCCGACGTCGGCTCGTCGAAGAGCATGACCTTGGGTTCCATCGCCAACGAGCGGGCGATCGCGACGCGCTGCTGCTGTCCACCCGACAGCTCTGCCGGGTACTTGGCGGCCTGGTGGCCGACGCCGACGCGCTCGAGCAGCTCCTTGGCGCGCTGTTCCGCCGCCGACTTCTTCTCCTTCCGGACCTTCATCGGGCCCAAGGTGACGTTTTGGAGGATCGTCTTGTGCGCGAAGAGGTTGAAGCTCTGGAAGACCATGCCGACGTCGGCTCGCAGCTTGGCCAGCTCCTTGCCCTCCTCGGGCAGCAGCTGGCCGTCGATGGTGATCGAGCCCGACTCGTAGGTCTCGAGCCGGTTGATGGTGCGGCACAGTGTCGACTTGCCGGACCCGGACGGGCCGAGAACGACGACGACCTCACCCTTACCGACGGTGAGGTCGATGTCCTGGAGGACGTGCAGGTCGCCGAAGTGCTTGTTGACGCCCTTGATCTGGACCATCGGCTCACCGCCCTTGGGCGGAGGGGGCGTGGACGACTCGGAGTCCTGCCGCGAGTCCGCCGGTGCGTCGCTCATTGGCGCAACCTACCGTTCGACACCTTCTCCGCGGGGCACCGCGTCCCCATTTGCCGCCGAATTGTGAAGAAAGCATGAGAGCCACCTGCGGCTATGCCGCGAGGCACGCCGAGGTTGAGCCTCCGGGCCGCGGGTAGTGGTCAGTCATGACCGCAGACACGCCCTTCGGCACCGGCCCCGACCCGCAGACCCTGGACACCGTCCAGTCGATCATGAAGGACGTCCGGACCTGCATGTTCGTCACGACCGCTGACGACGGCACTCTGCACGCCGCACCGATGACCACGCAGGAGGCGGAGTTCGACGGCGACGCCTGGTTTGTGGCCGGCTCCGGCTCGGAGACCGTCCGCAATCTCACGTCCCGACCGCACGTCAACGTGTCGTATGCGGGGTCGAACGCGTGGCTCTCGTTGACCGGCACGGCGTCGGTCGTCGACGACGCCGAGAAGAAGAAGGAGCTGTGGAACACCTTCACCGAGGCGTGGTTCCCGGAGGGAGAGGACGACCCCTCGGTCGTCGTCGTCAAGGTGTCAGGCCAGTCCGCGGAGTACTGGGACAGCCCCGGTCGGCTGGCGATGACGCTCGACATGGTCAAGGCCCGCGTCACGGGCCATCCGCCGAAGTCCGGTGACACCGGAACCGTCGATCTCGAGAACTGACCAACAGGTAGAAGAGGCAAGCACGATGACAAACGCGGACACCACCACGCTGCAGGGCAAGACGATCGCCTTCGGCGTCGCCAACGAGGGCATCGAGCAGGTCGAGCTCGAAGAGCCGTGGAACGCCGTCCGGGCCGCCGGCGGGGCGGCGGTGCTCATCTCCATGGAGGTGGGTAAGGCCCAGGCGTTCAACCATCTCGACAAGGCCGACGTGTTCGACGTCGACACGACGTTCGCGGAGGCCTCCGTGTCCGACTACGACGGACTGGTCCTCCCCGGCGGCGTGGCCAACCCGGACACGCTGCGGACCGACGAGGACGCGGTCCGGTTCGTCCAGGACTTCGTCGCCGCCGGGAAGCCGGTTGCGGCGATCTGCCAGGCACCGTGGACGCTCGTCGAGGCCGGCGTCCTGGAGGGGCGACGGCTGACGTCCTGGCCGAGCCTCCAGACCGACATCCGTAACGCGGGCGCGACCTGGGTGGACGAGGAGGTCGTTCGAGACGGCTGGCTGGTGACGAGCCGCAAGCCGGACGACCTGCCGGCGTTCAACCGCGCGTTGGTCGAGCTGTTCTCAGACGCCTGACGCGTTCACCCGGTTTCGACCGCTGGTCGAAACGCCCGGGTGGAGCATGGATGCGTGGGTGACGCATACACCTTCGATCCCGTGGTCGTCGGCGACCGTGAGTGTGACGCCTGGGTGCACTACTACCGCCACGAGTGGGGGCCGTTTCTGCGGGACTCGCTCGGGCTGGTGTCGGAGGGCTTCGGTCTGGGGCCGAGGCGGACGCTGGTCGGTGCCTGGCTGGTTCTCCGGGCCAACCAGGTGTGGGCGCCGTATCCGGACAACGACGCCGACGCGGCCCGCGAGTACATGCGGCGCTTCTACGCGCTCGTCGTGGCGGACGGAAGCCTTGACGTTGATCCTGTCGAGGCCGCTCGCCGCGAAGTGCAGTGGTGGCACATCCATCGAGTCCATCAGCGCGAGGACGATGTCACCGAGACCGTCCTTCGATCGTCCCTCGCTCCGCACGGGTCGATCGTGGCTCCGCTCGTCGACGCGGTGGCGCACCTCTACGGCTATGTCTACGCCGTGCCGGAGGAGACCGTGGGCTATGCGGCGTGGCTGCGGGTCGCCGCGATGGCTCTCTCCGACACCTGGGTCCAGGCGGGCTGCTCGCTGACGGACCCCACGCTGGTGGAGGAGCGCCGCACCCTGATCGCCTCGTACTCCGCCCTCCGCGCCGCGATAGACGAGCAGGGTCTGGCGGCCACCCCGCACAGCAGCTGAGGACGCCCGCTGGGGGAGTGGCTTGACGACCGCCGGACCTTTTGAGAGGGTCCTATCGATAGAAATCTCTCGAAGGAGCGCTGCATGGCCAACCCCTACGGCGACGTCGAGCTGGACGCGCGAGGTATGCGCGCGCTGGCCCACCCGGTCCGTCTGGCCATCCTGACCCGACTCCAGGGCGACGGCCCGTCGACCGCCACCCGCCTCTCCGAGACGGTCGGGGCCAGCCCGTCGGTGACCAGCTGGCACCTGCGCCAGCTGGCCGCCCACGGCCTGGTCCGGGACGCCTCCGACGCGGCGGCGCTGCGCGACCACGGCCGGGAACGGTGGTGGGAGGCGGTTTCCCGTGGGTTCCGCTTCGCGGCGGAGGCGGATGAGGACACCGCTGCGGCCGCCCGAGCCCTCGAGCAGGTGATGGAGAGCGTTGAGGGCGACCTCGTGGGTCGATGGCGCTCCGAGGACGAGCCGCAGCTCGAACCACAGTGGCGACGCCTGGCCGGGCGGGCCAACACCCGGATCCTCGTCACGCCGGAGGAGCTCAAAGCGATCGAGGCCGCGATCGAGCAGGTCCTGACGCCCTATGTCCTGCGCAAGGATCAGCCGGCCGGCTCGCACCCGCCGGGGACGCGATCGGTACGGCTGCTCCGCTACACCCTGCCTGCCAAACCCGACGGCTCGGCGTCGTGACGGAGCTGCGCGAGACGCAGACCCGACCGCTGTGGCGCGACCGGCGGTTCGCGACGTACTGGGGCGGGCAGACCGTCTCGCAGCTCGGCGACCGGGTGTCCGAGCTGGCCCTGCCCCTCATCGCCGTGACGACGTTGCACGCCAGCCCGGCCGAGGTCGGCGTGCTGACGGCGGCTATCTGGGCTCCCAACCTCCTCTCCGTCGTCGTCGGAGCCTGGGTCGACCACCATCGCCGCAAGAAGCGGCTCCTCGTCGTCGCCAACCTCGTGCAGGCGGCCGCGGTCGCGGTGCTGCCGGCCGCGCACGGCATCGGCTTCATGTCGATGTGGCTGCTGTATGCGGTCGCGCTCGTCCTCGGGGCGGGCGGGGTGCTCTACCAGACCTCGTACCAGCCGTTCTTCGCGCGACTGGTCCGCCGCGACCAGTACCTGCAGGCGAACTCACTGCTCAGCGCGACCCGGTCGGGCTCCTTCATCGCGGGACCGGCGCTCGGGGGACTGCTGATCCAGGCGGTCACGGCGCCCGTCGCGATGGTGGTCGACGCCGTCTCGTTCGTCGCGTCGGCGTTGGCCATCGCCTCCGTCCGGGTGGAGGAGCCACCGGTGGCCGGCCGGCACGAGAGCCCGCGACTGTGGCGTCGGGCCGTGGAAGGGCTGCGGTTCCTTCGACGTCACCCATACCTGCGAGCCACGCTCGGCTGCTCGACGGTCCTCAACTTCTTCACCTTCGTCGCGTCCGCCGTGGTGATCCTCTTCGCCAGCCGAACCCTCGAGCTGGACGCCGGCCAGATCGGGCTGGCCTTCGGCGTCGGCGCGGTGGGCGGACTCGTCGGCGCCGTCGGCGCGTCCCGGATGGCCCGCCGGCTGGGTCCCGGTGTGGCCGGCGTCGTCGGGGCGGTGCTGTTCTGCGCGCCCTTGGCGTTCATCCCGCTGGCGTCGGGTCCGGACTGGGTGAAGATCGCGGTGCTCGCCGCGGTCGAGTTCGTCAGCTCCGTGGGGGTCATGTTCTACGACATCAACGTCAACTCGATCCAGACCGCGATGACGCCGGACCGGATGCGCAGCCGCTCGGCCGGGGCGTACGCGACGGTCAACTACGGGATCCGCCCGCTCGGAGCGCTGCTCGGCGGGCTCATGGCTGAGTGGGTCGGGATACCGATCACGCTGGTAGTGGCCGGGGTATGCGGCTGTCTCGGCGTGCTGTTCCTGTGGCGGTCGCCGGTCGTGCGGACCCGGCGGGTGGAGGACCTCGACGCCGTCGAGGTGTGACGGCGCCTACTCCCGGACCACCTTCGCGGGGTCGTAGTCGTCGCGCAGCCCCTTGAAGGCGGGGTGCCTCAGTCGGCCGTCCCGTGTCCACTCGGTGTAGTCGACCTCGGCCACCAGGGTCGGGCTCACCCAGATCGCGTCGCGCGCCTGTGCCCGCGGAACCGGTTGGTCGAGCGGGGACGCCTTGGCGGTCAACGGTTTCAGCAGGCCCTCGAGCTGGGCCAGCGTCGTGGCGGTGAACCCGGTGCCGACCTGCCCCGCATACTCGAACCCGCTCTCGCCGTGGACGCCCAGCAGCAGCGAGCCGAGGTGCCCCTCGCGGTTGCCCTCGCCCGGCCGCCAGCCGACGACGACCGCGGAGGTGCGGCGGATGTTCTTGACTTTCAGCCATGTCGTGACCCGCCGACCGGGCAGGTAGGGCGAGGAGCGCTGCTTGGCCATGATGCCCTCGAGATCCTGCTCCCGGGACGCCTCGAGGATCGTCGGCCCGTCTCCCTGGACGGCCCGCGGCGTGTCCCATGAGGTCGCTCGTAGCCTGAGGTCGAGCAACGCGGCACGCCGCTCGTCGTACGACCGCGGCATGAGCGACGCGCCGTCGAGGAACAACAGGTCGAAGACGAGCAGCTTGACCGGGGCCGAGCGCCGCAGTGCCTCCGACGGCGCGCGGACGTGCATCCGGGACTGGAGCAGCGAGAAGTCGGTCCGACCCTTGTCATCGAAGACGACCACCTCGCCGTCGAGGATGGCGGACCGGTTGTCGAGGGGCCCCGCGATGTCCGCCAGCTCGGGGTAGGACGCGGTGACCTCGTTGCCGTTGCGGGTCACCAGCGTCGCCTTGCCCTGTTCGACAAAGGCGAGGACCCGCACGCCGTCGAACTTGATCTCGTAGGCCCAGCCGTCGTCGTGTTCCGGCAGGCGCCCGGCGGTCGCGAGCATCGGCGTGACGTCCCGGGGCAGCGCGCTGACCATGGGCCCAACCGTCTCACGCGCACGTCGGACGCATACGGAGTCTCGGGTGGGGTAACGAGCCGGCATGAGCCAACCTGCCCAGACCCAGGAACCGCCCGGCACCACCGCCCAGATGCGGCCTCGTCCAGACCACGGCGAGGAGTCCTACCGCGGCACCGGCCGCCTCGCGGGGAAGAAGGCGGTGATCACCGGCGCGGACAGCGGGATCGGAAGGGCGGTGGCGATCGCGTATGCGCGTGAAGGCGCTGACGTGCTGCTGTCGTACCTCAACGAGGACGAGGACGCCGAGGACACGGCGCGCCTGGTCCGGGAGGCCGGCCGGAAGGCGGTGCTGCTGCCGGGTGACATCGCCCAGGCCCAGCAGTGCCGCGACATCATCGACCGGGCGGTCGCCGAGTTCGGCCAGATCGACGTGCTGGTGAGCAACGCGGCTTACCAGATGAGCCACGAAAGCCTCGACGAGATCTCCGACGACGAGTGGGAGCACACGTTCGCGACGAACGTCTCCGCGTTCTTCTACCTGGTCAAAGCGGCACTACCGCACATGCGGTCCGGCGGGTCGATCATCGGCAGCTCGTCGGTGAACTCCGACATGCCGTCGCCGACGCTGGCTCCGTATGCGGCCACCAAGGCGGCCATCGCCAACTTCTGTGCCAGCCTGGCTCAGCTACTCGGACCGGACGGCATCAGGGTCAACAGCGTGGCGCCGGGCCCGATCTGGACGCCACTCATCCCCTCGACGATGCCGGAGGAGAAGGTGAAGAGCTTCGGCGGCGACACCCCGCTCGGCCGTGCGGGACAGCCCGCGGAGCTCGCGCCCATCTACGTCATGCTGGCCTCGGACGAGTCGAGCTACGTGTCCGGGGCACGGATCGCCGTGACCGGGGGTCGCCCGGTCCTGTGAGGCGGCCCGTCACTGCAGGCGCGGGAGCCGCTGCGGCGTCGTCAGCACCGGCGCGAAGACGTCCCCGCGCTCGTCAAGTCGCTTGAGGATGCTGCGGACCGTGTAGCGGTCGGGCCGCAGCCGAGGATCCTCGAGCTCGTCCCACTCGATCGGAGCGGAGACCGACGCACCAGCGGTCGCTCGCGGACTGTACGGCGCGACGAGGGTCTTGTTGATCGCGTTCTGCGTGTAGTCGAGCCGGGCCAGCCCGCCCCGTTCGCGTACCTGCCACTTCCAGCTGACGGCGTCCGGCAGAACGGCGCCGACCGTCCGTGACACCCGTTCCACCCACTCGCGAGTGTCGTCGAAGGACGGTCCGGTCGCGATGGGCACCCAGATCTGCAGCCCCCGACGACCGGTGAGCTTCGGGAAGGCAGCGACGCCGAGATGCTCGAAAGCGGTGCGGTGCAGCCGCGCCAGCGCCAGGACCTCCGACCACGTCGTCGTCTCGCCCGGGTCGATGTCGAACAGGGCGTACGTGGGCAGCTGAGGGTCCTCGACGCGTGACGTCCACGCGTGCCATTCCAGCGCGCCGAAGTTCGCAGCCCACACGACCGCCGCCGGCTCGTCGACCACCACGTAGGTCTGCGTCTCGTCCGGGTCAGCGTCCGGGTTGTCCCACCGGCTCAGCCACGACGGCGCATGATTCGGGAGTTCCTTGTGCCAGAAGCCAGCGCTACCAACCCCGTTCGGATATCGATGCATGTTCAGTGCGCGACGGGTCAGGTAGGGGACGAGCGTCGGGCCGATCTGCGCCGCATACCGGACCAGATCCCGCTTGGTGACCGGCTTCTCCCGGGACCGAGGTGGGAAGAGCACCTTGTCGAGATTGGTGACCCTGAGCTCGCGGCCGAAGACCTCCCACCGGCCGGACGACCCGAGCCGGTCCAGGGCGCGCAGCTCCGCCCGGGAGACCGGAGCGAACACCGGCGGCCGCAACGGGATCGCCGCCTCCGACGCCGGCAGGTCGGACCGCCACAACCGATCGGGATCGGCCTTGACCTCGTCGTTGGTGCGGCCCGACAGGACGGACCGCGGATGGTCCTCGGCGTCCCAGCCCTTCGTCCCGAACTCGTCCTTCTTGTGCAGCAGCAGCCAGCTCTCCTTGCCGGCGTCGTCGACCGACGTGCGGATGAGGACGAACTTGCCTTTGAGCTTCTGACCGTCCAGCTCCATGTGCAGCTCGCCGCGGGCCACGGCGTCGACCGCATCGCGATCCTCGCGCTGGTAGTAGTGGTCCCAGGTTCCGACGTCCCAAACGATGACGTCGCCGCCGCCGTACTCGCCCGAGGGGATGACTCCCTCGAAGTCGTAGTACTCGAGAGGGTGGTCCTCGACGTGGAAGGCCGCCCGGCGCACACTCGGATCGAGAGTGGGGCCCTTGGGGACCGCCCAGCTGGCCAACACGCCACCCATCTCGAGGCGGAAGTCGTAGTGCAGCCGGCGGGCGCGGTGCCGCTGCACGACGAAGCGGTTTCCCGTCGGCAGCGACCCGACGGAGACCGTGGCCCCAGCCGGTTCGCGCGTCCGTGTGAAGTCCCGCTTGTTCCGGTACGTCGTCAGCTTGTCGGCCGTCGGCACGCGCACACTCCTTCCGGCTCGGTCGTTTCCCAGTGTGACCTCAAGGAGTGGTATGCGCGGGCCCGGATGGATGCGTCAGCCGGCGGGGTTCAGCCGTAATGTCCGGACTTCGTCGCGGCAGACTTGGACGCGACCGTCGATCACACGCGTCTCGAACACCAGGGCGGGCCGCGTGGCCGGTCCTCGGACGACGGCTCCGTCCTCGAGAGCGAACCGGCTTGCGTGCCACGGACATTCAATGCACCCGTCCTCCAGCCGGCCCTCGTGCAGCGGGCCGCCGCGGTGCGTGCAGCGGTCGGCGAGCGCGTGGATCCGACCGCCGGTGCGAACGAGGAGAACCGGAATGGTGCCGACCGTGGTGGCGGTTGGCTGGCCTTCCACGAGCTCGTCCTCGGCCACGGCGTCGGTCCACTCCTTCGGCGGCCGTTGGAAAGCGGTGGTGTCGACGCCGACCCCCATCGCATACGAAAGATGACCGCCCAGCCATGCGGATACGCCGAGTACCCCGAACCCGGTGAGTGTCAGCCAGGGACCGTGGCTGTCATAGACGCCGGTGCCCGGGTGCTTGCGACGCGAGAACCACGACGCCGCGATGATGCCGAGCCCGGTCACGTTGAGGGCGAGGTGAGCGAAACCGACTCGGCGTTCGGCGCCTCGGGTGTCGCTCCAGTCCGAGAGACCGGCCAAGGCCGTCGGCACGCTGCTGAGCAGCCCCAGGCCGACGAGAGTGCGGGCGGCCGACTGCTCGCGGCCGGTGAGGTCGAGGGCCACCGCCCCGGTAAGGGTTCCGATCGGCACCGTCACGAGCGCCGGATGGAGCGGGTGACCGACGGCGACACCGGAGAGCAGGTCCTTCACCGGCCCGTGGGGGATCACCGACGCGACGACCTTGTCGAGCGCCTCAGAAGGCGCATCGAGCATGTCGGCGCGCTCCACCGGCTCGGTGAAGCGGTCCACGAACCGGGACAGGACAGCGGAGAGCGACATGTGCAGGACCTACCCCTCGCTCAGCGAGTCGAACCGGGAGCGCGCGACTCGGCGACGCCTCAGGCGCGTCGACGTGCCGCGAACGTCATACCGGCCGTCCCTAACGCGGCGACCGCCGTCACGAGGGCTGGTCGGCGGCGTCGTTCGTCGACCGCCGCCAGCCAGAACATCGATATCGCGTGTGTGACGTCGATGCCGACCCAAAGCCGCTGGAACCGGCTCGGCATCGCGACCTGGAGCACTCCTTGGGCGAGATGCCGGCTGCCGAGGAACCGGACGGCCGCCTCCTCGGACGGGGACGGCTCGCGACCATCGGCGCGGAGCCACACCTCGGGGCCCCTGGCCAGGAGGACCGCGCCCCACACGCAGGCGGCGATCCCACTCGCTCGCGCCAGTCGCTCGGAGGCGGAGGGCGCTGCGCTCACCGGCGCCGGCTGAGCGCCCACGCGGCCAGCCCGCCCGCGGTGACCGCGGCCACCGCCGAGCCGAGCTGCGGATACCGGTGCGCCACCCACTGCTGCGCGCTGCCGGCGTGGGAGCGCTCGTCGAAGGCACCATGGACACCGAAGTCATGTCCGTCCGCAGCGTCGACGGGCTTCCACAGGTTCACCGGCTGGTCGGCCGGCCTGGGGTCGCTGGTCTGTTGCGACGCGAAGCCCTTCTGGCCCAGGTATCGGTCGAGCAGACCAGGTGCGACCGCATTGGCCAGCAGCGTCCCGACCGTGCTGGAGGCCACCCAGTACTCGCGCCGCTTCGGATGGTCGGCCGCGAACACGACGGCCCGGGCGGCCACCTCGGGCTGGTAGATCGGGGGCACCGGCTGGGCGTGCTTGGGGAGTCGCGAGAGAACCCAGGAGAACTGCGGCGTGTTGACCGCCGGCATCTGGACCATCGTGACGTGGACGTTGCTGCGGTCGTGCAACAGCTCGCACCGCAACGACTCGTGGAAGCCCTGGGTCGCATGCTTCGCGCCGCAGTAGACGCTCTGAAGGGGGATTCCGCGGTAGGCGAGCGAGGACCCGACGTGGACGATCGTGCCGCGCCCGCGCCGCTTCATCCGTGGCAGCACGGCCATGGTGCCCCAGACGAACCCGAGGTAGGTCACCTCGGTCCCTCGCCGGTACTCCTCGGGCGTGACGTCGTCGAACCGCGCAAAGACCGAGCTGAACGCGGCGTTCACCCAGACGTCGATGGGTCCCATCTCGCCTTCGATGCGCTCGACCGCCGCGGCGACCTGGTCGTAGTCCGCGACATCGGTCGGGACGGCGAGCACGTCGACGCCCAGCTCCCGGATCTGGGCCGCGGCCGCGTCGAGGCCGGTCTCCCCGCGGGCGATCAGGGCGACGCGGTCACCTCGGCGCGCGAACTCCACGGCCGTCGCGCGGCCGATCCCGGCACTCGCTCCGGTGACTGCGACCACTCGTGACATGCGCGACCCTCTCCTTTGTCGTCCTGACGTCGTTTCACCGCACTCCCTGGAACGTGCCCCCGCCGACTCGAAGCCAAACTCAGACCGGCCCCTGGTGGCCGCAAGGGCAATGGGTGGGATTGACTGCGGGGCGGACCGACGTCGCGACCCGAGGAGCCCCATGTCGAACCGGTGGTACAAGCAGGCGGTCATCTACAGCCTCGAGGTGGACGTCTTCCAGGACTCGAACGGGGATGGCTGCGGCGACTTCCAGGGGTTGGTCAGCCGGCTCGACTACCTCTCGCGGCTCGGGGTGACCTGCCTGTGGTTGAACCCGATCCATCCCAGCCCGATGCGCGACGCCGGCTACGACGTGAGCGACTACTACGCCGTCGACCCGCGCCTGGGCAGCCTCGGCGACTTCGTCGAGCTGTGCCGGGAAGCCGCTGAGCGCGGCATCCGGATCCTGCTCGACCTCGTGGTCAACCACACCTCCGACGAGCACCCGTGGTTCCGCGCGGCGCGCAGCGCCCCGGACTCGCCGTTCCGGGACTGGTACGTCTGGAGCGACACCGAGCCACCGGACCGCTTCGAGGGAATGGTCTTTCCCGGCGAGCAGACCGAGACCTGGACCTGGGACGACGACGCGAAGGCGTGGTACTACCACCGGTTCTTCGACTTCCAGCCCGACCTCAACTGGTCGAACCCGGACGTGCGGCGCGAGGTGAAAAAGATCATCGCGTTCTGGCTGCAGCTGGGCGCCTCGGGCTTCCGGATCGACGCGACCCCCTTCATCCTCGAGCGGCGGACGCCGAATGGTTGGGTGCAGAACGACTTCGCCATCCTCGACGACTGGCGGCAGCACCTGCAGTGGATCCGCAACGACGCCGTGCTCCTCTGCGAGGCCAACGTCGACGCGGACGTCATCCCCCTGTACACCGCCTCGACGCGCGGCGGTCAGAACGACCGCGCGCAGATGCTCTTCGCGTTCGAGATCAACCCGCTGATGTGGCTGGCGCTCGCCCGGCGTCGCGCCGAGCCGCTGCTCACCGCGCTGAAGCGCATGACGCCGCTCGCCGAGCGGGCGCAATGGGTCACCTTCCTGCGCAACCACGACGAGCTCGACCTGAGCCGGCTCACCACCGAGCAGCGCGACGACGTGTATGCGGAGTTCGCGCCGGATCCTCGCTCCCGGGAGTTCGACCGCGGCATCCGGCGCCGGCTGGCGCCGATGTTCCGCGGGGACCAGGCTCGGATGCGGCTCGCCTATTCCCTTCAGTTCTCGCTGCCGGGCACACCGATGATCCGCTACGGCGAGGAGATCGGCATGGCCGATCTCATGTCGCAGCCCGGCCGCGACGCGATGCGGACGGTGATGCAGTGGGAGCCCGGGGGGCGCGCGGGCTTCTCGCCGGCTGACCCGAAACAGTTCGCTCACCCGTTGGCGCCGCGGGGGGTCGGTGGGCGGACCCGGCCCAACGTCATCGACCAGCAGCGCGACCACACGTCCCTGTTGAGGTGGTTCGCCGAGATGATCCGCACCCTCAAGGAGTGCCCCGAGGTAGGAACGGGGAGCCTCACCGTCCTCGACCAGCAGCTGCCGCCCGCGGTGCTCGCGCACCGGTTCGACGCGGACGAGGGATCTCTGCTGCTCCTCCACAACCTCGATGCCGAGCCGGTCACCGTCGACATCGGCCCGCAGAAGGACGTGACCGTAGAGACCCCTCGTGAGGTGTTCTCGGACGACGCATACCCCTCTCCGAGCAAGGCGCTCACCGCACTGGCGCTCAACCCCTACGGGTACCGGTGGATCCGGCTGCGCCGAGGCTGGGTCGCCTGACCTTTCTCAGGGGTGGTGCGGCGTGGTGCCGGCCGGGCCACCGCCCATCATCCCCAGCATCGGGCGCCCGCCCGTCCGGAAGAACCGCACGACGAACACCGCGGCCAGCGCGAGGAACAGCAGGTTGAGCCATGGGCACGATGAGCAGGTCGGCGAAGAGGAAGCTGACCACACCGCCGAAGCTGATGCCCCCGTTCCAGAGGACGGCCGCGAGCGGCGCGTTGCCGATCGAGCAGACGAAGCTCAGGACCGCCACGACCGGTCCGACGAGCGGTCCCCACACCTTGGCCCAGAACGGGTGGTCGACCAGGAAGAAGCTTTGCCAGAAGCTCTCGGGTACCCACGCGCCGATCGCCCCGGCGATGAGCAGGCCGAGAGCCACGTCGCGGAAGACGGCGGCCCACTCCATGACGAAGATGTGGCTGATCGACGTGAACCCCTGGCCGGAGCGGAGCCGCCGCCAGATGGTGCCGCCCTCCGCGATGCTCATGTCCATCGCCGCGTGTCCCTCCATGGAGCCGGCCACGCCGCGCTCGGCCTGCTTCCGGGCCGCCTCGAGGAGGGTGGGCCGCAGACAGGCGCGAAGCACAAGCGCCAGGGCCAGGATCATGACGACGCCGCCGACGTACTCGGCCGCGGCGAACTCCCACCCCATGAGCAGGACAAGGATGATGCCGAGCTCGATGACGAGATTCGTGGACGCGAGCTGGAACGCGATGGCGCTGGTGAAGTTCGCGCCCTTGACGAAGAGCGAGCGGGCCAAGGCCACCGCAGCGTAGGAGCAGGACGACGACGCCACGCCCAGGCCGGCGGCCGCGGTCAGGCTCTTCGGACCGTCGTCGCCCAGCAGCCTCGTGACCGACTCCCTCCTGACGACCGCCTGGACGAGCGCCGAGAGGGTGAACCCGAGGATCAACGCCCAGGCGATCTGCCATGTCATGGAGAAGGCCAGGCCGAGCGCGTCGCCCACCGCCGCGAGAATGTTCACTGGTCACATTGTGGCTGGGAGGGTGGAGGTTCCGAGCGGATGGCTTGGGGGGACGAACAGGCGACAAGGCTGACCTCGTCAGTGGGGATGGAGCTTCCGGTGGACGGCCAGCCGCGACCCGAGCTGCTCTCCCCACGTTCGGGCCCGCTCGACCTCACCCGGGACGAGCGGTCCGGGCACGTCGTCGACCCGGAACGACTGGCGGGGCGCGGCCGACGAGAAGCCGTGCTGCGCGAGGGCCGCAGCGGCCTGGGAGGCCGCCGACCCCGGGATCCAGCGGTGCCTGGTCCGGGTGTCGAACGTCACCACCGGTGGACGCGGCCCGTCGGGCAGCAGTGCAGCGATCCACTCACGCAGGCCGACGCGGGTGTCCGCCGCGGGGGCCCCCTGCCGGATCGCGTCCTCGCGGGTCTCGGGCCGCGACATCCCGAACGCGTGGGTGGGGCCGCCGACGACGAGCAGGTCCACGGTCTCGGGTAGGTCAGCTGGTGCCTGAGCGATGTCGAAGAGCTCGGTGTCGGTATGCGCGGCGAGACCGTCGCGGATCGCCTCGGCGATGGCGCGGGTGTTGCCGAAACTGGACTCGACGAGAATGAGAGCGGTCATGGTTCATCTCCTTCGGGATCGATGTTCTTGTCGCCACAGCGCGCCGGCGACGGCGACGATCGCGAGTCCCACGGCGAAGATGACGGGCTGTAGCCACAGCTGGGCGTCCACGAGCACCCACTGGGTGACGATCCACCCGACGAGGCCGAGGCCGAACGCGACGGCCCACAAGGGGTGTGGCGCAGCCCGGCGGAGAGCGGCCAGCGCCAGGACGAGCGGTGTCATTCCGACGAGGACGAGGAGCAGGACACCGGGGACCGTGAAAGTCTCGAACGGAGTCCGGCTGATCAGGCTCCGAGTCATTCCCATGGGCTCGTAGGGGTCGACCAGCATCTGGATGCCGCCGTAGACGGCACCGAAACCCACGAAGCCCAAGAGGGAGACGAGGACGAGGCGCAGTGCGCGGCTGCCCTGCTGGTCCTGCCGGGCGGGTGCGGTGAGTGGGTGGGTGGACGTCATGGTGATCGCCTCCACCTCCCATGCTGGTCCGGGACGTGACGACTCGGCGGTGACCAAGGTCCTGTGTTGTCGGGCGGGCCGATCAGGTGCAGAGCACCGCGGCGCCGCTGAACCGGCCGTGCGCCAAGTCGGCGAGCGCCCGGGGCGCGTCGCTCATCGGGTAGGCCGTGGTCTCGGCGCGGATCCGGAAGCGGTCCGCCAGCCGGAGGAACTGCTCACCGTCGGACCGCGTGTTCGCCGTGACGCTGCAGAGTGTCCGTTCCTGGAACAGATCGTCGTCATAGACCAGGGTGGGGATGTCCGACAGCCAGATGCCGGCCACGGCGAGGGTGCCGCCACGGTCGAGGGCGCGCAGCGCGACCGGCACCAGCGCGCCCGCGGGGGCGAAGAGGATGGCGCCATCGAGCGGCTCAGGAGGGGTCGCGTCGGCGTCGCCCACCGAGTCGCAGCCGAGCCGCCTCGCGAGGCCCTGGTTGTTCAGCCCGCGGGTCAGGACGTGTACGCGCATCCCCAGGTGCAGGGCGACCTGTGCGGTGAGGTGGGCGCTTCCGCCGAAGCCGTAGATTCCGAGCCGCCCTCCGGCTCGCACTCTGCTGCGGCGCAGGGCGCGGAAGCCGATGATCCCGGCGCACAGCAACGGAGCCGCGGTGACGTCGTCGACCGACTCGGGGACGGGGTAGACGTAGCCCGCGTCCGCGACGCACGCGTCCGCATACCCGCCGTCCACGTCCCAACCCGTGAAAGTTGGTGCGGTACAGAGGTTCTCGTCACCGCGTCGGCAGAACCGGCAGGTCCCGTCGGTTCGCGCGAGCCACGGGACGCCGACGCGGTCGCCGATCCGGAAGCCTGTCGTCCCGGGTCCGAGTGCGGCGACGCGACCGACGACCTCGTGACCGGGGACCACGCCGTGCCGGCGCGGCGGCAGGTCACCCTCGGCGAGGTGGAGGTCGGTGCGGCAGACGCCACAGCACGTCACCCGGACGAGCAGCTGCCCGGGCCCCGGGACCGGCTCGGCGCGCTCGACGAGGGCGAGCGGGCCGGAGTCCACCGGCCCCGGAGTGTCGACGACCCAGGCGTGCACGTCCCAATCCTCTCGCGACCCATCACCCCTTGCCCGGTGACGTGAGTTCCGCGCCACGCGGCAAGCATGGAGCCAGCCCGCGGCCGGCCGGGCCACCGGGGCGACGAGAGGAGCGGTTCATGCCCGAGGGAAAGCCGAACATCCTCGTCAGCTGGGGCGATGACATCGGGATCGCCAACCTCAGCTGCTACAGCGACGGGTTGATGGGCTACCGCACACCCAACATCGACCGCATCGCCGACGAGGGATGCGGTTCACCGACTCCCGTGGCGAGCAGAGCTGCACCGCGGGTCGCTCGTCGTTCATAACCGGCCAGAGCGTCTACCGCACCGGCATGAGCAAAGTCGGGGTTCCCGGGGCTTGTTCCTCTGCGCCGACAGCTACTGCCAGCGGTACCGACCGGCGGCGCGGCGGCCCCAAATGGTCGACACCGGCATGAGCCACATCGGGTTCCGTTGTGTTAGAAAGGTTCCGGAGCCGACCGGCCGGTCGCTGGACGTCACGGCGGTGTCCCGCTGAGCGGCCGCTCAGAGTCTCCAGACGAGCGGGATGACGACGAGGCTCACCAGGAGCCACCAGGCCATGACCGGGAGGCCCAGCTTCCAGTAGTCGCCGAACCGGTAGCCGCCCCGGGGTCACGATGAACACCGTCCCGGTCCTCGTCTTGCCAGTCGCCATCGTCGCAGGCCTGCGTGCGGTGCTCGCGCAGGAGCGCTGGGCCGACAGCTTGGACGGTTGTCAGCCTCGGCCGCCCAGCGGCTGCGCCATGAGGGTGATCCCGAGCAGCGCCACGATCTTGACGCTGGCGCTCCGGTTCAAGGGAATCGGACCGGACGTGCTCCCGCTGCTGCTCATCGTCGGGATTCCTGCACGGGCGCTCACCGTCATGCCGTTGTTCGGCGTCGGCGTCCTGGACGCGACCCTGCTCGGGGCGTTCACCGAGGCCGCGGGCTCGACGCGGAGCCGTCGATCGTCGCGGCGCTCGCGATTTTGGCGCGGCGTCACGCTGCTCGGCACGCTGGTGCTCGGCGCGATCGTGACTCTGCACTGGCGGCGGCAGACCCGGAAGGGCTGCTACGTTCGGCGCTATGCGAGGCGTCGCTCGCGTTCCTCGGGGAGTGGCCCTCGTGGTCGTTTTGCTGCTCCTTGGTGCCTGCACGCAGGCGAACCCGGTGGAGGCCCGGGTCAGCAACCCGGTCCGCCAGAACAGTGTCAACGCGTCGGTGGGCAATCTCCGGTTGCTCGCGACGCGCGTGGAGGCGCCGGACGACCTCCTCCACACCAAGAACGGCAACGTCGGGCTGTTCGTGACCCTCGCCAACGACGGCACGTCGGGCGACCGGCTGGTCGGCGTCAGCACGGTGTATGCGCGGTCGGTCGTCTACCGCGTGGGGGACGGGCCGGAGGGGCCCATCGCCGTGGTGATCCCGCCCAAGGGTGTGGCCTCCATGCAGTACCCCGGCGGCCCGCACCTTGAGCTGGTCGACCTCAAGGTCGACCTGGCCGGCAGCCGGTTCATCCCCGTGACGTTCCGATTCGAGAACAACGGGTCGCTGGCGATGAACGTGTTCGTCGAGGGTTTCGGCTTCCCGACCGTCTCGCCCCCGACGCCTTCGTCCTGAACGCGCACGGTTCCAACGCTCGGCTCGACCGGCAGTCGAGCGACGCAGGCGGCCCGGTCGGACCTGCCCGTGGGCTCAGAACCCGGAGATCCCGTCCCCGACCATCTTGGCGCCGAGGACCAATAGCAGGACAGCCATGATGGCCGTGTTGTTGTGCACCAACCAGGTTCGGAGGCTCTGCAGCACCGCGCCGGCCCGGTCGCCCAGCGCGAGGTAGATCACCAAGGGCGCCGCGACGCCGGCACTCGCGACGACGGCGAAGACGAGGGTAGCGGTGACCTTCGCGGACGTGCTCCCGTCGGCCGCTGACGCGATGGCGGCGCCGCCCGAGAGGACGAGCAGCAGGTTCTTGGGGTTGACGTCGGCCAGGACCACCGAGAGCCCGGCGGACTTGACCGGCGTGAAGCCGTCGATGGCGGACATCCACGTGGGGGCCGGTGGCTCCTCACCCTCGCGCGGGCGTTCTCGCCAGTTCTTGACGCTGAGGAACAGCAAGCCCGCACCGAGGACGATCTTGACGACCGAAACCCAGGTCGCGGGCTGCTCCTCGGTGCCGGCCGAGGACCCGGCCAGGAAGGCGACGACTCCCGTGAGGAGCGCGATCGCGACGAACCACGTGAGGACGAAGGCGAAGGCGTTCGCCCGCGCCTTGCCGCTCAGGAGCATGAGGACGACGGCGACGACCGGCAACGGGCTGACCATCACGCCGACGGCGACGGGAAGTGACTGACCGATCGCCGCGCCCACGGGCATACCCCCATTCCCTTGCCAGCTCGGAACCCCTGGAGCATCTCAGGGCCACGGGCCGCCCGGCATCACCTGCTCTGGGTGACCGGCGAGCGGTGGCGCGGCACGCACATGGCGGTCAGCACCACACCGACCAGGTACCCGGCGGCGCCAACCGCCATGAAGACCGTCACCCCCGTCGTCAGGCCGAGGACGGCGATGAGCGAACCGCTGATAGCAACTCCCGCTGCGGATCCGGTCTGGCGGGCCGTGTTGAGCGCGGCCGAAGCTGTTCCCGCATACCCGGCCGGCGCCGCTTCCATGACCGTGGCGGTAGCGCCGGTGAGGGTGAAGGACGTGCCGAAGCCGCAGGCGACCATGGCGACGACGAGGACGACGTAGCTTGGCGTCGCGCCGGCCGCCGCCCACACCGCCAGGCCGACAGCGGCCGTCGTGAGCCCGACGAGCATGAGGCGTCGGTGGGCGTACCGGCGGGACAGGCGAGCGGAGAGCGCAGAGGCGACCATGGTCACCGCCATGGCGGGTAGCAGGGCCAGGCCGGTCAGCGTCGCACTGAGGTTCTCGCGCTGCTGGAAGTACACGCTCGCGGCGAAGATCATCCCGTAGAAGCCGAAGTTGAAGAGCAGGCCGATGCCGGTACCACCCATGATCGATGGCGACGCCAGCATCGCCCGGGGTATCGGGGGAGCCGCCGAGAGCCGCTCCCGGAATGCGAACACCCCGGCCGCCGCCACGGTTACGACCAGGCCTCCGATCACCAGGGGGCCGGTGAACCCCTGCCGACCCACCTCGTTGAGTGCGGTGATGAGCGCAGCGACCGTGACGACGACCGCACCCTGGCCTACCCAGTCGATCGCGCGGTCGCGGTTCCGCTCGGAGCTGCCGACGGCTCGCAGCGTCAAGGCGATGCAGACGATGCCGACCGGGATGTTGATGGCGAAGACCCAGCGCCAGCCGAGGGTGTTCGTGATGACCCCGCCCAGAAGCGGCCCCGACGTCGCCGCCACCCCCGCGATCGCGCCCCACAGTCCGAAGGCCCACGCCCGGGACTCGGGGGTGACGTAGACCTGCTGCAGCAGCGCCAGCGAACCCGGGACGAGCAGGGCCGCCCCGACGCCTTCGACGACGCGCAGAGCGGTGAGGACGTTCTCGTCCCAGGCGAGCGCGCAACCCAGCGAGGCGACGGTGAAGATGGCGACGCCGGCGCAGAAGACGCGGCGATGCCCCAACCGGTCGCCGAGCGCCCCGCCGAGCAGCAGCAGCCCGGCGAAGGCCACGGTGTAGCCGTCGACGATCCACTGGACGTCGGTCAGCGACGCCGAGAGGTCGCGGCCGATGGCCGGAGCAGCGACGTTGACGATGGTGACATCGAGAATCACCATGAAGTAGCCGGTGCAGACGGCGAGCAGCGGCGTCAGCCCGGCTCGCCCGACCTTGGCGTCGGACGCTGGTTTCGTCGACACAGGCACATCATCCACCTGCCCGCAGTGGCGCCAGTCTGCGCCGAGCGACAACCGGCCTACCATCGCGCCCGTGAGCGAGATGTCGCAGTCGCCGTCCGGCGTTCCGTATCGTTCCTGGGTCGACCGCATGGTCGAGGGGTTCCGGGCCGACCCGGACCGCGTCGTCGTCCGTGACGCGAGCCGAGGCCTGTCCGCGGGCGACTTCGCCGCGACGATCGACCGGTATGCGTGGGCGCTCGCCGCCCGTGGCATCGGGGCCGGCGATCGGGTCGCCCTGCTGGCGACCGAGTCGCCCGAGGCGCTCGCGGTCCGGTACGCCGTCGCTCTGGTCGGAGCGGCCAGCGTCTTCACTCCCGACACGGGCCGCCCCGAGCAGCTCGTGCGGTTCCTCAAGCAGATCCGTCCAGGGCTGCTCGTCGTCTTCCCGGAGACTGCACCCGACGCACAGGCCGCCGCGGCCAGGATCCTCTCCCACGAGACGGTGTCCGTCGGGCCCGTTGACGGGCTCTCCGACCTGGCCGAAGAGGCCTCTGCTCAGGTCGACACGCCGTTCGCGGGGCGGGCCCGGCCGGACCACCTGGCCGTCCTCATCGCGTCGGGAGGGACGACTGGTGGCTCCAAGGCCAGCATGCGCTCTTTCGACGCATACGCCGCCTTGCTTGGCGACGTACGAGAACCGGACCGAAAACTGTTGGTATGCAGCGCTTTTGCCTACGTCTCTCAGGTCCTGGTCGCACAGACGCTCCTCGGAGGTGGGTCGGTGACGCTCCGGGACCGGTTCGACCCCGCCGAGCTACTCCGAGTGATCGAGGCCGAGGGAATCACCCAGCTCAGCCTCGTCGAACCGCTGCTTGCCGAGTTCGCCGACCATCCCGATCTTTCCGAGCGGGATCTCTCGAGTCTGCGGCGGGTGAGCCACATCGGAGCCGTGGCTCCGGCCAGCTTCCGTCGCCGGCTGCTCGCCCGGCTGGGCCCGATCCTGGTCAACACCTACGGGGCGAGCGAGGCGGGGATGGTCAGCGTGCTGACCGCGCCCGACTACAGCCTCGAAAACCCGGAGCGGCTTGGCACCGCCGGCCGGCCGCGGCCAGGCGTGCACCTTCGTCTCGTTGAGGCCGACGGGACCGCGCTGCCCGACGGCGAGCAGGGCGTCATCGAGGTGCGGTTGCCAGGGATGTCGTCCGGATACTTCGGCCGGCCGGGCGACCCCGCGTTCCACGACGGGTGGTACCGGACCGGCGATCTCGGGTACCTCGACGCCGACGGCTACCTCCACGTCCGCGGTCGGGCCGCCGACGCCCGTGACGTCGAGGGAGTTATCGTGCTTCCGCTCGACCTCGAGGAGGCCACCTGCGATCACCCCGACGTCGTGTACGCGGTGGCGCTGCCGGCCGAACCTGGACCGGACGGGTCGTTCGGAGTGCTGGCGCTGAGGGCCCGCGGATCGTCGGTGCAGGCGGCCGACGTGCGCGCCCACCTCGAACGCCAGGTTGAGCCGCCAGCTGCGGTTGGCGACGTCGTCCTTGTCGACCATCTGCCCGTCACCGAACAGGGCAAGCCCGACCGCTCGATCATCGGCGAGCTGCTGCGGAGGTGAGCCGCGACGCGTACACCGCAAGTGCGATCCGGGGACCGGCCTACGCGACAACCGTCGAACGCCTAGCGCCCACCGCTCCGCGTTGCGGAGAGGCGTCAGATGATCGCCAGGCGCGAGACCGGCGACCGGAGCGCGACCAGCTTTCGGGGGTTGGCGACCAGCTGCAGCGAGCCGACCCGGTCACCGTCGGCTCTGATCGCCAAGGCGCTCACGGGCTCGCCGAGCACCCGGACCACGATGCCGGAGGTTCCGTTGAAGTCCTCGACCGCCGCGACGGCAGCACGCGGCAGCCGCCGCAGGACGGAGACGAGGAACCGGCCAACCTCCTCCCGACCGGAGATGGGCCGCGGCGGCGCCTTGGCGATCCCACCCCCATCGCTGACGAGAACGACGTCGGGCGCCAGCACTTCCAGGAGCGGGGCGATCCCTGCCGTGCGGCAGGCGAGGACGAACCGGCGCAGCACTTCGTCGTGCCGCTTCCGGTCCGACTCGTACCGGACGCGCCCTTCGGCCAGGTGATGTTGCGCGCGATGAACCAGCTGTCGCACGGCTGGCTCGCGACGACCCAGGGCCGCGGCGACCTCGGGGTAGCTGCCGTCGAAGACGACCCTCAGGACGAAGGCCGCCCGCTCCAACGGCGACAGGGTCTCCATGACGGCGAGCACGGCCAGCGACAACGAGCCGGCGAGCTCGACCGTTGCCGACGGATCATCGGTGACCGGATCGCAGGCGACCGGCTCGGGCAGCCACGAACCGGCATAGACTTCGCGCCGAGGTCGCTCGCGGCGCAGCCGGTCGAGCGAGAGCCGGGTGACGACCGTCGTGAGGAACGCCTCGATGCTGTCGACGTCGGCGGGGTTCACGTCCGACCAGCGCAGCCACGACTCCTGCAGCACATCGTCGGCCTCGCCGACCGCACCGAGCATGCGGTAGGCGATGCCCATCAGTCGCGGCCGCTGCTCCTCGAACAGCGCGAGTCGACGCTGCTCTACGAAGGTGTCCGGCATGGAAGTCCTTTCGGCGCGGGCGACCGGTCGTCCACCATGACGACACCGCTGGGGGAAGCCGCGTGACATCGATCGATGGTCTGCCGGCCGTGGCCCTCGGCATGCGGCCCGGGCGCGAGAGCGACCGGCTGTCCCTCGCCGCCCTGCACGCGCGGTCGCGCGCCCACGCGTACGCCGGTCCTCTCGACGACAGGACGACCGGCCGCCTGGGCCAGGAGGCCCTGGACCACTGGACGCAGTGGTTCGCCGGGCGCGCAAGCCGGGACCATCTGCTCCTGGTCGCCGAGGCCTCGCGCGGACTGGTGGGTTTCGGGCTGGTCGAGGGCGACGAGCGGCAGGCGTTGCTGCGAGCCTTGCACGTGGACCCGGCTTGGCACGGCCGCGGGGTGGGCTCCCGACTGCACGACGGGCTGGTGCGCTGGTGCGGTATGCGGACGGTGCAGCTGCACGTGCTCGTTGACAACACCGCGGCGCGCGAGTTCTACGGCCGCCGCGGCTGGACCGACACCGGTGAGCGGCTGACGCATCGGGTCGGCGGCCAGGAGCTGTGTGCGGCGCGCTACCACTTGGAGGACCGAGGGGCGCTGTCCTGACCGGTCCCCACCAGCACGTCGCGCAGGACTGGTCGGTACTGGTCGTCCGCCAGGTCCAGCTCGTCGAGGTCGCCGGCCGCGAACCACCTCACCGCGTCGTGCTCGGCGAGTGCCCGGTTGACCGGTTTGCCGAGCCACCTGGTGACGAGGAACACCGACAGGGTCACCCCACCGTCCCCGACCTGATTCATGACCGCGGCCTCGAGGACGTCGATTCCCAGCTCCTCGTGACATTCACGTCCGAGAGCGGCCCTGGGAGACTCGCCCGGCTCGACGTGGCCGCCGGGCAGGTCCCACACATCGGGGTACCACGCCCGGTCCCGCCGCCGGTGGCAGAGCAGCACACGTTGCCGATCGACGAGGACGGCGCCGACGACCTCGTGCCCGGTCATCCCGGCTCCAGCTCCTGGTCCACGAGAATCCCCATGGCCTGCTGCAGCACGGTGTTGCGCGAGAACGGTCCGTGCTCCGCGGCGAGGAAGTGGTGACCGATGGCCAGGCAGAACGCGAGCACACTGCGCGCCTCGACGTCTTTGGGGCCGCTGCCGACGATGCTCGTGAACAGCTCGCGCAGGTAGCCCATGCGCTGTTCGTCGACCCGCTTCAAGCGTGCCGCCACCCCGGGCTCGCGGCGCGCCCACTCGCGAACCGCGAGGTCCACGGGAAGCAGTCGGTCGCTGGAGAACGTCATCACACCGGCTCGGCGCAGCTTGCGGCGAGGGTCACCGCCCTCCGCCTCGACCCGCTGCCGCACGTCGTGGGTGCTCTCGCGTTCCCACGTCTCGAGCAGCGCCTGAAGGAAGGCCTCCCGACTGCCGAACTGGCCGTAGAAGCCGCCCTTCGTCACGCCCAGAGATGCCGAGAGCACCTCCACCCGCACCGCCTCCGGACCGCCGGAGGCGAGGGCGCGCAGGCCCTCGTCGATCCATTGCTCTCGCGTCGTCCTCGTCACGGCGACCATGTCGGTCAACGTAGCGGGGCCGGCGTTGACAGGTCTGCTCACCAAATATACGGTAGCGTATAAATGAGGAAGGGCAAGGAGTCA
>Ga0307292_10000053_pt1 | contig 31136 bp, 29 predicted proteins | sample ER_DNA_149_FD_194471 | JGI IMG/M metagenome (GOLD analysis project Ga0307292, IMG submission 194471) | Bulk soil microbial communities from the East River watershed near Crested Butte, Colorado, United States - ER_DNA_149 | ecosystem: Environmental > Terrestrial > Soil > Floodplain | place...
CAGCCCGTCCGGCAGCAGCTCGGCCAGCGCACCGACCTGCGGCGGCGGGTTCGTCACGTCGAGGGGGGCTCCCTCCGCTCCGGCCATGGCGGGATTCTAGGGAGCGGGAGCCGCTGCCGCGGCCGAGGCATACAGGCAGATGGTCGCGGCCATGGCGAGGTTGAGCGACTCGGCCCGGCCGTGAATGGGCACGCGGACGACATCGTCGGCGTTCTCGAGGTCCCCGGCGCGCAAACCCCAGGCCTCGTTGCCGAACAGCCAGGCGTGCCGAACGGTGAGGTCGACGCGGTCGACGGTGCGGTCCCCGGTGCCCTCGGCCGCCAGGATCCTGAGCCCGGCATTGCGGAGTCGGTCGACCACGGCGTGCACGGGTGCACCGGTGACGACCGGCAGGTGGAAGAGGGAGCCGGCGGTGGAGCGGACCACCTTCGGAGCGTATGCGTCCACGCTCCCCTCGCTGACCACGACCGCGTCCGCGCCGGCGGCGTCCGCGGCTCGGATCACCGTGCCGGCGTTGCCGGGATCTCGCACATGGGCGAGGACGGCGACCACGCGCGGCTCGGCGGCAAGCACCTCGTCGAGGTCCACGGCCGGCAGGCGGCAGACCGCCAGCAGGCCCTGCGGTGTCTGGGCGTCGGCCATCGCCGCGAGGACCTCGCCGCTGACGGACGTGACGCGGAGCCCGGCGTCCAACGCGGTGGTGAGGATGTCCGCATACCGCTGCACCGCCTCGTCCGTGACGTAGAGGTCACGGACGAGATCCGGCCGCCACCGGACCGCCTCGCGGACGGCCTGCGGCCCCTCGGCGAGGAAGAGCTCGTGGCGATCGCGGAAACCGCGGCGACCGAGGGCAGCGACCGACCGGACCCGCTCGGAGCGGGGGTTCTGCAGCAGCTCGGGCAGCTCAGGCCGCGTCGCTGGTGCCGGCGGCCGGGACGTTGGCCGTGACGTTGGCCTTGGCCAGCTCGACGAGCGCCGTGAACGCCGCCGCGTCGGTCACCGCGAGGTCGGCAAGGATCCGGCGGTCGACCTCGACGCCGGCCGCCTTGAGGCCCTGGATGAACCGGTTGTACGTCATGCCGTTCGCGCGGGCGCCAGCGTTGATGCGCTGGATCCACAGGCGACGGAAGTCACCCTTCTTGGCGCGACGGTCCCGGTACGCGTAGCCGAGCGAGTGGGTGACCTGCTCCTTGGCCTTGCGGTAGAGCCGCGAGCGCTGGCCGCGGTAGCCGCTGGCTCGCTCGAGGGTCACCTTGCGCTTCTTGTGGGCGTTCGCCGCCCGCTTCACGCGTGCCACGTGAGTTCTCCTTGTGTGCTGTGGGTCAGGGGTGCGGTCGCGCTGACCGGCTGGGTCAGCGGCCGAGCATCCGGCGGGCGGTCTTGGCGTCGGGCTTGGACAGCTCGACGTCGTCGGCGATCGAGCGCATCTTCTTGCTCGACTTGCGCTCCAGCAGGTGGCGGCCACCGGCCTGCTCGCGCATGACCTTGCCGGTCCCCGTGATGCGGAACCGCTTCTTCGCACCGCTGTGCGTCTTCATCTTCGGCATGGTGATCCTCGGCGTCGTGCCGATAACTCCTTCGGGGGGTCGTGGCTGCCCGTGGATGTGTGGGGCGGCCCGAGCAGTGGGCGTCAGGCCGACTCGGCTGACGCGGCGGTCGTGGTGGGTGGTGCGGGTCTTGGGCGAGGCCGCGGTGTCGCGGGCGCCGAAGGCGTCGAGGCGGCGGCCGGAGCGCTGGCGACCGGAGCGCTGGCGGCCGGGGCGCTGGCGGCCGGGGCGGTGCCCGACTCCGGGCCGGTCACCGTGTCGGTCGCCATGTCAGTCGCCGCGTCCGTGGCGTCGTCCGGAGCCGGCATGGAGCTCAGCTCGCGGCGGCGGCGCTGCTCGGCGCGGGCGTCGGCCTTCTTCTTGGTCGGCGCGAGGACCATGACCATGTTGCGGCCGTCCTGTTTCGGGCTCGACTCGACGTAGCCGAGCTCCGTGATGTCCTCGGCCAGCCGCTGCAGGAGCCGGAAGCCCAGCTCAGGGCGCGACTGCTCGCGACCACGGAACATGATCGTCACCTTGACCTTGTCGCCGGCCTTGAGGAACCGCTCGACGTGGCCCTTCTTGGTGCCGTAGTCGTGCGGGTCGATCTTGGGACGGAGCTTGATCTCCTTGATGACCGTGTTGACCTGGTTCTTGCGGGCTTCCCGGGCCTTCAGGGCGGCTTCGTACTTGAACTTGCCGAAGTCCATGAGCTTGGCGACGGGTGGCCGGGCCATCGGGGCCACCTCGACGAGGTCGAGGTCCGCCTCCGCGGCCAGTCGCAGCGCGTCTTCGACGCGGACGATGCCGACCTGCTCGCCGTTCGGTCCGACCAAGCGCACTTCCGGGACGCGGATGCGCTCGTTGATGCGAGGCTCGCTGATGTGGTGCTCCTTCTGTGGGGTCAGTGTCGGTGACCTCCCGGGGACGGGAAAGGCTCCCCGTCACCGTGGGTGCGCGAGGAGCCTCGAGGTCGGTCCGGTATGCCCGTGGTCATCCCACGGGTACGGGCTGCGGCCGCCGCGGGGCGACACGCATACCTCCGGACCGTTTCGACCCGGCGATCTCGCGATCGACGCGGGTGGAAGCCGAGGGCTTCTCTTGCACGATCGACGTCCCGAACCCGGCTCGAGGCCGGACCGGACCGCCGGTCAGGTCCTTACCAGGATATCAGTGCGCCGTCGCGAGCCGTGAATCGTCCACCGGGGACGCGGAGCCGCTGCCCCGGCGGCCCAGCACGAGCCCGCAGACGACGGCGACCAGCAGGCCGACCGCGCTGACGACGAGGAACCCCCACTGCCACCCGCCGGCGTCGATGGCGAAGCCGGCCAGCGGGGCGCCGAGCGCGATGCCGGCGGTCATCGAGGAACCGTGCCACCCGACGGCCTCGCCCCGCGCGCTGGTCGGGACCAGCCGGCTGAGGGTGTCGATCGTCGCGGTGATCGACGGCGCGCAGAAGAGGCCGGAGACGAAGAGCAGGACCGCAGCCATCGGCAGGTTCGTGGCCAGGGCGACCGGCGCGGTGACGACGGCCAGGCCGGCGAGCAGCCAGAACGCGGCCACGGAGCGGTGCCACGCGCCGTAGACGAGGCCGCCCACGATGGACCCGGCCCCCCAGACAGCAAGTACCCAGCCGATGTGCTGCTGGGCGTCCATGGTGCGGAGGGTCGCGACGATCGCGACATCGGAGCCTCCGAGGACGATCGTGGTCGCCGCCGCGGCGGCGAGGACGGCCACAACCGGGACGCCGAACCAGGACCGGCGGGGCGGCGGGGCGGTCTCGTCCTCGTGGTCGCCGCGGATGGCTGGGTTTAGGGCGTACAGGACGATCCCCGCGATGATCGAGAGCCACTCGAAGACGAAGATCGAGATGGCGGTGTCCCAGACGGTCGCCACCCACACGCCGAGCGCGGGGCCGGCCATGAAGGAGAACTCGGTGCAGACCGAGTCGAGAGAGAGCGCCGTCCGCCGCTGCTCCTCAGGTACGGCGGCCATGAGTACCTGGCGCAGGATCGAGAACGTCGGCACGGCGAAGAGCCCGCCGATCGCGGCCAGAGCCATGAGCCACCAGTAGTCGACCCACGGGGCGATCGACCAGCAGACCGCCTGGACCACCAGAGAGGGCAGGACGACCCGACGGAGGCCCTTGCGGTCGAGCAGGCGCCCTCGCCATGGGCTCGAGACGGCCAGGGCGACGGTGGCGGCGGTGCTCAGGACGCCGGCCGCGCCGTAGCTGCGGTGGAGGGCGCCGACCACGTGCAGGGTGAGGATGACGCCGGCCGCGAAGAGCGGGATCCGGATGAAGAAGCCGAGCAGCAGCGCCGCGCGGGCCGCCGGGAGGGCGAGCACGGGACGGTACGCGGAGAACTGCACCGGCCCAGCCTGCCATTCGGCGGCGACAGGTCGACACCGGGTTTCGGCAGGGCAGGTCAGCCGCCGACCAGGACGGCCACCGCGTGGATGATGAGACCGACCAGGCCACCCACGATCGTGCCGTTGATCCGGATGAACTGCAGGTCCCGCCCGACGAACAGCTCCACCCGCGACGCGGTCTCCTTGCCGTCCCAGCGGTCGATGGTGTGGCTGATCACCGCGGTCAGCTCGGTGCCGTACCGGTTCACGAGGAACGCCGCCAGGTCCGCGACGTAGCCGTCGAGCCGCTCGCGCAGGTCCGTCTCGGAGACCACGCGCTGGGCGAACTTCTCCAGCTCGGTCTGGACCCGCGTCCGCAGCGTCCCCTCGGGGTCGGCCAGTGCGACGACGAGCGCCGACCGGAAGGCCCGCCACAGCGAGAGGACGGTCTCCATCAGCTGTGGGTGGTCGAGGATCCGCCGCTTCAGCCGCTCGGCCCGCTCCATCGTCGCCTCGTCGTGGAGCAGGTCGTCGGACAGATCGGCCAGCAGGTCGTCCAGCGCCACGCGCGCCTGGTGGTGCTGGTGGTCACGGATCTCGGCGACCCACTTGATGACCTCCTTGTGGACCCGCGCGATCACCACCTCGTTGACCTGGTGTGGCGCCCACCACGGGGCGCGTTCCGACAGGACGCGGGAGAACGTCTCGGGGTTCTCGGTCAGCCACCGGTGGAACTCGCCGAGCGCGAGGTCCACGAGCCCGTAGTGCGCCTTGTCGCGAACCACCTCCCCGAGCAGGCTGCCGGCGATCGGGCTGATCGGCTCCTCCCGCAGCCGCGGGAGGACGGCCTCCTCGACCACCTCGGCGACCGACTCGTCGCGCATCCGCTGCAGGCCCAGCGTGGTCAGATGCGACGCCTCGTCGACGACCCGGCGGGCGTTGGCCGGCTCCAGCAGCCAGCGGCCCACTCGGTCGCTGATCTGCGCGGACAGCACCCGCTCGCGGATGATGTCCTCACGCAGGAAGTTCTCCCCCATGAAGTCCTGCAGGCTGCGGGCCAGCATGTCTTTGCGGCGCGGGATGAGCGCCGTATGCGGGATGGGGATCCCCAGCGGGTGGCGGAAGAGCGCGGTCACCGCGAACCAGTCGGCCATCGCGCCGACCATGGACGCCTCGGCCCCCGCGTGGACGAACCCCCAGAACGCCTGGTCCGCGACCCGCAGCGTGGCCAGGAAGACGATCGCGGCGAACCCCAGCAGCGACAGGGCGACGAGCCGCATCCGTCGCAGCCCACGCCGGCGCTCCGCGTCGAGGACCGGGTCGGACGCCAGTGACAGAGCCAGAGACGGTTGCGACACCCCCGTCTCCTTCCTTCGCGCGAACCGGGCACGACGATAGTCCGGGTGAGAAACGGGGAGCGGGCGGCCGAGGTTCCGCCGCGGGCGGCGCGAGACGCATACAGAACCCGAACACGAGGGTGACCAGGCCGTCACCGCCCGCGCCGTAGAGTGCCCGGCGTGACGTCCGACCCACGTGCGTCGCTCGTCATGGTCGTCGAGGACGACCCGGCGATCGCCCAGATGATCAGCCTCCAGCTGGAGCTGTCGGGCTACCGGACGCACGTCGAACGCGACGGCCTCGCCGCGCTCGAGGCGATCCGGCGCGACCGGCCGGACGTCGTGCTGCTCGACATCGGACTGCCCGGTCTCGACGGCATCCAGGTCTGCCGCCGACTGAGGGCCGGGGACGACTGGACGCCGATCCTCTTCGTCACCGCCCGTGACGACGAGGTGGATCGTGTCGTCGGCCTCGAGCTGGGAGCCGACGACTACGTGACGAAGCCGTTCTCGCCTCGGGAGGTCATCGCCCGCATCGGCAGCGTGCTGCGCCGTACCCGGCTCCAGGAGCGGGTCGGCGCCACCGACGAGCTGGTATGCGGCGCCGTACGCCTCGTGCCCGACGAGCGTCGCGTGTATACCGGTGAGCGCGAGATCGCTTTTACGGCAACGGAGTTCGACCTCCTCGCCTACCTCATGCGCTCGCCCGGCCGGGTGTACAGCCGCGAGCAGCTGATGCGTCAGGTGTGGGGTTACGACACCGCCGCCGGTCAGCGCACCGTCGACGTCCACGTGGCGCAGGTGCGCGCGAAGCTCGGCAGCCACGACGTCATCCGCACGGTCCGCGGTGTCGGGTACGCGGCCCAGCAACCGGACCGCGCGGCGGGCCGGCCGCGCCCGTGAGGCGGCGGCTCCGGCCCACGCTGGCGACGCGGATCGCCCTGCTGGCCGTGTCCGTCGCCGTGCTGACGTCCATCGCGGGCATCGTGATCAGCGTCAACCTCCTGCAGCGGGCCAGCGAGCAGACCGCCAGGGCGGCGCTCGTGGCCCTGGCGGACCAGGCGGAGGCGACCGCCCAAGTCGGCGTCACCCCGGAGGTCGCCCAGGCGCGGGCTCGCAAGGCGCTGCAGTCGATCAACGTCCAGATCGCCGTCGTCCGCGACCGCGGCGCGAGCGGCCCGACCCTGGTCGGCGACGCGCTCGCTGCGCGATCGCTCACCGCCGAGCAGGTCCAGCGGCTGGCCGCCGGCGACTCGCTGTCGCTCCAGCTACCGCGCGACGAGGGAAGCGTCCTGGTGGAGGCCCGGCCCACGCCCGCCGGCGGGATCGTCCTCGCCCAGCGGCGGGGGGACGCCGTCGCGCTGGGCGGCCAGGCGCTGCGGCAGCTGACCGTGAGCCTCGTCGTGACCGGCCTGGTCGCCGTCGGTCTCGCCCTGCTCGTGGCGTGGCGGCTGTCCCGGCCGCTCCGGCGCACCGCCGAGGCGGCGACGGCGCTGGCCCGGGGGTCCCGGGACGTGGCCATTCCCGAGGAGGGACCGCGGGAGGTCGCCGACGTGGCTGCGTCGGTCAACCGGCTGGCCGGGGCGCTATCCCACTCGGAAGCGCGACAGCGGGAGTTCCTCATGTCCGTGTCGCACGACCTCCGTACTCCGCTCACCGCTATCACTGGATACGCCGAGTCGCTGGCCGACGGCGTCGTCCCGCCCGGTCGGCTCTCGGCCGTCGGCGCCGTCATCGGCGACGAGGCGAAGCGCTTGGAGCGCCTCGTCGCGGACCTGCTCGACCTCGCGCGCCTCGACGCCACCGAGATGCGGATGGACTCGGCCCCGGTGGATCTGCACAGCGTCCTCGACGGCGCGGCCGAGATCTGGCGGCACCGCTGCGCGTCAGCCGGTGTGGACTTCCACGTCGAGGTGGGCGACCCGCGGGTGGTCGTGTCCGGGGATGCACAGCGGCTGCGGCAGGCCCTCGACGGGCTGCTCGAGAACGCCCTGCGCGTCACGCCGCAAGGGTCGCCGATCGTCGTCGCCACCCGGACCGAGCCGGGCGGGGTCGCGATGCTCGAGGTGCGCGACGGCGGGCCGGGCCTCTCCGACGACGACCTCCCGGTGGCGTTCGAGCGGGCGGCGCTCTACGAGAAGTACCGCGGCGTGCGCCAGGTGGGGACCGGTCTGGGGCTGGCCATCGTGCACCGCATCGTCGAACGGCTCGGCGGGACCGTCGAGGCCGGGCACGCGCCGGAGGGCGGAGCGCGCTTCACCATCCGGATGCCGCTGCTGGAGCGAACTGAACCCTGACACTCCTCAAACATCGGTGCGCGAGGGTGGACACATGACGTCGTCGGCCGGCTGGGCAGCCGCGGCCCACCTCGTGCGCTCCACGGGGTTCGGGGCGTCGGGGGACCTCGTCGACTCGGTCGCCGCCGCGGGACCCTCGGCGTGGCTGTCGGCGTCGCTCCGAGCCGCCCCGGACGGCGATCCCGGGGCGGCCGCCACGCCCTCCCCGACCTTCGAGGCGCTGCCACCGCTCGGTCCGGGCGCGACCCAGGACGAACGGCGCCAGCGCCGTCAGCAGGAGACCGAGCGCGTGACTCAGCTGGTCGCGTGGTGGGTCGGGCGGATGGTCGCCGTGGAGAATCCGGTCGTCGAGAAGCTCACGTTCGGCTGGCACAACCATTTCGCGACGTCGGCGACGAAGGTCCGGTCCGCTCCGATGCTGTTGGCGCAGAACAGCACTCTGCGAGCGAAGGGGCGCGGCTCGTTCACCGACCTCGCCGAGGCGATGGTCGTCGACCCGGCCCTGCTCTTCTGGCTCGACGGCCAGCAGAACACCGCCAAGGCGCCCAACGAGAACCTCTCCCGCGAGTTCATGGAGCTGTTCACCCTCGGCCGCTCGGGTGGGTACACCGAGCAGGACGTCCGTGAGGGCGCCCGGGCGCTGACCGGCTGGACCCTGGACCGCGCGACCGGATCGGCCGGCTTCGTGCCAAGGCGGCACGACAGCGGCCGCAAGACCGTGCTCGGCACGACGGCCGACCTCGACGCACAGGGTTTCGTCCGTCTGCTGCTCGACCAGCCGACGTCGGCGCGGTTCATCGCGACCCGGTGGTGGCAGCTGCTCGCGGGCCCCGAAGCGCCGCCGACCGACGCGCTCGACCGCATGGTGGCGGCCTACGGGCCCGAGCGGGACCTCGCCGGCCTCTTCCAGGCGATGCTCACGGACGACGCGTATGCGGCCACCGCCGGTTCACTGGTGGCGTCGCCGGTCGAGTGGGTGGTCGGGGCGATGCGGTCGCTGCGCGTGAGAACCGACGACGACACCGTCAAGAAGGCCGCTGCCGCGATGCGCGCGCTCGGCCAGCTGCCGTTCTTCCCCCCGAACGTCAGCGGCTGGCCCTCGGGGCAGGCGTGGCTCTCCACCGCCTCCGCGACGACCCGCGTGCAGACGGCCGCCTTGTTGGCCCGGGCCGGCGACCTCGGCCCGGTCCAGTCCACCTCGCCGACCGGCCGGGTCGAGGCGGTCGGGCACCTCCTCGGCATCCCGGACTTCTCGAACCGCACGCTGGCCGAGCTGAAGACGCATACCGACGACCCTCAGCGCCTCGTCGCGATGGCGCTGGTGAGCCCGGAGAACCTGGTGATCTGATGGCCAACCTGCCGCCGCTGGACCCGAAGAAGCCCATGGACGGGCTGACCCGGCGGACCCTTCTGCGGGCGTCCGGCGTGGCCGGCGCGACGGCCCTGCTGGCCGGCGCCGCGGGGGTGACGCTCGAGCACGTGCTGGCTCGCGGACAGTCGGACCCGCTGCCGGCCAACAGTTCGATCCTTGTCCTGGTCACCATGTACGGCGGTAACGACGGCCTCAACACCGTTGTGCCGTATGCCGATCCGGCCTACCACGATGCGCGCCCGGAGCTCGCGTACTCCCCCGAGGAGGTCCTGCACCTGGACGGCCAGTTCGGTCTAAACCCCGGGATGACCGGGCTGGCCGATCTGTGGAAACAGCAGAACCTGGCCATCGTCCGCGGCGTCGGGTATCCGAAACCGGACCACAGCCACTTCCGCTCGATGGACATCTGGCAGACCGGGTCGCCGGAGACGCCGGTGCCGTCCGGGTGGGTCGGCCGGTGGCTCGACACGGCCGGCGACGACCCGCTGCTGGCGCTCAACATCGGTGAGGTGCTGCCGCCCCTGGCGGTGGGCGTCAAGGCCACCGCGGCCGCGCTCTCGGTGGGGAAGTCCACGTCGTCGGCTATGACGGCCGCCGTGCTGAAGGGGTTCGCCACGCCGGACGCCGCCGACGGCCCGGCGGCGAACCTCGTCGTGGCGTCGTACGCGGCCCAGCAGCGGTGCGAGCAGACGTTCGGACATCTCACGTCGGACTCCGGGGACGAGGCCGGTGGTGACGCCGCAGGCAACGGCCAGCGGGCCGTGCTGTCCGCTCAGCTGGACGTCGTGGCGCGGTGCATCAAGGCCGACGTGCCGACCAGGGTCTACGCGGTCTCGGCGTCCGGGTTCGACACCCACGCGGACGAGAAGATCGCCCAGACCGCCCAGCTGACCCAGGTGGACAAGGCGATCACCGCGTTCCGGTCGGCCTTGGCCGGGTCGCCGCGGGTGAAGGACGTGGTGGTGATGGCCTACTCCGAGTTCGGCCGCCGGGTGCGGGCCAACGCCTCGCAGGGCACCGACCACGGCACCGCGGGCCCGGTGTTCCTCGTCGGCGACACGGTCCGGGCGGGGTTCCACGGGGACCAACCGTCGTTGACCGATCTCGACAACGGCGACCTCAAGACGACGGTCGACTTCCGAGCGGTCTACGCCGAGGTCCTCGACAAGGTGCTCGGCGCGGACCCGACCCGGGTGCTCGACCAGACCCCGACGCCGCTCGGCCTCATCGCCTGACCGACGCCACGGACAGCGTCAGCTCGTCCACCCGCGCGCGGAAGTCCTCGTCGACCGCCAGCTCCTCCCCGATCCGGGTGGCGAGCGACTCGACCAGCTCCTCGCTCAGCCCGGCGCGGATGCCCAGGACTACCCGCAGCACGCCGCACCCCAGCGGTTCGCCCTCCTCGAGCTGGTGGGTCACCACGTCCGGCTCGTTCGCGACGGCCTCCGAAACCGCTTGCGCGACGACGGGATCGTAGTGCGCAGGCATCCACTCGACCTGCTGCGCGAGCGCCCACAACATGCTCGGACGCAGCTCGGTGGAGTGGCCGCCACCCAGGTCGACCACCGCCACCTGGCAACCGTCGGCCACTGCCGCCTGCGCGGCCCGGGCGGCGGACACGGGTACCGGTCGGGCTGAGGCATCCCAGGCGGCGAGCGCCGCGACGCTGGTGAAGAGCGGGAGGGCGCGACGGCCGTCCGGAGCGACCAGCGTGAGGATGGCCATGTCGGTGCGGGGGTCGCCCGTGTGCGGGTCGCTGGTATGCGGGTCGCCGGTATGCGGGTCCTCGCCCTCGTCGTCGTCGCTTCGGACCGCGACAACCGGAACCAGCCAGCGGGCGGCCGCCGCCGCGCGGGCGAGCCGGGCGTCGGCCTCCGCGGACGGCCGTTCGTGGGCTTCCGCGAGAGCGTCCGCCACCTCCGCGTCGGCACCCCCCTGGTCGGCGTCGAACTCCGTTTCAAAGAGGTACCGCCCCGCCCACGGGGTCCCGGCGCTGTCGGTGTCCGTCATCAGGTGCCCCTCATCCGATCTGGGAGTCGGGCAGGACCGCCTCGACCTCGATCTCGACGCGCATGTCGGGGTGGAGCAGTCCGGACACGATGACCATCGTCGCCACCGGCGGGTTCGCCCCGAACAGCTCGGCGTGCACCCGGCCCACCGCGTCGCAGTCGCGGCGGTGGGTGACGTACATCCGGGTGCGGACGACGTCGTCCGCGGCGGCGCCGAGCTCCGCCAGTGCCGCCAAGGCCGTCTCGATGGCGACGCGCACCTGGGCGCCCGGGTCGGCGGGAAACCTCACTCGGCCCTCGACCATCGACGTGCAGCCCGAGACGAGGACGAACCGGTCCACCCGCATGGCGCGGGAGTACCCGTAGGTCTTTTCCCAGATGCCGCCGGAGAAGTGTCGCTCCCGGTCGGCGCGCCGCTGGTCCGTCATGACCGCCCGGCCACCTCGAGCGCCTCGGCCAGCGTGAACGCGCCCCGGTAGAGCGCCGACCCGATGATCGCCCCCTCGACGCCGGCCCCCACCAACTGCCGCAGCGCCCGCACGTCGTCCAGACTCGACACCCCGCCGCTGGCGACGACCGGACGGGATGTGCGCTCGCACACCTGCTGGAGCAGGCCGAGGTTCGGCCCGGCGAGCATCCCGTCCTTGTGGACGTCCGTGACGACGTACCGCGCGCAGCCCTCGCGGTCGAGCCGCTCCAGCGTCTCCCACAGGTCGCCGCCGTTACGCGTCCACCCGCGCGCAGCCAGCGTGGTCCCGCGGACGTCGAGGCCCACGGCGATCCGGTCACCGTGCTCGGCGATCGCCTCAGCGGTCCACTCGGGTTGCTCGAGGGCAGCCGTCCCGAGGTTGACCCGGCGGCAGCCGGACGCGAGCGCGGCGGACAAGGACGTGGCGTCGCGGATCCCCCCGGACAGCTCGACCTTGATGTCGAGCTTCCCGACGATCGAGTCGACGAGCTCACGGTTGCAACCTCGACCGAACGCGGCGTCGAGGTCGACGAGGTGGAGCCACTCGGCGCCCTGGTCCTGCCAGGCCAGCGCGGCGTGAAGAGGGTCGCCGAACTCGCCACCGCTGCCGGCCACGCCCTGGATCAGCTGAACCGCACGGCCGTCGGCGATGTCGACAGCCGGCAGCAGCTCCAGACGCGACCCCTCGCTCACAGCGACCTGACCCAGTTCTCCAGCAGGTGCGCCCCGGCGTCGCCGGACTTCTCCGGATGGAACTGGGTCGCACACAGCGGCCCGTTCTCCACGGCGGCGACGAAGTCGATCCCGTGCGTCGCCCAGGTGACCACCGGTGCCACCACCGCGAAGCTCCCGACGGGGTGGAGCGTCCAGTCCTGCGCTGCGTACGAGTGGACGAAGTAGAACCGTTCGTCCTCGACCCCCGCGAACAAGCGCGTGTCGGGTCCCGCTTCGACCGTGGACCAGCCCATGTGCGGCACCACGTCGGCCGGCAGCCGGTCCACCATCCCGGGCCACTCCCCCAGCCCCTCCTCCGACAGGCCCTTGGACGGCTCCGTGGAGCCGTCGAAGAGCACCTGCATGCCGACGCATACGCCGAGAACCGGCCGGCCGCCGGCCAGCCGGACGTCGATGACCCGCGCGCCGTCGGCGTCCCGGAGTCCTCGCATACAGGCGTGGAAGTTCCCCACCCCGGGCACGAACAGGCCGGCGGCGTCCAGGGCCGCGGTCGCGTCGCCGGTCAGGGTGACGGCGGCGCCGACCCGCTCCAAGGCGCGGACGGCGGAGTGCACGTTGCCACTGCCGTAGTCGAAGACCACCACGGTGGGCGGGGAGCTCATCGTTGCCGGTCCTCCGTATCGTCGCGCCATCTGACATCATCGTGCACGGCCTTGTCGTACCGGCGCACGACGGAGGGCTTCGGCGCGATCACCGACGCGCCGAAGGCGTCGGCCGCGACCGCGGACCCGTCGAGGTAGCTGCCACCGGGCAGCTTGAGCACCTCCAAGAGGTCGCCTGTCACGGCCCGGGCGTCCCCGGCCGGGTCGTGCAGGACGTCGGCCAGCTCACCGACTGCTCCCGGATCGTCGACGCCCGCCGCGCCGACGACGTCGGCCAGCCGGGCCACCGGCAGGCCACTGGGGTGGACCACCCCGTGACCTGGCTGCCAGACCAGCCACCGGCGTACCGCGCGCCAACCGCCCGGCGTCACGCAGAGCAGGGCGCGGCGGCCGACAACACCGACGCCCACGGCCGGCCGGAGCCGATGGGGCACCGGCCGGTTGAGCAGCATCGTCACCGCGTCGTCGTACGGCGGGCGGACGGCGGTCGACTGCTCGACCGGAAGCACCGCGGTCCACCGGCCGTCCTCGGGGACGACGGCCAACGGCGAGACGCCCGTCTCGGCCCACGACACCGTGGCGGCGACGCCGCCGTGGACGAGGAGGATGCCCGAAGGTCTGCGCACGGGTGGTTCGCGCAGGGCCACCGCTAGAGGCTGCCCTTGGCGCTCGGTATGCCGGTCACGCGCGGGTCGACCGCCACGGCGGCCCGCAGCGCACGGGCGACCGCTTTGAACTGCGCCTCGACGACGTGGTGCGGGTCGCGGCCGCCGAGCACGCGGACATGAAGCGCGATGCCGGCGTGGTGGGCGAGCGTCTCGAGGACGTGGCGGGTCAGCGACCCTGCGTAGGTACCGCCGATGACGACGTACTCCTGGCCCTCCGGCTCCCCGGTGTGGACGCAGTACGGGCGCCCGGCGACGTCGACGACGGCCTGGACCAGCGCCTCGTCGAGCGGCACGGTCGCGTCGCCGAAGCGGGAGATGCCGCGCTTGTCGCCGAGAGCCTCGCGCAGGGCGTCTCCGAGGACGATCGCGACGTCCTCGACGGTGTGGTGGGCGTCCACGTCGACGTCCCCGGTCGCGTTCACGGTGAGGTCGATAAGCGAGTGCTTGGCCAGGGAGGCGAGCATGTGGTCGTAGAACCGCACGCCGGTCGAGACCTCGGACTCGCCGGTGCCGTCGAGGTCGAGGGTGAGGTCGACCTTCGACTCGCTCGTGGCGCGGCTAAGACTGGCCCGGCGGTGCCTCGCGGCGTCCGTCATGCCCTCGTCCCCTCGGCGCGATGGTGCTGCTGTCGGTGCGAGTGTGGCAGATCGGCCATGGCCCGTAGGAACGCCGACGTCTCGTCCGGTGTGCCGGCGGTCACGCGCAGGTGGTGCGGGATGCCGACGTCGCGGACGAGAACGCCCCGGTCGAGCAGTGACTGCCAGGTCGCGTGAGCGTCGGCGAGCCCGGCGAAGAGGACGAAGTTGGCGTCGCTGGCCACCGGTGGGTACCCGATGGCCTCGAGCTCGGCGACGATGCGGTCGCGTTGCCGTTTGATGGCTTCTACGGTCGCGAGGAGGTTAGCGTCGTGCCGCAGTGCGGCGAGGGCGACAGCCTGGGTGGGGTCGGACAGGTGGTAGGGCATGCGCACGAGCCGGAGCGCGTCGACGAGGTCGGGGTCGGCGGCAAGGTAGCCGATGCGGGCTCCGGCCAGGGCGAACGCCTTGCTCATGGTCCGGGTGACGACGAGTAACGGTCGGCCGTCGAGGAGGGTCATCACGCTCGGAGTCCCGGGCCGGGCGAACTCGGCGTAGGCCTCGTCGACGACGACGAGCGACTCCGGTGCCGCCGCGACGACGGCCTCGACGACGTCGAGGTCGAGCGCGGTACCGGTCGGGTTGTTCGGCGAGCACAGGAAGACGACGTGCGGCCGGTGGCGGCGGACCTGGCGCACGGCGAGGTCGCCGTCGAGCTCGAAGAGGCCGTTGGATGTCCCGCGGAGACCGTCGACCCAGGTGGTGCCGGTGGTCCGGGTGATGATCGGGTGCATCGAGTACGCCGGTGTGAAGCCGAGTGCCGTCCGGCCCACTCCCCCGAACGCCTGGACCAGGTGCAGCAGAACCTCGTTCGACCCGTTGCCCGCCCAGACCTGTTCTGGCGCGATCCCGACGCCGGTCTGTGATCGGAGGTATGCGGCGAGGGCCTCCCGCAGCCGCGTGAACTCGCGGTCGGGGTACCGGTTCAGGTGGCGGGCGGTCTCGGCCACCGACGCGACGATCGCGTCGACGACATCGGCCGGCACCGCATACGAGTTCTCGTTGGTGTTGAGCCGAACCGGGACGTCGAGCTGCGGCGCGCCGTAGGGGGTCCGGCCCCGCAGGTCCTCGCGGAGCAGGTTCGCGACGGCTTCCTTCACGGGATCGTGTCGCCGAACCGGGCGGTCACCGCTTCGCCGTGGGCCGGCAGGTCCTCCGCCTCGGCGAGGGTGACGACGTGCGGCGCGACGTCGCGCAGCGCGGACTCGTCGTACTGGACGACATGGATGCCGCGCAGGAACGACTGCACCGACAGCCCGCTGCTGTGCCCGGCGCACCCCGCCGTGGGAAGGACGTGGTTGGACCCGGCGGCGTAGTCGCCGAGTGACACCGGCGCATACGGGCCGACGAAGACGGCGCCCGCGTTGCGCACGCGGGCCGCGACGGCTGGCGCGTCCCGCGTCTGGATCTCGAGGTGCTCCGCCGCATAGGCATTGACGACGTCGACCCCGGCGTCGAGGTCGTCGACGAGGACGATGCGGCTCTGCCGGCCGGCGAGGGCCTGAGTGATGCGCTCGCTGTGCTTGGTGCGGGACACCCGAGCGGTCAGAGCCTGCTCGACCGCGTCGGCGAGCTCCGGGCTGTCGGTCACGAGCACGGCGGCCGCGAGCGGGTCGTGCTCGGCCTGGCTGACGAGGTCGGCGGCGACGTGCTCGACGTCGGCCGTCTCGTCGGCGAGGACGGCGATCTCGGTGGGACCGGCCTCCGCGTCGATCCCGATGAGGCCCTTGAGCAGACGCTTGGCCGCGACGACCCAGATGTTGCCCGGACCGGTGACCAGCGAGACGGGCTCGCACACGTCGTCGCCGTCCGAGAAGCCGTAGGCGAAGGCCGCGACCGCCTGCGCGCCGCCGACCGCATACACCTCGTCGACGCCGAGCAGGGCGCACGTGGCGACGATGGTGGCGTTCGGGTAGCCGTCGTTCTCCTTCTGCGGCGGACTGGCGACGGCGAGCGACCCCACACCGGCGAGCTGGGCCGGCACGACGTTCATGACGACGCTGGAGGGGTAGACGGCGAGGCCGCCGGGCACGTAGAGCCCGACCCGGTCGACCGGCACCCACCGCTCGGTGACCGTGCCGCCGGGGACGACCTGGGTTGTCGTGTCGGTACGGCCCTGATCGGCGTGAACCAGGCGGACGCGGCGGATCGACTCCTCGAGGGCGGCACGCAGCGACGGCTCGAGTCGGTCGAGCGCGTGGTGCAGGACATCGGCGGGCACGCGGAGGTGGGTCGGCCGGACGCCGTCGAAGCGCTCGCCGAGGTCGCGCAACGCCTCGGCGCCGCGGTGCCGGACGTCCTCGACGATCGGGCGCACCTCGTGCATGGCCGCCTCGACGTCGAACTCGGCCCGCGGCAGGGCGTCGCGCAGGCCTCGACGGTCCGGCGGGCGGCCCCGCAGGTCGAGCGTGGACATCATGGCGTTCAGTCTAGGTTCGGGCGCCCGGCACCGACTCGAGCGTCAGACTCGGACACCGGGTGGGGTCAGCGGTGCTCAGGCGGCGAGCGCGAGCTCGAGCGCGTGTTCGAGTCGACTCTCGCCCACGTACGGATCCTCGTGAACGAGCGGCGGTGCTGTGGAGACGTACCGGTGTCCGGTCGGAGTGGTGACCTCGACGGTAGGCGGCGGCCCGTGGGCGGCGCGTTCTCCGGGCGGTTCGACGACGCGAGCGTGCCAGCCGAGCAGCTCCTTGACGAGGTTGCAGCGCACGCACAGGCCCTGGGCGTTGGCGGCGGTCGTCGGTCCGGCCTCGGCGTACGGCTGCACGTGGTCAAGGTGTCGGATTGGTGCCCCGCACCCTGGCATTCGACAGATTCCGCCGTCGCGGGCTAGCAGGAAGCGCCGGAGCCCGCCGTCGAACACCCGTCGGTGGGAGTCCATCGCTACCAGGGTGCCGTCCGCCGGATGCGTGTAGAGGCGACGCAACCACACCTGCGCCCGCTCGCTGACGTCAGCACTCCCTTCGCGCGCAGGCGTGCGGGTCAGTAAGCGGCGCGCCCACGCGGCTGGAACGGAGCCGTAGCCTGTGAGGCACGCCGGCGTCCCGTCGCCGGACAGAAGCGCACGGTCCGTGACAACCAGCTGCACTTCGACCGGGACAGCGTCGGCCGTGGCCTGACCCGTGATGCGGTCAACGAGGGTGTCGGCCATGAGCTGGCCCTTGTTCCGGGCGTCGCCACCGACCCTCGCGGAGTCGGCGGCCCGCGTCAGTGCGGCCAGGACGCTGACGCCCTGAGCGGCCGGCAGCAGCGCCGTCAGCCAGCACATCGTGTCCGGAGCCGGCCTCAGGGTCACCCGGCGCTCGCTCTCGGCGTGCGCCGCACGGTCCACGACCGCCTGCGCGTCCAGCCGGTAGGTGATCGCCCGCACCCGGCTGGTGAGCTCTTTCTCGCTGAGCCGACCCAGCTCATCACCAACGGTGTGCCGCAGCTCGGCGTCCACCTGAGATCTCTGGTCTAGCGACAACGCGACGCACTCCCGGACCACGAGCGTCGCCCGGCGCTCGGACAGCACGCCACGCTCCAGCAGCATGAGGAGGTACGGCATCTCGTGCGTCAGCGCGTACGCAAGCCGCACCAACCGGCTACCGACGTGTGGCGACTCGCGGCGCGCCAGAGCAACCTGCGCAGCGATCCCGGGTTCGACTCGGCTTCGCACTCCCCGTTGGCGTCGACGACCGCTCCGCTCGGTGGTGTCATCCGACTCGGGACACGACGCCGCACGGGCTGCCGCACGGGCGCGGCGCCACGTCTCGAAGTCGTTCACGCCGGCCGCATCGCGGGCCCGCCGACGCCACTCCTCGGACACCTGCGCCTGCGACTCGGCCAGCTCGACGGTCACCCTGACCTGGGCGGCCGCACAAGCCGCCTTGAGCCGCTCGAGCAAATCCAGCTGGGTCACCCGCTCGGCATCGTCGGCCGCAGCGGCCAAACCGGTTAGAGCGGTCAGCACACCACGGAGATCCGCCGTCGCCGCGCCACCCGATTCGAACATATGTCCACAGTATCAGCAATTCCCTTCAGCCGCAACGGTTTCCGCGGGAATCCACACGTTGCCGGAAGGGTATTGCGTCCGGTCGACGGTTCCGGTGTCAGCGGTCCAACAGCAGGAAGTGCTCCAAGCGCAACCTCGCCAGGAGCCGCCCCTTGAGACCTCTGGCCAGCGGCAGCGCGACGTCCGGTCCGACGATCCGCGGGTCCGTCAGTGACAGGGTTCTCCCCCGCCACCGCATCCGGCAGCCTCCGGCGGTGATGACGTTCTGAGCCCAGTTCGTGTCGGCGCCCCACGGCAGTCCGATGACCACGTGGGCGTCATCGACGAACGGCTCGACCGGCACCTCGTACGACCGGCCCGATCGTCGGCCGACGTGCTCGACCACGCCGAAGGGGGACCAGTGGCCGCCGGCCAACGGCAGCACGATCGGGTTGCTCCGGTGCCGGAGCCGAGCGGTGAAGCTCTCCGACCCCGACCGAGAAGAGGATGTCCCGCTGCCGGGTTGCTCAGTCACGCCACCATCGTCCAACTCGTTCATGGCCGGCGGAATATGAGCTACGCCTCAACGCGCCTGCAGCAGGTCCAGCAGGACGGCGAGCTCCCAGGCCGTCTCGCGCCACGCGTCGTACCGGCCGGACTGGCCTCCGTGCCCGGCGGTCATCCACGTCCGCAGGAGGATCGGGTCGCGAGCCGGGTCGCTGGTCGACCGGCCGCGCAGCCGCGCCACCCACTTGGCCGGTTCGGTGACGTACACGCGGACGTCGTGGACGTTGGTCGTCACGAGGATGGCGGGGTATCCGTGCTCGCCGACGTTGTCGTACGGCGAGTACCCCTTGATGTATGCGTACGCCTCCGGGTCGTTGATCGGGTCGCCCCACTCCTCCCACTCCCCTGCGGTCAGCGGGAGACTCGGATCCAACATCGTCGTGAGCACGTCGACGAAGGGCACTTGCGCGTGCAGCGCCCGGAACCGGCCAGGGGCCTGGTTGGCGACCGCACCGATGACCAGTCCTCCAGCCGAACCTCCTTCCCCTGCAAGGCGATCCGGGTGTGCGTATCCCTTCTCGACGAGCAAGGAGCCCGCTGCGACGAAGTCGTCGACCGTGTGCTGCTTTTCCATGAGCTTGCCGCCGTCGTACCAGGGCCGGCCGAGCTCCTCGCCGCCCCGAGTGTGAGCGATCGCGAAGACGACCCCTCGGTCTAGCAACGACAGCCGGGCCACCGAGAACCACGGATCCAGGCTGGCGCCGTAGGCGCCGTATCCGTAGAGCACCGCAGCGGCATTCCCGTCGAGCGGGGTCGTAACCTTGCGTACGACCGAGACGGGGACGCGAGCACCGTCCGCAGTCGTGGCCCACTCCAACGACTGCACATAGTCGGTCGGGTCGTAGCCACCCCGGACCTCGGTGCGCTTCAGCAGCCGGAGCTCCCGCGACTCGAGGTCGTACTCGCCGACCGAGGGCGGGGTGACCATCGACGTGTAGAAGACTCGAAGCGCATGTGTGTCGATCTCCGGGTTGTCCCCGACGCCGACGGTGCGGAGAGCTTCGTCGAAGGCGATGTCCCAGGACTCGCCCAAACCAGTGGGAGACAACGGGTCTCGTGGAACGATCCGGATCGCCGTCTGGCCGTTGGTTCGCAATGAGACCGCCAGGAACGTCGCGAACGAGTCCACGCCGGTGACCAGCTCGTCCTCGGAGGAGACGTTCAGCGGCTCCCAGGCGCCGACGGCTCCGCCGCTCAGGACCGCACGCGCCACCTCGAAGTTGACCCGGTCCCGGTTGTGCAGCACGAAGAGCTCGTCACCGATCGGCTCGACGTCGTACTCGACCTTCGACCTTCTGGCGGCGACGAGAACGGGGTCACTCGTCGGGCGGGCGGCATCGATGAGCCGGTACTCAGAGGACGTCGACGAGGCGACAGCGACGACGACCCACCGGTCGTCGCGCGACGACCCGACGCCCACCCGGAACGTCTCGTCCCTCTCCTCGTGGACCAGAACGTCGTCGTCGGCGGGCGCACCGACCTGGTGCCGCCACACCTGGTAGGGGCGCCACGCGTCGTCGTAGCGCGTGTAGAAGAGGTGGCCGCCGTCGAGCGACCAGGCCACGCCGGCACCGATCCGGGTGACCGCGTCGTCCAGCTCGGCGCCCGTGGCCAGGTCGCGGACGTGGAGGTCGTACTGCTCGTCCCCGGTGACGTCGACCGCATACGCCAGCCGGGTCCCGTCCGGGGAGACGTCGCTGGCCCCGAGCGCGAAGAACTCGTGGCCCTCCGCCTCGACGTTCTCGTCGAGCACGACCTGCTCCCCCGCCGGCGGACCGTCGGTGCCGAGGACTGGTCGTTCGGGAAAGCTTCGGGTGTCCACCCGCCCCGCGATCGGGTACTGCAGGCCCTCGACGGTCCGCCCGTAGTACCACCACCCGCCGTGGCGCACCGGAACGCTGAGATCGGTCTCCTTGGTGCGGGCCCGGATCTCCTCGAAGATGGTGTCGGCCAGCGGCTCGACGTGACGGGTCCGCGCGGCCGCGTAGGCGTTCTCAGCCTCCAGGTACGCGATCAGGCGTGGGTCGTCGCGGTCGGCCATCCAGGCGTAGTCGTCGACGACGGTGTCGCCGTGGACGCTGCGCGTCGACAGCTGCCGGACGGCATGGGGCGGCTCCGGAAGCGCGCTCGAATCGGTCACCGGACGACCCTAGGCGGGCTCACCCGGCGTAGACGACCGTGATCTCTCTGCCGAGGAACCGACCGTAGGCCGTCGCCGCGCGGTCGACCTCTCGGCGCCGCGCGGCGCTGATCGTGCCGAACGGAGTGACGGTGACCACGGTGCGCTTTCCCGCGGTCTTGCGGTTCCACGTGCCGACAACGAGGCCGCCGACGACCACGGTGCCGAGAAACATCCCGTTCTTGCCTGGCACCACGCGCAGCTCCTCGACTGCCGTCATCGGCGCCGAACGGTCCTTGTAGCCGAGGACGTACTCGTCGAACCCGGGCAGCAGTCGGACCGGCGTGTCCCGCGCGGGCTCGGGGCGGTCGGCGGCGACGAGGTATGCCTGTCCGCCGATGGTCTCGGTGGTCACCGCTTCGCCCGCCAGCGCGACCGCCTCGCGGGCGAAGGTGAGATTCTGGTTGCACCAGCCGGCCAGGTCGCGCTCCGTCACCGGACCGTGGCTGGCCACAAAGCGACTGGCCAGCGCGGCCATGGCCTCCTCGCGGTCCGGTTCCCATGACCAGGGCACCCACTCCTCAAGGAGGACGAAGGTCGGCTGCCGGCCGTCCGCCGGTCCTTGACAGAGCACGCCCTCCTGGCAGAACCGCCCGACGAGGTGGTAAGCCCGCTGGCCACTCGGGTCGAGCCCGTTCGCCGTGAGGAGTTTCACGACCTCCGGCCGACTGAGGACGGCTCCGCCGCTGAGCGCCTCGACGAGGACCTTTCGGGCGCGGTCGACGACGTCGTCGGTGAGTCCGGACGCCTCGAAGACCTTGCGCTGGACCGTGAGCATCCGCTCGTTGAGCAGGCGGCACATCCAGCGCACGTCCGATGTGGCCATGAGGTGCAGCGTGCCGCGCATCGGCCAGCTGCGCGTGACGAGCCGGGCCTCGATGGCCGCCTCCACGTCCGCGCGGGTCGCCCCGGTGCGTACACCCACCGACCACATGCCGCTCGACAGGTCCTGTGCCTGCATGGCCAGGTGGTGGTGGACGGTGCGGGCGATGGTGTCCCGAACCGGCTCCGGGCCGCCGTCCGGCCCGGCCTGCGGCTCGGCCGGCGGGGCGATTCGCATCGCGGCGAGTCGTTCCGACGCGATGCGACGGCGGTCGGTGAGCCGCACGGTCAGCTGAGGCAGGACGGGCCGAGCAGCGCCTTGAGGTCGCCGAACAGCGCCGGCGAAGCCGTGACGCGCAGCCGGTCGTCGACCCTCATCAGCACCGAGCGGCCGGGTTGGGTGAGCTTGAGGTGCACCTCGGTGGCGCCGGGATGCTCGCCGAGGACCCGCTTGATCTCCTCGGCCAGGGCGTCGGTGGCTCGGCCGAGCGGCATGCTGACGACGACCGGACCGCGCGGTCCTTCCTTGATGTCCGGGAGGGTGAGCTCCTGGGCGTACACCGAGACGGCGTCGTCACGGCTGGACACTCGCCCTCGCACGACGCAGACGACGTCAGTGCGCAGCTGCGGTGCGACCGTCGCATACGCGCTCGGGAAGAAGAGGCACTCGATCGCGCCCTCGAGGTCTTCGACGGTCGCGATGGCCCAGAGGTCGCCCTTCTTGGTCCGCTTGATCTGAAGGCCGGTGATGAGGCCCGCGATGGTCACGGGGGTGCCGTCGGGCTTGGGCTCGTCGCCGGTGAGCGCCGCGATCGTCGTGTCGGCGTGCTGGGTGAGGACGTGCTCGATGCCGAACAACGGGTGGTCGGACACGTAGAGCCCGAGCATCTCCCGCTCGAAGGTGAGCAGCGTCTGCTTGTCCCACTCCTGGCGGGGAACCGGCGGCAGGCCGTCGACGGCGGCCAGCCCGGGCAGACCGTCGTCGCCGGTGTCGAAGCCCCCGAAGGCGCCGAAGAGGCTGTCCTGACCCATCGCCTCCTGGCGCTTGACCTCGACCAGGGCGTCGACGTAGCGGTCGTGGACCTCGAGCATGCCTCGCCGGCTCTCGCCGAGAGAGTCGAACGCCCCAGCCTTGATGAGCGACTCGATGGTGCGCTTGTTGCACACGACCGCGGGGACCTTGCCGAGGAAGTCCTTGAACGAGGCGTAGGCGCCCTTCTCGGTGCGGGCCTTGACGATCTCCGCGACGACGTTGGCGCCAACGTTGCGGATGGCGGCCATCCCGAACCGGATGTCGGTGCCGACCGCGGCGAAGTTGGCCACGGACTCGTTGACGTCGGGTGGGAGGACCTTGATGCCCATGTGCCGGCACTCTCCCAGGTAGAGCGCCGACTTGTCCTTGTCGTCGCGCACGCTGGTCAGCAGCGCGGCCATGTACTCGGCCGGGTAGTTGCCTTTGAGGTAGGCGGTCCAGTACGAGATCAGGGCGTATGCCTTGGCGTGGGCTTTGTTGAAGCCGTAATCCGCGAAGGGCATGAGAGCGTCCCACAGCGTCTTGATCGCGTCGGCGCTGTAGCCGTTCGTCTGCATGCCGGCCTCGAAGCCGGCGAACTCGGCGTCGAGGACCTCCTTCTTCTTCTTGCCCATCGCCTTGCGCAGCAGGTCGGCCCGGCCGAGGGTGTAGCCGGCGACCTTCTGGGCGATCTGGATGACGTGCTCCTGGTAGACGATCAACCCGTAGGTCGCCCCGAGGATCTCGTCGAGCGGCTCGGCCAACTCGGGGTGGATCGGGGTGATCGGCTGCCGTCCGTTCTTCCGCAGCGCGTAGTTCGTGTGGCTGTTGATGCCCATCGGGCCAGGCCGGTAGAGCGCGATGGTCGCCGAGATGTCTTCGAACCTGGTCGGCTGCATCAGCCGGAGCAGGGTGCGGGTGCCGCCGCCGTCAAGCTGGAAGACGCCGAGTGTGTCACCGCGGGCGAGGACTTCGTACGCTCCCGGGTCGGTCATGTCCTTGGACAGGGCCTCCAGGTCGACATCCTCGCCGCGGTTGGCCTTCACGTTGGCGATGGCATCGTCGAGGATGGTGAGGTTGCGCAGGCCGAGGAAGTCCATCTTGACCAGCCCGAGCGTCTCGCAGCTCGGGTAGTCGAACTGGGTGATGATCTGGCCGTCCTGCTCGCGGCGCATTATCGGGATGAGGTCGAGAAGGGGCTCACTGCTCATGATGACCCCAGCGGCGTGGACGCCCCACTGCCGCTTCAGCCCTTCCAGGCCGAGAGCGGTCTGGACGACGTCCTTGGCCTGCGGGTCCTCGTCGTGGACGCCCCGGAACTCCGCCGCCTCGTGGAACCGGGGGTGCTGGGGGTCGAACACGCCGGACAGGGGCATGTCCTTGCCCATGATCGGCGGGGGCATCGCTTTGGTCAGCTTCTCCCCCATCGCGAAGGGGTGACCCATCACCCGGGCGGCGTCCTTGACCGCCTGCTTGGCCTTGATCGTGCCGTAGGTGACGATCTGGGCGACCCGCTCCTCGCCGTACTTCTCGGTGACGTAGCGGATGACCTCGCCCCGCCGGCGCTCGTCGAAGTCGACGTCGAAGTCGGGCATCGACGGGCGTTCGGGGTTGAGGAACCGCTCGAAGACGAGGTCGTGCTCGACGGGGTCGAGGTCGGTGATCCGCATCGCATATGCGCACATCGAGCCGGCCCCGGAGCCGCGGCCGGGCCCGACCCGGATGCCGTGGTCCTTGGCCCAGTTGATGAAGTCGGCGACGACGAGGAAGTAGCTGCCATAGCCCTTCTTCAGGATGACCTCGGTCTCGTAGCGGGCCCGCTCCGACGCGTACTCCGGAACGCCGTCCGGGTAGCGGAGCCGGAGGCCGCGCTCGACCTCCTTGACGAACCAGGACTCCTCGTCCTCCCCCGGCGGGCAGGGGAACCGCGGCATGTATCGGCCCTCGCCCTCGACGAAGTCGACCTCGCAGCGCTCGGCGATGAGGAGGGTGTTGTCGCACGCCTCGGGCAGCTCGCGGAACAGGTGGCGCATCTGCTCCGGCGTCTTGAGGTAGAACTCCTCGGCCTCGAACTTGAACCGGTTCGGGTCCATGAGCGTCGAGCCGGACTGGACGCAGAGCAGCGCCGCGTGGGCCTTGGCGTGGCTGGCCTGGGTGTAGTGCAGGTCGTTGGTGGCGACGAGCGGGAGGTTGAGGTCCTTGGCCAGCCGCAGCAGCTCGCGCTGGGTCTGCCGCTCGATGGGGATGCCGTGGTCCATGACCTCGGCGAAGAAGTTCTCCTTGCCGAAGACGTCCTGGAACTCGCCGGCGGCGCGCCGGGCCTCGGCGTACTGGCCCAAGCGCAGCCGGGTCTGGATCTCGCCGCCGACGCAGCCGGTGGTGGCGATGAGCCCCTCCGCATACCGGGCGAGCAGCTCGCGGTCGATGCGCGGCTTGAAGTAGTGGCCCTCCATCGAGGCCAGCGAGCTCATCCGGAAGAGGTTGTGCATGCCGCCGGTCGTGCGGGCCAGCAGCGTCATGTGGGTGTATGCGCCGCCGCCGCCGACGTCGTCGCGGCCGGCCGTGTCGTCACCCCACCGGACACGGGTCTTGTCGCGGCGGTGCGTGCCCGGGGTGAGGTAGGCCTCGACCCCGATGATCGGCTTGATGCCGTGGCTGCGGGCCTTGGACCAGAACTCGTAGGCGCCGAAGACGTAGCCGTGATCGGTGGTGGCGATGGCCGGCATCCCCATCTCGGCCGCGGACCTCAGCAGCTCGTCGATGCGCGCGGCGCCGTCCAGCATCGAGTACTCGGTGTGGACGTGCAGGTGCGCGAAGCTGTCGTTCGGGGGACCCATGAGAGGACCCACTCTAGGTCGGCTCGACGACACCGCTGCGGCGCCGTCCGGCGTGTCTCACGACACGCCGACCCGTCGCCTTTTCGGCGGTCATATCGATCCCATCGGGGCCATGTCAGAGCTGCCTTCGCCCCACGTTCTGACGCCGTCGGCAGTCGTTGCGCCCTCTAGGCGAGTGGGAAGCGCCCGATGACGTCCCAGCTGCCGCCGACCTCGGGCCGGCCGACGATGACCTCCACCTCGGTCACCCGCTTCTGCACCGGCAGGCTGGGCTGGACCTGCCGTTCGACCGCCCGCAGCGTCTCGACCGGGGCATCGTGACCAACGGTCAGGTGCGGGACGACATCGTCGTGTGCGCCTTCGTAGGGTGGGTGCTCCGGGAAAGCGGCGGCGACCGACGTCGTCAGAGTCCGGAACGGTTCGGCCGGGTCCGGCGCCAGCCAGAGCACCTTGTCGGTGAACCAGCCGGTCGACCGGAACGTCGCGGTGAACTCGCGCACCGTGGCGACCGCTCGGGTGAGCTTGGCGTGGACGCGGTCGTCGAGGTCGCTCGGCGCCATGAACGGAAAGAGCACGGTGACGTGCGCCGGAACGCCCCACGGGGCGGACTCGTCGTGCGCACGGCGATGATGGCCGACGACCGGTTCAGCTTCGGGAACGCTGATGATGACGGCGCTGTGGGTGGGGGGACCGAGGGGCGAGGGCGTCGCCGAGGCGAACGGCATAGTCGGCATTCTGGCCTCGCGAGAGCCGCCGCGGACCTCTCTAACCGGTCGAGATCACGTCGAGAGCGTGCTGAAGGTCCGCGGGGAACGAACTGGTAAACGTCACCCACTCGTGCCGCCTCGGATGCTCGAAGCCCAGACCGGAAGCGTGCAGCCACTGCCGCTCCAGACCGAGCCGGGCGGCGAGCCGCGGGTCGGCACCGTAGGTGAGGTCGCCGCAGCACGGGTGGTGCAGCGCCGAGACGTGGACCCGGATCTGATGGGTCCGCCCCGTCTCGAGGTGGATCTCGAGCAGCGACGCGTGCCGGAACGCCTCGGCGACCTCGTAATGGGTCACGGCGTGCCGCCCGGACTCCATCACTGCGAACTTGTAGTCGTACCCCGGGTGGCGCCCGATCGGGGCGTCGATGGTCCCGACCAGCGGGTCCGGCAGTCCCTGGACCAGGGCGTGGTACCTCTTGTCGACGGTCCGGTGTTTGAACGCGCGCTTGAGCACCGAGTACGCATACTCGCTCTTGCAGACAACCATGAGCCCGGACGTCCCGACGTCGAGTCGGCTGACCACCCCTTGTCGCTCACTGGCCCCCGAGGTCGAGATCCGGTACCCCGCCGCCGCCAGCCCGCCGAGCACGGTGGGCCCGGACCACCCCACGCTCGGGTGGGCCGCGACGCCGGCCGGTTTGTCCACCACGACGATGTCGTCGTCGTCGTGGACGATCGCCATTCCGGGAACCGGTTCTGCGACCACCGCGAGCGTCGGGCTCTCCTCGGCCCGCGGCAGGGCGATCTCCAGCAGGTCCCCGGCGGCGACCCGGTCCGACTTGACCGCCGGCCGGTGGTTGAGGGAGACGTTCCCGGTCGCCGCGAGATCGGCTGCCTTGGTCCGGGAGAGCCCGAACAGCCGGGCGATGGCGGCGTCCACGCGCTCACCCTCAAGCCCCTCGGGGACGAACAGCGTCCGTGGGTCAGGCGTCATGCTCGGTCGCCTCGTGGCGGCCGGACTCCCGTGTCTCCCGCGTCCCGTCGACGCCGCGGCCGGTCAGCGCCAGCAGCCCGATGAGGACCGCCGCGCTGACGATGGCGATGTCGGCGACGTTGCCGATGAACCAGCCGTTGTAGTTCAGGAAGTCGACGACGTGTCCCTGACCGAGGCCCGGCTCGCGGACGATTCGGTCGGTTAGGTTGCCCAGCGCCCCGCCGAGCAGCAGCCCCAGCGCCCAGGCCCACCCGCTGGACCCGAGTCGGCGGCTCACCCTGATCACGACGACGAGGACGACCACGGCGATGATGGTCAGCACCCACGTGTTGCCGGTCCCGATCGAGAACGCGGCGCCCGGATTGCGGATCAGCTCGAGCCGGAGGAACGACCCGAGCAGGTTGCTGGGCTCCGCGTCGGTGAGGGCGCGCACCGCCGCCCACTTGGTGAGCTGGTCCAGCAGGTACGTGACGACAGCGATCCCGGCCAGCAGGAGGAACAACCGCCGACGCCGGGCCGGGGTGGGCCCAGCCGGCGTCGCAGGAGGGGTATGCGTCGAGTCGGGATGCGTCGGATCGGCGGGGTCGAGCGGGTCGTGCTGTGCGGGAGTGGCGGGGATCAGCGGTGCTCCTGCCTTGTCTTGCACGCGAGGCACAGGGTCGCCCTCGGCGCCGCCTGCAGCCGCATCTTGCCGATCGGGTTGCCGCACGACTCGCAGATCCCGTAGGTGCCGTTGTCGAGCCGCTCGAGGGCGTGCTCGACCTGGTCGAGCTTGTCGCGCGAGTTCGCGACGAGGGTCATCTCGTACTCCCGGCCGAAGATGCTTGCTCCGGCGTCGGCCTGATCGTCCCCTGCGCCCTCCCCGGCGTCGCGCATGAGGCCCTGGAGGTCGTGCTCGGCGATCTCGAGATCGGCGTAGGCCCGAGCCCGCTCGGCTTCGAGCTCCTCACGGATCTCGCGCAGCTCCTTGGCGGTCCACGGCTTCTCCGTCGTGCCGACCCGAAGAGTGGCCGTCGTCGTCGCCGTGGCGCTGGCGGCCTTGGTGGCCTTAGTCGTCCGGGCGGGCGGACCCGCGGCGGTCTTCGCGGCGGGCGCCGTGCGGGGAGTGGCCGCGGTGGACGTGGCCTTGGCGCCGGTGCTCTTTCTGGCGGAGCTCTTGGCCCGGGTGCTCTTGGCCGGAGTGCTCTTCGCCGGAGTGCTCTTCGCCGGAGTGCTCTTCGCCGGAGTGCTCTTCGCCGGCGTGCTCTTTGCTGCCGTGTTTTTCGCTGGAGTGCTCTTTCCGGCGGTCCTCTTTCCGGCGGCGCTCTTTCCGGCGGTGCTCTTTCCAGCGGTGCTCTTCGACACCCGCGTCGACGGAGCCTTCGCGGCCGCCGCCTTGGTAGAGGCCTTGCCGGCCGTCGTGCCGGCTGCCCTGGCGGAGGTCGACTTCGCGGCCGTGCCCTGGGCCGCGCCCTTCGTCGTGCCTTTGGCCGCGCCCTTGGTCGTGCCCTTGGTCGTGCCCTTGGTCGTGCGCGTCGTGGTGCTCTTGGCTGTGCTGGTGGCTGGGCTCTTGGCGGCGCCCTTCCCGGTCGCCCTCGCGGTAGCCGCGGACTTCCTCGTGGCGCCGGATGTGGCGGACTTTGCCGCGCGGGCCGGGACCGTTGTTCCGGTGCGGGCCGTCGACCGAGCGGCGGGGGCCGCAGCCGACCGCGCCGCGGACGTCGTCCGACCCGCCTGGGACGAGGCGGGACTCCTTGTGGCTGCCATGGCGTACCGGCCCCTTCCGGGGTAGCGATCCTCGAAGATGGTCGGGGCGAGGATAAGCCTCGCACCCGCCGACTCCAAACGCGGCTCACCGCACGGGACGACACCACGTCCCGCCCATATACCGGCTCCTGACCCGTCTACCCTTGAGGTGAGGTAGACGGTGAGCCCCTAGCCCTCCGGTAGAAGGGCGTTGGTCAGCGGTGCTCGGCCTGGCTCGCGACCTGACCGTTGGCCTCGGCGTTCTCCGGCCGTTGCGCGGCGCCCTCACCGCGGGGCTCGACGGCCGCCGTGTGGTCGAGCTCGTCGAGCTGCCCCTGCAGGTAGGACTTCAGCTGGGTGCGATAGGTGCGCTCGAACCCACGCAGCTGGTCGATCTTCTGCTCGAGCAGGTTCTTCTCCTGGTCGAGCTCCGAGAGCAGGGCGGCGCGCTTCTGCTGGGCCTCGGCGACCATGCCCGTGGACCGCTCCCGACCCTCGGTGATGAGCTCCTCGTGGCGGCTCTTGGCCTCGGCCAGCAGCCGGTCGTGCTCGGCCTGCGCCGTCGAGAGCAGCTTGTCGTGCTCTGAACGGGCCGAGGCCATGAGCTCGTCGTGCTTGGCCTGGCCCTCGGCGAACAGCTGGTCGCGGCGCGTCTCGCCCTGGCCGACGTGCTCGTCGTGCACCCGCTGGGCCAGCTCGATGAGGGCCGCGGCGCTGGTGCCGCCGGCCGCTCCAGCGGCTACCGCCCGCAAGGCTCCGGTGTCGGACACGCCCTCGCCCTGCGCGACCTTGGCCGCTTCTGCCGCCTTAGCCGCCTCGGACGCCTCGGCTGCCTCCGCGGCCCGGCGCTCAGCCTCTCCGGCGCGTGCCTCGGCGTCCTCGGCCCGCCGGCGCGCCTCCTGGATCGACTGCTCCGCCTGCTGCGCCCGGTCCTGGGCGTCGGTCGCGCTCTGCTGCACGGAACGGAGCTGGTTCTCCAGCTGGGCCACCTGCTGCTGGGCCTTGGCCCGCTCCTCGCTTTCGGCGCGGGCGCGCCCCTCAGCGGCGTCCAGCCGCTCCTGGACGGACGCGTCGATGGCTCCTTGGCGGTCCTTCACCTGCGCTTCCGCTGCCGCGACGTCGGCCTGGGCTCTGGAGAGCCGCTCCCCGACCTCCCGCTCGCGGGCCTCGGCCTCCGCCAGGCGGCTCTTGACCTCGTTGAGCCGCCGCTCCTGCTCCTCGACGACCGCGGGGTCCACTGACCCCCGCTCCTGGACCACCTGGCTCGAGCGCGACTGGCACTCCTCGAACTGGTGCTTGTAGTCGTCCCGCTGAGCCGTCAACGCCCGCATCTCAGCCACGACGTCGTCCAGGAAGTCGTCGACGTCACGCTCGTCATAGCCCTTCCGGAACTGGGTCGTCTGGAAGTGCTTGTTGAGGATCTGCTCAGGCGTCAAAGCCATCGGGGGTACCACCTTGTTCTTGGACCGCGGCCGGCTGGTGAAGGTCCGTTCCCGGGCAACGTTATCGAACCGAAACGACACGACCAACCTCGCGGCCCGGACGTGGCCTTCGCTACCGGCTCGGACGATCGGTCGAATTCGGGTTTGGATGCGCCCTCACGGGAAGCGGATGGTCATCAGCAGGGACGTAATCACCATGAGGACGAGGAACGCAATGTCGATTCGCATGCCGCCGAGATTGATGGAAGGGATGACCTTTCGAAGCAGCCGCAGCGGCGGATCGGTCACCGTGTAGACCAACTCGGCGACCACCAGCACGGCTCCCTTGGGCCGCCAGTCCCGCGACAGCACCTGCACCCAGTCGAACACCAGCCGCCCGATGAGCGTCAGGAAGAACAGGAAGACGACGGTCGAGAACACCGTGCCGATGGCGCGCATACGTCAAGTCTCGCTGATGATTCCTGTGGAACCGGCGTCCGGGGGGCTGTTGACGGCTGTGCGCCGGTATGCGCCGAGCCCCGGACGGTGCCTAGGACTGGTTGAAGAACCCGCGGGCGGTCGGGCTCGCCTCTGCTTCTTCGGTCGCGACTTCCACGTGCGCCGGGGAGAGCAAGAAGACCTTCGACGTGACCCGTTCGATGGCGCCGTGCAGTCCGAAGACGAGGCCGGCCGCGAAGTCGACGAGGCGCTTGGCGTCGGCGTCGCTCATGTCGGAGAGGTTCATGATGACCGGGGTGCCGTCGCGGAACGACTCGCCGATCGTCTTGGCCTCGTTGTAGGTGCGTGGGTGGATCGTCGTGATCCGGTTCAGCGGACCCACCTCCGGTTCACGGACCAGACGGGCTACGGACACCGGGCGGCGCGGCAGAGATCGGA
>Ga0307292_10000056_pt1 | contig 29794 bp, 31 predicted proteins | sample ER_DNA_149_FD_194471 | JGI IMG/M metagenome (GOLD analysis project Ga0307292, IMG submission 194471) | Bulk soil microbial communities from the East River watershed near Crested Butte, Colorado, United States - ER_DNA_149 | ecosystem: Environmental > Terrestrial > Soil > Floodplain | place...
CGATGCCGACCTGGAGGGCGTGGCGGCTCTGCCGCCTCGCCCGTTTTGACCCGCCCCCGCGGCTCTCGCGAGCTTACGACCAAGAAATCTGTCGGCTAACCTCCTTGGGTCCGGGGTGTGGCGCAGCCTGGTAGCGCGCTCCGTTCGGGTCGGAGAGGTCCCCAGTTCAAATCTGGGCACCCCGATAGGACATAGGGGAAACCTGGCACGGGGGAAACCATGTTTCCCCCGTGAGCCCCCTTCTTCTTGCCTCCGCAACGCTGGCGGGGTTGCGGCTCTCGCCCGGCAAAGCCGGGCTTCGCCGGCCCGCGCGGCGCGCACCGTGAGCGTCAGGCGGCCGGCTGCTCCTGCAACACCTGGTGGCGGAAGACCGTGACCGTCAAGAAGCTGATCACGATCGCCGCGGCGGCGACGCCGACGCCCCACCAGACGCCGCTGATGTTGTCGTCCCAGCCGATCAGGCGGTCGATCGAGAAGCGGCCCGGGCCGGTTGCCGCCACGGAGACGGCGACTGTCGCCAGCACCAGTGGGAACTCCACCCCGCCGTTGCCGTTGAAGAAGCCGTTTCGCCAGTGGACGACGATGATCGCGTTCAGCATCACGACGGCGATCCCGAGTGCAGCGAGCGGCGTTAGCACGCCGGCGGCGAACGCCAGGCCGCTTGCCTCGGCGAGGCCGGCAAGGAACGCCATCAGTAGCGGCAAGCGCCAGCCGAGCGAGCCGAAGAAACCGGCTGTGCCTCGCAGCCCGTGGCCGCCGAACCAACCGAAGAGCTTCTGCGCGCCGTGCGAGAACATCGTCCCGCCGACCACGATCCGCAGAAGCAAAAGTCCGTAAGACATCGAGTCCTCCCTCGTTCCAGTACGAGGCCTACAACGAAACTTGCGGACTCAATTATTCCCGCGCAGCCAGGCGGTGAAACGCGCGAGCAGGGTCCGGCGGGGCGCTCGCCGGGCCGCCGCTTCGCGGCGAGCCTGCTGCTTCACCCATGCCCGATGCTTCTGACCCCGCGTGGCGTACCGGGGTTTCCAGTAGACGGGGCGACGGCCGCCTCTCACGGCTAGTCGACCGCTCGCAGCCAGGGACGAGTGAGCACGACCGTGATCATGCCCGCAGAGACGAGCGCGCCGGCGGCGATCATCGGCCCCGGGGGCGCGATCCCCGCGAGCCCGCCCCAGATCGCGAGCCCGATCGGCATCAGCCCGAAGCTGCCGAAGAAGTCGAGGCTGATCACCCGCCCGAGCAGGCGGGACGGAACGAGCTCCTGCAGCATCGTCTCCCAGACGGCGACGCCGAAGCCGATACAGGCGCCGCGGACGAGCGCGAGCCCGCCGGCGAGGTAGTACGAGGGCGCGAGCGCCAGGCCCGCGATCGCAAGGCTATTGACCAGCCAGAGCCAGTAGGAGATCACCCCGCGGCGTCGCCGGGGCTGGAGCTGGCCGAAGACCAGGGTGCCGCAGACCGTGCCGACCCCCACCATCGCGGACAGGGCTGCATAGGCACCGACCCCACGGCCGAAGTGATCGGCGACGAGCTTCGGCAAGAGCACCTGCTGCGGCGCGAGCTGCAGCATCAGGATCACGGCGAAGAGGGTGATCGTCACCCAGAGCCAGGGGATGCGCGCCACGTAGCGGGCGCCCTCGAGGATCTCGGTGATCGTGCCCGCGCCTGGTTCGGGCTCGATCGGGCGCGGCCGGGCCAGCAGCATCAGCCCGCACGAGAGCAGGAACGAGAGCGCGTCGATCGCGAACACCCACGCCGAGCCGGCTCCGTGGTAGAGGAAGCCCGCGAGTGCGGGGCCGACGACGAAGCCGCTCCAACGGGCCACGCCCATCAGCGAGTTCGCCGACGCCAAGTGGGTGGCATCGACGACGAGCGGGATGATTCCGCCCACCGCCGGATAGAAGAGGCCGTCGCCGAGCCCGGCGATGCCCGCGAGGATCACCAGCGACGTGAGCGAGAGATGGCCGGTGGCATCGAGGCCCGCGAGCGTTCCGATCGCCAGGAAGCGCCACACGTCCGAAACGATCATCATCCGGCGGCGCTCGTAGCGGTCGGCCAGCGCGCCGCCGATCAGCAGCGTGGTCAGCAAGCCGACGCCCTGGACGGAAAGGACGAGCCCGATTTTGCCGGCCCCGGCGAGGGTGAAGGTCTTCCAGCCGAGAGCCGTCAGGAAGGCCGCGTCGCCGATCAGGGAAACCGACTGGCCCGCGAAGAGGAGCCTGAAATCGCGGTGCTTGAGCGCCTCGAACGCGCGGGTACGGCCCGCCGTCTGCGAGATGCCTTCCATAACCCAAAGCTATCGATGCCTGCTACAAGCAGAAGGTGGCACTCCGCGCCGTTCTCTTCGACGTCGACTTCACAATTGCCAAGCCCGGCCCGGATCTCGGGCCGGAGGGCTATCGCCGGCTGGGCGAGCGTTTCGGCCTCGAGCTCGACCCCGAGCGATATGGCGAGGCCAGGGCCCACGCGGTCGAGACGCTCGAGCGGCATCCCGAGCTCGACCACGACGAAGAGGTTTGGGTCCTGTTCACGGAGCAGATCATCCGCGGGATGGGCGGCAACACCAACCGCGCCTACGAGTGCGCCGTCGAGATGACCCGCGCGTGGGAGCACGCGCACAACTTCCAGATCTTCGAGGACGTGTTACCCGCCTTCGCAGACCTGCGTGGACGCGGGCTGAAGCTCGGCCTGGTCTCGAACACGGGCCGCGACCTCGCGGCTTTCATCGACCACCACGGCCTGGATGTGGACGTGGCCGTCAGCTCGGGCGCGCACGGCAAGACCAAGCCGCACCCGACGATCTTCCTGGCCGCGCTGAGGCAGCTCGACGTCGAGCCGGCCGACGCTGTGATGGTCGGCGACTCGATCGAGGACGACGTCGAGGGCGCGAAGGCGACGGGTTTGCACGGGATCCTGCTCGACCGCGAGAACCGCTATCCGGAGGTCGCGGACAAGCTCACAGACCTCCGAGCGCTGCCGGCTGCGCTCCAGCTTCCGCCCGGATAAGCGTTATTTGCCCGCAAACCGGCGGCTCTCCTACACTCAGTCGCCGTGGGCGAAGGCACGAAGATCCAGGCAGAGCGGCGGCGGCAGATCCTCGACGCGGCCGTGCGCGCCTTTGCCCGCAAGGGCTACCACGCCTGCCGGGTCAGCGACATCGCCAAGGAGGCGGGAGTCGCGTACGGCCTCGTCTACCACTACTACGGCTCCAAGGAGGCACTGCTCCAGGCGATCTTCAAGGAGACCTGGGGCGCGATGCTGACGACGGTCCGCTCGGTCGAGGAGGCCGACGACCCGGCGAGAGAGCAGGTTCGAAAGGTGACGGAGATCGTCCTGCGCACCTGGAAGCGCGACCCGGATCTCGTCCGCGTGCTGGTTCGCGAGGTGACGCGCAGCTCGCAGGTCCAGGAGGAGACGGAAGACATCGACCTCGCCTACCAGGCGCTCCAGCGCATCGTCGAGCGCGGGCAGGCAAAGGGCGAGTTCCGGAGCGATGTCGACGCGAGGCTGACCTCGACGATCTGGTACGGCGCCCTGGAGGAGATCCTCACCGGCTGGGCATTCGGCCAGTTGCCCGACGGCGAGAGCGACGTCGCCAGGGCGGAGCTGGCGGTGGTCGAGATCGTGGCGGGCGGCCTGGCGGCGGACCGGGCAGCCGCTCCCGCTTGATGGCGACTCAAACGGCTTCGCACGAACTGCCTTCGCTCGCGCCGGTTCAGCGGCGACTGCTGTGGGCGCTCGGCCTCGGCGCCTTCGGGCTCGCCTTCTCGATCACGACGATCTCGGTGGCGCTGCCGCCGCTGCTGCATTCGTTCACCACGTCCGGCTCCCTGATCGGACTCGTAATCGGCGCCGAGGGCTTCTTCGCGCTCACGCTGTCGCCCATCGTCGGCCCCTGGAGCGACTCCTTCCACACGCCGCTCGGCCGCCGGCGCCCGTTCATGCTCGTTGCGATCGGCCCGATGGCCTTCTGCCTCCTGCTGATCCCCTTCATGCCGAATCTCTGGACGACGGCGGCGCTCGTGCTCGCCTTCTACTTCGCTTACTACCTCTATGAGCCGCCGTACCGGGGCCTTTATCCGGACGTGCTCCCGAACGAGGCGTACGGCCGGGCCCAGGGCGTACAGCACGTCCTCCGGGGAATCGCGCTCGGGATCGCGCTCGTCGGCGGCAACTTCCTGTTCAAGCTCTGGACGCCGGCCCCGTTCCTCACGGCCGCGCTGGTGACGACAGCGGCTTGCGGCCTGACGATCGTGCTCGTGCGCGAGGACGGCGGCCACGGCCGGGTGTTCGCAGGATTCTGGGCGTACATCAAGCAGAGCTGGGGGATCTTCTGGCACAACGGCGACATCCGGCGCTTCCTGATCGCCAACTCGGCGTGGGAGGGGACGTTCGCGGCGGCGCGCAGCTTCGTGATCCTCTACGTGATCGACGGGCTGCACGAGTCGAAGACGGTCTCTGGCGAGATCCTCGCGGCGGTGGCAGTGGGCTACGTGATCGCGGCCGTCTTCTCGGGGCGGCTGGGCGACCGCTTCGGGCTCGCGCGCGTGATCTTCTTTGCCTCCTTCGTCTACGGCTCGGGTCTGCTCGTCGGCGGGCTCGCCGAGCAGTGGCACACCTGGTACTTCGCCCTGATCATCCCGGTTGCGATCGCCGGCGGCACTGTGATGACGCTCGCCTGGGGACTCCTGTACAAGATCGTCCCGGACGAGCATCGCGGCGCGGTCTCGGGGCTGGCGACGACGACGAAAGGGATCGGCCTGCTGATCGGCGCCCCGGCGGCCGGGATCGCGATCGACCTCGCCCGGCCCTACCTCGACGCGACCAGCGGGTACCAGATCCTCTGGCCCGTCTGCGCGCTGCCGATTCTCGCCGCGATTCCGCTCCTCGTCCGCCTGATGGCGGCGGAGGCCGAGGCCACGGAGAAGAAGGACGTAATCGCGCCGGCGATCTAATTGCGCCTACCGAGCTCGGCTATCAGGCGCCCGTGGCGACCGGGCGCTCGCGATGCACGCCGGCCAGCGCCGGGGCCCACGAGCAGAGCGGCGAGACCTCGCCGTCGCGGCCGTTCAGCGCCCGGAAGCCAAGCGCGTGCTCGGCTTGCATCAGCTTGTGAATCTGCGTCGTTCCCTCGTAGATGATCGGCGCCCTCGCGTTGCGGAAGTAGCGCTCGATGCCGTACTCGGCCGAGTAGCCATACGCACCGTGCACCTGGATCGCCAGGTGCGCCGCACGGAACGCGGACTCCGTCGCATGCCATTTCGCCAGTGATGTCTCACGCGTGTTGCGCTTGCCCTCGTTCTTCATCCACGCCGCCTGCATGACGAGCAGCTTCGAGGTCTCGTAGCCGAGCACCATCTCGGAGATCATGTCCTGGACGAACTGGTACTTGCCGATCGGCTGGCCGAAGGTCTCACGCTCGCGCGCATAGCCGACCGACCGCTCGAGGCAGGCGCGCACGACCCCGCAGGCCCCCGCGGCAACCGTGAACCGGCCCTGGTCGAGCCCGTACATCGCGATCTCGAAGCCTTGGCCCTCCTCGCCGACCAGGTTCTCGGCCGGCACCTCGACGTTCTGGAAGAAGAGCTCGCCCGTCGAGCCCGCCCACACGCCGAGCTTGTGCTCGGTGTCGGCGGCCGTGAAGCCCGGCATGCCCTTCTCGAGCACGAAGGCCGAGATCCCCCTGTGCTTCGCGGCGGGGTCGGTTTTCGCGAACACCAGCGCGTGGTCGGCGACCGTCGCGTACGAGATCCAGTTCTTGGAGCCGTTGAGCACGTACGTGTCGCCCTCGCGACGCGCTGTCGTCTTCATCGCTGCGACGTCGGAGCCCGCGGCCGGCTCCGTCAGCCCGAAGCAGGCGAGCTTCTCCCCGCGCGCCTGCGGCGCGAGCCAGCGCTGCTTCTGCTCCTCGCTGCCGTAGCGAAGCAGCGCGAGCGAGTTGAGCCCGACGTGGACGGAGATCAGCGTCCGGAAGGCCGCCTCTCCCCGCTCGATCTCCTCGCAGGCGAGCGCTTCGGCGACGAAGTCGAGCCCGGCCCCGCCGTACACCTCGGGGACAACGATCCCGAGCAATCCAAGCTCGGCCATGCCCTCGATCACGGACAGGTCCAGACGGTGCGCGATGTCGTTCTCGACGGCGTTCGGCAGCACGCGCTCGTCGACGAAGTCGCGAACAGTGTCCTGGATCAGCCGCTGCTCGTCTGTAAGGTCGAAATCCATGCCCGAGAGTCTATGGAAGCAATTCGCCGCGATCCCGCTTCAGATCGACGACTATCGGCTGGAGCGGCTCGAGGCGGCCGTCACGCGCGGCTTCACCCGTGTGACGACGCTCGTCCGACTCTCGGGAGGCGGAGAAGAAGGGCTCGGCGAGGACGTCACCTGGTACACGGAGGCGCACGATCGTGAGCAGGCCGCGGGCGCGACCCGACCGCTTGCAGGCGCCTGGACGCTCGAGTCTTTTTCCGACGTCCTCGGGATCGCAGAGCCGCACAAGCGCTGGGCCTACGAGAGCGCCGCGCTCGATCTCGCCCTGCGGCAGGGCGGCAAGTCCATGGCCGAAGCGGTCGGCCATGAGCCTCGACCGGTCCAGTTCGTCGTCTCGCCCGGCCTCGGCGACCCTCCGTCGGCGGAGCCGCTGCAGCAACGACTCGAGCTCTACCCGGACCTGCGTTTCAAGCTCGACCCGGGGCCGGGCTGGGAGGACCCGCTGGTCCGCGAGCTCGCCGAGACCGGGCGGATCGAGATCGTCGACTTCAAGGCCTTCTACGCCGAGCCGGGGTCGGAGCCGCCGCTCGACCTGGAGCTCTACCGCCGGGTCGCCGAAGGGTTTCCCGACGCGTGGCTCGAGGACCCCGCGCTGAGGGACGGGACCGACGAGATCCTCGAGCCGCATCACGCCCGGATCACCTGGGACGCTCCCATCCACTCCGTCGCCGATGTCGAGGCGCTGGCCTTTCGGCCGCGGACCCTGAACTCGAAGCCCTCGCGCTTTGGCCGGCTCGAGGCGTTGCTCGACTTCTACGACTACTGCGGCGAACACGGCATCTCGCTCTACGGCGGCGGCATGTTCGAGCTCGGCCCCGGGCGCGGCCAGATCCAGTACCTCGCCTCGCTGTTTCACCCTGACGCACCGAACGATGTCGCGCCAGGCGGCTACAACGCGCCCGAGCCTAGCCCGGGCCTGCCGCCCAGCCCCTTGCCGGCACCGGGCCAAGCGCCCGGTTTCGGTCTATATTGACTCGCGAGTCAACTTTGAGCGCGACGAGCGGGATTTCCAGCGGGATTTCATTTGCCCTGAGCGACGAGCAGCGGGCGCTGCGGGAGCTTGCCCGCGAGTTTGCCGACAAGGAGATCCGGCCGGTTGCGGCCGACTACGACGAGCGCTCCCAGCATCCGGGCGACGTCGTCGCCAAAGCCCACGAGGTCGGCTTGATGAACCCGCATGTGCCGGAGGAGTACGGCGGCCTCGGACTGTCGGCGTTCGAGCAGATCCTCGTCGGCGAAGAGCTCGCCTGGGGCTGTTCCGGAATCGCGACCACGATCGTCGCGAACATCCTCGGCTCACTACCGGTGATCCTGGCCGGCAGCGAAGCGCAAAAGCGGGAGTGGCTGACGCCGCTCCTCGAAGAGCCGCTGCTCTGCTCGTTCGCGCTGACCGAGCCCGGCGCCGGCTCGGACGTCTCGGCGATCAAGACAACCGCGAAGCGGGACGGCGGCGACTACGTCCTCACCGGCTCGAAGATGTTCATCACGAACGCAGGCCAGGCCGCCTGGTTCGTCGTCTTTGCCTCAACCGAGCCCGAGGCCGGCCACCGCGGTCTCTCGGCCTTCATTGTTCCGGCCGACTCGAACGGCGTGGTCGTCGAGCAGCATCTCGACAAGCTCGGCCAGCGGGCGACGGACACCTCGGCGCTCGCCTTCCAGGAGGTTCGCGTGCCGGCGGCGAACAGGCTCGGAGAGGAAGGGGAGGGCTTCAAGACCGCGATGCGGACGCTCGACCTGACCCGTCCGGGCACTGCGGCCGGCGCCGTTGGCGTTGCGCGAGCCGCATTCGAGCATGCCGTCGAGTATTCGAAGAGCCGGATCCAGTTCGGACAGCCGATCGCAATGAACCAGGGCGTCAACTTCCTCGTCGCCGACATGGCGGCCGAGATCGAAGCCGCGCGGCTGCTGACCTGGCAGGCCGCGTGGCTGATCGACCAGGGCGAGCGCGCGACGCTGCAATCGTCCTACGCGAAGCGCTTCGCCGCCGACACCGCGATGAAGGTGACCACGGACGCCGTCCAGATCTTCGGGGGTTATGGCTACATGAAGGAGTACCCGGTCGAGAAGCTGATGCGCGACGCCAAGCTCTTTCAGATCTACGAGGGGACGTCACAGATCCAGCGGCTCGTCATCGCTAGAGAAATCTTCCTGCCCCGCGATTAACCCACCCTCGGCCCGGCTAGAATCCACGACTTCGTGGCCACGGACTCACGGGCCGTCCCCGCGCGCGCTCGTCGCAGGCGGAAGACCTCGACGCGCGTGCGCGTCCAGCGCGGTGCGCTCGCGTTTCTGCTGCTCGCGGTGACCGGCTCGGTGCTCGGTCTCGTCTTCGCCGGCTCGCCGGCACGAATCGCGGCCGGTGTGCGCATCGGAGGCGTCAACGTCGGCGGAATGAAGCCGGGCGATGCGCAGCGGCTGCTCGAGCAACGGGCACGCGCCCTCGAGGGCGTTCCGGTCGTCTTCGTCGCCGGCGAGCGGCGCTGGCGTGTGGCGCCGCGGCAGCTGGGGGTCAAGGCCGACTGGCATGCGGCGGTCGAGTCAGCGCGGCACCAAGGTGACGGCTTCGGCCCTCTACGCGGCTTCCGCCGGATCGGCGTCCGTGTCTTCGGCGCCCAGGTAGCCCCGCCGACGCGGGTCTACGAGGCGGCGCTCGCGTTCGAGGTCGACCGCTTTGCACGGGCCGTCTACCACCCTCATCGCGACCCACGGTTGCGCCTCCATGGCCTGGAGCCGGTCGTCGTCGGCGGAAGCGCGGGGCGCACGCTCGACCGGGCCGCCGCGGCTCGGGTGATCGTCGCCGCGCTGGCGAGGTTCCAGCGGCGACCCGTCGCTCTGCCGCTTCGCAGTGAGCCGACCGCAGTAACGGCGGCACAGCTGAACGCCGCAGCGGCGAAGGTGCGGATCATCCTCTCCGCCCCCGTCCAGATGCGGTGGCAGGGGTCCAGCTGGACGATCGCGCCCTGGCAGCTCCGCTCGATGCTGCAGCTCCCGGGATCCGGAAGGACGAGGCTGCAGATCGCCGGCCCGGGTGCCGCCCGCTATTTCAAGGGGCTGGCACGCGTACTCGATCGTCCGGCTCGCAACGCGCGCTTCGCCATCTCGTCAGGCGGTGCGGTCGGGATCATCCCCTCACGCCGGGGTCGGGCCCTCGACTTCCGGAAGACCGAGGGAAACCTGCTCGCGGCTGCGTTGACGGAGGAGAGTCGCCGCGCCCATGTCGTCGTCTCGACCGCTCTGCCGGACCGCACGACCCGGGAGGCGCGTGCACTGGGTATCCGCGGTCTCGTCGCCAGCTACGAGACGATCTACGGCGGCGACGCGAACCGCATCCACAACGTGCAACTGGTCTCCAGGCTGATCGACGGCCATCTGATCGCCCCGGGCTCGACCTTCTCGTTCAACCAGGCGACGGGTGAGCGAACTGCCGCGAAGGGCTTCCTCGAGGCGCCCGTGATTATCAACGGCGAGCTGCAGACGGGCCTTGGTGGCGGCGTCTGCCAGGTCTCCACCACCGTGTTCAACGCCGCCTACGAGGCGGGCTTGAAGATCACTGCCCGCACGAACCACGCGCTCTACATCAGCCACTACCCGCTCGGCCGCGACGCGACCGTCAACTATCCGGACACAGACTTGCGCTTCGTCAACGACACGGACCACTGGCTGCTGCTGCGGACGTTCGTGGGCTCCTATTCGCTCACCGTCGGCCTCTACGGCGCGCCTCAGCATCGCCGCGTGGTGACCGAGACCACACCGCTCGTGACGACCGGCGAGCCGCCCGTCAAGCATGAGCCCGACCCCAGCCTCCTCCAGGGCCAAAAGGTTCTCGAGGACAGCGGCGAGCCGTCGCGCTCGACCAGTGTCCGGCGTCGCGTCTATCAGCGCGGCAAGCTGCTCTACGACAACACGTGGTACTCGTCGTACCGCGCCGAGCCGAAGCTCGTCCTCGTGGGGACGAAGCCCAAGCCCGAGCCGAAGAAGAAAAAGAAGCCGCCGCCGACGACCACGACCGCGACAACGACCACGACCACGACGACCACGCCTACCACGCCTACCACGCCTACCAGGACTAGCTCGCCGCCTCCGCCGTAGCGATTTCCTCGGCCAGCCAGGCTGGAACCCGCGTCGGCCTCAAGGTCTGCGCGTCCGCGCAGGCATGGTCGGTCGACCCGTCGGCGATCAGCTCCCCGTCGCGCTCGACGCGGTACTCAAAACGAAAGCGAGCGCCCCGGATCTCGCAGCAACGGGCGTGGATCGTCAGCCGGTCGTCGAAGCGGGCGGTCGCGCGGTAAGTGACGCTCGCGTCGAGCGTCAGCGCCTCGATCCCCTCGGCCTGGAGCTCTCGGTAGCCACCCCGGAACCGGGCGAGGTATTCGATCCGGGCGACTTCGAACCAGACGAGGTAGACCGCATGATGGGCGATGCCCTGCGCGTCGGTCTCGGCGAAGCGAACCTTCACATCGGTGGAGAATCCGAAGTCCATGGGCGAGCTCCCTACTATCGCGGACGCGGCGGTGCTCGCAAGGCTGATCCGGGAGCACCAGCCGTGCGTCGTCCTGACCGGCGCCGGCGTCTCGACGGAGAGTGGGATCCCGGACTTCCGTTCGCCGACCGGGATCTGGGCCGAGTTCGATCCGGCCGAGTACGCATCCTTGCCGGCGTTCCGCGCCAACCCGGAGAAGGTCTGGAGCTTCTATAGACCGCGCATCGAGCTGCTGACCCAGGCGGAGCCGAACCGGGCGCACCTGGCACTCGCGGCGCTGGAGCGCTCAGGGCTCGTCCGGGCCGTGGTGACGCAGAACATCGACCTGCTGCACGAGCGGGCCGGCAGCCGGAACGTCGTCGAAGTGCACGGCTCGATTCGAACCGCCGGCTGTCCGCGTTGCGGTGAATCGTATTCCCGCGAGGTCGTCGTCGAAAAGCTGGCCACGGCCGCTGCGCCGGCCTGCGACCGTTGCGGGGCGATTCTGAAGCCGGACGTCGTCTTCTTCGGCGAGCTGTTGCCGGCGGAGAAGATCGAGCGGGCATTCGAGCTCGCCCGGGACGCTCGGCTCCTGCTCGTCGTGGGCTCGGCGCTCGAAGTCCACCCCGTTGCGGCCTTGCCGGAGGAGACCCTGGCCGCGGGCGGCCGGCTGGCGATCCTGACCAAAGGGCCGACTCGGTACGACGGGCGCGCAGATCTGAAGGTTGAAGCAAGCGCCGGCGAGATCCTCGCCGCCGTCGAGGAGGAACTGGTCCCCGGTTAGGCTAGGCGACCGCGCGACGCAAGGGGCGTTCCCCGAGAAGTCTGTTGCACTGGCTGCAGTGCACTCGCTCGACCTCGTAGGGGATACCCTCCCGCTGTCGCAGCACGTGACTCTTCACCTTCGTATGCCGGTGAGGAGCCCGAAACGGGATTGGTTTTCGCATTTCACTCAAGGTAGCGCTGGCCTCGGAAAGTACGACGCCCAAACGGGTGAAGAAGTTGTGACGAACCGGAGAACATGCGCGCTCGTGCCGGCTGCTCTGGCGGCGGTGCTCGTCAGCGGGTGCGGCTCTCACGAACAGCGCGCCGTCCCCGCGCCGAAGCATCACTGCCGGGCCGGCGCCGCGCGGGCGCTCGGCTCACCCGTGCGCGCCTACACGGCGGCGGTTCGCACCTCGGCGCGGGCCTACCGTCGCCCTGGCGCCGACCCGATCGGGCGCTTCGCGCACGACAATGTCAACGGCGTTCCGACCGTGTTCAGCGTCCGGGCCGTGGTGCTCCGAGCCGATTGCCGGGCCGCGTGGTATCGGGTCCAGCTGCCCGTGAAGCCCAACGGCCGAGTCGGCTACGTTCGCGCGCGGCAGGTTCGGCTCGGAGTCGTCCGCACCAGGATCACTGTCGATCTCTCCCGGAGGCTGCTCACCTACTACCGGGACGGGCGGGCGCGGCTGCGGCTGCGGGTCGGGGTCGGCTCGCCGTCCACTCCGACGCCTACCGGGAGCTTCTACGTCAACCAGAGCTTTCACGAGGACCCGGCGGGCCCGTACGGGCCCGCGGCGATCGGGATCTCCGCGTACTCGACCGTGCTGACCTGGTGGGCACAGGGCGGCCCCGTGGCGATCCACGGCACGAACCGCCCCTGGACGATCGGCCGTGCCGCCTCGAACGGTTGCATCCACGTCCCGAACGCCGTCGTGCGACGACTGTTTCGGATCACGCCTGCGGGTACGCCGGTCCTGATCAACGCGTAGTGGTTAGCCTCCGTCAGCAGCGGAGAGAGTGGCCGAAACGACGAAAGGAACCTGATGGCTTCACGAAAGCAGGGCGGACTATTCGGCCTCAGCGAGGACCTGCTGGGGCGGATCTCGGATCTTCCGGGCGCCAAGAACTTTCTCGAGGGCCTGAACACCTTGCGCGAGCGAGTCGACGACCTCCAGAAGCGCATGCGCGGGCTCGACGAGCTGACCCGAAGGGTGGATGCGCTCGAGCGGAGGGTCGACCAGCTCTCGGGCGGCCCGAGCTCCCGGTCGAAGTCCGCCGAGCGCAAGCCCTCGTCTCGCTCGTCCTCCAAGAAGCAATCGGACGCCTCCGCTAGCTCGAGCGGAGGGACGAAGAAGAGCTCCGGCTAGGGAACGCGAAGCTTCAGGGCGCGCGGAAGAAGCTCGAAGCGCGCCGGCGTCGTGCCGGGCTGCTCGCCGTCGAGCTCGACCGGCAGAGGCTCGGCCGCGTCGATTTCGACGGTCGTTCCACGCAGCAGCTCGGCCTTCGGGTGGGGGAGATGGCGGCCGCGATAGGTCTTCGGCAGCGTCAGCAGCAGATCCCGCTTCGTCAGGTTCCCGATCAGCAGCACGTCGAAGAGCCCGTCGTCAGGCTCGGCCTCGGGGCAAATCTTCATCCCGCCGCCGAAGTAGCGGCCGTTCGCCACGACGACGTCGTGCATCCGTGAGCTCCGCGTCTCCTCTCCGACCCTGACCGTCAGCTCCACTGTGCGCCAGCGGGCGAACACCGCGAGCGTCGCCCAGAAATACGAGATCTTGCCGCCCATTGCCTTGCTGCTCTCGTTCGCCCGCTTGGCGATCGCTCCGCTGATGCCCGCGCTCGCGATGTTCGCGAAGTACGACTCCTCCTGGCCGCCCTGCCAGGATCGGTAGCTCGCTCGGCCGAGGTCGAGCTCGCGTGGCCGGCCGTCGCGGGCGACCCGGAGGGCGTCGTCGAGGCGATGCGGGATCGCGAACGTGCGGCCGAAGTCGCGGCCCGTTCCTCGAGGGATGACCGCGAGCTCGACGTCCATTCGCCCGGCGATGCCGTTGACCACCTCGTGGACGGTGCCGTCGCCGCCGACCGCGATCAGCAGCGCGGCGCCATCGTCCGCCGCCCGGCTCGCCAGCTCGCTGAGTTGGCCCGGGCGCCCCGAGAGCACGGCGTCGCCGTCGAGCCCGGCGGCCGCGGCGCGGTTCGCGATCTCGGGCCAGTGCCGGCCGGTGGCGCCGTTGTCCGACGCCGGGTTGACGAGGAAGACGGTCCGGCCGCTAATCGGCGGTCGCGGTCGCCAGCGCGATCCGCGTCATCCGGTCGACCGCGGCGCGAAGCTCCTCGTCCGTGATGCGCTGGAACTCTCCCTCGACGACCACGTCGCTGACCGTCAGCAAGCAGCCCGCCTGAACGCCCCGAAGGGCTCCGAGAGTGAAGAGAACTGCGGCCTCCATCTCGACGGCGAGGACACCCCTGGACGACCAGCGTGCGTACTGCTCGCCGTCCGGGTTGTAGAAGAGGTCGCTCGAGACGATTGGACCGACGTGGAGAGGCTGTCCGAGCTCCTTCGCGTAATGGACGGCCCCGTGGACGAGCTCCCAGTCGGACGTTGGGGTGTGCGGCTCGTTGGCGACGAGATGCTGGGCGGTGGCGTCCGCCGCGACGGCGGAGATTGCGACGATCAAGTCACCGAGCTGCAGGTCGGGCTGAAGCCCGCCGCAAGTGCCGACTCGAAGTAGCCGCTTGACGCCGAGCTGGACGAGCTCCTCGATCACGATCGCCGCCGACGGGCAGCCCATGCCGGTCGCCTGGACCGAGACCGGCCGGCCTTCGAACTCGCCGGTGTAGCCGAGCATGCCGCGCTCGCCGTTTCGCTGGACGGGGTTGTCGAAGTAGGTCTCCGCGATGTACTTGGCCCGCAGCGGGTCGCCCGGGAGCAGACAGGCCTCGGCGTACTCACCGGGCTCGGCGCGAACGTGGATCGGCACGGGCGCACCCTAGTGCCTGCGCCCGGTTCCGTGCCACGATTGCGTCGTGCTAACACTGCTGGAGCCGGAGCTCGACCAGATCCTCGCGTTTTGCGCCGAGGATCCAGTCGAGCGCGTGTTCCTGGAGGACATCGCGCGGCGGGGTCTGGGGCGTTTCACGGCCGTTGCCGACAATGGAGCGATCACGGCCCTCTGCCATTCCGGTGCCAATCTGGTCCCATCAGGGCATGGGTGCGGGGCCTTCGCCGAGCTGGCGACCGAGTCCAACGCGCGGATGATCATCGGCGAGGAGGGAGCGGTGTCGGAGCTCTGGGACGCGGCTGCCGGGGAACTGCCGGCGCCGCGGGCCGACCGCCCCGGCCAGCCTGTCTACGTCATCGACGAATCGCCGGAGCCGGGTGACACGGGCCTGCGCCCGGCAAGCCCGGACGACTTCGACCTGCTCCTGCCGGCATGTGCGGCGGCGCACTACGAAGAGATCGGAATCGACCCACTCGAGCGGGATCCGGAGGGCTTCCGGTGGCGCACGCGTGCCCAGATCGACGAAGGCCGCTCTTGGGTGTGGATCGACGGCGGAACGATCCTCTTCAAGGCCGAGGCTTCCGCCTCGACGCCGCGCGCGGTGCAGCTCCAGCAAGTCTGGGTCGACCCGCCCGTGCGCGGCCAGGGGTACGGGCAGCGGGGCCTCCGCGACCTTTGCCGGCTCCTGCTCGAGCGCGTGCCGACCGTGTGCCTGTTCGTCCGCAGCGAGAACACGCCCGCGATCCGCGTCTACGAGGCGGTCGGCATGCGGCACACGATCTCGTACCGGAGCCTGATCTTCTGATGCGGCCGCGGCGCCTGTTGCTGTTTGCTCTGGGGGTGTGGGTCGGCCGCTGGGCCGCGATGGAGCTCGCGTCCTACGCCGGCCATCGGCTCCTTCCGCCGGGGCCGCCGCCGCGGGATTCACCCCGTCGGCCCGGGCACATGCCCCTCCGGAACGCTGATTGACCACTGGTGAACCACCGAAAGAGGGAGGCGCCGCCGGCAATTGCCTCCGATGATGGGCCCGATGCGGCGAATCGCCCTCTACGGGCTCGGTCTGCTCCTGGCTGCGGTGCTCGCGCTTTCTTACGCCACCACCAGCCGCGCAAAGCCGGGCGGGCCAGTCTCGCATACCTGCTCGGTGACCGACCACGCCTTCATCGAGACGGCGAAAACGAATATGGCCGCGATTGACCTGTGGGGGCAGCAGTACCTCGACGGAGACGCGTCCTCAAGCGACGTGGCGGCCGAGGCCGGCCGCGCGGCCAAGATCGTCGGCGGCACGAGCCCGACCGATCCGTCGCTGACCCAGACGCGAAGGCTGCTCGTCGCGATGTTCACCGAGTACCGGAAGGCAATGGAGGAGGAGGCGAAACACGGAGAGGCGGGCGACCACATCTTCCACGCGTACGGCCTCGCGAACTTCGCGCACGACGTCCTACTGAAAGCCGAGCCGGCGCTAGACAAGCGCGGCTGCGACGTTGCCGCTCTCCTTTAGAGCGCGCCGCACTTAGTAATGCCTGACCCTCCGAACTAGCACGGCAAGCCGTGTCGAACGTGACGAGACTGCAACAATTTCGCGATGCAGGCTTCGACGCTCGTCTCGCGGGTTCAAGATCACATCCGTCGGCATGAGCTGATTCCGTCCGGTGGAGACCTGACCGTGCTGGTCTCCGGCGGCGCCGACTCGACCTGCGCCTGGCACCTGCTCCGAGGGCTCGGCTACCGCGTCTCGGCCCTGCATGTGGACCACGGCCTGCGCGGCGGCGAGAGCGACGCGGACGCTCGCTTCTGCCGCGAGGAGCTGGACGCCGAGGTCGTCGACGGCCGCGCCGGCCCGAACGCGACCGAAGAGGAGCTGCGCACCATCCGCTACGGCTTCGCAAGCGACCGCCTTCGCGCGACCGGCCACACGGCCTCCGACCAGGTCGAGACGATCCTCTACCGACTCGTCTCGAGCGGCCGCCCGACGGGGATCAAGCCGCTCCGCGAGGACGGGGTCGTCCGCCCGCTGTTGCCCCTCTGGCGGCACGAGACCGAGGCCTATTGCCGCGAGCACGGCCTCGAATACCGCAGCGACAGCACCAATCGCGACACGATCCGCGGCCTGATCCGCGCCGAGATCCTGCCACGCCTCCGGCAGCTCCACCCGGCCGCCGACGCCAACCTCCTGCGCGCGCTCGAGGACCGCCGCACGCTCCAGCCGGCCCTCGCCGAGCTGCTCGCCTCCCCGGCGGGCTCGAAGCGGGTCGATCTCGGCCAGGGCCTGCAGGCGGTGCGCGAATACGACCAGCTCTGGCTCGAGCGGAGCCCCGTCGCCCTCGACCGCCCGATCCGTTGGGGCGTATGGCAGATCGAATCCGACCTCGCAGGCCTTAAGGTACGAGGCTGGAGGCCCGGCGACAGGCTCGCCGGCCGGCGAAAGAAAATCCAAGACGTGTTCGTAGACGCGAAGATTCCCCGGTCGGAGCGGGAGGCATGGCCTCTCGTCGTCCGCGGCAGCGAGGTCGTCGCCGTCCCGGGCGTCGTCGACCACCCGCAGGTGAAGGCCGAGCGTGTCGCAGACTGAGCTGGAAAGCGCCGTCGGCGAGGTCCTGATCGATGCGGACGCGCTGGGGGCGCGCATCGCCGAGCTCGGCGCCGAGATCTCCGCGGACTACGAAGGCCGCGACCTGCTCTTGATCGGCGTCCTCAAGGGCGCCGTCTTCTTCATGGCCGACCTGATGCGCAAGCTGACCATTCCTTGCGAGGTCGACTTCATGGCGATCTCCAGCTACGGGGCCTCCACCGACTCGTCCGGCGTCGTTCGGATCCTCAAGGACCTCGACATCAACATCGAAGGCCGCCATGTGCTCGTGGTCGAGGACATCATCGATTCCGGCCTGACGCTTTCGTACCTGATGCGCAACCTCGAGTCCCGCGAGCCGGAGACACTCGAGGTCTGTGCGCTCCTGACCAAGCCCGACCGCCGCGAGATGGAGGTTCCGGTCCGTTACGTCGGCTTCGAGATCCCGAACCGGTTCGTGATCGGTTACGGGCTGGATTTCGGGGAGCGGTATCGAAATCTCCCCTATGTCGCGGTACTGAGCGACGACGCATTGCCTGAAGGTTTGTAGCCAGGGCGGGGGTTTGTGACGCTCATGCACGCTGGTACCCTGCCGATAGAGGTCTGGTGAATCGCTTCTTCCGTAGCGCACTCTTTCCGCTTTTCGTGATCGTGCTGCTCGTCTACCTGGCGAGCCAGACGCTGATCCCGCACGGGAAGAGCGCAGAGAAACTGACTCTCTCGGAGTTCACGACCAAGGTCCAGAGCCACCAGGTCGACTCCGCCGAGTTCACCCCGAGCAAGCGCGCGATCAGCTTCAAGCTGACCGACGGCAAGAAGGGCACCGTCCACTATCCGAGCGACCAGAACGCGCCGCAGATCACGAGTCTGCTGCAGAAGAACGGCGTCCAGTACGACTCAAAGGGCACCGGCAGCTGGTCGTGGATCGGCTTCTTCACCTCGCTGCTCCCGTTCGTGCTCCTGTTCGGCTTCTGGATCTTCCTGATGAATCAGGTCCAGGGCGGCGGCTCGAAGGTGATGAGCTTCGGCAAGAGTCGCGCCAAGCGCATGGCGCCGGACTCGCCGAAGATCGGCTTCAAGGACGTCGCGGGCGTCGACGAGGCCGTCGAGGAGCTGCACGAGATCAAGGAGTTCCTCGAGAACCCGAAGAAATTCCAGGCGCTCGGCGCTCGGATCCCGAAGGGCGTGCTGCTCTACGGCCCGCCCGGCACCGGTAAGACGCTGCTCGCGCGCGCGGTCGCAGGCGAGGCGGGCGTCCCGTTCTTCTCCATCTCCGGCTCCGACTTCGTCGAGATGTTCGTCGGCGTCGGCGCCTCGCGCGTCCGGGACCTGTTCGAGCAGGCCAAACAGGCCGCGCCCTGCATCGTCTTCATGGACGAGATCGACGCGGTCGGCCGCCACCGCGGCGCCGGCCTCGGCGGCGGGCACGACGAGCGCGAGCAGACGCTGAACCAGCTCCTCGTCGAGATGGACGGGTTCGAGCTGAAGGACAACATCATTCTGATCGCGGCCACGAACCGGCCAGACATCCTCGACCCGGCGCTGCTGCGCCCGGGCCGCTTCGACCGGCAGATCGTCGTCGACCGCCCCGACCGCATCGGCCGTCGCAAGATCCTCGAGGTGCACGCCAAGGGCAAGCCGATCGCGCCCGAGATCGACCTCGACACTCTGGCCGCGGGCACGCCCGGCTTCACCGGCGCCGATCTGGCGAACCTCGTCAACGAGGCCGCGCTTCTCGCAGCCCGTCGTGGCAAGAAGACGATCGAGCAGGAGGAGCTCGAGGAGGGGATCATGCGCGTGATCGCCGGCCCCGAGAAGAAGACCCGTCTGCTCTCAGAGGAGGAGCGGAAGATCACCGCCTACCATGAGCTCGGCCACGCGCTCGTCGGCCACTACCTCGAGCACACCGACGACGTGCACAAGATTTCCGTGATCAGCCGCGGCCAGGCGCTCGGCTACACGATCTCGCTCCCGCGCGAGGATCGCTACCTGACGACGAAGACCGCGCTGATGGAGCAGCTGGCGATGACCCTCGGCGGCCGCGCCGCCGAAGAGCTCGTCTTCCAGGAGGTCACGACGGGCGCAGCGAACGACCTCGAGAAGGTCACCTCGATCTCGAAGCAGATGATCATGCGTTACGGGATGAGCGACAAGCTCGGCCCGCGCGTCCTCGGGCGCAATCACGACATGCCGTTCCTCGGCCGTGAGATGGGCGCCGAGCCCGACTACTCCGAGGAGATCGCCCGCGAGATCGACGACGAGATCAAGCGCGTGATCGAAGAGGCGCACGATCTCGCCGTCACGGTGCTCAAGGAGCACATGAACGAGCTGCACAAGCTCTCCGTGATCCTGATCGAGCGCGAGACGATCGACAAGGATCAGTTCGAGCGCCTGCTCGCAGGGACTCCGGAGGACGAGGTCTTTGTCGAGGAGGAGCAGGCTCAGCCCGAGACCCCGAGCGGCGAAGAGCAGAAGCGCCTCCCGAAGCCCAAGCCGCGCCCGTTCCCGCTGCCGGGCGCCACCATGCAGCCTCCTCCTCCAGAAGGCGCGAAGGGCTAGGACACCGCTGTCGTGGCGGCCAACCCGGCCTGCCACGACGCCCACAGCTTCGCGTAGCGCTCGCCCTGCTCGACGAGCTCGTCGTGCGTCGCGACCTCGACCGCCCGGCCGTGCTCCATGACCACGACCCGGTCGGCTCGCTCGGCCGTCGAGAGGCGGTGTGCGATCGTCACGACCGTTCGCCCGGCCGCGACCGCCGCCAGCGCCCGTTCGACCGCCGCCTCGGTCGCCGGGTCGAGGCTTGAGGTCGCCTCGTCCAGCACGATCACGGCCGGCTCCGCCAGCGCGATCCGGGCGATCCCGACCAGCTGGCGCTCGCCGGCTGAGAGCCGGACGCCACGGGTCTGCACGTCCGTCTGCAGGCCCTCGGGTAGCGCCTCGAAGCGCTCGCGGGCACCGATGCGGTCGAGTGCGCGGATGACGCTCTCGTCCGACGCGCCGGGGTCGGCCAGGCGGACGTTGTCTGCGATCGTCCCGCTGAAGAGGTGGCCCTCCTGCGGGAGCATCACGATTCGGTGATGGAGCGAGCCCAGCGTCGCTTCGCGGAGGTCGACGCCGGCGAACGTGATCCGGCCCTGCTGCGGGTCGTACTGGCGGGTCAGGAGCTTCGCGAGCGTCGACTTGCCTGCGCCGGTTGCGCCGACGAGTGCGACGTGCTCCCCGGGCGCGAACTCGACGGAGACATCGTGGACGACCGGCCGCACGCCGTCGTAGCCGAAGCTCAAGCGCTCGAGAGCCAGCACTCCTGCCGCTGGAAGCTCGACCGAGCCGTCCTCCTCGACGATCGCGTTCGGTGACTTCAGCAGGCTGACGACCTTGCCGAGCGCAGCCAGGCCCTGGCGGAACTCCCCGAGCCACTCGCTGAAGCGTGCGATCGGGTCGAAGAGCTGCACGAGGTAGAGGACGTAGGCCGCGATCGTGCCCTCGGAAATCGAGCCCTCGCGGTACATCGAAGCGGCAACGAGCAGCACGGCGATCAGCGCCACTGTCTGCGCCAGCGGGATCATCGTGAACAGCCTGATGTTGACGAACGAGGCCCGCCGCCAGGCACTTACCTGAGCCTGGCTCCGTGGCTCGTAGTCCTCGAGTGTGCGCCGCTCGCGCCTGAACGCCTGAACGACGCGGACCCCCGCCAGCCCCTCCTGCAACACCGTCAGCGTGTCCGCGACGCGGTCCCGGATCGCGTGGTAGACGCGTCCCGCGCTGTGGTGGAAAGTCCAGCTCGAGACGAGCAGGATCGGCAGCGCGACCAGGGAGACGGCGGCGAGGGTCGGCGAGAGGATCACGAGTGCCACGACGGTGAGGACGATCTGCAGGCCGCTGCCGACGACCTCGATCAGCGCCTCCCGGATGAACTCGGTCAGCGATTGGATGTCCGAAGTCAGGCGCGAGACGAGCACGCCGGCACGCTCGCGCTCGAAGAAGCCGAGCGGCAGGGCTTGGAGCTTGTCGAAGGCTGCGGTCCGCAGCGACCCGAGAAAGCGTTCGCCGGCCGTGGCCGCGAACAGGGTCTGCGCACGGACGACGAACGGCTTCGCCGCGGCGAGGCAGAGGAAGATCACCGCGGCAACGTTGAGCGGGTGCAGGTCGTGCTTGGAGATCCCGGAATCGACTGCGTACCGGACGAGCGCCGGGCCTGCGAGTGTGATCAGCGTCGAGGCGACCACCGCGACGGCTGCGCCGAGGTACCGGCGCTGTACAGGACGGATCAGCTCACGGGTTTCCTGCCAGATCTCACGCAGAGACGCGCGCTCGTTCATCAAGCCGCCTCCGTCTCGAGAGCGAGCAGGGCCCGGTAGCCCGGGGAGGTGCGGAGGAGCTCCGCATGCGTCCCCTCCTGGACGATGCGGCCGCCATCGAGGACTGCGACGCGGTCGGCGAGCGCGATCGTGGCGGGGCGGTGCGCGATCACCAGCGTCGTCCGCCCGCGCATCACCTCCGCGAGGGCGGCGCGAATCTCGTGCTCCTTGGTGGCGTCGACCGCGGAGGTGGCGTCGTCGAGGACGAGCACACCTGGGTCGGCGAGGATCGCGCGCGCAATTGCCACCCGCTGCCGCTGGCCGCCCGAGAGCGAAAAGCCGCGCTCGCCGAGCACGGTCTCGTAGCCGTCGGGGAGCGCGGCGATGAACTCGGCTGCGCCGGCGAGCTTGGCCGCGCGCGCGATGTCCTCCTCGGTCGCGTCCGGCCGCCCGAAGCGGATGTTTTCGCGGACGCTCTCGGTGAAGAGGAACGTGTCCTCGAAGACGAGCCCGACCGAGCGGCGGACATCGGTGAGGCGGAGCTCCCGCAGATCCGAGCCGTCCAGGAGGACGCGCCCGCCGTCGGGGTCGTAGAGCCGGGCCAGAAGGCCGGCGACCGTGCTCTTGCCCGAGCCGGTGGCGCCGACGAGCGCGACGGACTGGCCCGGGGCAACGTGCAGGTCGAGCCCGTCGAGGACGGGTCGCTCTCCCTCGTGGCCGAAGCGGACACCCTCGAGGCGGACGTCGCCTCGTACCGGCTGTTCGAGGGAACGCGGATGCCGGGGGTCGCGCAGGCGCGGCTCGGTCTCGAGCACCTCGGTGATCCGCGCGCTCGCGGCGAGCGCCTTCTGCAGGGTCGAGACGCGCTGGCCGAGCACTCGGAGAGGCCAGACGAGCATGACCACGTAGGCGTTGAAGGCCACGAAGGAGCCGAGGCTGAGATCGCCGTCGATCACGCGCCTGCTGCCGAACCACAGCACCGTCGCGATCCCTACGAGCGGGAGCACCTCGAGCGCTGGATTGAAGACGGCGTCGAGCCGCGCGATGTCGAGCGCCCGCCGGACGATCGTCTCGCTGCGCTCGCGGAAACGGCTCGACAGAGCATCACCGGCGCCGAGGCCCTTGACCACCCGGATCCCGCTGACGGTCTCCTCGACGAGGGTCGCCGTCTCGGCCCAGGCCTCCTGTAGCCGGCGGGTGCGCTCGTCGTAGCGCTTCGAGTAGGCCCAGGCCGCGACGCTGACGAGGGGGAGCGGGATCAGGACGATCAGGGCCAGCTTGAAATCGATCACGAGCATCACGATCGCGACCGCGACTACGGTCAGCACGTAGCCAATCGTGTGTCCGATCGCATCCATCATCCGCGCGACGTGCTCGGAGTCCGACGAGGCGCGGCTCATCAGCTCGCCCGGCCCGACGCGGTCGTGGTACGAGGCGTCCAGCCGTAGGGCGTGGGCGAAGATCGCGTCGCGGACTCGGGCGTCGGTCGCCGAGCGGTTGCGAATCGCGAAGATGTGCCGCAGGCCGCCGGCGACGACCTCGAGCAGGCCGACTCCGAGCAGAGCCAGGAGCCAGATCAGGAGCGCCTGATGGTCGCGCGGGACAATGCCGTGGTCGATCGCGTACTTGACGATCAGCGGCGCCGCGATCGCGCCCGTCTGCCAGAGCAGGCCTGACAAGACGGCACCGACGACCCCACCCGCCTCTGAGCGGACGACGGCGCGCACGAATCTCCACGCCGCTCTGCGGCGTACCTCGATTTCCCCCATGCGGCCAATCTATCGCGCGCATTTGTGGGCACTTCGTAATGCGTCGTAGGACACGCGTAGCGCTGAGGGACGACCGACCGGGCCCGCGGCTACAGCCGCCGGCCGGTCATCCGCACTAGGCTCAGCGCGTGCAGACTCCGCTCGAGCAACGCTTTCCACGGCCCTCCGTGATGGGCGTCGTCAACGTGACGCCGGATTCATTCTCGGACGGGGGCGTCAACTTCGACGCGGAGACGGCAGCCACGTCCGCGCAGCGACTGCTCGCCGAGGGCGCGGCCATCGTCGACGTCGGGGGCGAGTCCACCCGCCCGGGCGCGGACGGAGTCTCGGCAGACGAGGAGCTTCGGCGGGTGGTCCCGGTGCTCGAACGACTTCAGGGGCAGCCGGTCTCGATCGACACGGCCAAGGCCGAGGTCGCAGCGCGGGCGCTCGACCTCGGGGCGGAGCTCGTCAACGACGTGACCGCACTCCGCGGCGACCCCGAGCTCGCCGGCGTCGTGGCCGACCACGGCGCCTACCTCTGCCTGATGCACATGCAGGGGGAGCCGAGGACGATGCAGGACGACCCTCGCTACGACGACGTCGTCGCCGACGTCGCCCACTTCCTCGACGAACGGCTCACCTTCGCCGTCTCGCAGGGCATTCCCGAGGAGGCGATCTGTCTCGACCCCGGGATCGGCTTTGGCAAGACTGTCGAGCACAACTTCGAGCTGCTGCGCCGCCTCGACGAGCTCGTCGCGATCGGCCGGCCGATCCTCGTCGGCATCTCCCGCAAGAGCTCGCTGGGCAAGATCATGGGCAACTCGAAGGCGAAGACCGGCACGACCGCCGCAAGTCTCGGCGCCGCAGTCCTCGCCTACGAGCGGGGAGCGTCGATTTTCCGTGTCCACGACGTTCGCGAGCACGTCGAGGCGCTGACGGCGGCCCGCGCGGTCGTTGCTCCGTGACCGTTGTCGTCGAGCTCCATGGGCTCGAGCTCAAGGGAGCGCACGGGGTCGAGGACGAGGAGAGGCGCAATCCTCAACCGTTCCTCTACGACCTCTGGCTCGAGGTTCCGGAGGCCGCGACCTCGGACCGCCTCGAGGACACCGTCGACTACCGCGAGGTCGTCAGCTGCCTGCGCGAGCTCTTCGACGGCCGCCAGTTCCACCTGCTCGAGGCGATGGCCGCTACCGCTGCCGAGACCCTGCTCGACCGCTTCGGGCTGGAGTCCGCCCGTGTGCGCGTCCGCAAGCCGGCCGTCCGGCTCGAGGCGCCGGTCGACTGGACCGCGGCTACCGTCGAGCGACGGAGACCTTGAGCGAGTACGCGGCCTCGCCGACGCCCTTGCCGAGAAACGCGTCGACGTAGTAGTAGGCCCCGCGGCTCGTGCCGTTTCGGGTGTTGACAAGCTCGGGCCGGCTGCCAGAGCGCTGGCTGTAGGCCAGCAGGTCGCGCCTCAGAGCGCTGCCTCGCTCGTACACGGTCTTCGTCTTCGGTCCCCAGAGCGCCAGGTTCACGTTCGCGGCGCTCCGCGTTCCCGCCGCGATGCGTCCGTGAGCCGGCACCCAGACCCGGTAGACGTCCTCCGGGTCCTCGGTCACGTCCAGGCGAGCCTGGATCCGTGCCGGGGTCGGCAGGCGCGTGCCGCTCGCGGTGACGGCGTGGGGCCGGACGAGGTTGAGGTCGTCGTTCGGCTCCTGCGGGTCCTTGGCCGGCGGCTTCCTGACCAGCGCGCCGGGGATCGAAAGGATCCCGAAGCCCGTGTCTGCGTCCCAGCCGGGCGTCCCGACGTCCCGGGCCGAGTTGCGCAAGACATCCTGCAGCTGCGTCGGATCGAGTTGCGGACGGACGGTCCAGACCCAGGCAGCGGCGCCGGCGACGAGCGGCGCGGAGAAGCTGGTGCCATCGAAGTTCGTATACCCGCTGGGGTCGGAGAAGGTCGGCACCGCTACCGGCGTGTTGGTGCCGGGCGCGACGAGGTCGAGCGCGCTTGAGCGGCTGGAGAAGAAGGCGACGTGGTCGTTCTGATCGTTCGCGCCGACGGTCAGGACGTGGGGCATGCTCGCGGGCACGAAGCTGCGGCTGCCGAGCTGCCGGTCGTTCCCCACGGCCGCCACCACGACCGTGCCGCGGTGAAGCGCCCGGTCGATTCCCTGCTCCAGCAAGGCGCTGTAACCGATGAAGCCGCCGCTGAAGTTGACCACGCCCCGGCCCCGCTTGGAGGCGGCGTCGAGCCCGGCCAGGATCTCGGAGAGCGAGCCGTCACCGAAGTCCCACTCCTGCAGGATGGCCTGCGGATAGACGCCCACCAGCCCAACGCCGTTCGAAGGCGCTCCCACCATCGAGCTCACAGCGGTTCCGTGGACGTCGTCGTTCGAGACGACTGTCTGGGTGTTCAGGAGAAGTGTGTTCGAGCGGTTGCTGAACTCCGGGTGACTCACGTCGAGGCCCGTGTCGATCACAGTGACGGGAACCCCGGGCGGAGGCGGCTCACTGAGGTCGTCGCCGATGTCATGGATCCACCACTCGTTCGGAATCAGGGGGTCGCCGGCGCTCAGGTGCGTGAACGGGACGATGCGGCGGTCGGGCTCGGCGCGCTCTAGGAGCCCCTCGCGCCGGAGGGCCCAGACGACCTTCGCGCCACGTGGGGCAGGAACCCGCCAGACGTCGAGCGGGAGCGACACCGGCCGGGCGTGTGCGGCGCGGAGCTCCGGCGAGAGCGCGCCGCCGGGCGTCGTCAGCTGCACGAGCGTCGCTGAGCGCGGTCGCTGCGGCACCACCTGCGCCCGCGGATGGGCAAAGCCGGCCGCGACGGCGCCCGGCGCGAGCCCAAGGGCGGTGAGAATGACCCCGATGGTCAGGAGACGACCGTTCAAACGAGAGAAGCAAAGCACAAACGTTGCGTATATCGGCCTCGGCGCCAACCTGGGTGAGCGGGAGGAGACGATCAGGGCCGCGGTCGGCGAGCTCGTCGACGGGCCCGAAACGGCGCTCCTCCTCATCTCTGAGCTGCGGGAGACCGATCCGGTCGGCATCGAAGACCAGCCGAAGTTCCTGAACGGCGTCGCGATGGTGGCAACCACGCTCGGCGCGCGCGAGCTGCTTGTCGAGCTGCTCACGATCGAGCGCCGGCTGGGACGGGACCGGGCCGCCTCATCACCCGGCGGGCCGAGGCCGATCGACCTCGATCTGCTCCTCTACGGAAGCGCCACTGTCGACGAGCCGGGCCTCCAGATTCCACACCCGCGGCTGCACGAGCGGCGATTCGTGCTCGAGCCGCTCGCCGACATCAACCCGCGGCTCGTCGTTCCTGGGCGAGGCCAGGTTTCAGCCTTGCTGGCGGAGCTAGAATGACGCCTCATGTCGCACATCGACGAGCTCGACGAGTTCGAGGCGGAGCTCGAGCTAGGGCTGAAAAAGGAGTACTCGGCGGTCTTCGGCCTGTTTCGCTACTGCGTGCTGACGCAGGACGCCACGTACCTCTGCAACAAGCTCGATCTCCAGTACGTGCCGCAGCCGAGCTATCCGTTCTTCCACCTGCGGATGGAGGACGTCTGGGTGTGGGACAAGAACCGGCCGACGCGGATCATTCCGCGGGCCGAGGTGTACACCTCGAGCGACGTGACCGTCGAGGAGCTGCGCGGCGACGGCGACGAGCCGACCCTCACCGCCGAGGATCTCGCCGAGCGGATCGGCGAGCCTCTTTCTAGAGACGACGACTAGCGGCTAGGAGGCTTCGCGCTCGCGCCGGTCGAGGCGCTCTTCGAAGCGCTGCCTCAGCTCTTCCCCGGTGCGCAGGATCGAGAGGTAACGCGGACGCCGCGGGGGTAGCCGGATCAGCTTGACGTCGTTGCCCCGGTCGCCGTGACAGCGCGCGTACGCCTCGGACTCGGCGAGGGGGCGTGCTCGCCAGCGGCGGTTGCGGACGCGTAGGAGCGCCATCTGCGTGGCGACTCTAGTCGGATAGCCTCGCGTGCGCTATGCCCGGACTGCTTGCGATCGACGTGGGAAACACGCAAACAGCGCTCGGCTTGTACGACGGCACGGAGCTTGCGCGGCACTGGCGGCTCGCAACGGAGCCGCAGCGGACCGGCGACGAGCTGGGCCTCTTCCTGGGCGGCCTGCTCGAGCTCGGGGCGCTGGGCGGGATCTGTCTGGCGTCCACGGTGCCTGCGCTGATCCGCTCATACGAGGAGCTGGCGGCCGGAGTGGGGGTGCAGATGCTCGTGCTCGGGCCGGGGAGCCGAACGGGGATTCCGATTCGCTATGACGACCCGCGGGAGGTCGGGCCGGACCGGATCGCGAACGCGGTCGCCGCGCGTGAGCGCTACGGCGCTCCTTCGATCGTCGTCGATTTCGGTACGTCGACCAATTTCGACGTCGTCTCTCCGGCCGGCGAGTACGTGGGCGGCGTGATCGCGCCGGGAATCGAGATCTCGATGGATGCCCTCTTCGCCCGTGCCGCCCGGCTCGTCAAGGTCGACTTCGTCGCACCGGAGACGGCGATCGGGAAGACGACCGAATCGGCACTCCGCTCCGGCCTCGTCTATGGCTTCGCGGGCCAGGTCGACGGCATCGTGCGCCGGATCCGTGCGGAGCTGGGAGACGAGGCGGCACCGGTGGTGGCGACGGGCGGACTCGCCGAGCTGATCGCCCCGCATGCGTCGACAGTCGAGCACGTCGACCCGTTCTTGACGCTGCAGGGGCTGAGGCTCGTGTGGGAGCTGAACGCGCCTTAGTGCGGGCTGCTTTTAGGGTCTGGCACCAAGGTGCCAGACCCTAAAACGGCTGGCACATCAGCTGCGTCGAGGCTCAAGCTGGTTTTAGCGACCGAGACGGGCTTTGCCCGGCTCGGCAACCGCGGCCTGGCGGTGTCTGCAATAGCGTTGAAGTCGTCATGGCTCCGGCGCAGCCGGAGCCGGACTTCAGCGCTCAACCGCCGCCGTAAATGGAGATCGGCAGGTCGAGCAGCACCTCGTCTCCCTGTGGCTGCTCCTCTTCGAGCCGGGCCAGCACGAACCGTGCACCGGGCGCCGCGGCGAACAGCCGCTCTTCGACCTCGCCGATCGACGGCACCTGGGTCAGCTCGGCCTTGAAGCTGCGGGGGAAGCGGCCGCGGCCCAGATACCAGCCATAGAACTTCTTCAGGAAGCTGGTCGCCCGGCTCTCGCCCAGCTCGCGGACGGTCTCGCGCATGAAGAGCACGAGCTCAGCCACCACCTCCTCTCGCGAGGGCTCCGCCGCTGCGCCGTCCAGAATCTCACGCAGCGCCCACGGGTTGCCCTGGGCCGCCCGGCCGACCATCACGGCTGCCGCGCCGGTCGTGGCCAGCACGGCTTGGGCACGCGCCCGGGAGACGATGTCGCCCGAGGCGACGACGGGCACCTCCACGAGCGAGACGAGCTCGGCGGTGAGCGAATGGTCGGCCGTGCCGGTGTACATCTGCTTGGCCGAACGCGGGTGCAGCGTCAGCGAGGCCGCTCCGGCTTCGACGAGGCGCGGGCCGACGGACAGGCACGCGCGCGAGCCGTCCTCGAGGCCGCGGCGCATCTTCGCCGAGACGGGTACCGAGACCGCCGAGGCGACCGCCTCGATCACCCGGCAGGCGCGGTCCGGCTCGTCGAGCATCGTCGCCCCCGCGCCGGTCTTGGTCACCTTCCGGACGGGGCAGCCGAAGTTGATGTCGACGATGTCCGCCCCGGCGTCCTCGACCATCCGGGCCGCCTCCGCCATCACGGGCGGATCGGCGCCGAAGATCTGCACCGCCAGCGGCCGCTCGTCGGAAGCGATCCGCAAATAGCCCAAAGTGCGCTCGTTTCCGTGGTGGAGCCCGGCACAGGAGACCATCTCCGAGCACACGAGCCCGGCACCGAAGCGCTTGCCCTGGCGGCGAAAGGCCTGCACGCTGACCCCTGCCATCGGCGCGAGCACCAGGCGCGTCGGGATCTCGACGTCGCGAATCTGCCAGCTTTCGTGGAGATTTACCTGCATAGAGCGTGAATCCTAGAGGTCGGGGGTGTTGCGAACGACTGACTGTATCGCTACTATTCGCGCCCGCGACGGCGCGTAGCCGCCGCGTTTTCTTTCAGAAAGGGCAAGTTGTGAAGGAAGTCATCCTTACTCCTGAGGGGTACAAGAAGCTCCAGGAGGAGATCGAGTACCTGTCGAACGACAAGCGGCGCGAGGTTGCGGAGCGGATCCGAATCGCGCGTGAGTTCGGCGACATCGCCGAGAACGCGGAGTACGACGACGCCAAGAACGAGCAGGCACTGCTCGAGCATCGGATCGCGACGCTCGAGGAGCGGCTCCGCGACGCCAGGGTGATCAACAAGAAGGACGTCGCCAAGGACGTCGTCTCCGTCGGCTCGAAGGTGAAGCTGCGAGACGTCACCGCCAAACAGACGGTCGAGTACCACATCGTCGGCTCAGCGGAGGCGAACCCGGCGCAGAACAAGCTTTCCAACGAGTCGCCGGTCGGCAAGGCGATCATCGGCCACAAGAAGGGCGAGACCGTCGAGGTCACTGCCCCGCGTGGGTCGATGAAGTACAAGATTCTGGAAATCAAGGCAGCGTGAAGTCCGGCGCGCCGACGGCGCGCCATGACGACTTCACGCTGACGGCCACACTCGGGAGCGAGTTGAGCGGCGCCGGCAAAGCCCGCCTCCGCTACGGCGAACAACACCCAT
>Ga0307292_10000057_pt1 | contig 29695 bp, 34 predicted proteins | sample ER_DNA_149_FD_194471 | JGI IMG/M metagenome (GOLD analysis project Ga0307292, IMG submission 194471) | Bulk soil microbial communities from the East River watershed near Crested Butte, Colorado, United States - ER_DNA_149 | ecosystem: Environmental > Terrestrial > Soil > Floodplain | place...
ACGTCCGCGCACGCTGGAGGAGCGCTGGATTCTCGCGCGCCTCGCGCAGACGCAACGCGAGGTGGAGCGACTCCTGGGTGAGTTCGACTTCTCTCACATGGTGGACGAGCTCTATCACCTCACGTTCGACGACTTCTGCGACTGGTACGCGGAAGCGGTAAAGGAGCGCCTCTACGAGGGAGACGAGGATGCGCGCGCCACTGCCGTCGCGGCGCTGGAGCGGTTGCTGAAGCTGCTGCATCCCGCGATGCCTCACGTAACCGAAGAGATCTGGTCGAATCTTCCCGCGCGCGAATCGCGGCTGATCGTGGCGCCCTGGCCCGAAGCCGGCGACGAGACGGAAGCAGGTGCGCTGACCGCGGTTCAGGAAGCGGCAGTCATGTTTCGGCGCAGCGGGGTACTGCCGAAGCTCGAGGGCGAGGAACGGCGGATCTTCGTTGCGGTCGTCAAGCCCGCCGAGGGGTCGGGCGACGGCAACGCGGCCGCGGAGATCGAGCGGCTGCAGAAAGAGATCTCACGCGCAGAGGGAATGCTCGCGAACGATCGCTTCACACAGAACGCGCCGGCCGACGTCGTCGAGGCGGAGCGCGAGAAGCTTGCGCGCTACCGGCGGGAGCTCGATGCCATCAGCAGTTGACTTTATTGAGTCGCTGAGCCCCTGGCCGCAGGACGGCTTCGGGCTCGAGCGGATCCAGACGCTCCTCGCCAGGCTCGGCGACCCCCAACTTCGCTATCCGTCCATTCACGTGGTCGGGACGAACGGCAAGTCGACCGTCACTCGCACGATCGAGGCGCTGCTCGCCGACGCCGGTGTGTCCGTCGGCTCGTACGTCTCGCCCCACGTGCGCGGGTGGAGCGAGCGGATCCGTGTGCGCGGTGAAGAGGCTGACTTCGAAGCGGCGATTGCGCGCGTGCGCGCCGAAGCCGAGCGTCTCGACGCGACGCAGTTCGAGGTGCTCACCGCCGCAGCCCTCGCAGAGTTTGCGGCAGCAGGTGTCGACGTGGCGGTTGTCGAGGCGGGTCTCGGTGGGCGGCACGATGCGACAAACGTTCTCCGTTCGCCGGTCCAGGTGGTGACGAACGTCGCGTTGGAGCACACCGAGGTGCTCGGCACGACGCGTGAGGCAATCGCCGCCGAGAAGCTCGCGGTCGTGCAGCGCGGCGCCACCGTTGTGCTCGGAGAGCCGGAGTGGGAGGCGCTTGCGCGCGAGAACGGAGCCGCACAGGTCGTCCTCGCCGGCCGCAGCAACCTCGCGCTCGGCCTGGCGGCCGCGGAGGCCTTCCTTGGGCGCCCGGTGGACGGCCACGTCGACGTCCGGCTTCCTGGGCGCCTCGAGCGGCTCGGCGAAGATCCGCTCGAGATCTGGGACGGCGCCCACAATCTCGCGGGGCTCGGCTATCTCCTACCGCGGCTGCCGACTGCCCGCTACGTCGTCGTCGCCTCGATCCTCGCGGACAAGGACGTCGATGGGATGGTCGCCGCCCTCTCCGTGCTGGGGGACCGGCTCGTGGCCACCTCCTCGAGCAACGAGCGCGCCCTGTCCGCCGCGGATCTGGCTCAGCGGGCGGCGCCCTTCTTCTCTCAGGTCGAGGCGATCGAGGACCCGGCCGAGTCCCTGCGGCATGCCCGCGCCTTCGGCGAGCCGGTCCTCGTCACGGGTTCCCTTTACCTCCTGGCCGATCTCGCCAAGGATGAGAGCGTACGATGGCGAACGTTGGCGACAGGCTGATCGTCTTTGCCTTCGCCGCCTTCGTCCTGGCGGCGATCGTCGGACTCGCGTTTCTCGCCGGCTACGTAATAGGAAGAATCCTTCTGTGATCGCAAGCACCTTCAGCGGTATCCACGACTTCATCCACTCGGGAACGTGGCAGGTCATCCGCAACCTGCTCTTCTTCTTCCTGATCGCGTTCTGGCTCGCAATCGGCTACTGGGTCTACAAGGACGCCAAGCGCCGGATCGAGGACCCGGTCCTGATCGCGACGGCGGTCGCGATCGGACTCGTCATTCCCTACATCGGCGCGCTGGTGTACATGCTCTTCCGCCCCCCCGAGTACCTCGAGGACATGCGCGAGCGGGAGCTCGAGATCAAGGCGATGGAGGAGCGGCTCTCGAGGCGCGACCTCTACTGCCCGGTGTGCCGAGCCGAAGTCTCGAACGAGTTCCTCGTCTGTCCCGTCTGCACGACGAAGCTGAAGCAGGCTTGCGTCAACTGCAAGGCGCCGCTCGAGGCGCTCTGGCAGGTGTGCCCGTACTGCGAGACACCGGTCGAGCCCTCGGCGGTCGAGTTTCCGACCTTCGAAGTTCGACCGCCCAGGCGCAGGCGACGCGCCGAGTAGACTCGTCCGCCGATGGCGGTCGAGCGCTCACTCATCCTGATCAAGCCCGACGCAGTCGAGCGGAAGCTCTCCGGCGAGATTCTTGCCCGCATCGAGCGCCGCGGCTTCGCCCTGCGCGCCGGCAAGTTGATCCACGTCGATCGAACACTGGGGGAGACCCACTACGCGGAACATCGCGAGAAGCCGTTCTTCGGCGAGCTCGTCGAGTTCATCACGTCAGGGCCAACACTTGCCCTCGTCGTCGAGGGAGAAGGCGCCATCGCGACGCTGCGTAAGACCATCGGCGCGACGAACCCGGCCGACGCGGAGCCCGGCTCGATTCGCGGCGATCTCGCCAACTCGATGCCGGACAACCTCGTGCACGGTTCCGACTCGCCCGAGTCGGCGGCGCGCGAGGTCGCGCTCTGGTTCTCGGACGATGAGCTCGTCTGACCGACCAGAGTACGTTCAGCAGAACGTCGCGAACTGGACCCGCGCGAACACGGAGTACACCGACGCCTCGGCGGCCCGCGCTTGGGCGCAGGAGGAGATCTGCTGGGGCGTGTTCGAGACGCCCGAGTCGGAGCTGAACCTCCTCGGCGACGTCAACGGTCTCGACGTCGTCGAGCTCGGCTGCGGGACAGCCTACTTCTCCGCCTGGCTTGCGCGTCGCGGCGCCCGCGTCGTCGGCGTCGACCCCACTCCGGCGCAGCTTGCGACCGCGCGACGACTGCAGCGCGAAACCGGGATCGAGTTTCCGCTGATCGAGGCGATCGGCGAGGACGTGCCGCTTCCGGATTCCTCGTTCGACCTCGTCTACTCCGAGTACGGAGCCTCGCTCTGGGCCGACCCCTACCGCTGGATCCCGGAGGCGGCGCGACTGCTCCGACCCGGCGGGCGCCTGATCTTCCTGTGCAATTCAATCGTCTGCGCGCTCTGCATGGCCATGGACGGTGTGGGCGAGCAACTCGTGCGACCCCAATTCGAGTTGCGCAAGGTCGAGTGGCCGGACACAGGCGAGGTCGAGTTCCAGCTCGGTCACGGCGACTGGATCGACCTCCTGCGCGCGAACGGGTTCGAGATCGAGCGCCTCGTCGAGCTGTACGCGCCGCCGGACGGCGAGACGCACACGTACTACAAGTACGTCACGGCAGATTGGGCGCGAAAGTGGCCCGCCGACGAGATCTGGGTCGCACGCAAGCGTGGCTGACGCGCCGCCGTCGCCACCGCTGCTCCTCGCGTCGACCTCGCCGCAACGCAAAGCGATTCTCGAGCAGCTGCACATTCCGTTCGACGTCGTCGCGCCGAAGTACGACGAGAAGACACGCACCGAAGCGGACCCGCTGACGGTCGTGCGCGAGCATGCACGCGGGAAGGCCCGATCCGTCGCGGACATCGCCGAGGACCGTCCGGTCGTCGGCGTCGACACCGCCGTCGTGCTGGAAGGCCGGATCTTCGGCAAGCCCACGCATCCCTCGGCCGCCGAGCAGATGCTCGAGGAGCTGAGCGGCAAAACCCACGTCGTCGTCTCCGGGCTCTGCCTCCTGACGCCGGGCTGGGAAGACGTGGAGCACGAAGCGACCCAGGTGGCATTCCGCGACCTGGCTCCGCGCGAGCTCGGGACCTACGTCGCGACCGGTGAGTGGGAAGGACGCGCCGGGGGTTACGCGATCCAGGGCCGCGGCGCAGCACTCGTCCAATCCATCGAAGGCGACTACCTGAACGTCGTCGGGCTCCCCGCCGCATTACTCGTTCGCCTGCTCGCCGAGCGCTTTTCCGGGGTCTACGGTTTCGGCTGAGCCCGTTGAACTAGACTCGAACGACCTCATGGGGCTCTTCGACAATCTGGGCGGCTTCGGCGGCCGCGATATGGCTGTGGACCTCGGCACGGCGAATACGCTCGTGTACGTCCGCGGTCGCGGGATCGTGCTCTCCGAGCCCTCGGTCGTCGCCATCGACCAGCGAACGGGCGAGGTGCATGCGGTGGGCGTCGAGGCGAAGCGCATGCTCGGGCGCACGCCGGGGACGATCTCCGCGATTCGCCCGCTCAAGGACGGCGTGATCGCCGACTTCGACGTCACCGAGCAGATGCTGCGGCACTTCATCCAGAAAGTGCACCAGCATCGCTTCGCGCATCCGCGCGTGGTCGTATGCGTTCCTTCCGGCGTGACGGGTGTCGAGAAGCGAGCCGTCGAAGAAGCGACGCTCAGCGCAGGCGCACGTCAGGCGTACTTGATCGAAGAGCCGATGGCGGCTGCGATTGGCGCCGGACTTCCGGTCGCCGAACCGACCGGGAATATGATCGTCGACGTCGGCGGCGGCACGACCGAAGTCGCAGTCATCTCGCTCGGCGGCATCGTCGTCTCGCAATCGCTTCGCGTCGGCGGTGACGAGATGGACGAGGCGATCATCAACCACATCAAGCGCGAGTACAAATTGCTGATCGGCCAGCAGACAGCCGAGGAGATCAAGCTCGAGATCGGCTCGGCCTACGACATGCGCGAAGAGCTGCAGGCTGAGGTCCGCGGGCGCGACATGCTCACCGGGCTCCCCAAGACGGTCGTCCTCAGCTCCGAGGAGGTCAGGCGTGCACTCGACGAGCCGGTGCAGCAGATCATCGAGGCGATCAAGTCCACGCTGGACAAGACCCCTCCGGAGCTGGCCGCCGACATCATGGACCGGGGGATCGTCCTCGCCGGGGGCGGGGCCCTGCTGACGAATTTCGACGAACGGCTTCGTCACGAGACCCAGATGCCGGTCCACCTGGCCGAGAGCCCTCTCACCTGCGTGGCAGTGGGATCCGGGCGCAGCCTCGAGGAATTCGAGGCGATCCACAGGAGCGCCAAGGCCCGTCGGAACAACCACCGCCGGTAGGTACCGCTAACCTAGAACACTCTCGTGCCTCGCAACCGCGTCAGCGCGGTCCTGGGCTCGTCCGTACCGAGACCGAGACCCCAGCCGTTTCCCTCCCGCAGCCGCTCGACGCTCAGGCGCCGGGCCATCGTCGGAGCTCTCGTGTTCCTGTCGCTCGTCCTGATCACGATCTCCTTCCGTGCAGGGCCCGGCGGCGCAGTCCACCGTGTCGAGGGGGCCGGGGCGACCGTGCTGCGCCCGTTCGAGGTGGCCGCCGAGCGGGTCGCGCGACCCTTCCGTGACGTCTACGGCTACTTCGCGGGCCTCGTGCACGTGAAGCGGGAGAACGCGCGTCTGAAGCAACAGGTGAACGAGCTGCGTCAGAACGAGCTGCAGGGCCAGTCCGCGCTCGAGCAGAACCGTGCCTTCCGCGCCCAGCTGAAGTTCGTCGACAGCCCGCGCTTCCCGGCCGACTACGCGCCGGTGAACACGCGGATCATCTCGTGGGCAAGCGAGTTCGAACAGCAGGTCGTGATCGCGGCCGGCTCCGATTCCGGCATCAAGCAGGACACGCCGATCGTCACGAACTACGGATTGGTGGGTCGCGTGACCGACGTCACCGGCAGTGCGGCGCAGGTGACGTTGCTGACCGACGAGAACAGCGCCGTTGCGGCGCTCGACCAGACGACCAGTGCCACCGGGCTCGTCCGGCACGGCCAGGGCCAGGGATCGCTGCTGCTCGATTTCGTGGGCAAGGAGGCGAACGTGCAGAAGGGTGACGTCATCGTCACCGCCGGCAAGCAGTCGAAGCAATACCCGTCTCTGTTCCCGGGAGGCATTCCGATCGGGGTGGTCACGAGTGTCGGCCAGAGCGATACGGCCCTCTATAAGCAGATCCAAGTCGACCCCTACGTCGACTTCTCGGCCCTTGACGCGGTGACGGCGTTGATCACGCACAAGCGAACTCCGAAGGCGCCCTGATGGCGGCCGACAGTGCAAAGGCGGGAGGGTTGCTGTTCCTCGTCGTCGTGATCCAGCTGTCGGTGATGGCGAACGTCGACATCCTCGGCGGTCATCCGAACCTCTTGCTCGTCACGCTCGTCTCCGTCTCGCTCCTTCGCGGCGCGGTCTTCGGCGCCGTCGCCGGATTCTGGGTCGGCCTGCTCGCCGACACCGGTGTGTTCGGCACGCTCGGATTCACAGCGCTGCTGCTGACGCTCGCGGGCTACTGGACCGGCCGCTACGGCGAGACGACGGGACGTGACCGCGCACATGCCCCTTTGCTCTCGATCGCGGTCATCACAGTCCTCTACCAGATCTCCGCGCTCGTGCTGCGCTACATGCTCGGCGAGCCGGCGCCGGCCCACCACATCCTTGCCGCGCTCGCCCCGACCGTGCTTCTCAATCTGGTCCTGACCGTTCCGGTCTACGCGCTCACGCGCCGGCTGCTGCGCCCCCGTGAATGGGTCGCACGGGAGGTGCGTCTCCTTGGCTAAGCGCAGCCTCTCGCGCCGCTTCCTGCCGCCGGACCCGCACGCGGTGGAGCCCTACCGGCTCACGCCACAGCTTGCCCTGCGGGTCGGAATCCTCGGGATGCTGGCCCTGGCAGTCTTCGCAGCGCTCTTCCTTCGGCTCTGGTCGCTGCAGGTCCTGAACGGCGAGCAGCTTCTGCGCGCGGCTCAGAACAACCAGCGCCGGGACATACGCGTGCAGGCTCCGCGTGGCCCGATCCTCGATCGCAACGGGGAAGTGCTCGTGACCAACGTCCCCGGCCGCGCCGTCCAGATCTGGTCCTCCGATCTTCCGAAACGGCGCGGCGTGCGGTTGCGCGAGATCCGTGCGCTCGCACGAGTTCTCGGGCTCCCGGCCAACCAGATCGGCGCGGCGATCAGACGACATCGCCACGATCCGCTGACGCCGATCAGGATCAAGGACAGCGCGACGCGAGCACAGGTCTTCTACCTCGAGGAGAGGGCCGAGGACTTCCACGGTGTGCAGATCGTGCCGGCCTACCTGCGCTATTACCCCCATCGGGAGCTTGCAGCCCACGTGCTCGGTTACGTCGGCGAGATCTCCAAGCAGCAGGTCGCGGCGCTGAGCAGTCAGGGCTACAGGGGCGGCGACACCATCGGCCAGACGGGGATCGAGTCGTACTACGACAGGTACCTGCGGGGAACCGCCGGCCTGTCTCAGTTACGCGTCGACTCGCTGGGCAGGCCGATCAGCCTGGTCGTGCCGAAGGTTCCGGCGCATCCCGGCAACGCGGTCCGCCTGACGCTCGACGTGAAGTTGCAGAAGGCCGCCGAGGACGCACTGCGTTACGGCATCGACCGCGCTCGCAACTCCGCGTGCTACGGGTGCTGGTTCTCGAACGGCGGCGCGATCGTTGCGCTCGATCCTCACGACGGCTCGATTCGAGCGCTGGCGTCGTTCCCGACGTACCCGCCGTCGCTCTACGTCGGTCGCGTGCGCCAGCGCGCGCTCGACGCCGCCGGTCTCACCCCGCGCACGGCGGCGGCGATGAACTACCCGGCGCTCGACCGTGGGATCAACGCGGCGTATCCGCCGGGGTCGACGTTCAAGCCCGTCACGGCCATCGCGGCGATGCAGGAGCACATCCTGCAGCCCTTTGCGCCGCTCGCCTGCACCGGGTCCTACGAAAAGAACGGCACGGTCTTCAAGAACTGGGACCCGTTCGTGAACGAGGCGATGACCCTGCCGACGGCGCTCGCGAGATCGTGCGACACCTACTTCTACCAGGTCGGCTATCGCTTCTACGGCATGCCGTCTAACCGCGGGCCGCGCCTGCAGGCGTGGGCAAGCCGGTTCGGCTTCGGCCAGAAGACGGGGATCGATCTGGGCTCGGAGCGCAGCGGCCTGCTGCCGACGCCCGACTGGCGCCTGAAGACCTACACGAAGAAGACCGACCCGGGGCACTGGCAGATCGACAGCCTCTGGAAGCCGGGCGATTCCATTCAGCTTGCGATCGGGCAGAAGGACCTGCTCGTGACGCCGATGCAGATGGCGCGTTTCTACGCCATGATCGCGAACGGCGGGAAGCTCGTCACGCCGCACATCCTGCTCGACGTCGAGCAGCCTTCCTCGAATCACAGCCCGGGCCGGGCTGTGCCCACGTCGCCACCACCCGCGCCCGAGCCCACCAACGTCGACGCGCAGGCCCTTGCGGTCGTCCGTGACGGCTTGTTCCAGGCGACGCACGCCACCCTCGGAACGTCCACCTCGATCTTCGGCAGCTTCCCGGTCTCGATCTCCGGCAAGACCGGCACCGCGGAGAAGTCGATCGATCCGGGTGACGGCATCATGCGCACCTTCAACCAGTCGTGGTGGTGCGGCTACGGCCCTTCGGACTCGCCTGACCTCGTCGTCTGTGCGCTGATCGAGAACGGCGGCCACGGGGGCGACGCCGCGGCACCGGCCGCGCTCAAGGTCTTCGAGTCATTCTTCGGCAAGCAGGCGACCCTCACCGGCCCGATTCACAGCGACTGATGGTCGACTACGTCTCCAACTCCCGTGCAGCAGCCCGCGCCCGTCGGCGCGAGGCGGCCGAGGTCGCATCCCTTGTCCGACGCCTCGACTGGATCCTCATCGTCAGCGTCGCCGCGCTGGTCGGGTACGGGCTCTGGGCGATCGCAGGGATCACACATCACGACGTCGCGGGTGACCAGGGCTACTACCTGACGCGCCAGTCCGTCTACGTCGCGATCGGGGTTCTGGGTCTGCTCGTCGCGACGTTCATCGATCCGGAGCTCTATCGGACGCGCTGGCGTGTGATCTTCGGAGGCACCTCGTTCTTGATCGCGATCGTTCTTCTTGCCGGCCCGATTCGCGGTTCCAAGCGCTGGCTCGATCTCGGCTTCTTCCGCTTCCAGCCTTCCGAGTTCGGCAAGGTTCTGTTCGTGCTCGCGCTCGCGGGCTTCCTCGCGGAGCGCTCGAGGCGCCTGAACGAAGTTCGCACGACGCTCACCGCGCTTGGCCTCGCGTCGATCCCCATCTTCCTCGTCTTCCTCCAGCCGGACTTTGGCTCGGCCCTTGTGTACTGCGCGGCCGTCGGAGCGGTGCTCTTCGTCGCCGGGACCCCTTGGACGCACATCGCGGCAGTCGCTGCCGGAGTCGCAGCGCTCGCGGTCCTCGTGCTCGGTGCGCTCCCCGCGGCCGGCGTCCCGATCCTCAAGGACTACCAGCAGAAGCGGCTCACGAGCTTCCTCAATCCCGATCAGGACCCCGGCGGGACGACGTACAACATCACGCAGTCCAAGAACGCGATCGGTGCCGGGCGGCTGCGTGGCCGGGGCGTCGACAATGCGACACAGACCACGCTGAACTTCCTGCCCGAGCACCACACCGACTTCGTCTTCGCCTCGCTCGCAGAGGAGCGAGGCTTCGTCGGCGCCTCCCTGCTCCTGATGCTCTACCTGCTCGTGGTGTGGCGGGGCTTACGCATCGTGACCCTCGCACGAGAGCCGTTCTCGGCGATCGTCGCGGGCGGGCTCGTCTTCGCGTTGCTCTTCCAGATCTTCGTGAACGTCGGCATGACGATGGGCATCGCTCCGATCACGGGCATCCCTCTCCCGTTCGTGAGCGTCGGCGGCTCGTCGATGATCGCGAACCTGATCGCGATCGGCATCCTGCTGTCGATCCACGTGCGCGCCCTCGCGCGAAGGTAAGTACGAGCTCAGGCGGCTTCGGCGGCCGGCTTCAGCTTTGCGCGGCGCGTCCTGATGGCCCGCAGTCGCTGGGAGAGGCGGGCCCAGGCCCACGGCTCGACTTCCTTGTAGCGCAGGACGGTCTGGCCTCGGGTCGCTTCCAGGTACTCGAACCAGGCGTCCGCTTCCTCGATCAACAGCAACTCGTGCGCTTCGCGTTGTCCGGTCACTCGAAGGTCCTCATTCGCGCTCATGGGCCGACTTGTGGCCCATGAGCGGTGGAAGGGGCGTAAGGGGAAATCGGGAGGTTTCCCCGCTCTTTCTCCTCGGCCCTCGCGGCGATCTCAGCGGCGCGAGGGCCGAGGCGACACCTAAAGAAGGGAGCTCGTGAGGGAAACATGGTTTCCCTCACGGGAGCGAGCCGAAGGCGTGCGACGCTCATGGGCCGAAAGCCTAGGTCCTGGACCGGACAGCAGGCCCAGCAGGGCCGGTTGGTACCCTGTAGGCAGATGTTTTCCATCGCCCACTACCTGCCGCGCACGCTCCGCGCCGCCGTTCTAGCCGGCGTTGCCGCAGCGCGCGCGCACGAAGGAGATTTTTCTTGCGCTGGTTTCGATCCAGAAAGTCCAAGGAGCAGGCGCCTAGCGAGGCTGCCGCTCCAGAAGCACCTGAACCTCTAAGCACCGAGCCCGCCGAAGAAGCGGGACAACCGAGCAGCACCAGGCCGAGACGTCGTCGCGGTAGCCGCGGCGGGCGTGGTCGCTCGAAGAAGACCGCGACGTCCCAGGCGAAGACCGAGGCAACTCAGCCGAAGTCGGAGACGGTGACGAGGGCGGCAAAGAGCGACCGAAAGCCTGCCGGTCAGCGGCGTGAGCGCGAGCGCCCGCAACAGCGTCGCCGCCGCGAGCCGCCGCGCCGGGCCCCGCTACCACAGGCGAAGCGCGAGCTGCTCGTGTCCGTCGACGTCGGCGAGCAGCGAGTTGCCGTTCTCGAGGACGATCGGGTCGCGGAGGTCTATCTCGAGCGTCCCGAACGCCGCTCGATCGCGGGCGACATCTATCTCGGGACCGTGGACAACGTCCTGCCCGGAATGGAGGCCGCGTTCATCGAGATCGGTCTCGAGAAGAACGGCTTCCTGTACGTCGACGAGATCGTCACCCCCGAGCTAGAGGGCAAGGCGAGGCACGGCAAGAAGATCCAGGATCTGATCAGCCGCGGGCAGACGATCATGGTGCAGGCCGTCAAGGACCCGATGAAGACGAAGGGTGCGCGGCTGACGACGGAGATCTCGCTGCCGGGCCGGTTCGTCGTCTACCAGCCGAACGGCGACGGGTTTGGCGTGTCACGACGCCTCGACGACGAGGAACGCGCGCGTCTCAAGGATGTGCTCAAGGCCCTCGACCTCAAAGGCGGCGGCGTGATCGTTCGCACCGCCGCGGAGGGTGCGTTGGCCGAGGACATCGAGCGCGACCTCCTCTTCCTGCAGAAGCTGTGGAAGTCGATCGACGCGCGGGCCAAGAAGTCGAAGCCGCCGACGCTGCTCTACCAGGAGGCCGAGCTGCCGCTTCGCGTCACCCGCGACCTCTTCACCGAGAACTTCGAACGCGCCCTTGTCGACGAGGACCGTGCCTACAAACGGATCGTCTGCTATCTGAAGAAGACGTCGCCGCACATGGTCGAACGCGTCGTGCGCTACAAGGACAAGCCGCCGTTGATGGAGGCCTACGGGGTCGACGCGGAGATCAAGTCGACGCTCAGCCGCCGTGTAGATCTGCCGTCGGGTGGCTACCTCATCTTCGACTATGCCGAGGCGTTCACGGTCATCGACGTCAACACGGGCCGTTTCGTCGGCTCCCGCTCGAAGTCCTCGGGCGCGCGGCTCGAGGACACCATCACGAAGAACAACCTCGAGGCGGTGAAGGAAGTCGTCCGCCAGCTGAGGCTGCGCGACATCGGCGGCATCATCGTCATCGACTTCATCGACATGGCGAACCCGAAGAACCGCGCCACGGTCGAGGGTGCTCTACGGACGGAGCTCGAACGGGATCGGACGAAGACGTACGTGGTCGAGATCTCACCGCTCGGCCTCGTCGAGATGACGCGCCAGAACGTCACCGACGGCCCACGCGAGATCATGACCAAGAAGTGCCCGACCTGCGGCGGCGACGGCATCGTGCTGTCGGAAACCTCTGCCGCGGTCGAGATCGAGCGCCGCCTGCGCGCGCTCGCCGTCGGGTCACGCAGCCAGGCCTACCGCGTCGAGGTCGCGGCGAAGGTCGCGTCCATCCTCATCGGGCCGGGCGCCTCCCGCCTGCAGGAACTGGAGAAGCAGACGCGGCGCCGCTTCTACCTGCAGGCCAAGGACCACACGCATCTCGATCACCTCCTCGTCCTGGCCGAAGGGAAGCGAGAGGAGCTTGCGCCGGCAGCGCCGGTCGCCGAAGGTGCCAAGGTCGAACTGAAGCTTGTCGAGGTCGGGCTACACGACGCCGACGCCGGCGTCGGAAAGCTGGATGGGCTGGAGGTCTGCGTCGCGAATGCCGCGAAGCAGGTCGGCAAGAGGGTCGACGTGCGCGTCGAACGCGTGCTCGACGACGCTGCCTACGCCACGCTGGTGAGCGGGGCGGCGGCGGTCGACGCGCCGATCACCGCCGAGAGCGAGGCGGAGAAGCCGACGCGCCGAGCCGCAGGTGCGGCGACCCCAATCAAGTCGGCGGTGCTCGACGACCCCGAAGCGGAGGAGGCCGAGGAAGAGCAGGCGGAAGCTGATGATGAGATCGAGGGTGACGACCTCGAAACGGATGAGCCTGGCGATGAGGCCGTGACCGCCGTGAACGGAAGGGAGACGGCCGCTCCGAAGAAGAAGACGCGCCGAGGGTCACGCGGCGGCCGCGGCCGCAAGAAGAAGACCGCAGCCGCGACACCCGCCGCCGGGGGAAACGGAATCGGGGAGCCCGGCGACGTCGCCACTCCGGCGGTCGCGAGGATCCACGTTCCGGACCCAGACCTGGGCGAGCCCGAGCCTGACGGATCCCCGGAGGAGCCCGCCGGGGACGGCACGGAAGCCCCGCGGCCGAAGAAGAAGACGCGTAGGGGTACCAGAGGCGGGCGTGGCCGCAAGAAGAAGACTGCGGCCGCCGTCGGCACCGCGACGGACGGCAGCCGGGAAGTTCCGCCTCAGGAGGAGAAGCCAGCGGAGCCCGAGGACGAGAAGGCTTCGGACTCCGGGGACGGGAAACCCTCGGACTGGGAGTACGTGCCCATGTCCAAGTGGGACGACGATCTCCCGGGCGGCTAGGGCACCTTCGCTAAACTTCGCGCCCGGCGGGCTGACGGCCCGCATTTTCACGCCATGTCTGCGACCAAGAGCTCATACGCGATCATCTCGGTCGGCGGGAAGCAGTACCGCGTCCGCGAGGGCGAGAAGCTGCTCGTCGACCGGCTGAAGACGGACGAGGGGAAGACGTTCAACCCCGCCGTCCTCTTCCTGGGCGGCGACGGCGATGGGACGCTCTCCCCACAAACGCAGGTGACGGCGAAGGTGGTGGGCCACGTCCTCGGCGACAAGATTCGGATCGGCAAGCGCCGCGCGAAGACCGGCTACAGGAAGCAGACCGGCTTCAGGGCGCATCTGTCGCAGATCGAGATCCAGTCGATCGGCGGCGCGGCGAAGCGACCGACCGCCGCGGCCCCGGCCGCCGAGAAGGAGCAGCCGGCTGCAAGGCCGAAAGCAGAGCCGAAGGCGCCCACCGAGACAGCTGCGGCACCTGCCCCGGCCCAGCCGCCACGCGGCTACGGGAACTTCACCGTGGCGGACATCGCGGAGAAGTCCAAGCGATGGAAGGTCGATCAGCTCGAGGCTGCGCTGAAGTTGGAGAAGAAGAACGCCAATCGTAAGGGCGCGATCGCGGCACTCGAGTCCGCGCTCGCCGCGAAGCAGGAGAAGAAGTAATGGCTCACAAGAAGGGACTCGGCTCGTCACGCAACGGGCGCGACTCGAACCCGAAGATGCTCGGCGTGAAGATCTTCTCCGGCCAGGAGGTCAAGGCCGGGATGATCCTCGTTCGTCAGCGCGGGACGAAGTTCCGCCCCGGCGCAGGCACAGGCATCGGGCGCGACGACACGATCTTCGCTACACGTCCAGGCACGGTCGCATTTCGGCAGAGCGGCGAGCGCCGCTTCGTCGAAGTCGGCGACTAAGCGCCGGCTCTCGCGCGCTCCTGAGCTCCGGCGCGGGGCGCTAGCGTTGGTCCGTGTTTCACGATCGAGCCCGAATCGACGTCCAGGCAGGGCGCGGCGGCGACGGCAGCCTGCACTTCCGTCGTGAGAAGCACGTCCCGAAGGGCGGCCCCGACGGTGGCGACGGCGGGCCCGGGGGAGACGTCGTCCTCGTCGCCGACCCTGACCTGCGCGACCTGTCCGCGTTCCGTATCAAGCGGCGCTACAAAGCAGGTAGCGGCGAGGCCGGCCGCGGCGCACTCAAGCACGGGGCGACGGGGGAGTCGCTCGAGCTTCGCGTCCCCGTCGGCACCCAGGTGCTGGACGAGCAGGAGCAGGTCATTGCCGATCTCGCAGCGCCGGGAGCGCGGATGATCGCCGCACGCGGTGGGATCGCAGGTCGCGGCAACAAACGCTTCGCCACGCCGACACGCCGCGCGCCGCGTTTTGCGGAGACCGGCCTTCCCGGTGAGGAGGCGTCGCTCGACCTTCGCCTGAAGCTGCTCGCAGACGCGGCGCTCGTCGGGCTTCCCAACGCCGGCAAGTCCTCGCTGCTCACGAGGATCTCGAACGCGAGACCGAAGGTCGCGGAGTATCCGTTCACAACGCTCGCACCCGTCCTCGGGACCGTGGACGCGCCGGATGCGTCGCGGCAGCTCACCGTCGCCGACGTGCCCGGCCTGATCGAGGGCGCGAGTGAGGGCGTCGGTCTCGGACACGAGTTTCTCGCTCATCTGGAGCGTGCGAATCTGCTCTTGCACGTGATCGACTCGTCCGAAGACGACGCCGCGCAGCGCTTCGCCACCATCGATCGCGAACTGGCCGCGTACGGCGCAGGACTCGAGACCCGGCCGCAGGCGATCGTCCTGAACAAGATCGACCTCCGTCCGGACACGCCCACCTTCGACGTGGAAGACGACCGCATCGTGCGAATCTTTGAGGTCTCCTGCGCCACCGGAGAAGGCGTCGAGGAGCTCCGGCGCGCGCTGTTCGAGCTCTGCCCGCCGCAGGCTCCGGCGGCTCCGTCCGAAGACGGGCTCGTCGACTTCCTCGTCTACCGGCCACGGCCGGGCGGCCGCCGTTTCAGGGTCCTGCGCACGGATCGGGGCTTCCGGATCTCCGGCGAGGTGCCGGCAGACGAGGAGGAACTGGCAGCAGCGCTCGAAGCCGCCGGCGCGCGGACCGGCGACGAGGTCGAGGTGGACGGCGAGTTCCTGGAAGTGCAATGACCGGCCTGCTCGGCGGCACGTTCAATCCGCCGCACAACGGACACCTGGCGCTCGCGCGCGCGGCCCAGGCCCACTTCGATCTCGACGAACTCGCAGTGCTCGTGGCCGAACGGCCTGGGCACAAGCGGGTCCACCTCGACGCCGAGACGCGGTTGAAGCTCGCGCGGGCCGCCTTTCCCGACTTCGTGGTCGAGACCGATCCGTATGAGCGGACCGTCGATATGCTCCGCGCGCGGCGGTGGGGCGAACCGTTGGTCCTGATCGGCGCGGATCAGTTCGCGGACTTCCTCACGTGGAAGGATCCCGAGGGCGTACTCGCACTCTCGCGGATCGGTGTGGCGACTCGACCGGGCTTTCCGCTGGAGCGCCTCGACTCCGTCTTGCAACAGCTGTCGCGGCCGGACCGCGTCGAGCTCTTCGAGATCGAGCCCGTTTCGATCTCGTCGCGTGAGATTCGGGAGCGCGTCGGCCGCGGCGAATCGATCGACGGGCTCGTTCCTCCGGCAGTTGCCGAATTGATCGAGTCTCTCGGGCTCTACCGAACTGGTTAGGACGGCGGCTACACTTCGGCCGTAGTCGTAAACGGAGCTGAAGCCACACTGACGTCTCTCGAACAAGCCCGCCGCATCGCCAGCCTGGCCCAGAACAAGCTGGCCCAGGACGTAGTGATCCTCGACATGCGGCCTGCCTGCTCTTACACGGACTACTTCGTCGTCTGCACGGGACAGAACCCGCGCCAGACTGCCGCCATCTACGACGAAGTGCACAGCGGGATGAAGCACGATGTGCGACTCCTGCCGAGCTCGGTAGACGGCCAGCGCGAAGCTTCCTGGATCGTCGCGGACTACCTCGACGTCGTGCTTCACATCTTCACGCCTGATGCGCGCGCGTACTACCGGCTCGAGGAGCTGTGGGGCGACGCTCCTCCGGTCGAGGTGGCAGCCGGCTAGCAGGGTTGCCTGAGTGAGGCGCACGCGGCGACGCGGATCTGTGAGAGGTAGGCGCGCGCAGCCGGCTCGCTGACGAGCGGAGCGGCCGTTCGCAAGACTTTTACCGCTGATTCGAGCGCAGCGGTTCCGTTCTCGAACGGCCCTCGCGACTCGAGGATGAGCCACGAGGGGAACGCGTGAAACCGCACCCCTGCCCGTCTCAGGCCGTCACCGTTCACCGGTTCGCGAAGCGGGATGGACATGAAGACCGCGGGCGTCGCGCCGGTGCGTTTCGCCGCGCGGGCGAGTGCGACAGGTTCGCGCGAGTACGCGCGCGCCTCCTTCGCGACCGGGAGGGACGCGAGGAAGACGGGCGAGTAGGGATAGAGCACGTCGTGGGGAGCGAGCTCCTTCGTCAGCCATGCTGCAGGCGCTGCAACGGCTCGCCCCGTTCCCGTCATCATCGTTCGCGGCTCGGAGACGGCGCTCGGAGCGAGTGCTGCGGCGGTGACGATCGCGGCGACGGCAGCTGCACGAGCCTTCACGGGCAGCAACGCTCCCAGTCGAGTCGCGCCGGTTGCGACGAGCGCGATCCAGACCGGCAGCATGAAGATGAGATGGCGCGGGCCGAGCCGGTCGCTGGCGAGCCCTGCCGCGCTCGCAAGTGCAAGCGTGGGCGGAGGGATCGCGACCGTCAGGAATGCAAAGGCTGCGACCGCCGGCCGGCGGCGCGCGAGGGTGAGCAACCCGGCTCCGGCGAGTCCGATGAAGAGGGCCAGCGTGGCGCCACGTCCGCCGGCCGCACCGCCGAGCGCTTGCAGAGTGGCCGCTCCTGCCGAAGTGCCGCCGTCGAGGTTATGGCCCACCTCGGGGCTGTACCTGTCGGACAGGCGCAGGTCGGACAACAGAAGCGGCACGGCGAGGAGAGCAACCGCGAGCACGGGGAATGCCGCACGTAGCAAGCGGCGGCGCCACAACCAGAGGGCGGCGGCCGCCTCCGCTGCGAGCAGGAACACGCCGAACGGATGCACCGCGAGCGGGAGCAGCGCCGCTGCCGCGGCCGCGAGCGCCGGGCGGCGCTGCGGCTGCTCGAGCGCACGTACGAAGAGATCGGCTGCAAGGGCACTGGCGAAGGCGAAGAGCGAGTACATCCGCCCGAACGTCCCGTAGATCAGCAGCAGCTGTGACGTCACTGCGAGCGCGGCCGCGATCAGCCCCGCAGATCGGCCGGCTATGCGTCGGGCGAGGTCGTAGCAGAGCGGCACTGTCGCAAGCGCGAACACGACCGACACCCAGCGCAGGGTTTCGGGCGTGGTGTCGATCGCGAGGGCAAAGTGGGCCAGCAGGAAATGCAGCGGCGCTCCGCCGCGATCGAGGATGACGGTGTGAAGCACGTCGCCCAGCGGCCGGGCCGAGATCAACCCCGCGACGGCCTCGTCTTCGTGCAGCGGTTTCCCGGCGACATCGGGCAGCAGGCGTGCGCAGAGCAACGCAGTGAGCCCGACGAGCGCAAGCGCGGGCCCGGAGGCGACGGCGCTGCGTGGCCGGACCTCATGGCGTTCGCTCACGGCTGCGCTCAAGGCGCCGAACCCTAGCGGCGCCTACCCGTCGGTGTGTTTGAGCTCGGACTCCCTTCTTTGCGCGTCGTCCAGCGAGAGCTCCCTCGCGCAAACCTTGGCGTTGAGGTCGTTCTCGATCGAATCGACCTCGGACGCGCGCGGGTAGGGCTCGGGCCAGAGATTCCGCAGATCGGTCGGATGGCCACCGAGCTCGAGGCTGATCAGGTGGTCCTCCTGGTAGTCGGACACCGAGCCGCCGACGCCGTATTCACGCATCTGTTTCTCTTTCAGGTCATTCGTGTACGAGGTTGGGGGCCGGATCGTCTTCGTCCAGCCGTGCACGCAGATGGTGGAGTCGATGTTCGCCTGCGTGACGTCGGGATTCAACACACCGGGCGTGCGCGCGATGTCGGCGTGGTACGGGCCCTTGGACGAAGAACCGTGCGGCGAGACGATCGCGATCGTGAGGAGCAGGAGTGCAATCGTGACGAGTGCGGTGCGCGTCGACATGCGTTCGAGGGTGCGCGCGAAGTCGAGGCACCGCAAGTTGTCCAAACAGGACACGGCCCAGCCGATGGCGTTGCTAGCTTCGACAACGTGCTAACGACAGATCAGAAGGGCGCCGTCGCTGAGCTCGCGATAGCCCGAGCCGCCGCCGAGCTTGGAATTGGCGTCTGGGGTTCATACACCGTCGAACGCTACGATTTGGTCTTCGACTTGAGGCCAAGACTGGTTCGCGTGCAATGCAAGTGGGCGACAAGACGCGGCGACATCATCTCCGTCCCTTGCTACGCGAATCGCAGGAATCGCGATGGATTGCTCAGAACTTTCTATACGCCGGAGGAAATTGATGCCTTCGCCGGATATTGCGCGGACCTGGATCGCTGCTACTTCCTCCCACTCGAGACGTTCGTCAACCGCAGCGCTATTCAGCTCCGGCTGGCACCAACTAAGAACAATCAGCGGGCAGGCATAAATTGGGCGAAGGACTTCGAGTTCGCCGCTACACTTGGGCGTCTCGGGGCCATAGCTCAGCTGGGAGAGCGCTGCCATGGCATGGCAGAGGTCGCCGGTTCGATCCCGGCTGGCTCCACTACCTAGGCGGTCTCGCCCAGTGCCGCCACCTCGCGTCGCTCCGCCAGCCGCTGCAGGGCGCGCGCCTCGATCTGGCGCACGCGCTCGCGGGTCAGGCCCATCTCTCGCCCGATCTCCTCGAGCGACTTGGGATCGGGATCGCCGTTCATCCCGTACCGCAGCTTGACGACCTCGCGCTCGCGCTCGGGCAGGGTCTCGACGGCGCTGCGGACGGCGTTCTCGGCGAGGCTCACGTGCACCTCTTCCGACGGCTCGGCCGCTTCGCCGGCGATCATGTCGCCGAAGCTCGCGTCGCCCTCGGCGCCGATGGGCTTGTCGAGGCTCGTCACGGCCCGAGCCGCTGAGCGCACTTCCTTGACGTGCTTGAGCGAGAGCTTCGCGGTCTCCGCTATCTCTTCATCGGTCGGGTCCCGCTCGAGCTTGGTCATCAGAGCGCGCTCCGCACGCGAGATCTTCTGCTCGCGCTCGACGATGTGGACGGGAATGCGAATCGTCCGTGACTTGTTCGCCACGCCGCGCTGCACGGCCTGCCGGATCCACCAGGTCGCGTACGTCGAGAACTTGTAACCGCGGCGCCAGTCGAACTTCTCGACCGCGCGGATCAGCCCGATGATGCCCTCCTGGATCAGGTCGAGCAGCGAGATCCCGTGACCCTGGTACTTCTTGGCAATCGAGACGACGAGGCGGAGGTTCGAGTTGATCATGAGATCCTTTGCCCCCCTGTCGCCGCGTTCGATGCGCTTGGCGAGCTCCACTTCCTCGGAAGCGGTCAGAAGCTTGTAGCGGCCGGCCTCATTGAGGAAGAGCTGGAGCGCATCGGTCGTGGCAACGGCGAGGTCGCCGTTAACGTAGGTGCTGCCGACGGCGTCCGGGCGGGCGCAGTCGTCGGTGAGCGCGATCCCCTTTTCCTCCAGCTGCTCGAAGAAGCCGGTCGTCTGGTCGTCGTCGAGCTCTGCCTCCTGGAGGAAGTCGCTGACCGCGGAGAGGTTGAGGCAGCCAAGGTCCTCTCCCTGCTCCAGCAGAGCTTGTAGGCGTTCGTCGACAACCATTTCGCGGCGTATTCCCCTTTTTGGACCCTGGGCTAACGCGAATTTTGCACTTCTGTTCCAAAGACGTCACCCAGGCGTCGTAGTTGGCCGCGTACCGTCGGAGCGATCCCGACCAGGAGGAATCCCATGCGCCGACCAGGCATCCGGTCGCTCGCGGGGGGAGCGGCCGGGATCGTCGCAGGTGTCATCGGGGGAATCGCCTTGACCTCGACCTCGGCTGCAACCGGGCCGCCTATGCCCGCCGTGCCGGGCCTCGACGCCGTCCACGTCCCGCCCGTGCTCACCAGGCCGGGCGAGCCGGTCACCTTGCGCTACGCGATCGTTTGTGCTCCGAGAGACGACGGTGAGCCTTGTGACGGGTCCGGCTCGATCTACGCGCGCGCGGGCCAGAGCGGCCCGTTCGGGCGGCTGGACCTCAAGCGTGGCGAAGATTCGGGCGAAGGCCGCTACTTCGTCGAGTTGCCGAGCGAGATCGCCTCGTCGCGCGACGGCTTCTCCTACTACGCCGTGCTTCGCGACGGGACGAGCGGAGCGACGATCACCGTTCCGGCGGGCGGCGAGACTGCGCCGCAACGCAGCTTCCCGTTGCGCGACGTGACCGAGATCGCCCTCGGCGTGCATGCCTTCGGCCGTGACCGCGCGCCGGACGAGCGGGTAGTTGCCGCGCCGTGGGGCAGCGAGGTCGGCGAGGCCGGCCTTGCGGGCTCCCGCGAGCTCGGCTTCGGCGGCCCCTCGTCGTTCGACGTGGCCCCCGACGGCACGGTCGCGGTGCTCGATCAGGTGAACGCCCGAGTTGAACGCTGGTCACACGCGGGCGTGAAGGCGACGAATGTGGAGGTGAGCGGGGGGCTGGCGGACTTCGCGCTCGAGCCCGGCGGGACGATGGACGTCCTCGAGCCTCCGAGTCGCATGACCCCGGCGCCCGTGCTGCGAAGCTTCCGCGGCGACGGGACGCCGCGTTGGGCTCAGCGCCTCTCCGATCGAACGTGGGCGAAGCTGGCCGCCGGTCCTGCGGGGCCGACAGTTCAGCAGCAGCCGTCGGAGCAATGGCTGCCCGTCGCGGAGCACGGCGCCGCGCTCGGCCAGGCGGCGCAGGCCGGCCGTGGTCGCCCTGGCCGGCCGTTCACCAACGGGCGCGAGGTGGTGGTCGAGCGCATCGGTGCAGGCGAGCTGCGGCTGGCGGAGCTCGTGGGCAACGCGCCCATGCGAAGCTGGCGCATCACGAGCGCCACGCCCCTCGGTGAGGTGCAGCTCGTGGAGCCGCACGGAAACCGTCTCGTGGTCGTGACGAAGACGTACACCGACGATCGCAGCGACTACCTCGTGCTCGTTCTCGATCGATCAGGAATCGCGGCCAGCTTCGCAGTCGAGTCGCTCGAGTGGGCCGAGTCGGCACCGCTGGCTCGCTTCCGGCTCGCCGGCTCCTCGTTGTATCGGCTCGGGTCGACGCGCGCCGGCCTGTTCGTCGACCGCTTCGATGTGGAGGTGTCCCGATGAAAGCGTTTCTCATTGCCTTCGGCGTCGCCGTCGTGCTTGCAGGCGCGACCGGCGCTCAGGCCTACCACCGCTTCTGGGCGAACTGCAACTACGAGGCACCGACATTCATGACCACGATGACGCGCGATGCCGCGCAGGACTACGCGAACGCGGCGCGATACGAGGGCTATCAGTGGGGCGGAGGCTGCTGGAACTACGACGACGCCGACGCGTATCCCTATGACGCGCCCGGCGATCCTTCGGCGCACGGCGAAGGCGGGGACTGCTCGGGCCTGACGTTCAAGACGTGGCGCGAGTCGACCGATGAATGGCGCGACGGTCGGTACTACTGGCGTGCACTGCGTAACGTGCACGGCCCATACACCGCCGGAGACTTCAAGAACGGTCTCGGAGCGCCGAACCACGTCGTCGCGAAGTCGACCGCAGGCGTGATGGACGCGTTCGCGAGCGCGACCCACATCGGCATGATCTTCACCCGCTCCCTCTATGGCGGCGATCAGATCGTCGAAGCGAAGTGCGAGGCTTGTGGAACGAACATCTTCTACCGGACGTATCGCAGCGACCCGAGCTACGGCGGAGTGGCCAGGTGGGGCTGGACCGGCTGAGCGCGACGGTTCTTCTGCTCTCCGTACTGCTGCTCGCCGGCTGCGACAGCGGTGGCGCCCGCCCGGAGCGCCTGCTCTACGGCGAGCCCGCACCGGAGTTCGAGGCCGTGCCGGGAAGCGTGATCGCGATCGGCCGCGTGCTCGACGGCACGACACTCGGTCACCGCTTCACGAGTTGCCGTCCAATCGGAGCGGGAATCGGAACCGACACCGTCGTCGTGGAGCGCATCGGCGTCTTCGGCGAAAGCCTCACGTTCACCGACTCCGGACGCAAGACGGTGTACGCATGTGACGGCGGAACGGATCCGCTGGGGGAGCGCACGCCGCCGTGGTGCGGCAGTTCCGCAGGACGCCTCTTCGGGGGCAAGCTGCTCGACCCACGCCTCGACATCCTCTGCCGTGACAGAAAGGGACGAGCGCTGGCTTACGCGTGGGTCGAGCCGGCCTCAGGCGTGCAGTGGATCGGCGTCGACCAGGGCAGGTACACCGAGGTCTACGAAGTGCTCGCCGGCCTACCGGTGCGGATCGCGTCCATTCGCGGCGTCGAGGCAGGGCGAGCGCGGGCGACCTTCGACGTGACGCAATACGACGTCCACGGTGAGGAGCTGGTCAGGGGAAAGCTCGAGGCCGCGGTTGCGGGCTGACAGACAGGGGTAAACTCAGGGCCATCGTGTGGGAGCTGATCTGGCTGATGGTGATCATGAAGATCCCCATTCTCTACCTCTGCTGGGTCGTCTACTGGGCGATCAAATCCGAGCCGCGGCCCGAGCAGTCGGCAGCGCTCGTGCCCGCCTCGGACGACTCGGATCCGAGGACGTGGCAGCCCAGACACGGCCGCCCGCGCAGAGCCGGTCCGCACGGTCGCCCAACCCGCGGATACGCGCGGACCCGTCGGGCGACGGTGAGGGCGTGAGCGCGACGCCCACGACGCGGCAGAGTCGCCCCGCGGAGACGGTGGGCGGCTTTCTCGCAGCCGCGGGGATCTTCGTCAGCCTCGTCGGGGTCGCCTACCGGCCGCTCCGGCTCATCCCCTTCGCGATCCTGATCTCGCTGATCGCCGTCGGGATCGGCGGCCGAAACGAACGGCTTGCGACGTACGCCGTCGCGATCGCGGCTGCCTGCTTCGCTATCGGGCTCGCGGTCGCCGTGATCACGAGCCATCCCCTCTGGTAGCACGGCTCGTTGCTACAAAGGACGTTGTGACTGACGTCGACGGCCTGAACGCGGGCTTCGCGCGCGACCTGTTCGAGGAGTACCTCGAGAACCCAGAAGCGGTCCCGAGCGAATGGCGCCGTCTCTTCGAGAGCGGCCACAGCGAGATCGTCGCGACTCATCCCGGTCTGGTGCGGCTGGAGGCCGCGGGAAACGGCCATCCGGCCCCGTCTCCGGCGCCGGCAGCGGCTGCCGCTCCAGCACCGGCGGCGCCCGAGGCCGAGCCCGTCTCCGACGAGTTGCTCGGCGCCGTCGCCGCCGCGATGGCCCTCGTCAAGGCGCACCGCATGCACGGCCACCTGGCGGCGCATCTCGATCCGCTCGGCTCGGAGCCGCCCGGTGATCCCGCGCTCGAGCCCGAGCGCCTGATTCCGAAACTGACCCCCGAGCTCCAGGCGCGGGTCCCGGCCGCCGTCCTGCGCATGTACGTCACGGGAGACACACTTGCCGACGCGCTGCCGCGTCTCAGCGCCACGTACACGGGGACGATCGCGTACGAGATCGAGCACATCGCCGACCACGAAAAGCGCGTATGGCTCCGGCAGGCGATCGAGTCCGGCAAGTACCGCACGCCGTTGTCTTCAGAAGAGAAGAAGGACCTGCTCGCACAGCTGTCGCGTGTCGAAGCGTTCGAGCAATACTTGCGCCGCGCGTTCCTCGGGCAGAAGCAGTTCTCGATCGAAGGGCTCGACGTGATGGTGCCGATGCTCGACGAAGCGATCGGGCTCGCGGCGGAGAACGGCGCGCACGAAGTCGTGATCGGGATGGCTCACCGCGGCCGGCTCAACGTCCTCGCGCACACCCTCGGGCTCGGCTACGACTCGATCCTCCGCGAGTTCGAGGGCGAGCGTACGATCGAGGCAGTGGTCGCCACCGACGAAGGCGGAACCGGTGACGTGAAGTACCACCTGGGCGCGGCCGGCACCCGCTCGACTCCTGCCGGGGAGATCACGGTCACGCTCGCCGCCAATCCGAGTCACCTCGAAGCAGTGGACCCCGTCGTCGAAGGACGCGCGCGGGCAGAGCAGACCGATCGCGCGACGCGCCACGGCCTGCACGACCCCAACGTCGCGCTTCCGGTGCTGATCCACGGAGACGCTTCCTTCCCCGGGCAAGGGGGCGTCGCGGAGACCTTAAACCTCTCCGCGCTCGAGGGCTACTCGACGGGCGGCACGCTTCACCTGATCGCGAACAACCAGGTCGGCTTCACAACCGACCCTAGCGAAGGACGCTCGACGCGCTACTCCAGCGACCTCGCCAAGGGCTTCGATGTTCCGATCATTCATGTCAACGCCGACGACCCGGAAGCGGCAATGTCTGTCGTCCGCCTCGCACTCGCGTTCCGGCGGCGGTTCGAGAGCGACGTCGTCATCGATCTCGTGGGCTACCGCCGCCACGGTCACAACGAGCAGGACGAAGCCGCGTACACGCAGCCGTTGATGACTGCGCAGATCGCGGAACATCCCACGGTGTACGAGCAGTTCGCGCAGAGGCTCGTCGAAGAGGGAGTCGTCACGCAGGAGGAGGCCGAACAGCTGCCTGCCCAGGTCACCGCCGACTTGAAGCAGGCGCACGAGGCGCTGAAGGCGACGTTCGGCGCTCCGCATCCGCCCGAGGGCAAGATCCCGTTCTCGAGCGGCGACGGAGTCGTCACCGCCGTTGCCGCCGAGCGGCTGCGCGAGCTGAACGAGGAACTGCTGCGCGTGCCCGACCACTTCACGCCCCACCCCAAGCTGATGGGCCAACTCGAGCGCAGGCTCAAGACGATCGAGGAAGGCGCCATCGACTGGGGCCAGGCGGAGGCGCTCGCCTTCGGAACCCTGCTCGTCGAGGGAATCCCGATCCGGCTCACGGGTCAGGACACCGAACGCGGCACGTTCTCGCATCGCCACGCCGTGCTGCACGACGTTCAGACCGGCGAGACGTTCACACCCCTGCAGAACCTCGACGACGCAACATCGTCGTTCGAGATCTACAACTCGCCGCTCTCGGAATACGCATGCCTCGGTTTCGAGTACGGGTACTCCGTTGCGGCGCCCGAAGCGCTCGTCCTCTGGGAGGCACAGTTCGGCGACTTCGTCAACGGCGCGCAGATCGTGATCGACCAGTTCATCGTGGCGGGACTGGCGAAATGGCGCGAGACGACGCGGCTGACGCTGCTGCTACCCCACGGCTATGAAGGGAACGGCCCCGAGCATTCGAGCGCACGGCTGGAACGGTTCCTCCAGCTCGCAGCGCAGGAGAACATCCGCGTCGCCAATCCGTCGACATCCGGCCAGCATTTCCACCTGATCCGGCGTCAGGCCCTCGACGCTGCGGGCCGACCCCTGGTTGTGATGACGCCGAAAGGGCTCTTGCGCCTGAAGCAGGCGTCCTCGACGCTCGCCGACCTCGCGGAAGGCTCGTTCCAGCAAGTCATCGACGATCCGGACGCAGAGCACGACGACGTGACGAGGCTCGTCTTCTGTTCGGGGAAGGTCTATTACGACATCGCCGGGCACGAGGCGCGCGCGGGGGCTACGGAGGTCGCGATCGCGCGGCTCGAGCAGCTCTATCCGTTCCCCGTCGACGCCTACGCGAAGCTTATCGCCGGCTACCCGAACCTGAGCGAGGTCGTTTGGGCGCAGGAGGAACCGCAGAACATGGGCGCGTGGCGGACGATCAGGCATCGGCTTGAGGCGCCCCTCAAGGACGCGGGAATCCCGCTCAGTTACGCGGGCAGACCCTGGCGGGCGAGCCCCAGCGAGGGCTATCCGACCGCCCACCTGCGCGAGCAGGACCGCATCGTCCGAGCTGCTCTCGGAACGGCCTAACGGCCTACTTTGGGCGCCGCGAACGCGCCCGTGCGGTCGCCTTCATCACGCGCGAGGCGACCTTCGGCCCATGCTTGCGCGCGATGTCCAGAATCTGTCTGCGCTGCTTCGGCGGCAGACGGCGCCAGATGTCCCACGCCGTCAGCGCGACGCCGACGGGGCCGAGGCGTTTGGTGAGGCGAGGCGCCACGAGGCCATCCTCGCACAGGGACTAGTCTTCGCGCCCCTTGTCGTCGCCGCTCTTGCCCTTGTCGTGCTCGTGGTCGTGGCCGCGGTCGTGGCCGTTGCCGTTGCCGTTGTCGTTGTCGTTTTCGTTGCCGTTGTCGTTGTCGTTGTCGTTGTCGTTGCCTTGCTCGCAGTCGGGCTTCGCGGATTCTTCCGCCGGCTGGGGCGTCGTGGGAGGCACGGGCTGGGACTCCTGCTCCGAGGACCTGGCTTTTTCCCTGTCCCTGTCACGCTCCTTGCCTTTCCCTTTCCCGCTGCCCTTGCCCGAATCAACTGACGGCTGGCTCGGGGCTGGATCGGGGGCGGGAGCCGCCGGCGTGTCGCTGGCCAGGGTCCGCGTATCGGTGACCGGGGTGGGCTGGGGTGCGGGTTGGGGCGCGAGCTGGGGGGCCGGGCTCGGAGTCGGGCTCGGAGCCGGCGTCGGAGTCGGAGTCGGGCTCGGAGCCGGCGTCGGAGCCGGGCTCGGAGCCGGCCTAGGGGCCGGCCTAGGGGCCGGCCTAGGGGCCGACCGCGGCTCCGGCGTAGGACTGGAGACCAGACCTGATGCCGGAACGACGCCCCCGTGGACGGCCCGCACGGTCGAGCGTGTGCCTTCGAGCCGTCCGGCGCGAACCGGACGCGACGGCGCCGAGGCCACGACCTGCACGGAACGCTGAAGTGACGAGGGCGGTGCTGTCAGCGATCGGACGGCGTCCTGCCCCGTGCCGAACAGGGCGGGCATCGCCAGTGCGAAACCGATGGCTCCCGTCATTAGCGCGGCGGCTAGGACGCGCGCGCACTTTTCCCTCATGCTTCTCCCCTACGTTGTCGATACCTCGTTCAAGGGTATCGGCACTAGGGGAGAAAGGCTTGAAGGGAAGCCGTGGGTAGTTTCAAGGTCAAGCTCGTAGCCTATTTCCTGCTGTTGTCCTTGCTTCCGCTGGCTGCCGCCTTCTGGGGTTTTTCCACGGTGGCCGCACAAAGCGAGGCCCGGCGGGTCGATGCTCGCCTGCAGGCCGGGCTCCGGGCGACCTTGGCCGCCTACCAGGAAGCGCTCGGATCGGCCAATGACGCCGCGGAGAGGCTGGCCCGCCAACCTTCCTTCCAGCGCGCGCTCCTGGCCCGCGACCGTCCGGTGCTTAAGCGCATGCTCAGAGGAAAGCCGCATCTCGCCGTCGAGGCGCCGGGCGGGTTCCGCGTCGGCAAACGCGACCCGACGGCACCGACGCGGCAGGTCGCCGTCGTGGGGGCCGGGGGCACCCGTGGGGCCGTCGTCGCCTCCGTTCCGCTCGACAGCGCGCTCGTGACGCGTCTGGAAGCCCGCTCCGGGCTCGAACGTGAGGACCATGTCCTTCTGGTGAAGGACGGCCGGATCGTCGCCGGGCCTCCCGGTGTCCGCGGCTCCTTCGATCTCCTCTCAGGAAAGCCGCACACGGTCTCGCTCGGCGGAACGAGGTACCGCGCTCTCGTCGCGGGCACGCTGGACGAACGGCCCACGGCCACGCTCGGCGTGATCAGCCCGCAGAGGCTCATCGACGCTGCCAACCGGAAGGCGACGAACCAGCTGCTCATCGGCCTCGTCGCCGCACTCGTCTTCGTCGGCTGCGTGGCGTATGTCGAAGGTCGGGCGATCGTGCGCACGATCCGGCGGCTCGTCGACGCCGCTGCCGCAATCGCACGCGGGGACCTCCAGGAACGCGTTCCCGTTCAGGGCCGCGACGAATTCGCGCTGCTCGGACGAACGTTCAACCAGATGGCGTTCCAGCTGCAGACGCGCCTCGAGGAGCTCGAGGCAGAGCGCGGGCGGCTACGCGACGTCACCTCGCGCTTCAGCGAGGCGCTGGGCGCTACGCACGACGCCGAGCTGCTGATGCGACTCGTCGTGGAGGCTGCAATGGAGGCGACCAATGCCGTGGGGGGCGTGATCGTCGGGACGAGCGGTTCGCTCGTCAAGGCGGGTTTTCCCGACAAGGGCGCAGCGCGCCTCGAGGTGCCCCTCCAGGCTGGATCGATCAACTTCGGGTCGCTGATCCTCTTCGGCGCCGAATTCACCGACGAGGACCGCATGACGGCCGTTTCGCTCGCTTCGCACGCGGTGGTCGCCCTCGACAACGCACGCCTGCATCGAATCGTGGAACGACAGGCGCTCGTCGACGGCCTCACGGGTCTGGCCAACCGGCGCCAGTGCGAGGAGACCCTCGAAGACGAGCTCGCGCGTGTCGAGCGTTTCGGCGGGGCCCTGGCCGTCGTCGTTGCAGACCTCGACTGGTTCAAGGACGTCAACGACCGGCACGGTCATCCGGCCGGCGACGCGGTCCTCCGTGAGTTCGCCGTGCTTCTGCAGGAGACGGTCCGGGACGTCGACCTCGCCGGCCGTTGGGGTGGGGAGGAGTTCGTTCTCGTCCTCCCTGGGACCGACCTCGAGGGCGGGGCCCAGCTGGCCGAGCGGATCCGCGTGCTCCTCGCCGGCCGGACTCTGCTCGCCGTGGATGGCAGCCCGATCCCCGTCACAGCCAGCTTCGGGGTGGCCGCCGTTCCTCCGGCGAAGACGGCCTCCGAGCTCTTTGCAGCCGCGGATGCGGCCATGTACCAGGCCAAACGGGCCGGCAAGAACCGGGTCGAGACAGCGCCCGAGCCCGTCTCGTACTCGTAACTCTCCTGCAGTTTCCGTGGAAAAACCGGTCTGAAGGGCTACAATCCCGCCCGCAGGCCCCGCCCAGCCCCCTAGCCCCAGGAGCTTCTATGCAAGTTGAGACAGCGTCGATCTTTGCCAAGGTCATTCAGGACCATCTCGAGCTCAAGGAGCGGAATGCCAAGCTCGAGGAATCGATGCCCCTCGGTCACTACAAGGCCGCGGATCCGTTCGACAACCACCCGCTCTTCAAGACCGAGGAGCAGGCACGCCTCGAAGAGACCATGGACGGCGAGGTGCCGGCTGTGAATTCCGAGTCCCCAGTTCTTGCGTGGCCCGGCGAGGAAACCGCGGAGCAGGCCAGCCCGGATTCCGAGGAAGGCCTCTGGGGCCGCAGCCGCGACTTCGACTGGGGCGACTAGCGGTTCGTCAGCTCGGTCCAGGAGTCGTAGGGTAGGTCCTTCGGGCCACGACGACGGGAGGCTGGACATGAAGCGACTTCTGCTGGGATTCGGGCTCGCGGCGGGTCTCGCCTACGCCGTACGCGAATTGTTCGGGACGCCGCCGCCCCACCCGAGCTGGGAGGAGACGGACAACGATCCCGAGGATCTGACGCAGGATCTCGCCCAACGCGCACGCGAGGCCGAGGGCGCGCAGGCGGAAGAAGAGGCCCCAACCACCTAGAGGAGCGTCACGACGAACCGCAGGTCGTCGACGAAGGCGGCGAACTCCGCCTCGCGTCGCTCGGGCGCGCCGCGGAGGACGGCGGAGGGATGGATCGTCGCCGTGACGGCAGGGGCGAGATCGGACTCGATCAGCT
>Ga0307292_10000064_pt1 | contig 28783 bp, 24 predicted proteins | sample ER_DNA_149_FD_194471 | JGI IMG/M metagenome (GOLD analysis project Ga0307292, IMG submission 194471) | Bulk soil microbial communities from the East River watershed near Crested Butte, Colorado, United States - ER_DNA_149 | ecosystem: Environmental > Terrestrial > Soil > Floodplain | place...
CATTCTGGCCGACCGCACCCCTCATCCATGTTGAGGCTGCAATTCGTGGTGCCCTCAAGCCACAGCCCGGTTTCAGCTTCTGCCGCCGTCGCATCCCCGAGGAGCTGATTGCCGTTCGCGGCGGTCTGCGTTACACAGTTCCTGCGCTCACCGCTATCGATCTAGCGACGTTTGAATGCAGTGATGCCATCGATATTGCACTACGGGTCAGAGCCGCAACGTTGGCCGGCATGTACGAGGCATTGCGGATGACTCCGCACCGGGCCGGCAATCTGGAAAAGCTCAAGCTCCTGATCGACTCACGAAACGAACCCTGGTCGGCCGCCGAACGTCTGAGTCACCGACTGCTGCGTGCTGCGCATATTACGGGCTGGGAGACAAATCTGCCGGTGTATATCGACGGTCAGGTGTACTACCTCGACATTGCGTTCAAGCGACAGAAGTTGGCGATCGAGATTGACGGTCGACGGCACGAGACGGACGAGGACCTCTTCGAGTCAGATCGATGGCGCCAGAATGCGCTCGTGGTGGCCGACGGTTGGCGAGTTCTACGCTTCACCTGGGCGATGTTGCGCAACCATCCTGGGGCCTTCGTTAGCACCGTTGTCGACGCGCTCCACTGAAAACGCATCACGGTTGTGCCCCAGGAGCTCGTTTTCTCCGCTTGGGAGCTCGTGAGCGATGCAGAATCAGGGTCATTCAGTCGTCCTCTGCACCCGCGCCGTCAGGGTCGATCTCGTCAATGCTGCGACCGGTGAGCGCGGCGAGCTGCTCAACGATCGTGCGGTAGACGAGTATCCGCAGACCGCGGCGCGTTACCGCGCGATGCTCGAGCGGGCGACGATAGACCACAACCTGGCTCGGTTGATTGGCTGTACCCTCAAGCGCTGCGGCCAGCGGCACCTGATCACCTGACCAGGCCATATCGAAATGCGGCACATCCTCGATGCCGAAGGTGATCCCGACCAGCACGTCAGGACACTGGAGGCCGATGCGATCCACTGCATCGTGTACGGCTTCGGTGAAGAAGTCTGCCTTGCTTGCCGGGTGTGGTGGGTGGGCGCGATGCGTGGTGAGCGAGTTCGGCAAGGATAGGGGTCCGCGAAGGCCACGGCCGTGACGGTCACGACTCCGACTGGTCACGTGTGCACTGTAGCTGGCGGCGGCGCGCGATCGGCGGTTTGATTGCGGCGCTCCGCGCGGCGTGGATCGCGCTTTGGAATACGCCTGGTTCGTCCTCGCTCCCAGACGAAAGCATGTCTGCTCCCTCTCTCTGCATTGCTCGCTCCGCTCGCTGAGGCTCGCGCTTTGGGTGACGCTGCCTTCCTCCCTCGCTCGCAGACGAAAGACGCGACTGCGCCCTCGCTCGCAGACGAAAGACGCGACTGCGCCCTCGCTCGTCCAGGACAGCGGCGCGCCAGCCTGGCACACCACGGCGGCGCGCGATCCGGGTCCCACGCTCGAACCAGCCCGCGGAGTACCGTCAGGCACGTGAGGTCACGCCGTTGTTCTCGAGCTGGGTGCCCGCATCCAGCCGCCTCGACACTGACCTACGCCTATCGAGATTCCACGGCGGTCCTCGGCCCGCTGGCAAACCAGGTCGAGCCACATTGCTATGACCTCTGCCAGTCGCATGCGCAAAGCCTTTCGGCGCCGCGCGGTTGGGAAGTGATCAGACTCGCAGTCGAAGAGGAGCTGAAGCCGAGTACCGACGACCTGCTGGCTCTCGCCGACGCAGTACGTGACGCAGGCATGTCGTACGATCCTCCGACCGGACCGACCATGGACCCGCCCGGCCGGCGTCACGGCCTAGTCGAGTTGGCGCGTCGCGGCCACCTCACAGTTCTCGCGGATCCTGGAGCAGCGGACGCCGGTCGCCGGACACCGACCTGACGGTCTAGGATCCTCATTCAATGATCAAGCGGGGGATCTTCAAAGCAAACGACATTCGCGGAATCACCGAAGGCCCAGACCCGGAGTGGGACGCGTCTGGAGCGTACGCCATCGGGGCCGCTTCCGTTGATGTGCTCGACCTCCACAGTGGCGCCGGCGCACTCGTTGTCGGTCGCGACATGCGAGTCAGCGGACCGCTGATGGTGGGCGCGTTCATCGATGGTGTGCTGAGCCGCGGAGTCGAGGTGATCGACATCGGCCTATCGAGCACTGATCAGTTGTGGTTCGCCTCAGGCTGGCTTGACCTACCGGGTGCCATGTTCACCGCAAGCCACAATCCCGCGGAATACAACGGGATCAAGTTCTGCCTGGCGGGCGCGAAGCCGATAACCTCAGCCAATCTCGCCGAGATCGCTCAACGCGCGAGCGCAGCGGAACCGACCCCGGCCGAGACACCCGGAAAGCGCATCGAGCGGGACGTGCTACCTGCGTACGCCGACCATCTGCACTCCCTTGTTGACCTGACGGGCATCCGGCCGCTCCGGGTCGTGGTTGACGCCGGCAACGGCATGGCCGGTTACACCTCTCCAGCCGTGCTCAACCGTGATGATCTTGAATTGATCGGCCTATTCACCGAGCTGGATGGCAGCTTTCCCAATCACCCGCCCAACCCGCTCGAGCCGGAGAACCTCCGTGACGCGCAGGCCGCCGTCCGAGACCGGGCAGCTGATCTTGCTCTGGTCTTCGATGGCGATGCGGATCGTTGCTTCATCATCGACGAACGCGGCACTGTTGTCAGCCCTTCCATCATTACGGCGATGATCGCTAGTCATGAACTGGCCCGGGAACCAGGTGCCACAATCGTCTGCAACAAGATCACCTCCCGGATCGTGCCAGAGGTTGTGCAGGCCGCGGGCGGCAGGATCGTCATCACCAAAGTGGGTCACACCTTTGTCAAGGCCGCCATGGCCGAACACAACGCGATCTTCGGCGGCGAGCACTCCGCTCACTACTACTTCCGGGACTTCTGGGGAGCCGACACCGGCATGCTCGCTGCACTGCACGTGCTCGCAGCGGTCGGCCATGCCGAACGGCCGTTGTCGCAATTGGTGACTCGATTCGACCGCTACGCCGCTTCCGGCGAGATCAACAACCGGGTCGATGATCAGCAGATGATCATGGACCGGGTGGCGACAGCCTTCGCCGGTCGTGGTGATCAAGATCGAATCGACGGGCTGACCATCTCTGGTCCAGACTGGTGGGTCAACGTACGCCCAAGTAACACCGAGCCACTGCTCAGGCTCAATGTCGAAGCCGCCAATGCCGAAACTATGGAGGCTTTGCGAGACGAAACGCTAGGTTTGATCCGCGCCTAACAGGCGGACTCGAGGAGGGAACATCATGGCAGTCGAACTGGCGCCGGAGTTGCTGGAGATTCTGGCCTGTCCCAACTGTCATGGAGCACTTGCCGTTGATCATGAACGTGACGAGCTGGTCTGCTTGGCTGCCGATTGTGGACTGGCCTATCCAGTACGACAACAGATTCCCGTACTGCTGATCGAGGAGGCACGCCGGCCCGACTCCCGTGCTGGTCGCCCGGACAGCCCACCGAGAAGGTGATGTCGGTATTCAACGACTCCTGGCTGGATGACGAAAAGGCGCTGGCCGGGGCCGATGTCATCCTGCGCCGACTTGCCGAAGCTGGAGCTCGGGTGCGCCGGGAGACCGCTGACTCCGCGGAGCCGATCAATCAGTTGCGCGGGCTGCCACGCCCGCGAGCAGTGATCGCCGCCGGAACCGAAGCACGCTTCATCCGGGCGATGCTCGAGCCGGTCTGCCCCGTCCCATTCGTCGCTTGGCCAACCCACGGTCTGCCCGGTTGGGTCGGAGCGCTCGACTTGGTGGTTGTGATGGCAAGCGAACGTGCGCCCGCCGGTGTGATCGCCACGGTGCACGAGGCCGTACGCCGCGGCAGCCAGCTGCTGATCGCATGTCCCCGGCCGTCCATGATCGCCGAACACGCGGCCTCTCGATCCACGATCATGCTGCCGACGGCCACTGCCGACCCGCTCGCCGCGGCGATCGTGGTCTTGGACGGCTTGCACAAGATGCAGCTCGGACCGGAGGTTCATCCGGCGCTGGTTGCCGACGCCATGGACCTGGTGGCCGAGGATTGCTCGCCGTTTGCCGACGTTTCGGAAAACCCAGCCAAGGATCTCGCGATGGGTCTGGCCGAGTCCCAGCCGCTCGTCTGGGGCGGCTCGGTGCTCGCCGCGCGGGCCAGCCGGCGAATTGCCGAAGCGCTGAGAGCGGCCAGCGGGCGTGCCGCCCTCGCAGCTGATGCGGAGGCGCTGTTGCCGATCTTGGAGTCCACTGCACCTAGCGATCCATTTGCTGACCCATTCGAGGACCAGATATCAGTTGACCGACGACCGACTCTGGTGCTGCTGGACGACGGAAACACCGAGAGCCTGATCCGTACCGATCATCAACGACTCGTCGCAGCAGCCGAACGCAACGATGTGCGCGTCTGCCCGATTGCGCACTGGTCCGGCTCCGACGTCGAGCGATATGCCACGCTGCTGCAAAGCGGGATGTTCGCTGCCGTCTACCTGGCCGTTGGTCTTGGCCGCAACGTCGATCGGTGATTCGCGGGCCTCAGCAACCCGAGCGGCTGCCGCACGGCTACACCAATCTCACGACGCTCGAGTGTGGCCGAGTGATCAAGCGGTACGCCGGACCTGACGCCGTCCTGCGACGCGAGGCCGAGGTCAAGGCACTGACAGCGCTGGTTGGCCGCTTTCCGGTTCCCGCCGTGATCGAGCAGGACGATTCGCAGCTCACGCTCAGTTTCGTGCCTGGGGTGCCTGGCCAAGAGATCTTGGAGCAGTGGCCTGACGACGTGCTCTTGGCCGTGGGTCGCGCCGGTCGTGCGCTACACGGGCTTGATGTCAGCGCGACGTACGAGATGGTCGGCGGCACGGTCTTGGTGCATGGCGACTTCGGGCCGCAGAATATGGTGTTTGACGCCACAACACTGCAGCCGGCGGCTGTCGTTGACTGGGAATTCGCCCGTCCTGGAGACCCGGTGGATGATCTGGCGTGGGCGGAGTGGATCATCAGGACCCACCATCCGCGGCTGGTTGACTCCTTGAGCACGATGTTCGAGGGCTACGGAAGCCGCCCACCCTGGCGGCAGCGGCATGCCGCGATGCTCGAGAAATGCCGATGGGCCCTTGACTTCGTCCATCGCTGGCCAGGAGCGGACGCGGCATCGGTCGCGATGTGGCAGCGGCGGCTGGAGGTTACGACGGATTTCCGGGAGTGACGTCGAGCCCGCCGGCCCGACTCTGGCAGGATTTGCTCTGTGAGCGCCGAGGGCGGGACAAGGGCAGTCATCGCGGCCTTGCTCGCCAACGCGTTCATCGCGGTGACGAAGTTCGCGGCCTGGGCACTCACCGGAGCCTCATCGATGCTTGCGGAGGCGATCCACTCCGTTGCCGACTCGGGCAACCAGGTACTGCTGCTGGTTGGCGGCCGGCGTTCGAAACGGGGTGCCACGGCAGAGCATCCGTTCGGCTACGGCCGGGAGCGCTACGTTTTTGGCTTCATCGTCTCGGTCGTCTTGTTCAGCGTCGGCGGCCTGTTCGCGCTCTACGAGGCGTATCACAAGTGGCACGAGCTAGCCGAAGGGCATCCGGACGAGCTGCTGGAGAGCCGCTGGTGGTGGGTTCCAATCGTGATCTTGGTGGCCGCGATCATCGCCGAGAGTTTTTCCTTCCGTACGGCCATCCGGGAGTCCAACAAGACGCGCGGCAAGCAACGGTGGAGCAAGTACATTCGCGCCGCGAAGGCACCCGAACTGCCGGTGATCCTGCTGGAGGATTTTGCTGCGCTGATTGGATTGATCTTTGCGCTGTTCGGTGTCGGCATGACATTGCTGACCCACAACGGCATCTTCGACGTGATCGGCACGGCAATGATCGGTTTGCTGCTGGTTGCGGTCGCGATCACGCTCGCCGTGGAGACCAAGAGCCTGCTGCTGGGCGAGGCCGCGAGCCCGGAGGCGGTTGGTCGCATAGAGCAAGCGCTGACCAACACGCCGGGCATCGAGCGGATCATTCACATGAAGACACTGCATCTGGGTCCGGAAGAGGTGCTGGTCGCCGCCAAGATCGCCGTCGTCCCCTGCGACACGGCATTGGAAGTGACCGAAACCATCGATCGGGCCGAGAGCAACATTCGCGAGGCCGAGCCGATGGTCACCGCGCTCTACCTGGAGCCGGACATTTACGACCCGAAGTATGTGCCAGCCGAGCGGCCGGAGCAGCCCACTGCGCCCAGCCATTAGTTGCAGGGGTTCTGACTACGCCCAGGCGCGGGTACGTTTCGACGGCTGTGCTGGAAGACGCACCCGTCCGAGATCCCTGAGGCGGTGGTGTCGGATTCTGTGATCGAGCCCACCCGCTCAGTCCATCTGCGATTCCTTGGATCTGGGATGCCTCCCCTAGGCTTCCACCATGGATTTTCGCGTTGCCGATCTGACCCTCGCCGACTTTGGCCGCAAGGAGGTCAGCCTTGCCGAGCACGAGATGCCGGGGCTGATGGCCATGCGCACGCAGTACGGGGAGTCCAAGCCGCTGGCTGGAGCCAAGATCGCCGGATCTTTGCACATGACGGTGCAGACGGCGGTCCTGATCGAGACCCTGGTGACCTTGGGCGCTGAGGTTAGGTGGGCGAGTTGCAACATCTTTTCCACTCAGGACCATGCCGCCGCCGCAGTGGTGGTCGGGCCAGATGGCACGCCGGAGGACCCGAAGGGCGTACCGGTCTTTGCGTGGAAGGGCGAGACCTTGGAGGAGTACTGGTGGTGCACGAACCAGATCCTCAGCTGGCCGGACGACGAGTTGGCCAACATGATCCTCGACGACGGTGGCGACGCCACCATGCTCGTACACAAAGGAGCTGAGGCGGAGAAAGCCGGCGAGGTGCCAGAGGCAGGAGAAGAGGACTCTGCCGAATGGCGGGTCTTTCTCGAGCTCGTAAGCCAGACACTCGCCGAGGGACGGTCGTGGATCGAGGTTGCAAATGCCATCAAGGGTGTGACCGAGGAGACCACCACTGGCGTCCACCGGCTGTACGAGATGATGCGCTCCGGCACTCTGCTGTTCACCGCCATCAATGTCAATGACTCGGTCACCAAGTCGAAATTCGACAACAAGTACGGCGTTCGCCATTCGCTGATCGATGGTCTCAACCGCGCCACCGATGTCTTGATCGGGGGCAAGGTCGCGGTCGTCTGCGGGTACGGCGACGTCGGCAAGGGGTGCGCGGAGTCACTTCGCGGCCAGGGCGCCCGAGTGATCATCACCGAGGTTGACCCGATCTGCGCGCTGCAGGCAGCGATGGACGGCTTCCAGGTAACCACGCTTGAGGACGTCCTCGACATCGCCGACATCTACGTCACTGCAACCGGCTGCCGCGACGTCATCACCGCCGATCAGATGCAACGCATGAAGCACCAGGCAATCGTGTGCAACATCGGGCACTTCGACAATGAGATCGATATCGCCGGCCTGGCGGCGTTGCCCACGGCAACCAAGATCAACATCAAGCCGCAGGTCGATGAGTGGCAGTTCGCGGAGAATGGCAATGAATCGCGTCCCGGTGGGGCCGAGCCGGGGGAGACCCACAGCATCATCGTGCTCAGCGAAGGCCGGCTGATGAACCTGGGCAACGCGACGGGGCACCCGAGCTTTGTGATGAGCAACTCTTTCACCAATCAAGTGCTTGCCCAGATCGAGCTCTTCACCAAGCCCGAGGAGTATCCGCTCGGGGTATACACGCTGCCCAAGCACCTCGACGAGGCCGTCGCTCGACTGCACCTGGATGCGCTCGGCGTCAACTTGACCGAGCTCACGCCCAAGCAAGCTGCCTACCTGGGCGTCGACGTGGCCGGGCCGTACAAGTCCGATCACTACCGTTACTAGATCACTGCAGTTACTGGATGAAGATCGCGCTCGAGCACCGCACGACATACCGGTTCGACCGGCCGATCGCGATCGGGCCGCACGTCATCCGACTCCGTCCTGCACCTCACGCGCGTACGCCCATCGAGGCTTATTCGCTGACAATTTCCCCAGCTGACCACTTCATCAACTGGCAGCAGGACCCCTTCGGCAACTACGTGGCCCGCGTGGTCTTTCCCGGCAGAGCCAGCGAGCTGGAGATCACTGTCGGCATGGTGGCCGACATGCGCGCGATCAATCCGTTCGACTTCTTCATCGAGGAGTACGCACAGAATTACCCGTTTCGGTATCCCGACGAGCTCGCCGCTGATCTGAAGCCGTACCTGGATATCCCAACCTCAGCACGTGGCCCGATCTTTGATGAGTGGATCACCGGCACCGCTCAGCCGCCGACAGATGACCAACCGACGGTTCAATTTCTCGCTGCGCTGAACGCCGCCGTCTTTGGCGATATCGGCTATTCCACCCGGATGGAAGCCGGCGTCCAGACCCCTGACGAGACACTCACCCGGCAGATCGGCTCCTGCCGGGACTCGTCCTGGCTGCTGGTGAACGCGCTTCGGCACCGCGGGCTGGCGGCTCGGTTCGTCTCCGGCTACCTGGTCCAGCTCGCCGCGGATCAACCGAATCTGGATGGGCCGAGCGGCCCGACGGAGGACTTCACCGACCTGCACGCGTGGGCCGAGGTGTACATCCCTGGAGCCGGCTGGATCGGGCTTGATCCCACGTCCGCGCTGTTCGCCGGCGAGGGTCACATTCCGCTCGCGGCCACGCCGCACCCGGCTTCTGCGGCCGCGATCACTGGGGCGACCGAGCCCTCTGAAACGAGGATGGAGTTCGCCAACCACGTCCGGCGTATGCAACAGGAGCTGCGCACGACGTTGCCCTATACCACCGCTCAGGTCGATCGCATTCAGCATCTCGGCGAGGCCGTTGATCAGCGACTGCAGGCAGCAGGTCTTGAGCTCACCATGGGCGGCGAGCCGACGTTCGTCTCTGCCGAAGACATGACGTCGGCTCAATGGACGGTCGCCGCCGATGGTCCCGAGAAGCGCGAGATGGCGAATCGCCTGGCGGCAGCGTTGCAGGACCGCTACGCCAAGGGCGGGCTCGTCCAGCGCGGCGAGGGCAAGTGGTATCCCGGTGAGCAGCTGCCTCGTTGGCAAATCGGCCTCATCTGGCGTGCTGACGGCGAGCAGCTATGGAGTGACCCGGCCCTGCTCGCCAATCCGCTGGATGCCGCCCAGACAGATCCAGACGTGGCCGCCGCGGCCGAGCAGCTGGCCAGAGCGATAACCGCGGACTTCGGACTTCCCGACGAACAACTGCAGCCGGCCTTCGAAGATCCGTTCGCACAACTGGCTGCAGACCTGAGCCAGCCGATCGGCGCGCGGCCGAAGTTCGATCCGGCACAGCCCGATCTAGAACTCGTCAGCACGTTGGATGGCGCAGAGGTCGACGTGGCAGCCTGGGTACTGCCATTGCGTCCTTCATGGTTTGGCGAAGGATGGGCGAGTCCGGCCTGGAAGACCCGACGCGGTCGGCTCGTTCTCGTTCCGGGCGATACGCCGGCCGGATCGCGCTTGCCGCTCGACTCGCTCTCCTGGATCGATCCCGACTACGCCGGCGAAGAGTCCTATGTCAGGGCGGGACCCTCACTCACGCAGGCTGGAGATGATCCGCGAGCCGTCGTCGTTGATCCCAGAGAAGCACCGGCCCGTACGGCGTTGGTCGTCCAGGCTCGAGACGGCTTCGTTCATGTCTTTCTGCCTCCGTTGGAGAGGCTGGAGAAATTCATCGAGCTGGTGCGGCTCATTGATCAGGCTGCTACGCAGACTCGTACGGCCGTGATCGTGGAAGGCTATGGACCGCCGCCCGATCCTCGGATCAAGACGATGTTGATCACCCCTGATCCCGGTGTCATCGAGGTCAACGTCCATCCCACCTCGAATTGGCCCGAACTCTCCGAACTGACCCACACGTTGTATGCGATCGCCCGCGAGCAGCGGCTCTGCGCGGAGACCTTTGCGTTAGATGGGCGGCACAGCGGCACCGGCGGCGGCAACCACCTCACCCTCGGTGGTCCCGAACCCATGCGATCACCTTTGATACGCCGGCCCGATCTCCTGGTCAGCATGATCACCTACTGGCAGCACCATCCAGCGTTGTCCTATCTGTTCTCCGGACGCTTCGTCGGTCCGACCAGCCAGGCGCCCCGCGTCGACGAGGGCCGGCTGGAGACTCTCTACGAGCTGGAGATCGCCTTCGCCGAGCTCGAGGACCTCGCCGACACCGAACACCGACCGTGGGCGATTGACCGCGCTTTGCGGCACCTGCTGACCGACATCACGGGCAGCACCCACCGCGCGGAGTTCTGCGTGGACAAGCTCTACAGCCCCGACTCGCTCCGCGGCAGGCTTGGTCTGCTCGAACTTCGCGGCTTCGAGATGCCGCCGCATCCGGACATGGCTCTGGTCCAGGCCCTGCTGGTTCGAGCATTGATCGCTCGGTTCGTCGAGGAGCGATATTCAGCACCACTCGTGCGGTGGGGTGCTGCCCTGCATGAGCGATTCCTGCTGCCGCACTTTGTCCTGGCCGATGTCGCCGAGGTCGTCACCGACCTTCATGCCCATGGCATCGAGTTCGATCTCGCGTGGTTGCTGCCATTCTTCGAGCTCCGATTCCCCCGCATCGGGGTAACGAAGGTTAGCGGCGTGGAGCTGGAGCTTCGCAGCGCGATTGAGCCATGGCACGTACTGGGAGAGGAGGCGACTGCTGGCGGCACCGCGAGGTATGTGGATTCCTCGACCGAGCGGCTGCAGGTGGCGGTGAAAGACTTCGTGCCTGAGCGGCATCTCCTGACGTGTAACGGGCTACCGGTTCCTCTGACATCGACCGGTACGTCTGGATCCTTCGTCGCCGGTGTTCGCTATAAGGCGTGGAAGCCCTGGTCGGCGCTCCACCCGACCCTCGATCTGGACTCGCCGTTGACATTCGACCTGATCGATCGAGTGAGCCGGCTCTCGCTGGGCGGCGCCACTTACCACGTCGTCCATCCCGGTGGCCGCGCGTACCGCCATCCGCCGGTCAACGCCTTGGAGGCTGAGGCGCGGCGGCATGCGCGGTTCGAGGCGATGGGACACATCACAGGCGTGGTCGACATCGACGCGCTGGATGCTCAGCTGATCCGGCGAGCCGCCAGCGACGATGAGTATCCGCTGACCCTCGATCTACGCCGCCGCGTGCCACGTGCCTGGGGACAGGGCGAGTCGCAGCACCAGGGTGACCAATGACCATCCTGAGCCGCTACCTGGAGGCGGCCAGCCAACCAACGGCGATGGATCGGGAGCCGATCTTCGACGAGTTCGCGGCCGAGGACGGCACCGTACGTCATGGTTGGTCCGCACTGCTGACCGGCCTGGATGAGTTTGCAGACACCGACTTATTACATGCGCAGCGCGAGGTGGCACGGCTGCTGGAAGACGACAATGTCACCTACACACCCAGTCCGGGGTCAACCATCTCCATCGCCGACGAACCGAACGGGCACGGACCGCCGGACGCTGCGACCCGCCTAGCGGAACCGCAACCGTGGCGACTAGATCCGCTGCCGCTCATCCTTGATGATCACGAGTGGGCCGGGCTCGAGGCCGGCCTGGTGCAGCGGGCTGAGCTGCTGGACGCGATCCTTGCCGACCTGTATGGCCCTCGGCGGCTGCTGTCCCGGCGGCATCTTCCGCCCGAAGCCATTCTTGATCATGACGAATACCTGAGGCCCCTGGTCGGCACGCGTGGGTTGGCCAGCCAGCGGCTTTTCCTGGTTGCGGCTGATCTTGGTCGAGATAGCAGCGGTCGGTGGAAGGTGATCTCAGACCGGACCCAGGCACCCTCCGGCGCGGGCTACGCCATGCAGAACCGTCGTGTGGTGTCTCGGGTCATGCCTGAGATATATCAGCAAGCCAACCTGCATCGACTCACCCCTTTCTTCCAGGCGATGCGGCTGGCTCTGGTCGACGCGGCGCCTGGTGTGGTCGAGGACCCACGGGTTGTGGTGCTGAGCCCAGGAACCCTCTCCGAAACCGCCTTTGACCAGGCGTTTGTCTCCTCACTGCTGGGCTTTCCCTTGCTCGAGGGCAGCGACCTGACGGTTCGCGACGGTCGGGTCTGGATGCGCGTACTGGGCAAGCTGGAGCAGGTCGACGTCATCCTGCGGCGGGTCGACTCGCTGTGGATGGATGCCCTCGAGCTGCGAGGCGACTCCCGGCTTGGTGTCACCGGACTACTGGAATGCGTCCGCCAAGGCACCGTCAGTGTGCTGAACAACCTCGGCTCCGGTGTCCTGGAGAATCCGGCCCTGATGCCATTTCTCCCCGAGCTGTGCGAACGGCTGCTCGGTCAGACACTGCGGCTGCCCTCGGTCGAGACCTGGTGGTGTGGCGATGAGACGGCGTTGAGTCACGTACTGACCAATCTGGATTCCATTGTCATACGACCCATCAGCCGTGGTCATGGTCGCAGTGTGCGAGGCACGGCGTTGACCAGGCGGCAGCGCGAACTACTGGCCGACAAGATCAAGGCCGCGCCGCACCGCTTTGTCGGGCAAGAGGTGCTGCATCTGTCATCAGCGCCAACCAGCGAGGAAGATCGTTTGGTGCGCCGTAACGTCGTGCTGCGTTCGTTCGCGGTACGCAGCGGTTCGTCGTACGCCGCAATGTTGGGCGGCCTGGCGCGGGTGACCGACGACACCTCCGACGGCCGCGGCGTGCTCGTCAGCGATCCGAACGGCCAACTCGCGAAAGATGTTTGGGTGGTCGGCAGCGAGCCTGTTGCCGCCCCGCGGGTCATCGTGCGCGGTCCGACCGACGAGGAAGCCGGGTTCGTGCCCGCATTGTCGGCATCGATCGCCATGGTGCCTCGGGTGCTCAACGATCTTTATTGGTTCGGTCGGTACGCCGAGCGGGCCGAAGACCTGCTTCGGGTGCTTCTCGCCACGCGTACCGTCGCCATCGAGACCGATCTCGACGCGGCCCGCGGTCAAGCCTTGGACGTGATGCTGCAGGCTGTCACCCACGTGAGCACGACGTACCCAGGCTTCCTCACGTCACGGGTCGAGATGATGCCGGAGTTCCGCTCGATCCTTCTTGATCGTCAACGCCCCGGCACCGTGGCTCAATCCTTGGGTGCACTCTCGATGGCGGCGCAAGGCGTACGTGATCAGCTTTCCGAAGATGTCTGGATGGTGCTGGCCGACATGGAGAGGGCCCTTGCCGCTCTCGCAGCCAACCCCCACGATCAAGGCCTGCAGCTGACCGATGTCAGCGAACGAGTGGTCTCCGGTTTGCTGGCCTTGGCGGGCATCGCAACTGAGAACATGGTCCGCGATCCTGGGTGGTATCTGCTCGATGCCGGTCGCGGACTCGAGCGGGCATTGCAGATCCTCGCGCTGCTGCGCGTGACGATTTGCAGCGAGCACGGACCTGATGCGGATCGGACGGTGCTCGAGGCGGTACTCGTCGCGGCAGAATCGATCGTCACCTTCCGGCGCCGCTATCGCGGCCGGACCGGCGTTGACGCGTTGTTCGAGCTGCTGGTGATCGATTCCTTCAACCCCCGCTCGGTCGCCTACCAGCTGCAGCGCATCAGGATCGACCTGCGTGCGCTGCCCAACACCTCACCGACAGCACGACCTCTACGGCTCCTCGACAGCCTGGCTGAACGGGTACGCACCAGCGATCCAGTCGCTTTGGCAGAATCAGCGGAGGGTCGTCGGCCTGAGCTGGATGATCTTCTGCTCGGCCTTCAGCGGCAGTTGCGCAGCCTGTCAGAGGCAATCCGTGATCAATATCTGCAGCAGCCACCGACACAGCAGCCGCTGTTCCGTCCAAATGCGTTGGGCGGAACGGGATGACGACTTATCGCATCGAGCACCGGACGAGCTACAGCTACGACTCCGATGTCACCGGGAGCTACGGTCTCCTCCATCTTCGGCCGCGCGATCTCGCCTGGCAGACCTGCGTTGCCCATGAGATCAAGATCGAGCCCGAGCCGGCGGATCTCTTCCAGCACCTCGACCTCTATGGCAACACCAAGTCTTATTTCCACGTCGTGCAACCGCATACCCGGCTGGTCGTTACCGCCAGCAGCGTGGTCAGCGTCGAGGTCAACACGCTGGATTCAGGTGTGTTGGAGATGCCTTGGGAGCAGGCCGTGCCGCGTACCCGAGACGATGATCACGAGCCAGCACACGCTGATGCGTGGGAAGCCGCCGACTTTACCTTTCCATCGCCTTACGTCGAGATTCCGACGCCGATCCGCGAATACGCCCAGTTGTCATTTACGCCCGAGCGTCCCATCGGGGAGGCTCTCGTCGAGCTCATGCATCGCATCTACAGCGACTTCACGTACAAGTCGGGGTCGACGAGCCTGAGCACCAAGGTTTCCGATCTGCTGGAAAAAAGAACCGGCGTCTGCCAGGACTTCGCCCACTTCATGGTGGCGAGCTTGCGCTCGCTGGGCCTTGCCGGACGCTATGTGAGCGGCTATCTGGCCACTCGACCAGCGCCGGGCAAGCCCCGCCAGGTCGAGGATGCCGCAAGCCATGCGTGGGTGGGTTGCTGGATTCCCGGTGGCGGCTGGCTCTACCTCGACCCGACCAACGACCGCATCATCGATGACGCCCACACGACTGTTGCCTGGGGTCGCGACTACGGCGACGTACCTCCCGTCAAGGGCGTGATCTTCACCGAGGCCAAGAAATCCACGATGGAGGTCTCGGTCGACATGGCCGAGATGTGATGTGGCACTCGGCTGAACGTTGATCTAGCCGCATCGGCTGCGAGCGTCGGGAAATCTGGCGCCGCCGTGCTGAGCCAGGCTGGCGCGTAGCGCCAGCCTCAGCGAGCGGAGCGAGCAAATAGACACAGTGGGAGCCGCTCTTTCCTCTGCGAGCGACGACGAAGTAGGCGGATTCTCGATGTTCGCGCCGCCGATCTGCAGGAGGAGATGGCAGAACAACGCTCTTCCGTTCCGTCAGCTTCGACGAAGACGGCGGCGACTCAGCGAACATCGCTGCGAGCGGTAGCGAGCAATCGGAGACTGCGCGATTGCGCAAGCAGCCGCTAAGAAGACAAATCGTATGAGGGTTGGTAGCTCGGCTGATAGAGCTGAACCTCCCCGGCAGCGGGAATGCGCAAATTGATCATGATGCCCCAGCCGTAGTCGACGGGCTCGCCACTGAATTCCGCACCCTTCGCACGGAGCTCATCCATGGTTGCCGCGAGATCGTCGCAGATCAGCGAGAGCTCGTGGTGCACGCCGACGTTCGTTGTTTGCCCTTCGTACGTCCAGCTACTGGGGTGTACGGCAAGCTCGCTGGGTCCAGATCTGAAGATCAGCCAGCCAGGACCAGACTCGGCGTTCTCCAAGAATGGCCAGCCCAGCACGTCACGCAGGAAAGCTCGGGTTGTCGGCGGGTCCTCAGAATAGAGCAGGGCATGCAGCGCAATGATCATCTGACGAGGCTAGACCCTCCCCCTCGACCCGGAACCTCGACTGGCACAGTGAACCAACGTGCGCGCGTTTGGCTGCGAAGTCTGCGGAGCCGAGCTCTTTTTCGAGAACTCGGTATGTGTCCGATGCGGCTCAGCGGTCGGATACTCACGGGAGCAGGGCACCCTGGTGGCTGTCACCGCCGACCGCCCGATCTGTGCGAACCTCAATCGTTGCGGATGTAACTGGATCGCAGATCCCGCGTCCGTACTCGGCTTGTGCTTCAGCTGCAGGCTGACCCGAACACGGCCAGCCGATGCGGACGCCGTAGGGCTTGGGCAGTACTGGGTGGCCGAAGCCGCGAAACGCCGGCTGATCTTCGGACTCGATGAGCTCGAGCTGCCGATCATGATCAGCGACGGTTTCGCCGGCTTGGCGTTCGATCTGCTCTCCAGTACCCAAGGCAAGATCATCACTGGTCATCTGAACGGGATCATCACCCTCGACCTGGCGGAGAGCAATGATTCGCACCGCGAGGCCCTGCGGCAAAGCATGGACGAGCCTTACCGTACGGTGCTCGGGCATTTCCGGCATGAGATCGGCCACTATTACTGCCAATTGCTAGCGCTGACTCCCCATCGCCGCGACGAGTTCCGGACACTATTCGGAAACGAGACCCTCTCGTACGAGGAGGCGTTGCGGCGCCACTATTCGGCCGGAGCCGGCCAGCAGTGGGAGGGCCAGTTCATCAGCGCGTACGCGGCCATGCATCCGCTCGAGGATTTCGCGGAGGTGTTCGGCCACTTCCTGCACATCGCCGACACGCTGCAGACGGCGGGGGAGTTCGGGCTGCTGCCGCAACCGGATCAGCGCGACAACGCCTTCTCGACACGAGGAACCGCGCGAAAGCTGCGGAAGAGTCTGCTGGAACGGCCGATGGCTGAGGTGGTTGGTGAGACCTGGCTGCCGGTGAGCAAGGGGCTCAACCAGATCAACCGGAGTATGGGTAAACCTGATCTCTATCCGTTCGTGCTGGCACAGCCGGTGATCGCAAAGCTGGCGTTCGTTGCGGATCTAGTCGCAGATGCCGAGCCGTTCCCTGAATAAGCGACGCTGACGACGCGAAACTGCTGCAAAACGCCGACGCGAACTCTATTGGAGTTGTGAATTCAGGGCCCTTCCGTCACCCGCGTGCTACCACGAAACTGTCCAGCTCCGCGCGCGCTTTGCCGAGCTCTTTCCAGGGCCCGGGTACGTCCACCAGGGCAAACCCGCTGGTCGGGAACTTGTTGTCCAGCTGCTTCCAATCCTTTGATTGGGTCCGGACACAGACATACTCCACGAGGTCAGGGATGCCCGGGGCATGTCCGAGCACAAGCAAGGTGTTGATCTCTGCTGGCGCAGTGCGGACTAGTTTCATCAACTCGGGCACCCAGGCTTGGTAGATCTCACGCCGGTATTGCACTTCGCCGGCTGTGGCACCGCCGGCCATCGCGCACTCCCAGGTCTGCCTCGTACGAGTTGCCGTCGAGCAGTACACCAGGTCGGGACGCAATGAGCGTTCGCTCAGGAACTTGCCGATAGCTTCAGCGTCGCGGCGGCCTCGCGCGGACAGCGGCCGCTCATGATCATCGACGTCGAGATCCCACGAGGACTTGCCGTGTCGGACGAGAACCAGCATTCGCTGGTTGTTGGCCTCGGAGTCCATGGCGTCAGACTAGAGGTACGCGCAGTCGAGTGGCAGTGGGTGGGCCTCGACCCGCCGAGTTGTCAGAACGCAGTTGGCCCATCGGGCAACTGGTCTCTGACAACTCTCAGTCGTCGGCTCCAGGGTCCAACGATTCCCAGATCTCCCGGCATTCGGGGCAGACCGGGAACCGCTCGGGATCGCGGCTCGGCACCCACACCTTGCCGCAAAGCGCGACCACCGGCGTACCCAACACCATCGCCTCGGTGAGTTTGTCCTTTGCCACATAATGCGAGAAGCGTTCGTGATCGCCTTCTTCAATGCGATAGTCGGGCCGCTCCTGGGTACGCTCGTCGACGATCGTCTGGGTACCCGGACTCGCTTGCTCACTCACGTTCGCCAGTCTAGACAGCTAACACAGCCTGCGAGCGTCGGGAATCGCGCGACGACGAAGTAGGCGGATTCCGAGCGCGATGCGCGAGCAGGCTCTCAAACAAATGGATCTCGAGTGCGGTTGAGGTGGTGGACTGGTGGGATGACGACGCGGGAGAGGACGGACGCGGCTGACCTAGCGGCTACCAAAGCCTCTCAGCGTGCCCTCACCATCGGGCTGTGCGCCATCGTCGTCGCGATCGCCTTCGAGACCATTGCCGTGGCAACGGCGATGCCGGTCGCCGCTCGGGATCTTGACGGGCTGAAGTACTACGCATGGGCGTTCTCGACGTTCTTGATCGGAATGCTCTTCGCAACTGTCCTCACGGGGCGGCTCAGCGATCGGACCGGCCCAGCCAAACCGCTGCTGGTCGGCCTGGTGATCTTCCTGGCTGGCCTGATCATTGCCGGCTCAGCTCGGTACATGGCTCAACTGGTCGCAGGTCGGCTGGTACAGGGTCTGGGCAGCGGTGCGATGAACGTCGCCATCTACGTCTGCGTCGCGGTTGCCTTTAGCCGTAGACAGCGGCCCAAGATGTTCACCTACATCTCCACAGCATGGGTGTTGCCGTCGTTCGTTGGTCCTCCGGTGTCGGCCTGGCTGACGCAACACTTGACCTGGCACTGGGTCTTCTTCGCAGTGATCCCGCTGGTCATCTTCGGCGGCGCGATGGCATTCCCGAGTTTGTTACGCATGATGCGCGCGCACCGACCGACCGATTCCGGTGACACCAAACCTGCGCCAATGTGGGCTGCTGGACTACTGGCCGTCGCCGCCGCGATGCTGCAACTCGCCGGCCAGCGGTTGGACTGGTTGGCGGTGGGTCTAGCGGTTGGAGGTGTGGCGGGTCTTCTAGTGGCGCTGCCACCACTCATGCCACCAGGATTTTTGAGGTTTCGGCCCGGCCTCCCTCAGGTCGTGCTGACCCGCGGGCTTCTCGCCGGTGCATTCTTCGGCGCTGAAGCCTTCGTGCCGTTGATGTTGGTCGAGCAGCGATCCGTTCCGTTGTTGGAAGCGGGAGCGGTACTCACCGTTGGCGCCATTGGCTGGACTGTCGGTTCCTGGCTGCAATCCCGGCCATGGCTTCCGATACGGCGCGACCGGCTGATCACGCTGGGCTGTGTCTCCGTCGCCTTCGGGGTGGCCCTGGTAGGCGTGATCGCCTTCGTTCCAGCGCTTTCGTACTTCTTGGTCGCCGTCGCTTGGATCTTCTCCGGTCTCGGGATGGGGCTTGCCACCTCGAGCGGTTCGCTGGCAGTGATGAGTCTGTCCGCCGTAGCCGAGCAAGGCCGGAACGCCTCCTCGCTCAATGTCGCTGACGCTCTCGGTTCAGGCATCTTCGTTGGTATTGCGGGCAGTATCTTTGCGGCCCTGAGCTCGAGCGGAAACTTAGCCCTGACTTTTGGCCTCCTGCAGTTGTCAATGGCTGTTGTCGGAGTGCTGGCGGTCCTTACGTCGCGGCGCATCGGCGTCGTGCGGAACGAGTTCGCGCAACGCTAGGCCCGCGAATCTAACGCAGCACCAAGATAGTGACGAACATTGAAATCGCGAAGAGGGCGAGGGCAGACACAGCCAGCAGGATGTAGTACGAGAACGGCCGAGAAGCAGTGGCGACCTTCGGCGTCGCCGTCAGCTGGCTCACCGCCTGGGGATTTGGCGAATTGAGATAACTGCCGACGAATGGTTGCTGGCTGGGTTGATAGGCCGGTGGCGAAGAATGTGGTCTCGGTGGCTCAAATCCCAACGGTGTGGCGGGCGGTGGCGACATCGATGTGGGTTTCGGCACCGGTGGCAAGTCCGGTCTGGTGATCTCGTCGGTCGTTGGCAGCTGGTTCCGCGGCGAGTGGCCAGTGATCACGCTCCCGTTGGGCACTTCGCTGCCAGCCCCAGCCGGCCGCATCTCGCCAGCAACCGCCTCCAGTGCGTCAGCAAGGAGCAGCGCCGTTGGCGGGCGGCGATTCCGGTCGGCAGCCAGCCCGGAGACCATGACCGCATCAAGGGTCGCTGGTGCGCCCAGACGTTGGGCAATTGCGTCCGGAGGTCGAGAGATGTCCCGCGCCAAGATGTCGGCAATGCTGCGCACCAGGAATGGAGGATGTCCCGTCAGCATGGCGTAGGTCACCGCCGTGAGCGAATAGATGTCGACTCGCTTGTCGAGCGGGGTCACGCCCATGGCCTGCTCGGGCGCCATATAGGAAGGTGTGCCGGCCGTCATTGTTGCGCCGACCGCATCCACCATCGACTTGGCGACGCCGAGGTCTGCGATGAGTACGTGGGTGGCGCCGTTGGCGGTCTTGCTGAGCAGCAGGTTTCCGGGGGACACGTCGCGATGGATGATGTCGTTCGTGTGGAGTACGTCGAGCGCGCGGCAGGCTTCGGCACACAGCCGCAGGGCGCGTACGGGCTCGATGCCCTGCTGACGGAGCTCGTTCAACGAACCCCCGTCGATGTAGTCCATGACAAAGTAGGGCCGGCCGTCCGCGAGACTGCCGATGTCGTAGACCTGAACCAGCCGTTGATCATGGATCCGCCGCATGATGCGCGCCTCGGCGAGGAAGCGGTTGCGGACATCGCTGTTGGCGGCCCAGTTGTCGGCCAGGACCTTCACCGCGACGGGCACGTCCAGATCATCGTCATGCCCGAGCCAAACGGTCGCGAACGAGCCGGCGCCGATGCGCCGAACCAGCCGGTACCGCCCTATGGACTCCATCGCCACCATTCTCGCCCGTTGGGGCACTCACCTGCCTCGTGACGGAAACCTACGTTCACATAGGGTGCCTACGGTTTACACAGGTTGCAACTTATGCAAACCGTCAGCAATCTAGGTGAACCCAGGTTGCATCACGGGGTTGCGGCAGGTAACTAAACGGTAGTCGAGCGCGTGGCAAGAGCTTCCAGCGTCGAGCGGGAGCCCTTGGTATGTAGTGAATTCAGTGCGTTCAGGTACGGCTCGGTGAAATCGGGCTCGCCGGCCAGGTCCCCGAAGAGCTCCCGGTTCTTTACGAAGGCCAGCGGATCGTCCCGCTGCTGGGCGGCAAGGCGCTGCACTGTATCGGCTAGCTCATCGACTATTTCGATCGACTCACCCTGCTCGTCTACCCCTTCGGCGTAACGGGCCCAACTCGCAACCACGGCTGCCGACAAGGTCACATCCCGACCAGCGGCAAGATTCTCCCTGATCACCGGAACCAGCCAAGTGGGAATGCGCTCCGAACTCCTGGCGCAAAGCCGGGCGACGGTATCTCGGACTCCGGCGTTGGAGAATCGTTCGATCAGCTGGAGCTTGTACGCGTCGAGATCGACACCTGGCACAGGGGCGAGGGTAGGGGTGGCTTCTCGGTTCATGTAATCCAGCAGGAAGTTGGCGAACAACTGATCCTGCGCCACTTCGTGCACTAATCGGTAACCAGCGAGATAGCCGAAGTAACACAGTGCCTGATGGCTGGCATTGAGCAGCCGTAGCTTCATCAGCTCGTACGGCACGACGTCAGGCACGACCTGCACGCCGACGTCCTCAAACGGTGGGCGGCCGAGGGAGAACTTGTCCTCCAACGCCCATTGGGTAAACGGTTCGCAGACCACCGGCCAGGCGTCCTCCACCCCGAAGCGCTCGCTGATCTGGGCACGATCCTCATCGGTGGTGACCGGAGTGATCCGGTCGACCATCGAATTGGGGAACTGGACATTGCCTGCCACCCACTCGCCCAGCTCCGGGTCACGGAGCCGGGCGAACGCGGTGAAGACTTCCTGCGCCATATGGCCGTTGCCCTGGATGTTGTCGCACGACATCACCGTGAAGGGCTCGATGCCGCGCGAGCGGCGGCGTACCAGGGCTTCGGTGATCAATCCGAAAGTGGTGGCCGGGACTGCTCCGGGTGCCAGGTCCGCCTTGACGGCAGGGTTCGTGTCGTCGAACTCACCGGTCACCGGATGGAAGTTGTACCCCCCTTCGGTGACCGTGAGCGAAACGATTCGGGTCGCTGGGTCGGCCATTTTCTCGATGACGGCCTCAGGATCGTCGGGGGCGTACAGGTACTGCACGATTGATCCGATGACGCGAGGCTCCCAGCTTCCGTCTGGAGCTTTCTCGACCAAGGTGTAGAGACAGTCCTGAGCGTGCATCGCCTCCTTCATCTTGAGGTCGAACGACATCACGCCGACGCCGCAGATACCCCAGTCGAGGGCCTTGCCCTGTTCCATCAGCTGATCGACATACATCGCCTGGTGGGCTCGGTGGAACCCACCGACACCGAAGTGGACGATGCCCACCGTGACCTGTGAGCGGTCATAGCTCGGCACCGGGATGGATAGAGATCCGAGGTTGGCTTGGTTCAGGGCTGTCATGTGATCTGTGCCTTACTTGACCGCACCGAGGGACAGGCCCTGAACCAGCTTGTCTTGTGCTGCGAAGCCGGCGATGATCACCGGCAGCGACACAACGGTCGCGGCTGCACATACCTTGGCCAGGAACAGACCCTGGGAGGTCACGAAACTGGTCAGGAACACCGGTGCGGTGCCCGCTATCACGCTGGTCAGAGTGTTGGCCAGCAGCAGCTCGTTCCAGGCGAAGATGAAACAGATCAGTGCGGTGGCGGCGATGCCGGGAGAGATGATCGGCACGATGATGCTGCGCAAGGTGCGGATCAGACCGGCGCCGTCCACGGCTGCGGCTTCGAAGAGTTCGACGGGAATATCGGCCAGGAAAGACCGCATCATCCAGACTGCGATGGGCAGGTTCATCGCCGTGTACAAGATCAACAAGTAGTTGATGTTGTCCAGCAGTCCGAGGTATTTGGCGAAGATGTAGAGCGGTAGTAAACCGGCAACGGCGGGCAGCATTTTGGTGGACAGGAAGAAGAACATCGCATCTGTCCATTTGGTGATCGGCTTGACCGCCAGCGCGTACGCCGCCGGGATCGCGAGCAAGATCACCAGGATGGTGGAGATGATCGATGCGGTTGCTGAGTTGATCAATGGTGGCCAGGGGCTGGCTCCTGAGGAGGCGCCGAAGAACTCTTTGTAGCCCTGCAGGGTGAGGGGGGCGAAGAAGCTCGGCGGGTTGGTTGATGCGTTGGGTTCGGAGTGGAGGCTGGTCAGCACCATGTAGAAGACCGGGAAGACGAAGAGGATGCCGATGGCCCAGGCGGCGATGCCGGCGATGGTGTTGCCTCTGCGTGAGCCGAGGCCGCGGGCTTTCTCGTTGGATCTCTTTCGCTCGGCAGCGAGCTTGCTGGGGGCGGGAGCGAGTGCGCTGGTCATCAGGACTCCTCGAACAGGGTGGAGACGGTGCGGAGCAGGAAGGTGGCGATGGCGATGGAGAAGATCACCACGACCACTCCTTGTGCGGAGGCAAGGCCGTAGTCTTGGGCGCTGTAGAGGGTTTCGTAGACGGTGAAGGGCAGGTTCGCGGTGCCAAGCGAGCCGGCCGTCATGACGAACACGGTGTCGAAGGTTTGGATGACATAGATCGAGCCGAGCAAACCGCCGAGCTCCAGATACCGTCGCATGTGCGGCATGGTGATGAAGCGGAAGGTCTGCCAGGAGTTCGCGCCGTCGACATTGGCCGCCTCGAGGACGTCACCTGGGCGGGACTGCAGCCCGGCCAGCAGGATCAGGGTCATGAATGGTGTCCAGTACCAGATCAGCTGCACCTCGATCGCCAACCGTGGGAAGTCGGTAATCCAGTCCGGCTGTGGGGCGTTTTGGCCGCCGATCATGGTGAGCAGGCCGTTGAGCAGGCCATAAACGGGGTTGTAGATGGCGTGTTTCCAGAGCAGCGCGGCGGCAACCGGCACGATCAGAAACGGAGTGATCATGAAGGTGCGGACGATGCCCCGGCCGAAGAAGTTGCGGTTCAACAGCAGGGAGATGCCCAGCCCTAAGGCTAGAGAGACGATCACCACGGTTACGGTCAGCACGACGGTGAAGAACACGCTTGACCGCAGGGCCGGGTCGGTGAAGACGGTGGCGTAGTTGTTGAGCGTGCCGAAGAAGATCTCGTTGGGATAGTTGGCCTGCCAGTTCATGAACGAGATGATCAGGGTCGCCAGGAACGGGATCTGGGTCAGGATGATGGTGAAGACCAGAGCCGGCAGCAGCGGGATGCGGCGAACCCAGCCCTTTTTGTCCATCCAGCGTTCGTTGAAGCTCGGTTTCGGCTCCTTCTTCTTGTTCTTCTTGGCTGCCTTGGCCTCGGCCTTGGTGTCGAGGGGCGTCGCCGTTGTGGTGGCCATGTCCGCCATGCCTCCTTGTCAGATGCGACGTGAGCTGTCGAAGAACGGCCCTGAGCCTCTCGACACCTTCACACCAGCGTTTGAATTGTCGATGTGATCTTGGGCTTCGGCAGGCTCAGCCGAACAGCTGCGCGGCCGAGCCTGCCGAAGTTCCCTCAGATCCTGCTTACTTGCCTTGGTATTTCTTGGCGACAACTAGGGCTAGCTTCTGCCCCTTATCGAGCGCAGCGGCGACCTGCTCCTTGCCGGCGATCACACCCGAGACGTCCTGGCTGACCTTGGTGCCCAGATCAGTGAACTCTGGGATGTCGACGAACTGGATACCGATGGTTGGCCGGGGCTGCACGCCTGGGTTGACCGGGTCAGCAGACTCGATCGCCTTCAACGTGGGTTCGGCGAACGCACCTGCCGCCTTCTTGTAATCAGGGTTGGCGTAGGTCGATTCACGCTTGCCGGCCGGCACCGTCGCCCAGCCGTCCTGTGCGCCTACCAGTTCCTCATACTTCTTCGACGACGCCCAGGAGATGAATTTCCAGGCATTGTCCTGCTTGGTGCTCTTCTTCTCAATCGCCCACGACCAGGCATACAGCCAACCGGAGGACTTCGTCAGCTTCACCGGGGCCTGAACGTAGGCCATCTTGCCCTTCACCGGCGAATCGGAGGCCTCCAGGCTGCCGGCGGCAGACGTCGCGTCGTACCACATAGCGACCTTGCTCTGGGTAGTCGCCGTCAGGCACTCGGCGAACCCGGCCTGCGCTGCACCCGCCTCACCGTGCGCCTTCACCAGATCGGTGTAGAAGGTCGTCGCCTGATTGAACTCTGGTGCATTCACCTTCGGCGTCCAGTCCTTCTCAAACCAGGTGCCGCCGAACGTATTGACCACTGTGGTGAGGGGTGCGAACACCTCACCCCAGCCAGGCAGCCCGCGCAAACAGATGCCCTTCATGCCAGGCTCGGCGCCGTCCAGCTTGGCGGCCGCGGCGGCAACCTCATCCCAGGTCGGGTTGTCCTTGATCGTCACACCCGCCTTGTCCGCGACGTCCTTGCGGTACATCAAGAACGAGGACTCACCGTAGAACGGCTCGCCGTACAGCTTGCCGTCGGGACCCTTCAGCGATTCGGTCATCGACGGGAAGATGTCGGCCTGGTTGAACTCCTTGTCATCCTTGTAGGCCTGGATGTCCTCCAAAGGCCACAGCCAGTTGTTCTTCGAATAGAACGGAATCTCAAAGTTCGAGAGCGTCGCCACGTCGAACTGGCCGGACTGGTTGGTGAACTCCTGCGCCGCCTGATTGCGCATGTCATTCTCCGGCTTCACCGTGAAATTCACGGTAATCCCGGACTCCTTGGTGAACTCCCCGATGTGTTTCTGCAAAGCCAGCATCTGCGGATTGTTGACCATCAACACGTTGATCGAACCGCCGCCGCCACTGGCGCCGCCGCCACCGCCGCCGGCCCCACCGGCACCGGCACAACCAGCGGTTGCCACCAACAACGCGGACAGGCCTGCGGCTGCCGCTACTTTCTGATTCCAGCGCATCTGGAGTCATTCCTTCCTGGTCGTCCCTCTTCAGGGGTCTGAGTTTGAGGGGGTTTTGGGGACCTCAATGGCCGTTCGTGGTCTGGTCGCGCAGCCGCAGGAGGAACGCTGGCTGCATACGATGTTGCGCACCGGCGGTCGTTGGACAAACAGTCGAATGCCGTCGGTGACCACTGGTGCTGAGTGTGATCAGATTCAGTGCAGTGATCAGATCTAATACTGTGAACAGATTCAGTGCAGTGAACAGGGCGGACCGGCCTAATCCGGATCGGGACACGTTGGCAGGCCGACCGGCTCGACTGATGCGCCGCTACGACGGCCCTTGCGTTCACACCTGATCTCACGCTGATCAGTAGTCCTCGCTCAGTACACGCTGACTTTGGGTGCCTTGCGTCCATGTATAACGTAAACACCCCTGGCTTGCCCACTCTTGTTGGAAGGAAGCCCGAATCATTTCGAAACTGCAACAATCCGTTGTTGTGGTTGCTTGGTTTGGAGTGTGTGAATCCCAACGGACGGCTGAGCACCAGCTAGCGACGATCTGTGTTTGCCCCAGAGACCTCGCTGAGAACGACACTACGATGAAAGGGTGTCTGACATACCCGTAGGCTCGCCGCCGGCCCCGCCAGGACGTCATGCCGCGCCGAGTGGCTGGTACGCCGACCCGGTGAACTCGGCACAGGAGCGATACTGGGACGGCTGGCAGTGGTCCCGCAATACACGGCCCTTCGAGCAAACCGCACCTGGCGCCGGTTATGGCCAGGCACCATATTCGCCCTATCCGGCAGCCAATGGGGGCGGTCCCAATGTGAGACCCCCGCTGGGCCGCCCGGGAGCGCGTCCGACGTCGATGCAGGCGACCATGACCGCGGACGGCGTTCCGCTTGCATCATGGTGGTGGCGCGCGTTGGCGGTCGTGATCGATTACGTGATCATCAGCGCAATCATCACCATCGTCACCTTCCCGGTGTGGCAGTCGCTGTATGCGGCGTGGACGAGCTATTTCAACGCCGTGCTCGAAGCTCAGCGGCTTGGTGTGGCACCGCCAACGATGAGCGTGACCGAGCTGATCTCCAGTCGCAACCAGCTGATCTTGACCATAGCGACAATCGGCATCGGAATGCTCTACCACATTGGCTTTCTGCGCTGGAAGTCGGCAACACCTGGGAAGTTGCTCTGCGGGCTACGCGTCGTACCCGTTGACCACGGCCACGCCACCGGTCCATTGCCGTGGAACTCGATTCTCATCCGGTCGGCTATTTGGGTGCTGCCCAGTATCAACTCCTTCCTCAGCTTGATCACGGTCGTGGACGTGCTTTTCCCGCTCTGGCATCCAAAAAGACAGGCATTGCACGACATGGCGGCGAAGACCCAGGTCATCCGCCCGGGTTCGAGCCGGTATGTGCGCTGAGCTTGTCGAAAGGCTCAGGGCGCATCTGCTGACAGAAGTCTCAGCTGGATCACAGTTCTCGCAAAAGATCACAACCAGCTCGACACCTCTAGTCAGCTGGCTATATTGAGTCGAGGTTGGAGCGTTCGGGGCGCTCTTACCCGTAGCTTTCGGGCGCGGGGGCCACGTCCAATAAGGTTGTCGTGCTGCATAAGCGTCGTCTTCAGCACTCAGGTGCCGCGTTGGCGGGACTCGTGACATTGGTCGGCATGGTGCTACTACCAGTTTCGGCCGGCGCCGCTCCCACTGACGCCACGTTGACGGTCATCGTGAACCGCGACGTTGATCACAACGGCAGCTACGGTAGCGATGTTGATCAGCCCCAGCCTGGTATCAAGATTGCCGTGACCGATGCTGGTGGGAGACGTGTACAGGGTGTCACTGACCGCGACGGCAGGTTCGTCCTTCGGGCAAATCCTCGGCTGAAGGGTGGTCGGTATTTCGTTGTCGCCAAGATTCCTGATGCGCTCGCCACGCTCACGCCTGTTCCCCAGAGCAGCACATTCCAGCCATTCAGCACTACCGTGGATGTGACCTCGCAGAAGCAAACCGTGCGAATGGGTGTTGCCGTTGGTCGCAAACCGCCCGAGCCCGCAGAGTCTCAACCGACGAATGTGTCCCGCGCGTCAGATCGGCCGGGCCTGGCTCCGTTCGCTGTCGGTGATCTGGTCTGGATGGACAACAACCGATCCGGAATACAGGATCCCGGCGAAGCGCCGGCGAGTGGCATCAGCGTCCAGTTGCTCAATGTTGACGGCGAGGTCGTCGCCTCGACAGTGAGTACGCCGTCCGGACGTTATGTGTTCGACAACGTGTCGGCCGGAACGTACTCGGTACGATTTGCCGGCGTTCCCAAAGACTTTCGACTCACACCGACGGGCCTCGGCGGCCAGCCGGGCAGCGACTCCGATCCCGACTTCTCCGGCGTCACACCGCCCTTCACGCTCAGTGTCGGCGAACCCAATGTCCGGCCGACCACGTCAGCAGATCAGGTATTGGCTACCTATATCAATCCCACCATCGATGCGGGTCTCACCCCGCTCCGCTTCGGGGTCGGCGACAGAGTCTGGCTTGATCTGAACAGCGACGGTATCCAGCAGACTGATGAGCCGGCAGGCTCAGCGGCGGTTTCGTTGCTGAGCGATACCGGCGACGTGGTTGCCACCACGAATACCGACGCGACTGGCCGCTACGAATTCTCCAATCTGCCAAGCGGTAAGTATCGACTCCAGTTCGCGGGTCTGCCAGCCCATCGCGCGTTCACACTTCGCACCGCCGGTAGCGATCCAGCTCTTGATTCCGACGCAGATCCGGCCACCGGGCGAACCGCCGTCTTCACACTCGCTCAAGGAGCACCCAACCTGATACCTGCCACTGACGCCGACGCCAGCTCGACGGACTTCGAGAATCAGACAGTCAATGCGGGCCTGGTGTGCGCCTACTCAGTGGGGGACCGAGTCTTCAGAGATGTGAACGGCGATGGCGTCTTCGATGCGGGCGACACCGGTATAGGCGGTATCACCGTTCAGCTCTTCGACAGTGAATCGCATGTTCGTGCGACGACCGTGACCTCGGAGTCTGGCCACTACACGTTCTACCGGTTGGCGGCGGGGGACTACAGGATCAGATTCAGCAAGGTCCCGGACGGGCTGAGGTTCACCGGCCGGGCCGCGGGCAACAACCCAGCCGTGGACTCCGACGCCGACCACGATGGCTGGACTTCGTTCTTCTCGCTTGGAAACGACAACCCGGCCGATTCCAGCATCGATGCTGGACTGACCACGCCCGCCAACTATCGGGACGCGGCAGGCGCCAACCAGGCTCCAGTTGAGGTCGCCCTGTCATCCGCTGGTGGCGTTGCCCCGCAGATTCCCTTTGCCGGGGCCGCGCTTGCGCTCGCCGGCGCGGGTTGCCTTATCGTTGCGAGGCGCCGGCGCAAGCTCTAGTCGTCCAGCGGGTAGCGGCCTCCGGGCGCGGCCGGCACGCCACGTCCTACGAGGTCGTTGATCAGCTGCGGCAGCCGGCCGGTG
>Ga0307292_10000066_pt1 | contig 28734 bp, 30 predicted proteins | sample ER_DNA_149_FD_194471 | JGI IMG/M metagenome (GOLD analysis project Ga0307292, IMG submission 194471) | Bulk soil microbial communities from the East River watershed near Crested Butte, Colorado, United States - ER_DNA_149 | ecosystem: Environmental > Terrestrial > Soil > Floodplain | place...
CGGCGGCGCGCGATCCGAGGTTGGATTGCTCCACTCGCCATGCTCGCCCCGCTCACTGCGGATTGCTCGCACCGCTCACTGCGGATTGACGGAGCTCACACGACGTCGCGCCGTCTGAAGATCAGTAATGAGGTTCCAACGATCAGCAGGAGCAGGATCGCCCAGTAGGCAACCCCATGAATAAGGCTCAGACTGTGCTCGGCAAATTCAATCTGTACCCCGTCTGACGTCATTTTCTCGACCGGCACGTAGTAGCTGTGGCCTCGCTCGACGATTGCCGCCAGGTTTCCTTCGGGAGTCCATGGTGTGATGCGTTGCGCCCAAGCCAACGAGCTCAGGGGTCCGATTCGTACGAACGAAACAACAACGAACGCAAGCAGGACGCCAATCGCGCCCGCGGTATGTCGGGTCACCACACCGAGACAGAAGCCAACCACGGCCAGCCCGACGACGGCCAGCACGCCGCGCGCTCCCATTTCGGCGAGATCTCGTAGCGACTCGATCGCAGAGTTATGGAATCGGGCCAGCACAATGGCGGCGGCGACCACGAGCGCGGAACCCAAGGCGCCAAGCAGCGCTGCAAACCCGATCATGATGAGCAGCTTCGACCAGAAGACAGGGCCGCGTCGGGGGACGAAGGTCAGCCAATTGGAAATCGAGCCGGAGCTGTACTCAGCGCCGATAAAGCTCGCGCCGATCATGAAAGTCACCAGGGAGATCAGAACGGTCGACATCTCGAGTGATGTCCTGGCAGCTTCCTTGAACGGCGTTGGTTTCACACTGAAATCGTTCAGTGTGGGCTCCGGTACGGTGCAATCCTCTGCGGTGCCGCTGGTGTCACGGCAGTCCTGTTCGTATTTCTCATGGTTGTCCACCCAGTCCTTATGGGACTGCTGGTACGCCTGCTCTGCCGCGGCGAGTTGTTCGCCGGTCAGCGGCGAAAGTGAGTCGTTGACCACCAGCTGGTAACCGCCGAGCCCGAGCAGCAATGCCAAGAGAGCAATGCCGGTGAATCGCCGACTGAGAAGCCTGGTGGCTTCGGCCGAGAGGAGCCGGATCATGACCCTCTCGTCCGATCTGCTAGCTCCGACCGGCTGGACCGTTGAGATTGCGGCTGCCGGCGTCCTTCTGGTTGGTGGTGGCCCGCCTGGCGCCGACGTTGTTCGGGTTGCCGGCGCTGCTGCCGAGTCCCCGGCTGATCCCCGCCCGTCAAATTCAAGAAAACCGATTCCAGGTCCGGTTGGATCGGCGTGAGCTCGGAAACGTACAGACCTTGATCAGCAAGCAGCCGGGTGATAACTGCAAGGTCCAGCCTGTGATCACTCAGACTGACTTTGAGCAGTCGACTGGCCAGCGGCTCGACGGCGAAGCCTGATGCCGTAAGCACCTCGCTGGCCCGCAAATGATCTGAAACACCGACTCGTGCCGACAACTGTCCGTTGGCAGCAAGGATGTCGCTGACATTGCCTTCGGCAAGCAGCCGGCCACGACCAATGATCGTGACCGTGTCAGCGATCTGCTGCACCTCAGTAAGAATGTGGCTCGAGACGAGCACCGTCTTTCCGTGTCGCGCCAGGTTCCGCATCATGGTGCGGATCTCGTGAATACCCGCTGGGTCTAGGCCATTGGTCGGCTCATCGAAGATCAACAGGTCCGGGTCCTTGAGCAGCGTTGCGGCTATCGCAAGGCGCTGTTTCATGCCAAGGGAATAGTGACGAAACTTGTCTGTGCCACGACGGCCTAAACCCACCGCGTGGAGCACTTTGTCAACGCGGCGACGCGGTGCGCCAATCGCGTGGGCGATGAGCTCCAGGTTCTTCTGACCAGAAAACGCCGGAAAGAACTTGGGCTGCTCTACGACTGCGCCCACCCGGTCGATGATCTGATTAATGGCCAGCGGCACCTCGTGATCGAAGAGTCGAATATGACCGGAGTCCGCAGTGATCAATCCGAGAAGCATCCTGATGGTGGTTGTCTTCCCGGAGCCGTTGGGGCCGAGAAAGCCGTGGACTCCGCCTACCGGCACCCGTAAGTCGAGCCCGTCAACGGCGGCGCGTTTGCCGCCCCGGGTGCGATACACCTTCCTCAGGCTGTACGCCTCGACGGCGTAATCAACGACGGGCGACGCGACGACGGCCCGACGGCGAACGCTGGCGGCCGACGTCTGCAGGTCAGGCGGCACCGACTGCAACCCTCGGAGGGGTTGTGCCCGGCGCTAACCCGATGTCGGGGGACTGGAGGTATTCCTCGAAGGCCAAGTAGCGCTGCAAATGCGGAATGAGCGCGCGTGCCACCTCGGTAACCGCGATATGGCTACCGATCTCGGCGGCCATCGATGTCACGCCGACCCCCGTCAGTCCGCACGGAATGATCTGATCGAACGCCGATAGATCTGGATCGACATTGAGCGCAAAGCCGTGCATCGTCGTGCCTGCTGCGACCCGGACTCCGATGGCAGCGATCTTGCGCTCCGGTCGGTGATCATCCGCGGCAAGCCAGACCCCCGAGCGACCGCGGATCCGACCGGTACTCAGTCCGTACCCAGCAAGCATGGCGATCATGGCCTCTTCGAGCCGACGTACGTAATCCACAACTAGCGCCGCCTCCGGCAGCCGAACGATCGGGTAACCCACTAGCTGGCCTGGACCGTGCCAAGTGATCTTGCCGCCGCGGTCGACGTCGACCACTGGCGTGCCGTCGAGAGGCCGTTCCTGAGGCTCTGTCCGCTTACCAGCGGTGTAAACGCTCGCATGCTCCAGAAGCAGCACCGTGTCCGCGCGATTGCCGGCTGATACCTCGGCGTGAATGGCGCGCTGCAGATCCCAGGTGGCCTGGTAGTCGAGGTATTCGCTACCCAACCCAAGATCGACGAACTCCAGTGCCATGGGCTGAGTCTAGTGTTGTGCCATCCGGCCCACTGCGGAGGCGATAACGTCGTTGACGGTGGGGTCGCTGAAGACGAAACCACTGTCGGTAAGTCGCTTGGGGATCGTATACATGTCCCCGACTAGCTGACCTGCCAGCTCACCGAGCGCGGTGCGGATGATCGGAGCCGGGGCGCGAAGGAACCGGGGCCTATGCAAGGCCGCCGCTAACGCATCGCTGAATTCCGCATTGGTAGCGGGCCGTGGAATCGTCAGGTTGTACGGGCCCGAGGCTTGGTCATTGCTTGCCGCCCAGTGCACGACTGCCAGATAGTCGCGGAGACTGATCATGGGCATCCGCTGGCCGCCGTCGCCGAGTATGGTCCCGAGGCCGCAGGACCAGGCCAGTTTCATGAGAGCGAACGGCCCGCCGCTGGAGTCCATTACGGGGCTGGTGCGGAGGATCACGACCCTGACCCCGGCATTGGCTGCCGGCGCAGTGGCCGCCTCCCATTTTGTCGTTACCTGCGCGAGGTAATCGGCCGCCGCGGGTGAGTCCTCGGTGTATGGCTCGGTCCCGGAAGTGGTTCCATAGCGCGCTATGCCGCTTACGTGAATGAGAGTTCGTGGGGGGCCGCCGGCCTGTGTAGCAAGGGCGCGCGCCACCGTGCTCGTGGTATCGACACGTGAAGCGAGGATTTGCTCTCGTCGCGACTGCGTCCAGGGCAGTGGAGCGACGGGTATGCCGCCTAGGTTCACCACTACGTCGACGCCGTCGAACGCGGACATGTCTATTTCGCCTGAATCCGGATCCCACCAGAACTCGGTCGAGGTCGCCGGCTTGCGACGTACCAGTCGTACGACGGGCTCACCCTCACTCGCGAGTCGCACCCTGATTGCCGTGCCCAGAAAGCCCGATGCGCCTGCCAGTAACCACTTCATCAGCAATGCCTGGTAGCTGACCGCCAGAGACTGAACTCAGCGCTCAAGGCGCCGTCCTTCAGCCGTCCCTTGAGTGTGGCCTGACGCCCGGTATCTGATCATTCCGTCGAGTGCCGCGCCTTGTCGCTGGTGGGGTGCAGGGGCGGTGTTGGACCACCTTCGCCCTCGGCCATAGCATCCATGACCTCGCGTAGTGCGTCGGTACCGAAATATTGCGGCTGCCAGCCCAGCTCATTGCGGATTCGGCTCGTATCCAGCGTCGGGAGCGAAAGGAACAATTTGAGCAGCGACTCGTCCGAGGGGATCAGTCGCAGTCGCCACGCGCCTGCCATCGCGGCCGAGACTGCCTGCTTCGGCACCTGCACCGCACGTGCTTCCATCAGTTTGCCGAGTGCTTCCCCGTCAATGATCGGATCCGCCGCGACGTTGTAAGCACCGCGGGCATCGCTCAATAGAGCCAGCCGGTACGCCTCGCCAGCATCCTGGCCGTGCATGGCTTGGAACCGTAGGCCGGCGGGGAGCGGGACGATCGGCAGGCGCCCTGGACGGAGCAACGCCCGTGGCACCAGTGGCCCAGCGAAGATCCGCCGCTGTTCGCTGGCCGATGACCGCTTGAAGATGAAACACGTACGCATCCGCACCACCCGAATCTCCGGGTGACGCAGTTCGTAAGCGTCGAGGTAGCGCTCCAGGTAGGCCTTTTCCCGACCGTAGGCTGCAGTAGGTGTGCTGTGCGTCGGCCAGCTTTCGTCCACGTGCCTGCCGGGTCCGGGTGAATAAGCGGCAAGCGAGGATGCATAAACGACGGTCCGGACGCCCGCATCGGCCGCAGCCTGCAGAGCGTTCATGCTGCCGAGCACGTTGACGTCCCAGGTCGCTAGCGGCCGGTGTGTTGGCTGGAAAGCCCACGTCAGTAGCACGAGAGCGTCAGCGCCCTGGAGATGTTGCGCGACCTCTGGTGTCCGGACGTCGGCCGCTTCGAACCGGGTCTTCGCCGGCTGCCATGACGATGGAGTCCGGCGGGCGACTCCGACGATCTCCATGATGGCGGGGTCTGTAGCGAGTGCCTCGACGACACTCGTCCCGACATTTCCGGTGGCACCGAGGACGACAACCTTCATGGCTTCCTCTCAGATCGGTTTTGGCTTAATCCGGTCTCAAAGCCCGAATTCGGCGCCGAAATCGCCCTCCTCTAGCCGCGCCTTGAGCGTGCTTAGGAACTGGGCTGCCTCCGCGCCGTCGATCAGCCGGTGATCGTACGACAGCGACAGGTACATCATGTCGCGGATCGCGATCACCTCGCCCAAGCGTGCGTCCGAGATCACCACCGGCCGTTTCACCAGCGCGCCGGTGCCAAGAATCGCGACCTGAGGTTGGTTGATGATCGGGGTGTCCATCAAGGTACCCGCTGACCCGTAGTTCGTGATCGTAAACGTCCCGCCGATCAACTCGTCCGGCGTGACCTTGTTCTGCCGGGTACGCGCTGCCAAGTCGGCGATCCGCTTCGCCAACCCGGAAATGTTCAGATCACCCGCGTCCCTGATCACCGGAACCAGCAGACCCCTTTCGGTCTGTACGGCAATGCCGAGGTGTTCTGCGTCCGGATAGGTGATGGTGCGCTCTTCGGTGTCGATCGTGGCGTTCAGCTTCGGATAGCTCTTCAGCGCCTCGACCGCTGCTGTGGCGATGAACGGCAGGTACGACAGGGTTGCGCCTTCGCGTTTCTTGAAATCGTCCTTGACCTTGGCGCGGATTTGCGAGATGGCTGTCATATCCACCTCGACCGTGGCAGTCAGCTGGGCGGCCACCTGGAGGGACTCCACCATGCGCTTGGCGATTGTCTGGCGGAGCCGCGACATCTTCTCTGTCGTACCACGCAGCGTGCTGATCTCAGCTGCTGGCGCTTGGGGCGGAGCGCCCGCGGCAGGTTCTGCCTGAGCTTCTGGCGCGGGAGCTTCTGAAGCCTGAGCGGCAGCGGCCTGCTTGGCAGCCTCGGCGGCAGCCAGCACGTCTTGCTTGCGGATACGGCCACCCACACCCGTCCCGTTGAGTGATGCGAGATCGACGTCATGTTCCTTGGCGAGCTTGCGTACGAGTGGCGTCAGATAGGTGGTGTCGGAGTCATTGACCGTTGGTCTCGCAGCGGATGTGGCGCCCGCTGGGCTGCGTTGTTCTGGGCGTCCGTCTTCCTTTGCGCCCGGTGCCGCGACCTTTGGTTCAGATTCTGGCTCCGGCTCAGGCTCTGCTTCCGGCTCCGGTTCGTGCTCGGCTTCCGGCTCCGGCTGGGGCTCGGGTTCCCGCTGGGGCTCGGGTTGCGGCTCAGCCCCGGGTGCCGGCCCGGGCGCCGCCTCCGGTGAGGACCCTGCAGCTGCCCCGGCTTCACCGATGACAGCAAGAACCGCCCCGACCCCGACCGTTTCATCTTCTTGGACTCGAATCTCGAGCAATGTGCCAGACGCCGGTGATGGTATTTCGGTGTCGACCTTGTCTGTCGAGACCTCCAATAGCGGCTCATCGGCCTGGACAGAATCACCGACCTGCTTGAGCCAGCGGCTTACCGTTCCCTCGGTGACGCTTTCGCCGAGTTCGGGCAGGCTGACTTGGGTGGCACCAGCGGAACCATCTCCGCCTCCGCTCGGGGTCGCAGCGGGCTCAGGCTCAGTCTCCCGCGAGTCGTCCGGCTGCTCGGGTTCCTGCGCCGGAGCCGGCTCTTCGGTCACGGCTTCCGCCTCTTGCGGAGCCGTCTCTCCTGCCGGCGGCGCAGCGGCCTCTTCTGCCTGTGGGGGAGCCGCGTCTTCCGGCGGGGTTTCGGCCGCCTGCTCCGACGGCGCCTCAGTGGCCGGCGTCCCGCCGCCCTCAGCCTCGCTCGGCTCACCGATAACTGCGAGTACGGCGCCGACCTCGACGGTCTCGTCCTCCTGCGCCTTGATCTCCAACAGCACGCCTGACGCAGGGGACGGAATCTCAGTGTCGACTTTGTCTGTCGATACCTCGAGCAGCGGCTCGTCGGCTTCGACAGTGTCACCCACCTGCTTGAGCCACCGGCTGACGGTTCCTTCGGTGACGCTCTCGCCCAGTGCAGGCAGGGTTACGGAGGTCGACATGGCTGCTGAGGACTCCTTTATCGTGCTGGTGCTCGGTTTGTCCTGTGTCGCTCGTGTGGCTCGCCAGAAGGTTGGTAGCGCCTCTTCGGTGCCGGTGGGCCACAGCCTAGCCTCAGCAGGTCAGGGCTGCGGCGATGCGTTGGCGAGCGGAGCAATCGAGCTCGTCAGCCGTGTGTGTGCAGCGGCTTGCCGGCAAGGGCGAGATGGGCTTCGCCAAGTGCCTCGCTCTGTGTCGGGTGCGCATGGATCAGGCCGGCGACGTCTTCGGGAAATGCCTCCCAGTTCGTGATCAGCTGCGCTTCGCCGGCAAGCTCACTCACCCTGGCACCGATCATGTGAACCCCGACGACGGGACCCTTCGGCCGGCGTACCAGCTTGACGAACCCGCGGGTCTTCAGAATCTGCGACTTGCCATTGCCGGCGAGGTCATAGGTCAGCGTTTCCACATCGCCGAAGTGCGCCTGGGCTTGATTTTCGGTAAGCCCTACAGACGCAATTTCGGGGTCGCAGTAGGTGACGCGTGGAATCTCTGCATCGACAATCGGCATCGGCGCCTGCTCAAGCGCGCCACTGCGATGGGCAATCTCTTCGGCGACGAAGATGCCATGCGCGAAACCCCGATGCGCGAGCTGCAGTCCACCTACCACGTCTCCAAGCGCGTACACCCTGGGAATCGATGTCTCAAGTCGTTCGGTGACTGTTACGAAACCATCCTCAAGATCAACACCTGCCTCCTGGTAGCCAAGATCAGCGGTCTGAGGTCCACGGCCGACAGCAACCAACATGATCTCTGCCTCCAGCAGCTGCCCGTTCGCGAGCTCAACTCGTACGCCGGAGTCAGTTGGCTGGCCGGCTGACATTGCGACGTCGGTGATTACGTTGATCTTGCGCTTGCGGAAGGCTCGTTCCAGGGCGGCCGAAATGCTTTGATCTTCACCGGACACAAGTCGGGGAAGTGCTTCTACGACGGTGACTTGCACTCCGAATGACCGCCATGCCGACGCGAATTCCACGCCGATCACCCCGCCCCCGAGCACGATTGCCGAAGCCGGAAGTCGATCAAGCCGGAGCGCGTGTTCGCTGGTAAGGATCTTGACGCCGTCGACGTCCAGACCTGGTAGGGAGCGAGGGTAAGACCCGGTTGCCAATACCAGATTGGGCGCTTCATACATCTCACCGTTGACCGCAACAGCCGGGCGTCCGTCATGTAGGGCCAACCGGCCAGCGCCGGAAATGACCGAGATGCCGCGCGAGCTAACGAGGCCGTACAGACCCTTGTACACGCGGTCCACGACGCTGTCACCGTACGAGACCACACCGGCGAGATCCACCTTGTCGACTGCTGCATGAATGCCGAACTGGCTTCCATTTCGTACCGAGTCCGCGACCTCGGCAGCGTGCAACATCGCCTTGGTCGGAATGCACCCGCGGTGCAGACAAGTGCCGCCGATCTTGTCCTTCTCCACTAGCCCGACTGTCAATCCCAGTTCGGCTGCCCGCAGGGCGCAGGCGTAGCCACCACTGCCTGCACCGAGCACGATGAGATCGAACGACTCCCCGCTCCGAGCGTGGGTCGCGCCTGCAGCGCTGTACAAAGCTGCCATGGCGCCATCCTCTCAGGCCGCGAACGTCCGCGATTGTCGAAGGTAGCGGCCATAATTGGCGCATGAGTTGGTTCCGGCGGACGGCGACCCGGGTAAAGAAAAAGGGCCGCTACGCGTCGCAGAGTCGCACTGTCGATGACTCCGTCACGTCGCACCTCACTCAGTTCGCACGAACTCGACGTGGGGTCGAGGCCTTTATCGAACCCCAGACGGCGGTGACCCAGACCACCCTGCTGCTGGTCGCCTTCGACGGTGAATGGACCCGACGAGTGGTGCCATCACCGGAATGGGCACATGCCTTCGCCGAGCATCTGCAGATTCCCGGCTACGACGCAGCTGTCGTGGGCTATCCGCAGCGGATGCGCGACTACAACAGTCGCAATAAGAAGCATCCCGATCTGCGTTGAACCTGCTGTGAGCTAAAAACGTCTGAAGGCAGTACAAGCAACCAATCCGGCAAGCTTCGGTCTCCGAACTATGAACGTGTGAAACGTCGGCGAAGCGAGGGTTACCTGACTACCCCAACGAACCCGCCTTGGGGGGCGGCGTCTCACACCTCCAGCCGTGCTGACAGAGGTGCCGAGTCGGTGGGATGGATGACTCGGTGCCGGGGCAGCTGTCAGCACGGCTCTTTTATTTGGAGCTGCTCGCGCATCGCGCGCATGGATCCGCCTACTTCGTCGTCGCTCGCAGAAGAAAAAGCGCCTCTGCTCCCTCCTCCTCAGCACGGCGGGCGCGCGATTTCCGACGCTCGCAGCGATGGGGTACTTCTTGATCAGCAATTCAGCGCCATCTGTCAGGTCGCGAGTCGGCGGGCCAGAGCAATGAGCGTGCGTACCCCGACCCCCGTTCCGCCAGGGGCCACATAGCCGTAGGGCTTCCCATCGAAAAACGCCGGCCCGGCAATGTCGAGATGCGCCCAAGGCGTGCCCTCTGCCAAGAATTCCCGCAGGAACGCGGCGGCAACCAATGCACCAGCCCAGCGATCACCTGTGGTCGAGCGCAGGTCGGCGACCTTGGAGTCGAGCTTGCTGCGGATCTCGCTCGGGATCGGCAACTGCCAGACATCCTCACCGGCAGCTTCGGCAGCATCGAGAACTAGGTCGGCCGTCGCGTCGTCGGTGGCCATCAACCCGGCCGTGCGTTCGCCGAGGGCAACGACACATGCGCCGGTCAGGGTCGCGACATCGACCACCAAGTCGGGATGGTCTTCGTTTGCCCGGGCGAGCGCGTCAGCCATAACGATCCGACCTTCGGCATCAGAATTGCCGTTCTCGACCGTCTTACCGCCATAGATGGTTAGTACATCGGAAGGCCGATATGCGCTGCCCGACGGCATGTTCTCTGCCAGCGCGCCGTACGCCGTGACCTGGATCTTGAGGCCGAGCCGGGCGATTGCTTGCACGGCCGCCAGCACCGTTGCGGCGCCGGCCATGTCGCATTTCATGGCGTACATGCCTTCAGCCGGCTTGAGGTTGAGGCCGCCGGTGTCAAAGGTGATGCCCTTGCCCACCAGAGCGAGATGGAACTTGGCCCCGCGCGGCGTATAGCTGAGCCGGACCAACCGTGGAGGCCGCGACGATCCACCGCCCACAGCCATCAAGCCGCCATAGCCGCCACGGCTCAACGCGTTCTCATCCAACACGTCCACCGCGATCTTGCTGTCGCGCACCAGGGTTCGCGCCTGCTCGGCAAACGATTCCGGATAGAGCAGATTCGCTGGGATGTTCACCCATTCGCGCACCGTGGCCACCGCCTGCACGACGATCTCGGCGGCCGATGCAATCGCGGCGGCATCCTTGACCGCGTTCTCGTCAATCACAGCGATCGCGGCCATCTTGCCGCTGTTGTCGGGAGCGGCGCTGATCGGCGCATACCGATAGCTGCCCAGCAGTGCACCCTCTGCAACCGCAGCCAGCTGATCTGAATCGGCGGCACCCAGGGACACAGCTACGGTCAGGTTCTGGCTCTCGGCCAGGGACGCCGCATGGCGTACGCCTGTTCCGGCCGCACGCCGCAAGTCCTCCCCGCTCGGCTGATCGGATCCCAGGCCGACCACCACAATGCGAGGTCCATCGCCAGCTGCCGGAAGCGTTCGCTTGGTATCGGCACTCGACTTGGCCCCGAGCGAGGTTGCCATTTCGCCAACAGATACGCCGAAGCGCTTCGTGAACGCCTTAGCGACTGGCTCCGGTACGCCCCGTATCTTTCCATCGCTAAAACCCACCACGAGCACGTCAACATTGCGCGGTATTGCCTTGGCGATAGCGAGCGAGGGCAGCATCCGACTGGGCACGATGAGAACATCCTTTGGTTGCTAGGCGTGATCAAATGAGGCTTGAACAGGTTAGCCCCACGTCCTGGGCGTACTCGATTCTGGCCGACAGCACTTCGAAGAAATGGAGTGGCGTATGGGGGAGAACGGCGAAACCGGCGAACTACTGAAGTCGCCGCTGCATGAACGGCATGTCGCGGCAGGCGCCAAGTTTGCGGCGTTCAGTGGCTGGACGATGCCCTTGGAGTACGCCGGTGCCGGAGTGCTGGCCGAGCATGCCGCGGTCCGCAACGCTGTCGGCATCTTCGACGTCAGCCACCTTGGCAAGGCGACTGTGGCCGGTCCAGGTGCGGCCGACTTCGTCAATCGATGTCTGACTGGCGACCTCGGCAAGGTCATGCCGGGTCAGGCCCAGTACACGCTGCTCTGTACCGAGGACGGTGGGGTAGTGGACGACATGATCGCCTACCTCAAGTCTCCAGACGAGGTCTTCCTGATCCCCAATGCGGCCAATTGTGAGCGAGTCGTCGCACTGCTGTCCGAAGCTGCGCCTGCCGATGTCGCGGTAACCAACCGGCATCGCGACTTCGCTGTGCTGGCCGTTCAGGGCACCTTGTCGGACGAGGTGCTGTCGGCCATCGGCTTACCAACGGGCCACAACTACATGACCTTTGTCGGTACTCGTTACGAGGAGACGCCGGTGACTGTCTGCCGAACTGGCTATACGGGGGAGCGAGGCTATGAGCTGGTGGTTCCGGTCGACGCTGCCGTCGGCGTGTGGGATGCGGTGCTAGCCGCAGGCGAGCCCTATGGGTTACAGCCCGCCGGGTTAGGGGCACGGGACACGTTGCGCACCGAGATGGGCTATCCATTGCACGGTCAAGACATTTCACCAACAATCACTCCCGTGCAGGCCCGGCTCGGCTGGGCAGTGGGCTGGGAGAAGGAAACCTTCTTTGGAGCTGAAGCCCTTCACGCCGAGAAACAGGCCGGCCCGAAGCGCCTGCTGCGAGGTTTGCGAGCGGTCGGCCGAGGGATTCCGCGGCCAGGAATGATCGTGCGCGCTCCTGATGGTCGCGAGGTTGGCACGGTCACATCCGGGACTTTCTCGCCGACGCTCAAGATTGGCATCGCGCTGGCGTTGATCGAGGCCGGTCTGAACAACGATGACGTAGTGACAGTGGACATTAGGAACCGTCAGGAATCTTTTGTGATCACCAAGCCGCCGTTCGTTACTCCTGGTGTCCGCGAGGGTTAAGTAGTGTCTGCGCAGTGCAATAAAAGGGGGTACTAAAGATCGAAAACGCAATCGTCTCGATCTTCCAAGGCGCAGCGGATGCGGCGTATTTGAATGTCGGTGAGCTCACCGGGTAGTTCATCGGCGGGAAACCAGGCGACATCGGTAGACTCCTCATCTCCCACCTCGGCCTCACCAGATAGGTAGCGGCATCGGAAGCACATTGCGACGAACTGGCACCTGTCGCCGTTGGGATATACGACGTCTGGGTCGGTCCGTAATAGTGCGAGCCGCTCAACCTCGGCCGTGATTCTGGTCTCCTCAAGCAGCTCCCTAAGGATCGCAGCGGCGGGCTGCTCGAACGGTTCCACAATGCCTGCTGGCAAGCTCCACCGCCCGGTATCGCTACGCCGTGTCAGCAAGAGATGCACTCGGCCGGGCTCAAGATCAGCACGGATCACTACCGCTGACACGCCCGGCAGCAATAGCCTGCCGTGTCCGTACCCGCGTCGGATCGCGGCGATGTAGTCAGGGGTCGCCACCAACAGACCTTAGCGGTCGCCGAGCTGCGAGCGTCGACTGCGTAAGCAGCTCAGCACAGCGCCTAGACGTCGGGCTCCAGCGACATGGGTCCGTACACGAGCCGGTCGGCCTCATAGAGGCTGACCGCGCGCACGCCAGCAGCCAGCAAACTCGGATAGAACTCACCGAGCCAGCTCTCCGCCTCACCCTGGGTCTGGAAGTTCCGGCTGATCGAGGGCAGATCGGGATTGGATCGGCTGGACGCGGGTTTCTGGTCGGGCACCCAGTGCCAGCTCATCGGATCACTTCTGTATGCACCTCAGTAGGGGTCTCCGCGCTTGATTCGAGGAGCAGGTGAGCGGAACCTGCGGATCTGGGTGCTACGGGTCATTCCATACATCAGCAGGCCCTTCGGCGACGCCTTCGGCAGCCGGGCGGCTAGCAGCTTCTTGAAGCTCCGCCACATCAGAGACGCGTCGACGAATACTGCGAAGATGAATAAGTACATCGCCAGTGTGGCGATCACAGTCACCCTGGGCCAATAGCTGCCGAGAAGGGTTACGGCCAAGATCACCACAACGGAGGGCAGCAGGAACTCGCCCAGGTTAAAGCGCGCATCAATGTAATCACGCATCAGCGCCTTCTCAGGTGCGGCTTCTCGAGCGTTGACAGCCTTCATCCGCTCAACTCGAGACTGGCGACTGGCCGCGGCCCGGGCTTCTTTTTTGCTCAGCGACGTTGTCACGCGCTGGCGGCGCGCTGCCTCGGCTTCCTTACGGGTCGGCGTTGGACGGCCCTTCTTGCCAGTCGGAGCATGATCAATCGTTGCCGCCGGCTGCTCCGGCGCGGCGGCCTCGGTATTGCGGCGGAAGAGTGCCACGGGTCCCTCTCGTAGATCCTCGTGCTGTGCTGGATTCTTTTGGCTGGATCCTCTTGGTTGGATTCTTTTTGCCGGATTCTTGGGTCGGGCGAGCAGGGGTTCGGCGATCTAGCCCTGGATTGTCTCAGGGGATCACCCCAAAGACGAAACTACCCTCATCCCTAGCTGTGTTCGCTTTTCCTCCAGAGATACGGTGGAAGCCTGCGAGCGGCCCCCGGCCGTGGAACCGGAGTCTGGAAGGACCAGCTGACACCTCATGAGCGGCATTTTTCAGCGGATCTCGATGATCTTCCGTGCTAAGACCGACAAGGCCTTGGACAAACTGGAAGATCCGCGCCAAACCCTCGATTATTCCTACCAGCGCCAGCTTGAGCTGCTGCAAAAGGTACGCCGCGGCGTGGCCGATGTGGCGACCAGTCGGAAGCGGATCGAGCTGCAGGCCAATCAGCTGAACACCCAGGCCGACAAGCTGACTAATCAGGCTCAAAAGGCGCTTGAGGTCGGTCGCGAGGATCTGGCGCGTGAAGCCCTGACGCGCCGGTCCGGCATTCAGCAACAGCTGAGTGACTTGCAGGTTCAGCACGCCCAGCTCCAGGGGGAGGAAGAGAAGCTCACCCGCGCCAGCCAGCGGCTGCAGGCCAAGGTGGATGCTTTCCGCACCAAGAAGGAGACCATCAAGGCCACCTACTCCGCCGCGGAGGCGCAGACCCGAATCAATGAGGCATTCTCCGGAATCAGTGAGGAGATGGGCGATGTCGGTCTTGCGATCCAGCGGGCCGAGGACAAAACAGCCCAGATGCAGGCCCGTGCCGGTGCCATCGATGAGCTGTTGGCCAGTGGTGCTCTGGACGATCCCACCGGGACTGCCAAGGACGACATCACCCTTGAGTTGGAACAGTTGGCCTCCACCTCCGACGTGGAGAGCGAGCTCGCACGGATGAAGTCAGCACTCGGTGCTGGTCCATCGGCCGCGCCTCAGGCGATTGAAGGTCAGCAAGCTCCGTCACAGGCGCCGCAGCCGCCAACCCAGGCGCAACCGCCAAGCCTTGACGCGCAGTCACCGCAGGAGTTCCAGGCGCCTCCGAGCCAGGGTCAGGAGGCGCCTCCCGCCCAGCCACAGGGTGATCTGCGATGATCGTTCGGATCCTCAACGAGGGTCAGTGGCGCCTTTCCGACGACGCCGTACGCGCACTCAATTCCTTCGATGATGCCGTTGAGCAGGCCGTTGCGTCGGCTGATCAAGATCAGCTGACAAAAGCTCTGCATACGTTGCTGGATCGCATCCGTACAACGGGCACCCGCGTGCCGGACGAGGAACTAGCGGACTCCGACTTGATCTTGCCGGCTGCCGACTCGACGCTCGAAGAGGTAGAGCAGCTGCTTAGTGAGTCAGAGGAAGGCCTTATTCCCGGGGTAGGCGCCTCCTAGGCTGGCCAGCCAGCATGAGGCACTGAAACCTCCGCACTAAGGATTTGGCCCGTACGCGAACCCGGCGTCATCGCCTCCGGCCACGCGGCGGCTGTCACGAACAGGGTCGTCCCTTCGGGACCGCCCAGCATGCAGGCGAAGCAGCCGAACTCTGAGGAGATCGTTTGCAAGACCTCTCCACCCTCGCGTACTCGAACGCAGCGGCGACCTGGCACCTCGGCAAACCAGACCGCACCCTCGGCATCGATACAGATGCCGTCCGGCGCCGCTCCATGGAGATCCGCCCAGACTCGATGATTGGTCAGATCACCGTCTGGAGCGATGTGGTAGGCGGTCAGCACACCGCCATAGGACTCGGCGATGATCAAGGTTGAGTTGTCGGGGGTCACTGCCATGCCGTTTGGAAACGCCAGGCCGTCCGCAACCTGGCGAACTCTTCCGTCCGGGGTGATCAAAGCGATCAGCCCTGGCGCGAACTCACCAGCGGGAAAGTCGAATCCGATGTTGTTGACGTAGGTATTGCCGCGACCATCGGTCACGATGTCGTTCCACGGTTTTGTCGATACGGCCCCGAGTTCGGCATACGTGGCCAGTGTGCCGTCGGATTCCCTGGCCAGCAGCTGCTGGCCCGCGACAATCAGCAACCGTCCATCGGGCAGCCGATCAAGGCAGAACGGCATCGCGTCGATGCGGGTGACCAGATCTCGCGCGCCGTTGAGATCGACTGAGAGTACCTCCCCGGCCGCCCAATCGGAGAAGACGAGTCGGTCGTCGTGCCAGCGTGGAGACTCCACCAGGGCGAGATCTTTAAGTAACGTCGTGAACTCGGTCATGGGAAATCAGACCATGTCCGAACGCCGAAATCATCGGCCTGCGGTCAATCCCGTGCAGTCTCGCCCGGCAGGTCGAGCATCCGCTGTAGCGCGGCCTTTGCGTAGTGCTCAGTCTCGGGATCGACTGTGATCTGGTTGACAACGTGGCCCTGCGCCAGGTTCTCCAACGTCCAGACCAAGTGTGGCAAGTCGATGCGGTTCATTGTGGCGCAATAGCAAACGTGCTGTTCGAGGAAGACGATCTCTTTATCCGGATGATCATGACCCAGACGCTTGACCAGGTTCAGTTCGGTGCCGATGGCCCACTTCGATCCGGGCTCGGCCTGTTGGATGGTCTTGATGATGAACTCGGTGGATCCGATCAGGTCTGACTTCAAGACGACCTCGTGCTGGCACTCCGGATGCACTAGGACATTGACACCAGGAATACGTGCTCGTACGTCGTCCACGGCTTGCGGCGTGAATCGTCCATGTACCGAGCAATGGCCTTTCCACAAGATCATCGTGGCGGCTTGCAGTTCCTCCGCGGTCAGGCCGCCGTTGTACTGGTGCGGGTCGTAGACGACGCAATCATCCAGATTCATGCCCATCTGGAGCACCGCAGTGTTGCGGCCGAGATGCTGATCGGGCAGGAACAGCACCTTCTCGCCCCGCTTGAGAGCCCACTGGAGGACCGACTTGGCGTTTGACGAGGTACAGACAACGCCGTCGTGCTTGCCACAGAAGGCCTTGATATCGGCTGACGAGTTCATATAGGTCACCGGCACAGTGACATCCGCGACTCCCGCGTCTGCGAGCACATCCCAGGCATCCTCGACTTGGGCGAGCCGGGCCATGTCGGCCATCGAGCATCCCGCCGCCAGGTCAGGCAAAATCACCTTCTGCTCCGGCGAGGTCAAGATGTCGGCCGACTCAGCCATGAAGTGCACGCCACAGAACACAATGAACTCGGCGTTCGGCCGAGCCGCTGCGTCCCGGGCCAGCTTGAATGAGTCGCCGGTGACGTCAGCGAATTGGATGACCTCGTCGCGCTGGTAATGATGACCAAGGACGAAGAGCCGATCTCCGAGAGCTGCCTTGGCTCGCCTGGCGCGCTCCACGAGCGCTGGATCGGAGGCCGGTGGCAAGTCGCCCGGACACTCGACGCCTCGCTCTGACCGCGGGTCGGCGTCCCGCCCTAGAACGAATAGCGACAGCGGCGTTCCGGACTCGAGCGCGGTCGTTGGAGGTGTGCTGGCCACGCACCAAATGTACCTAGGCGCGAATCTGCACTCTGACGGCTCGGTCTCTACGATGGCAGCCGCCGCCGACAAAGGGAGAACGGACACGTGCGGATCCTCGTCGCAACCGATTCGATTGGCGCGATGTCTTCCCGCAACGCTGGTGAGGTCATTGCTGCTGGCTGGCGGCCGGGCGCCGAGGTAGCGGTATTGCCAATCGGGGAGGCCGGCGCTGGCTTCGTTGCTGCATACGCAGACCTGGCCGGCATAACGACGTTAACGCAGGTAATCGATGGTCGCACTGTGACAACTGGCAGTGGTTCGAGCACCGCTGTTGTTCGGGTACTGGGATCCGATCAAGCTAATCAAGGGCCTGGTATTCCGTACCAGCAGTCGTCTCGCTCTATCGGTGAGGCCGTCGCCGCGTTGGTCCGCAGCGAACCACCAAATCGGATCTTGGTCGACCTCACGGGCCTCTGGGTTCATGACGCCGGTGCCGGCATGCTGGCCGCGCTAGGCGCTGTCGGTGATCGACCGCTCGATCAAGGTGTTGCCGGGCTCCGTGGGCTCAGCCAGCTTGATCTTGCGCCGGCTCGCGCGCTGCTCGAAAAGACCGAGCTCATCGGTGTGATACCCGCTGCCCAGCTTGATCGACCGCTGCTGGGTTTGCGGGGCATCACAGCGGTCACTGGTCGCGAAGCGGGCGAGGAAGCTGACCTGATGCTTAGCACCGACGCGACCCTCGAGGCCTTTGCCAAGCTTGCCTCCCCAACCGACGCAGCTGCGCACGGCGCCGGAGCATGCGGCGGCTTGGGCTTCGCTGTCCTTGCACTTGGCGGCCGGCTGACTACTGGGCCGGCCCTCGCGCTTAGCTCGCCCCAAGGGCAGACTGGCCTGCGCCAGGTCGATCTTGTTGCAACGGGCTGCTCGGTTTTCGACTTCGCGAGCCGCGGTGGCGGTGTCGTAGCCGCCATGGCGGAGGTCGCGTCTGGTGTCTTGAGCCCATGCATTGTCATTGCCGGCGAGGTAGTCATTGGCTCACGAGAAATGCGCACCATGGGCGTCGAGGCGGCGTACGCCGTGCGCGAGTCAGTACTCGATGATCCGCGCGGCGACGTCAGCGAGGCCGAGCTCTCGGCGACCGCGCGAAGGGTGGCCCGTTCCTGGACTTGGTGACGCGGCACACGTCCCATCGGCTTGGACGGTCTAGCCACCCCCTTTAGAATGACACCATGACGGCAACCGAACAGACCTTCGACAGCCCCGCCGTAACTGACGGCATCATCTTGACCGACGAGGCGGCAGCCAAGGTCAAGACGCTCCTGGAGACTGAAGGCCGCGACGATCTGGCGCTTCGCGTGGCTGTGCAGCCGGGCGGCTGCTCCGGGTTGCGCTACCAGCTGTTCTTCGACGATCGCAACTTCGAAGGCGACATTGTCAAGGTCTTCGGCGGCGTGGGCGTCGTCACCGATCGGATGAGCGCGCCGTACCTGATGGGTGCGACCATCGATTTTGTCGACACCATTGAGAAGCAGGGCTTTACCATCGACAACCCCAACGCCACCGGCTCATGCGCGTGTGGCGACAGCTTCCACTGATCTAACCTTGCGAACTCCCTGCCGGCTGGCAGGGAGTTCTTGCTGTTCACGAGTCGCGCCGCACGAGGAAACGCGGTGAATCAGCTGCAATGAGCGTTTGGCCACGCATTCGGCACCAGGCAGCAAGATCTGGGCCGGCCGCAGGGTCATCGGCAAGCAACTCGACCAGGGCGCCGATGCGTACCTCACCGATATGGCGTGCCATTTCAATGATCGGCCGCGGGCATTTCATTCCACGACAATTAAGCGACAGCCCGATAAGGGGTGACACCCCGTCAGTCACGATGCGCCTACAGTTGCTCGGATCCTCGTCACCATCGGAGGCAGTACGTCGAGGAATCGATCAATCTCCGCGGCTGTCGTTGTCCAGGTAAGCCCGACGCGGACATTTCCGTGAGTCAACGCTCCCATGGCGGCGAGCACATGTGACGGGTGTTCGCTACTGGCGCTGCACGCCGACCCGCTTGCCACCGCGAAACCCGCCTTGTCCAACTCCAAGGTGAGTGTCTCGCCATCGACGTAGAGCACGGAGAAGGTCAACAGGTGTGGAACCCTGCGTACCGGATCGCCAGCCACATCTACATCGGGCACCCGCTGCACGATTCCGGTACGGAGCCGATCGATGAGATCGTGCTGCCGCTCACCGACCACACGGCCGGACTGCAGCCAGCAGTCCAGCGCAACCGCGGCTGCATAGATAGCGGGCACGTCGGGCACGCCAGGCCAGCGGCCACCCTGGTAGTCATCGGTGGGGTAGGGCGCACGCCACCGGCCAGTCTTCTTGATCACCAGGACTCCGACTGACGCTGGACCGCCGAAAGCGCCAGCCCATCCGGTCAGCACCGACCACCCGCTGACATCGCCGAAGTCGATTCGGCCAAGCGCCGTTGTGGCATCCAGAACAAGCGGTACCTCAGCGCGCAGGCAAGCCTCCGACGCTTCGGCGTACAGCTGCAGGGTGCCGACCTCATGGTTGGCCACCTGGATACACGCCGCCGCTGTGCCCTCAGTGGCGACAGCGGCGGCCCACCGGCCCAGCTCCACGTGCCCCTCATGATCAACTTCCACCGCAATGTGGGAGCCAGCCGCGGCCGCGGCCGCGAGTATCGAGGAGTGATCGATTGCTGTTGTGACAATTCGCGATCCAATGCGACGCCGGCCCAGTGCCAGGCCGGCGACGGCGGCCTGATTTGAATGGGTTTGAGACGCAGTGAAGATAACCTCATCCGGTCGAGCTCTCACGGCCGCAGCAACGACCTCGCGGGCCTGGTCCAATGCCTGCGCGGCAAGCCGACCTGGGCGGTGCAGTCGCACAGGATCGCCCCATCCGGCCTGCTGTGCATCTATCCACGCTTGCCGGGCGGCCGGGAGTAATGGCTCGCTCGACGAGCTGTCCAAGAAGACTTCAGAAACCGGATCCGCCACCCCTCGAAAGTAGCGCTTCCCGGCGCCGAGAAAGCGCCGGACGAACCGGCAAAAACGCAACCCCCGCACCGGTGATCGGAGCGTCTTCCTACGTTAGGGTGAACACCAAAGAAGGGTGTCCGCCCGCGCTGGGGGCGGACACGATTCCTCGATGTGTACCGATCTGACGAAAGGCGCAACGTGGGTGGCAGGACTGAACAGCCCGCTCCGGACAATGTGACACTGCCGCCGGCCCGTCGCGGGTTCGGGAGCCGTGTTCGTCCCGGCCTGCTGGCCTTGTCTCTATTTGGCCTGCTCTTCCTCACCGGCTGCTCCCCGGATTTGGTTGCTCAGATCAAGCGGCTGGGCTTTCCGCCGCCTGCTAGCGACCGATCGCCGGACATCCTGAATCTCTGGATTGGATCGTGGATCGCTGCCTTTGCAGTCGGTTTCATCATGTGGGGTCTAATCCTGTGGTCCGCGAACCGCTACAAGACCAAGCACGCCAAGATGCCGCGGCAGAGCCGCTACAACCTGCCGATGGAGATCTTCTATACCATCGCACCGTTCATCGTCATTGCCGTGCTCTTCTACTACACAGTCTTGGCCCAAAACGCAGTTACCAAGAAGGTGGCCGATCCCCAGGTCACGATTGACGTCGTTGGCCAGAAATGGTCGTGGACGTTCAACTACAAGGCCGCCAACAATCCAGCCGTCGGCTCAGACGTCTGGGAGGCCGGCACTATCAACAAAACTCCGGACCTCTATCTCCCCGTCGGCAAACTGATCCAGTTCAACCTCTCCTCGCCGGACGTCATCCACTCGTTCTGGGTGCCGTCCTTCTATGAGAAGTTGGACGTCATTCCCGGTCGGCACAACATTCTTCAGATGACTCCGACGACGGAGGGCGTATTCCACGGGAGGTGCGCCGAGCTATGCGGCACCTACCATTCGGCAATGCTCTTCAGCGTGCACGTGGTGAGTGAGGCCGACTACAACGCTTATCTGAAGTCGCTGGTGGCCAAGGGCCAGACCGGCGAAGCCAAGGGCCCGGCCCTGGCCAATTCCCCTGCAAGGACAGGTTCTGAGGAGGGCACGCGATGACGACGCTGCAGCGTACGGCCACCGCCGCCGAGATAGCGACGCCCAGGCGTCAACTGGGCACCATTGTATGGAAGTGGATGATCACTACCGATCACAAAGTGATCGGCAATCTCTACTTCGTCACCTCGATGATCTTCTTCGTCTTCGGCGGCATTCTCGCCCTGGCGATAAGAGCTGAGCTGGCATATCCGGGCCTGCAATACCTGTCGTACGAGACTTATAACGAGTTCTTCACGATGCACGGCACGATCATGCTGCTGCTCTTCGCGACTCCGCTGTTCGCCGGCTTCGCCAACGCGATCATGCCTTTGCAGATCGGCGCGCCGGATGTCGCGTTTCCGAGACTGAACATGATTGCCTACTGGTTCTACCTGTTCGGCGGCCTGATTGCCTCCGCCGGCTTCCTGTCGCCCTCGGGTGCCGCAAGCTTCGGCTGGTTCGCGTACGCGCCGCTGAATGACGAGGTCAACTCGCCTGGTGTCGGCGGTGATTTGTGGATCATGGGCCTGTACATGGCCGGTCTTGGCACCATTCTCGGCGCCGTTAACTTCACCACCACAATCCTGACCATGCGCGCACCGGGTATGACAATGTTCCGGATGCCGATCTTCACCTGGAACATCTTGGTGACGTCGTTCCTCGTCCTGGTCGCCTTCCCGATCCTCGCTGTTGCGCTCTTGGTGCTAGAGGCAGACCGGGTCCTCGGAGCTCACGTATTTGATGCGGCCAACGGTGGGCCGATCCTGTGGCAGCACCTTTTCTGGTTCTTCGGGCATCCAGAGGTTTACATCATCGCCTTGCCGTTCTTCGGCATCATTACTGAGGTGTTGCCGGTGTTCAGCCGGAAGCCGATCTTCGGTTATGTGGGCCTGGTTGGAGCGACCTTGCTGATCGGGGCTCTGTCTGTTGCCGTGTGGGCACACCACATGTTCGTCACCGGCGCCGTCAACCTGCCGTTCTTCTCCTTCATGACCTTCCTCATTGCTGTGCCGACAGGTGTGAAGTTCTTCAACTGGGTCGGGACGATGTGGGGCGGCAGCATCGCTATGCGAACGCCCATGCTGTGGGCCGTAGGTTTCTTGACAACCTTCTTGTTCGGCGGCCTGACTGGCGTCATCCTGGCGAGCCCGCCATTGGACTTCGCAGTTTCAGACACCTACTTCGTGGTTGCGCACTTCCACTACGTGGTGTTTGGCACCGTTGTCTTCGCGATGTTTGCTGGCTTCTACTTCTGGTGGCCAAAGTTCACTGGCAGGATGCTGGATGAAACACTGGGCAAGATTCACTTCTGGCTGTTGTTCATCGGATTCCACACCACATTCCTTATCCAGCACTGGCTCGGTGTAGAGGGAATGCCGCGTCGCTACGCGGACTATCTGCCCAGCGACGGTTTCACGCTCGGAAACCAGATCTCCTCGGTTGGCGCGTTCTTGCTCGGCGGCTCCACGCTGGTCTTCTTCTGGAACGTCTGGAAGAGCCGCAAGAACCCGAAAGTCAACACCGACGATCCGTGGGGCTGGGGTCGCTCCTTGGAGTGGGCGACGACCTGCCCGCCGCCGCGGCATAACTTCACCCAGCTGCCGAGGATCCGCTCCGAAGCGCCGGCTTTTGATTTGCACCACCCAGAGATTGCGATTCAGGAGTACGGCACCGAGGAGGAGGAGTTCGACGATACAACCGTGGACTCAGGTGACGACACGGGTCGGCTGTCCGAACTCAGACATCGGGTAGCAGGCGACACCTCAGATCTAGCGGCTCAATACGAATCCAGCCACCACGGCCATTCACCAGATGCCGAGGAGGATCAGCGGTGAAGGTCGAAGCCTGGATCTTCGGTTCCCTGACCATCTTCTTTCTCATTGTGACGCCGATCTATTGGTTCATGACTGCAGACGCCAGTGGCGTTCCAGAGATCACCGGTACCGTCGCGTTGATCTTGACGTTCTTCCTGGTGTTCATGATCTGGGCTTACCTCCTTCTGGTGGCGCGGCGGATGCAGCCGAGGCCTGAGGACAAGAAAGAGGGCGAGATCGCCGAGGGTGCTGGAGAGCTAGGTTTCTTCCCGCCGTCCAGCAAGTGGCCGCTGTTCCTTTCACTAACCTTTGTTCCGGTCGTTTTGGCTCCGGTCTTCGGTTGGTGGTTGATGATCATTGGCTTTGGCTTCGGATTCATCACCTTGACAGGACTGCTCTACGAGTTCTACCGCGGAGATCACGCGCACTGAGCCTGCCCGCCTTGGGATCGTCGATGCCCGTTGTGGGCGAGCATGATCGTTTCCGAGGCCCGATGACGGGAATAGATTGACGGGCGTTTTCGCTTCGCTTGCGTAGCCGATCTATGTGATGAGTATCCAATGCCGCTCAGCATGCGACCCGCAGGAGATTTCGTGACGACTACCATGACCACCACCGGAGATCGGAGTGCCCACACAGCCCCAGCCCGCGAGCGAGTCGACTTCTGGTTCGATCCGGCGTGCCCGTTCTGCTGGATTACATCGCGCTGGATCCTGGAGACTGAAAAAGTGCGCACTATCGACGTGCACTTCCATGTCATGAGCTTGGCCGTGCTGAACGAGGGCAGAGACGTCTCCGATAAATATCGGGACAAGTTGCAGTCCTCTTGGGGCCCGCTACGCGTGGCGGCGGCGGCCGCACAGTTCAAGGGAGAGCAAGTCCTCTCGCCTCTTTACACCGCCATGGGCACTCGCATCCACAACCAGGGCTATCAGGACCTGTCCATAGTCATTGCTGAAGCGCTCGACGAACTGGGCCTGCCACCGGAGCTGGCGGAGGCCGCTGAGTCGACTGACTATGACAACGCGATCCGCGAAAGCCACCATGCGGGGATGGACAAAGTAGGCAAGGACGTGGGAACCCCGACCATTCACGTCAACGGCACCGCATTCTTCGGACCAGTTATCACCCGAATTCCACGAGGTGAGGACGCTGGTCGGATCTGGGATGCCAGCGTCGCTCTGGCCAGCTACCCCTACTTCTTTGAGATCAAGCGTGAACGCAAGGACTCATTGCATTTCGACTGAACCGGGGAAAGGAAGGTCACTCGGAGCGGAGCGCCCTGAGTTCATACGTCGTTGTGGACTTCGGAATATGAGTCAGCAGCTGACACCAACCAGCCCTCGACTATGCATGAGATTCATGGCGGCCGGACCCAGAGATAGATGGCGAGGATGAACCCGAACGTTGCAGCCATCGAGCGCACCAGGTTCGGCGGCAGATGTCGAACGATGATAGGTCCGAGAGCGCTGCCGATCAAGAGTCCTCCGGCTAGCGGAGGTACAGCGGCCCACAGCACGGGTCCAGTCGCGATGAACACGGCAGCCGCCACGAGCGAAGTGACCCCGAGAAGCACATTCTTGATCGCATTGGCGGGCGCGATACGCGAGTCCACGAGAACCAAGATCACGGCGAGAAGCATCACTCCTGATCCGGCGCCGAAGTAGCCACCGTAGACGCAGACCGCTCCAACCAGCCCGAGTTGAAGCAGCGGGCTGTGACGAATCCATCCCTCGGGCAGCTTCATTAAGGCCGGTTGAATGATGAGAACCATGGCTCCAGCCGCGACCAGGAAGGGGACAACCCGGGCGAATACTCCTGGGGGTGTGACGAGCAGCAGTCCAGCGCCGACCACCGTTCCAAGGATCGTAATCGGCAGCAGACGCACCAGGACGGTCCGCGTCTCGACAAGCTCACGCCGAGAGCTGAGGGCCGAGCCTGGACCGATCGCCACGCCCGCGACCAAATTGGCTATGTTGGCCGGCAGCGGAGGAATCCCGACGGCGAGGAGGGCCGGGTACGACACCAGAGACGTGACGCCACCTCCACTTCCGATGATTCCCGCCACGACTCCGGCCGCAAACAGCGAACCTGCGGCTTCGGCGGCCAGCGACACATGAGAAGCCTGGCATGACCGAATCTTCCCAGCGGCAGCTGAAGAAGGCTAAGTGGTATCGATAACGTCGGGCACAATGGGCCGCATGTGTCGAAACATTAGGCCGCTGAACAACTTTGAACCGCCGGCGACCAGCGATGAGGTGCATGACGCGGCTTTGCAGTATGTGCGAAAAGTAGCGGGCATGTCCAAGCCGTCGAAGGCGAATGAGGAGGTCTTCTATCGCGCCGTCGAAGAGATCGCCCACGCCACGCACCATCTGCTTCACGACCTCGTCACCACGGCACCGCCCAAGAACCGCGAAGAGCAAGCCGCCAAGGCCCGAGCACGATCGGCAAATCGCTTCGCCACTGCCTGAGACGCTGGTGACTGGAGTCGGAGGGTGATGACCGAGCTGCTGCGCTATGCAGCGTTCACGATGGACGGCCAGGGCGGAAATCCCGCTGGCGTGGTGCTGGATGCCAGCGGACTGGATGCCGCGAAGATGCAGGCCATCGCCGCTGATATCGGCTATTCGGAGACTGCCTTCCTGGTCAGGAGACAGGGTGAGCCGAACGGATACGACGCTCGCTACTTTGCGCCGCTACAGGAGGTGCCGTTCTGTGGACATGCCACCATTGCGGCGGCAGTGGCCTTGGTCGAGCGGTCTCCGGCAGACGACCTGATCTTTCACACGCCCGCCGGAGTTGTCAGCATCACAACTTTCCAGAACGACAATGGTGAGCTCGTCGCGGAAATGACGAGCGTGGCACCTCGAACGGCCGAGCCTGCGCCTGGATTGGTGGCAGCAGCACTGCAGGCGCTTCGCTGGTCCGCTGATGATCTTGACCCGGAGTATCCAGTCCTGCTGGCAAACGCAGGTTCGGAGCATTTGGTGCTGGTAGCCAAGACCAGGCAGCGACTGGCCGACCTGGACTACGACTTCGACGCTCTTGCCAGACTGATGCGCGAGCACGCGCTGGTCACCTTGCAATTGATCTGGCCCGAATCCAAGAAGCGCTATCACTCTCGTAACCCATTCGCCAGTAGCGGCGTGGTCGAGGATCCGGCGACTGGCGCCGCGGCAGCGGCATTCGGTGGCTACTTACGGGAGCTCGGCATCATCGGTGAGCACGCCGCGTTCACGATCATCCAGGGCGTGGACATGGGCCGCCCCAGCAAACTTGAGGTGAGCGTCATCGGCGGTGAGCCCGGCGTACGCGTCACCGGCGCTGCCCACCCCATCGACGGCTGACGGACGCGCCCGGAGCCCTTCGACAAGCTCAGGACGGCGCTTGTGGAAGGCGCGCTGCTCGAAAGGCTCAGACCGCTTGAGAACGCGCAAACGCTGTTACCAATTGACGTGCTGTGGCTGGCCCTCGTCATAGCCGGAGCTGGACTGGACGCCGACGACGGCAAAGTCGTGAAACTCCTCAAGATTTGAGGCGCCGACGTAGGTACAGCTACTGCGTAGGCCCGCCACGATGGAATCAATCAGGTCCTCTACGCTCGGCCGCTCGGGGTCGAGATACATGCGCCCCGTCGAGATGCCCTCTTCGAACAGTCCGGCACGCGCCCGGTCGAATCCTGAGGAGTCCTTGGTACGCAACTTGACGGCCCGCGCCGACGCCATGCCGTACGACTCCTTGTACATCCGCCCTTCGGCATCGATCATCAGGTTGCCGGTGCTCTCGTACGTTCCGGCGAACCAGGAGCCGATCATCACGCTGCCTGCCCCAGCTGCCAGTGCAAGCGCGACATCCCGGGGGTGGCGTACGCCGCCGTCGGCCCATATCGATCGGCCCACGGCACGCGCCGCTTCAGCACATTCCAGGACAGCGCTGAACTGCGGTCGACCCACGCCGGTCATCATCCGCGTCGTGCACATTGCGCCGGGCCCGACTCCGACCTTGACGACATCGGCGCCGGCTCCCACCAGATCGTTGACTCCATCAGCGGAAACCACATTGCCCGCGACCAGCGTGACCCGACGCCCTTGGGTATCCGTCAGCCGGTCTCGCACCTCACGTACAGCCTTCAGCGACTCCAGCATTCGATCTTGGTGACCGTGTGCCGTGTCGACGACCAGAACGTCGATTCCGGCGTCGAGCAAGGCCTCCGCACGAATCGCGACATCGCCGTTGATGCCGACGGCGGCGCCAATCATGAGCCGACCATCGGAATCAAGCGCCGGGTTATACAAGGTCGAGCGCAGCGCGTGCTTCCGTGTCATGACACCGAGCAGCTTGCCGTTTTCCACCAAGAGCGCCACTTCGAGGTGCCGGTGGGTCAGTTCCTCGAAGATCTCGGTCGGCGATGACTCCGGAGTGGTGGTCAGCACATCACCTGACATCACCGTGTGCACCTGGGCAAAGCGATCCACCCCCGCGGCCTCGGTCTCGCTCACTGTCCCGAGCGGCTTACCGTTCTCGATGACGACCGCTAGACCATGTGCTCGCTTGGGGATCAAGGAGAGTGCCTCGCCCACCGTGGTATGCGGGCTCACTGAGACTGCCGTGTCATAGACCGGGTGCGACCGCTTTACCTTGCCAACCACCTCGGCAACGACATCAGCGGGGATGTCTTGCGGAAGGATTGCAATTCCGCCCCGACGCGCCACAGTCTCCGCCATTCGTCGCCCAGAAATCGCGGTCATGTTGGCCACGACGATGGGCAGCGTCGTCCCGATCCCATCAGTGCTGGTGAGGTCGACGTCCAGCCGGGACCCGACGGCAGAACGTCGGGGCACCATGAAGACGTCGGAGTAGGTCAAGTCGTACGGTGGGAGCTCTTTCAGAAATCGCACCTGGACATTCTCACTGTCTCCGCCAAGGTTTGCCTATCGACCGCCCGGCAGCTGGTCGTGCTGCTCTTAGTTTGTTAGGGATTGCCGCTAGAACTCGCCTTCGGGGCGGGGGTCGCCCTGCTGGTCTGAGTCGTTTCCGGGGTCGGCGGTGCCGTCGTTGCTTGCGTCCGTGGGCTCGAAGATTCCTCGCTCGGCTCGGTCGTCGGCTCCTTGGTCGAGGCGGTGGTGGCCTTTTTCGTCGGTTTCGCTGATGGCGCCTTTTTCTTGGTGTCCGATTTCTTGTTGGAGCTGCCCTCGCTGACCTGCTGGAAGGTCGTTCCGGTACCGCCGGAGAGGGCATGACCCGTAACCAACTCAACGGCGGTCAGCGAGACTGCTGCGATGCCGAATGCGGCCAGAGCTGCGACAGCGACCCGCTTCCAACTCAGTTTCGGGCCACGCTGGCGCGGCGATGAGGGCTCGGGTGCCACAAGATGGCTTCGCTGCCCGGCAACATGACCTTCGCTGTCGGACACAATCTCCATGACGGTGGGCTCTTCCACTTCATTCGGTTGCCCGGTCCAGAAGACGGTCTTCACCTTGTCGCGGGTTCGCCGGATGGAGGCTGTATACAGCGACCCGGCGACTGCCGCGATGATACTGGCCAGCGCTGCACCGACAACCGTGCCAGCCACGCTGAGCTGAGAACCCAGCGCGGCGGCCGTCATGGCAGCCAATGCACCGCCGACTACCTGGGTGGCGGAAAGATCAAGCTTGCTTTTCTTAGGTTTCTTGTCGCTTGGTTCCCTGCCGGTATCGGGCTCTGTGGTGCGATTCGTCAGCTTCTGATTGGTGCTCATGTCCTCGTTGCGTGTACTCGGGCGTCATTACCGCTGGTCGGTCTCGTCCAGACGCGTCAACGCCTGCTAGTTCCGGATCATTGTCAGGTTTTGCGAAGAGTGAGCAATCCCACATCCCCCGCGATGGGACGGTAGCTAGCCGCCGTAGGTCTCCCCAGCTTGGCGCGCTGTTCGAGCAATGCAACG
>Ga0307292_10000069_pt1 | contig 28107 bp, 30 predicted proteins | sample ER_DNA_149_FD_194471 | JGI IMG/M metagenome (GOLD analysis project Ga0307292, IMG submission 194471) | Bulk soil microbial communities from the East River watershed near Crested Butte, Colorado, United States - ER_DNA_149 | ecosystem: Environmental > Terrestrial > Soil > Floodplain | place...
ACCTGCAGATCAGAATGGGACTGAAGATTCCAGGAAGCGAGAGAGGACGAAATCGCTGCCGGGAGGAGGTGCCGTGGCGGCAGGACAATTGCGGGTCTACTTCGGCGCGGCTCCTGGTGTTGGAAAGACATACAAAATGCTCGAGGAGGGCCACCGCAGGCTGGAGCGTGGAACCGATGTCGTCGTCGGCTTTGTCGAAACCCATGGGCGCAAGCACACTGAGGAACTCATCGACGGCTTCGAGGTCGTCGCGCGGGCCAAGGTGGCTTACAGAGGCACCACTCTGGAGGAGATGGATCTCGCAGCCGTCCTGGCCCGACGACCCCAGGTCGCTCTCGTGGACGAGTTGGCTCACACCAACGCCCCCGGCCCGCCGAACGAGAAGCGCTGGCAAGACATAGAGGAGCTCCTCGATGCCGGAATCACCGTGATCACGACCGTGAATGTGCAACACCTGGAATCGCTTAATGACGTTGTCTACGAGATCACCGGTGTACGGCAGCGCGAGACCGTGCCGGATGCAGTCGTGCGCCAGGCACAGCAGATCGAGCTGGTCGACATGACGCCGGAGGCGTTGCGCCGGCGGCTCGCCCACGGCAATGTCTACGCACCAGAGAAGGTCGACGCCGCTCTCGGCAACTACTTCCGAGTCGGAAATCTCACGGCTCTCCGCGAGCTCGCCCTGCTCTGGGTTGCCGGCAAGGTAGACGAGCAGCTCGACCAATACCGTGCTGATCACAACATCGGCTCACACTGGGAAACCCGGGAGCGGGTGGTCGTCGCACTGACGGGCGGGCCCGAGGGCGAGACCTTGATCCGCCGGGCCGCTCGTATCGCTGCGCGCACCAAGGGCGCGGATTTGCTCGCGCTACACGTCGCCCGCAGTGACGGTCTCACAGGTGGAGATCCGGCTCATCTGGCACGTCAGCGTGTGCTGGTCGAGGACCTCGGCGGCACCTATCACCAGGTGGTCGGGACCGACATCCCGGACGCCCTGCTGGCCTTTGCGCGCGGTGTGAATGCCACCCAATTAGTGCTCGGTGCAAGCCGCCGCGGGCGCTGGGCTCAGTTGTTCTCCCCGGGTGTTGGCGTCACCACCACCGCCGAGTCCGGATCGATTGACGTACACCTGGTCACCCACGAAGCCACAGCCCATCGCTGGAGGATTGCCAAAGGGCGCGACCCACGGCGGAGTCGGCGAGGTGGGCTAAGTGTTGGCCGCCGCGCTGCGGGTTTCATCTTGACCGTCTGCGCGTTGCCGTTGCTCACCTGGTTGCTGCTCACAATCGACGCCTACGTCTCCCTGTCGACCGACATTTTGGTATTCCTCCTTCTGGTGGTGGCAGTCGCGCTCGTCGGCGGCCTTGTCCCGGCGTTGCTGGCTGCCGTATGCGGATTCTTTCTGTTGAACTACTTCTTCACCCCGCCTGTGCGGATGTTCACCGTCGCCGAGCAGGAAAACCTGCTTGCTCTTTTCGCCTTTCTCGTTGTAGCTGTGTCGCTCAGTACGGTTGTCGACATCGCTGCCCGCCGAACCCGGGAAGCGTCACGGGCACGAGCTGAGGCGGCAACTCTGTTCACGCTGGCCGGCAGCGTGCTGCGCGGCTCACGGCCTCTGCCGGCGCTCCTGGAGCAGGTCCGCGAGACGTTGGCGCTGGATTCCGTGACTCTCCTCGAGCGCCGCGCCGATGCTCTCGGCGGGCCAGAGCTGGAACACAGCAACGAGGCCTGGACCGTGGTTGCGTGCGTCGGTAACCCAATCTGCCTCGCACCAGGCGATGGCGATGCCGAAGTGCACGTCGACGACTCATACACGCTGGTGTTGTCTGGGCACCCACTCGCTGCCCAGGACCGGCGGGTCCTGGAAGCCTTCGCCGCGCAGGCAACTGTCGCGCTACGCCAGGAGCGGCTCGAGCAGACCGCCGCTACCGCCGGCTCGCTTGCCGAGGTCGACCGCCTACGCACCGCGTTGCTCAGTGCGGTGAGCCATGACCTTCGGACCCCACTCGCATCAGCCAAGGCGGCCGTTGGGACCCTTCGAATGTCAGATCTCGCCCTGAGCGAGGAAGACCGGGTCGAGCTGCTCGCCACCGCTGAGGAATCGTTGGACCGGCTGAGCGGTCTTGTGGAGAACTTGCTCGACATGAGCCGTCTCCAAGCTGGCGCGCTGGCGCTCGCCATCCAGCCGATCGACGTCGCCGATGTCGTCTCCGCCGCTGTGACCAGCCTGGGACCCGCCGCATCGGTGGTGATCATTCGCGTACCGGAAGACACGCCGGAGGTAGACGCCGATCCCGCTTTGTTGGAACGGGCGATCGCCAATCTGGTGCAGAACGCCCTACGTCACAGCCCACCGGGCGCCCCTCCGCAGATTACGGCCAGCATCTACAACTCGGCCGTCGAGATCCGGGTCATCGACTGCGGGCCAGGTGTCCCGGAGACCGACTGGGGCCAGATCTTCCTGCCATTCCAGCGCCTCGGTGATCGGGATAACACCACCGGTGTCGGCCTCGGGCTGGCATTGTCGCGGGGGCTTGTTGAGGCTATGTCGGGAACTCTGAGCCCGGAAGGAACACCCGGCGGCGGCTTGACCATGACAATCTCGCTGCCCGCTGTGGCTCAACCCAGTCGAGACGGGGACTCCGCACAAACACGATCGATTGCAGGCCAACCCCTAAATGAGCCAGCGGAATCGGCCATCGAGCAACCATGACTCGAGTGCTCGTGGTGGACGATGAGCCGCAGATCTTGCGCGCCCTGCGGATCAACCTGCACGCGCGGCAGTACGACGTGGTCACCGCTGGGACAGGTCGGGGAGCACTCGAGGCAGCGGCCGACGCTCACCCAGACCTGGTCATCCTCGATCTCGGCCTGCCCGACATGGACGGTGTGGACGTCATCCGCTCGCTTCGCACGTGGACCGAGGTACCCATCGTGATCCTCTCCGGACGCATCAACAGCGCGGCCAAGGTGGACGCCCTTGATGCCGGTGCCGATGACTACGTCACGAAGCCGTTCAGTGTGGAGGAACTCCTCGCACGAATTCGAGCTGTGACCCGACGCACCAGCGAGCCGGAACTCATCGAACCCATCCAGCTCGGACGGTGGACTGTTGATCTCAGCGACCACCTGATCTATGAAACCCTCCCGGCCAATGTCGACGCCAACAATTCCCAACTGGAAGGGACGCGCATCCAGGCCCCGGTGCGACAGGTGCACCTCACACCGACCGAGTGGCAGCTCCTCCAGGCATTGGTCAGGCATCCCGGACGGCTGGTGAGCCAACGGCAGCTGCTTCAGGAGGTCTGGGGACCCACGTATGTGGAGCAGACGCACTATTTACGTCAGTACGTCAAGGCACTCAGACACAAGCTCGAGGATGATCCGACTCGGCCTCGCCACCTCATCACCGAGCCTGGAATGGGCTACCGCTTCCAGCCGTAACGACCACCCAGCTGACTGAGCCATGCGGGGCTTAGTTCAGTCTTGGCTGATCTTTATTCTTGCCCGTGGACGCTGGCCGGCCGGTCTTCGAGGCTCCCGCCTCAAGCGCCAGGGAGCCCGCAGCAAGGTGAGCGAGCAGCCCGGCTACCTGGCGTTGCTCGGCCCGTGGACGAGCAACATGGGTGGCCGCGACGACGGCAAAGTAGCCGGGGCGACGATCCTGACGAGGCACCGGGATCGCGATGACGTCGTCGGTGGGCAGCCCCTCTCTGTCGACATCCATGACCCGGCCGCTTCGAGTGACGCTGCCATCGTCGTGGAGGACCGTAGCTGGCAACGGCCCATCCAGCACCAGGCGGCAGCTGTCCGCGTCCAGCACGGTGCCGACTGTGTCTGAGACTGCCTGAAGCGCTGCTGCATGCGTTTCCGGCGCAACTGGCTCGGCTGCGCGCCGCAGGGCGGTCAAGTAGTCGAGCCGGCGAGCAGCTGTGGCGCGCTGACGGCCAGCCCACCAGCTGAGCTGCTCGATAGCGCCGCCCACCAAGACAAGCAGTATGACCGTCAGGATGTCTTGAGTGTCGAGGATCCGAAAGCTGTAATACGGCTCGGTCCAGAAATAGTCGTACGCAAGCCCAGTGGTAACAGCGCCAACCAGGCCGGCCGGTCGCACCCCAGCTGCCGACACCATGGCGACGACGAGGACCAGCAGCAACGTCACATGATTCTCGTGGAGCTGCGGACGGGCCAGGGTCAGCAGACCTGCGACCACCGGCCCCAGAAACACAGCCGCTAGCCAGACAACCCCGCGGTGCCGGGCCAACCAGTCAGATAACGCCATGTGGCACCACATCCCTGCTACTGCCGATGATGATCAAGATCACTGCTCAAGTCTGTATTCGGCGCACACCCAACAACAGGGTCTTTTACGCAGGTTCTACACCTGTCATGACCTACGCGGTGTGTGGACCCGTGATAGGCGTCAAAATCCCGTTAAAGAGTCTCCGCTAATTACTTCCGCCGCGGTTGACTGCTCAGAGGGCGTGATTCTTTGGGCTTGCCGTAACCCTCCAAATGAGCGGTGAACGGACACAGGAGCAGGGTGACCAAGACTGACGAGGCGCAGGCGGCACCTCCCGCCTTGCTGTCGTGGTTGATGAAAGGTGTTCGCGAGGAGCACCGAGCCCACCTGGGACCCCATCCAAGCCCGCAGCAGACGGAAAAGACCCACCGATGGTGGCAAGTGATGTGCCTAACCGGCGTTGACTACTTCTCTACCCTCGGCTACCAGCCGGGCATCGCCGCCCTCGCCGCCGGCGCGATCTCCCCGCTCGCAACCATGGTGCTGGTGGCCCTGACTCTGCTCGGCGCACTCCCTGTATACCGGCGCGTCGCCTCAGAGAGCCCCAACGGTGAAGGGTCAATCGCCATGCTGGAGCGATTGATGTCGTTCTGGAAGGGCAAGATCTTCGTCTTGGTGCTGCTGGGCTTTGCCGCCACCGACTTCATCATCACCATGACGCTGTCCGCCGCCGACGCCACCGCCCACCTGGTGGAGAACCCTCACCTCGAGCCGGTCCTCGCCGGCCATCAAGTGGCAGTCACTCTGCTGCTGCTGGCGCTGCTCGGCGGGGTGTTCCTTCGTGGCTTCAATGAAGCCATCGGCGTAGCGGTCGCCCTGGTGGTGGTCTACCTCGCCCTGAACATCGTGGTCATCGCCGACGCAATCGGACATGTGATAGCAGCGCCGTACCTTTGGTCCAACTGGACCAATGCGCTCACCCAACAGCATGGAAGTCCCTTTATGGTCCTTGGCATCGCACTGCTGGTCTTCCCAAAGCTGGCACTTGGACTCTCCGGCTTCGAGACAGGTGTAGCCGTGATGCCGCACATCGAAGGCGGCCCAGACGACACCCCGGCATATCCTGCGGGCCGCATCCGCGGGGCCAAGCGGCTGCTGACCACGGCCGCATTGATCATGAGCGTTTTCTTGATCACGAGCAGCATCGTCACCACATTGCTCATCCCGCCTGCCGAGTTCCAACCAGGCGGGTCGGCCAACGGGCGGGCGCTGGCCTACTTGGCCCATGAGTACCTCGGGAACACGTTCGGCAGCGTCTACGACGCCTCAACCATTGCGATCTTGTGGTTTGCGGGAGCATCGGCCATGGCCGGCCTGCTGAACTTGATTCCCCGCTACCTGCCCCGCTATGGGATGGCCCCTTACTGGGCCCGCGCCGTGCGTCCGCTCGTGCTGATCCTCACTCTCGGCGCGTTCATCATCACCATCATCTTCGGCGCCGACGTCGATGCCCAAGGCGGCGCCTATGCCACGGGAGTCCTGGTTGTCATCACGTCAGCAGCCGTTGCTGTCACGCTCGCTGCACGGCACGCCGGCCAACGCAAACTCGCCATTGCGTTCGGCCTGGTCACGCTGGTCTTCATCTACACCACCGTCGCAAACATCATCGAACGCCCCGATGGCGTCAAGATTGCCGCAGTCTTCATCGCTGCCATCCTCACCGTGTCCCTGGCGTCCCGGTTCGCCCGCGCCTTCGAATTGCGCGTCACCGACGTCACCTTCGACCAGACAGCGCAGCTCTTCATCCGCGACTGCGCCCGCCGGACCATCAGATTCATCGCCAACGAACCCGACAGCCGGGACCGGGCCGAGTACAGCGACAAACTTCGCCAGGTCGTCCGCGACAACGACCTCACCGACCCCAACGACGTGATCTTCATCGAGATCACCATCACGGATCCGTCCGAATTCGCCAGCCACCTCGACGTCACTGGTGAAGTTCAACACGGCCGCTACCGAGTCCTCACCCTCAGCAGCTCCACCGTCCCAAACGCGCTGGCCGCCCTACTGTTGACTGTGCGCGACCGCACTGACCGCCTCCCACACATCTATTTCGAATGGACCGAAGGCAATCCTGCAGCGAACCTCATCCACTTCTTGATCTTCGGCGTGGGAGAAGTCGCCCCCGTCACACGCGAAGTAGTACGACGCGCCGAGCCCGATCGGGACCGCCGCCCCCATATCCACGTTGGATGACACAGAAGCGTGCGCGTTGACCCCTAGACGCGGGTGAAACGCGCATGATCTTTGACCAGGCGGCCGCCTCACGGCATCTGTCTTATGCGTCCGGCGATTGGAGACGAGTCCGCTTCGGAACCGTCGAGGGGCATGGCATTCCCGCCTCGAGCAGCCGCACATCCGTCGCGCGACCGTGGCCGTCCTGTGTGGGTCTGATGCTGCCCTTCTGGCGCATGCCTAGCCAACCGCCGCGAGTGATCACAAGGTGGTGCTGGGCCTGGGTGCGGTTCCGAAGACCAAGAGTCAAGCGACTCCACTCGTGGTCGCCGGACTCATGATCTTGGTGTGCCAGTTGATCACAGCCTGTCGTCCATTAAGACGAACTTGTCACCAACGCTCATGAACCCGATACCCAACTCTCCATTGGTGTTCGGATTAGTGGTCACGTTCAAGATCACCTTCTAACCAACGCGTACGTTGATCTTTTGTCCGCTCGGAGGTGGTTGGTCGTGCGGCACTCCCAAGGTTGGCCGCACTGCCCAGGGTCTCGCTGGCTGCGGTTTGAATTTAGTAACGGGTCTCGCGGATGTCGCGCTTCGATCTCCGCTCTTTGCCCCACACTGGGCGGTGTGCCTGAGTCGAGTCCTCGGGGTGTGCCCGCCCGCGACCCAGATCGTTTGATCAAGTGGTTCATCGGGGTCGTGGTGATGGGAGTAGGAGTCATTCTGCTCAGCGGTTTCGTTGTAGAGCAGAAGTGGGCCTGGCTTCCGCCGGCTGCCTTTGTTGTGGCGCTGTTGATCGCTGTGCGGAGTACTGGTCTTCTGCGGCGGGAGCGTTATGGCACAACGCGGGCTCGGGGGATGGCTTTGCTCGCGCTGACCGGCTATCTGGCGGTCGTGGTGTGGGGATCAGTCACTGGGTGGCCCTTCCCCGTGATGATCTTGTCCCTGGGGTACCTCTGGGAGGCTGCGGTAATGCTCATGTGGTCAACCCTCCGAAGTCGCGCGGACCTCAACCATGTCGCCATGGGGACAGCCTGTTTGCTTGTGGGTTCGGCGTTCTTACTGCTCGGGGTCGCGAACCCGCTGCCTGCATCGACGCTGGGCATGGTCGCGGGTTTGCTGGTTAGGGTCGCGTTCGGGCTGCTCGGCGTCGCGGCGCTGCTGCTCGGGGTCGCGGCCCTGCTGGACAGATGGACACTGGTGGGGGTCCCATTCCTGCTCTTCGGGGTCGCGGCCCTGCTGGGTGGTGTTGCGCCCTTGCTGGACGGATGGACACTGGTGGGGGTCGCGCTGCTGCTGGGCCCGGTCACGGCACTGCTACTCGGGGTCGCGTTCCTGCTGGACAGATGGACACTGGCTGGGGTCCCGGTCCTGCTGGGCGCGGTTGCGGCCCCGCTGAGCGGAGTTGCGGCCTTGCTGGCCGGATGGACGCCGATGGGGGTCGCGTTCCTGCTGTTCGGAGTCGCGCTCTTGCTGGGTGGTGTCGCGGCCTCGCTGGTCGGATCGACACTGGTGGGTGTCCTATTCCTGCTGTTCGGAGTCGCGGCCCTGCTGGGTAGTGTCGCGGCCTTGCTGGCCGGATGGACACTCGTCGGGGTCGCGTTCCTGCTGGTTGGGATCGCGGCGCTGCTGGGTGGTGTCGCGCTCCTGTACCGTCCTGAATTGCCGCGGCGGCTGGTGGCGTGGCTGACCAAACGAGTCGATCTGCCACTCACGACGAACGGTGGTGACGACCGGAATTAGGGCGGCGGCAGGAGTCCGACCGCGCCAGTCCTTCGGCTGACATCGATTGCGCGCGCAGGCATAGTCACTGCCCCACAGTGGTTGGCATCGACTGACGACTGCCACAACATCGAATGGAAGTGGCTGGAACCGCTGGGAGTACCCGGCCGAGTTGGCTGCCATCTACCCTGGTAGACCTATTTGCAGCGGGCAGATGCAAGAAACGGGTGCTAGCCCTGACGACAGCAGACCACCCAGGCGCCATCCTGGACGGCGTAACCCTTCTCAAACAGGGCCGCGACCGACCCGGTTGGCGACATACCCTGGCAGCGGTCGCGGACCCGCAAATCAAAGGAGTCATGATCCATGTCAGAGTTCCAGACGCTCCACGCCGGGAATGCCGGAACGATCGATGTGGGCGGCGACCTAACTGTCAACCGCCTCGGCTTCGGCGCCATGCGTATCACCGGTGACGGTATCTGGGGTCCGCCTGCTGACCGCGACGAGGCGAAGGCGGTCTTACGCCGCGCGATCGAGCTCGGCGTCAACTTCATCGACACCGCCGACTCGTATGGGCCTCATGTCAGCGAAGAGCTCATCAGCGAGGCGCTCCACCCGTACCCAGACGATCTGGTGATCGCAACCAAAGGCGGCCTCGAGCGGACGGGTCCGGGACAGTGGCCGACCAACGGTCGACCAGAGCACCTAATCGAGGCCTGCGAGGGAAGCCTGCGCCGGCTGAAGCTGGAACAGATCACGCTCTACCAGTTTCATCGGCCCGACCCCGCGGTGCCGCTGGAGGACTCGATCGATGCCCTCGTCACCCTCAAGGAGCAGGGCAAGATCCGACACATCGGGCTGTCCAACGTCACCGAAAAGCAGCTGCGACGGGCACAGCGACTCACCCCGATCGTCTCGATCCAGAACCGCTACAACGTCGACGACCGCCGGTCGGAGTCGCTGGTCGACCTGTGCGAGCAGGAGCAGATGGTCTTCCTGCCCTGGGCGCCCATTCAAAATTTTGATAGCAACGGGATTGTTCACAAGTTAGCGCAGCGCTACGACGCGACAACGCGGCAGATCGTGCTCGCCTGGTTGCTGGCCCGGTCGCCCTCGATCCTCCCGATCCCAGGCACCGGATCGGTGTCACACCTGGACGCCAATGTCGCTGCCGCGGCGATCAAGCTGACCATGGCCGACGTTGCCTCCGTGACGGACAACAGCTGAGACACTGCGCCGGGGACCAGTCGGTAAAGGGCTTCTGCCGACGCCAGGCGTTCCCAACGCTGGGCGGCCTCGCCCGCAGAGCGGCGCTACGGGGAACCGCTGGACGCTCGCCGCGTTTCGCTACGCGCGGGAAAGGACCGCAGTCTGCCGTCGCGGAGACTCCTGCAGCAGTGCTCACCCATCCTACTTTGGTAAGCAGCCGGGAGCGTAGGGCGCGGCCGTTCGCGAGCATCGCTGGCCCCGAGCGTACTGGCGTCTCGGCAGTGCAAGATGGGCTCGTCGACGGCGAAGCGAGCGGCCCACCGCCGACCTGCTCCAAGCACGGCTCAATCTAGGGAGGCAGACGATGGCGCGTGTTGTCGTGACGGGCGGTGCAGGCAAGCTCGGACGCGCCTGTGTCGATGAGTTAGTGCGCCATGGTTGGGATGTCGTTGTGTTCGATCGAGTACGTCCGCCAGCAGAGAGTGGGGCGGTGTTCGTTCCGATCGATCTGACCGACTACGGCCAGGTGCTGGACGCCATGCTGGGGGTGGAGGACCGGTACGCGCGGCCGGACGCGCTAGTGCATCTCGCCGCTGTCCCCGCGCCGGGGATCGTGCCGGACCACTTGACCTTCATGAACAACATGAGTTGCACCTGGAATGTTGTCAGCGCAGCGCGCCGTGCCGGCGTGACCAACATCGTGTGGGCGTCGAGCGAGACGGTGTTGGGGCTGCCGTTCGACACCCCGCCGCCGTACGTCCCCGTTGACGAGGAGTACCCGCCCCGGCCCGAGTCCACCTATTCTCTGGTCAAGACCCTTGAAGAAGCCATGGCCGTTCAGTTGTGCCGCTGGAACCCGGAGTTGAAGATGATCGGGCTGCGGTTCTCGAACGTGATGGAACCCGCCGACTACGCACGGTTTCCGTCCTTCGACGCCGACCCGGGTTCGCGGAAGTGGAACCTCTGGGGCTACATCGACGCCCGCGACGGCGCACAGGCCGTCCGTCTGGCACTCGAGTCGAAGATGACCGGAACCGAGGTCTTCATCATTGCGAACGCCGACACCGTCACCTCGCGACCCAACCCGGCCCTGATCGCAGAGTTCTATCCCGACGTCGAGGTGCGCGGCGGCCCCGGAGAGCACGACACACTCCTCTCGATAGAGAAGGCTAGACGGCTGCTCGGCTACCGACCCGCGTACGGCTGGCGCAACGCCGGAACGTCCTGAGCACGGTGGTCGGAGTGACGGGACCGAACCAGCTTCGGGCGCACAGAAAGATCCCGTGAATTCCTGAGGGTGAGCCGTACAGGTGATCAACGCGGTCGTCGGCAGATCGCTCGACCGGGATGCTGGTGTAGTGCTCGTTGATTGCAGGGGTGTCGATGCGCGACATTATGCGGTCGGCGTCGCGGCCGAGGCGGCGCAGCTGCTCCTGGGACAGGACGTCGATGATGAGTGATCGCGCATGTGCCACGTGTCCGGGCGCTGCTTCGGCGAGTGTTTCGAAGCCCTTGTAAAATTGGGAGCTTACTGCTAACGCGCTCACTCAATTTATGCGCGGTTCCGGTTCGCGCGGGTCCGTCGCGTTTCTCGGATGTAGGCGTTGGCCGCCGGGTGGAACATCAAGATTAGCGCCGCGATGATCGCTGCCAGGTGCACCAGCCGGCTGGCCGCGAACAGCAAAGACCCCACCGCGGCTGCCATGGCGTCGGCCAGCGATCCGCCTTCAGCGAGCCAGGTGACTGGCCCGATCACCAGCGACAGGGTCCCGAACCCGCCATACAGCACCGCCAAGGCGATACGAGCCCAGTTCCTGCCCTGGCGCAGCCGTACGGCCAGGTACACCAGTCCGGTGAAGGCCAGCAGCCTGACTGAGACGCCGACGGCAACCTCGGCCACCGAGCCGGCCTCCCCGGCCGTGGCGTCGATCACGACCAGGGTGGTCTCGAACAGGCCGGCGGCGACGGCGACGAGCCAAAACCAGAAGGAAGCCCGAAGCTGCCTGGGCGGCCTGGCCGCAGCGGGGAATGACCACGACACCGCGCTCTGGCCTGGCCCACCCGGCTCGAACAGCTTGGTCGCAGGTACTTCGGTAACAGGTTCACCGTGGAGGTTAGGAGCTGTCATGCCCATAACCTTTCCTCGATTGGCGTCGAACCACCATCAGGCTATCGGGCCAATTCGCGATCGGGTTATCCCTACTGGATGGCTACGTCAGATCTTCAAAGACAGTATCGCGATATATCTTGATACCACCTTCGAAGCACCTCCGCATTGCCGAATGCCAGCAGATATACGAGGAACTGAGAGACCAGATCGACGCCCTGTATCAGGCCGCCGAGGATGCCGGAACCCTGGTCAACACCGGAAAGTACGTGTCACGCCTGGACCCCAGCGTTGGGCTTGCCGGAAGCCACTGGAGGACTCGAGCACTCTCAGGCCGATTTCCGTCGCATACCCGACCTCGGCGAACAGCTCCATGGCGGCTTCCCGGATGCGGGCCTTGGCGGTCAGGTCAGTCATTGCCCAAAGAACAGCCGCAGCGCTGCAGCGATCGTCTCCGGCTTGCCGTACGTCTGTGCTGAGTCGTGGTTCAGCCCCGGCAGCCGCAGGACGATCGAATGCGGAAGTACCGCGTGCAGGGCCTCGGCGCAGTCAACGAACATCGGGTCGGTCTCGCTGCCGTACGTCAGCAGCACCCGAGCGTCAAGCTGCCGATACTGCTCCAGGGTTCCCTCGGTCTCCAGCACCGGGTCAAGCTCCGCGGGCAGGCTCGCTACTAGTTCCCGCCAGGCCACATTTCCGGAGCGAGGACGTTGGTAGCGCAGGAACAGGTCAATTAAGCCAGCCCCGACACGGGACGGGAACGCGTGCACAGCAGTGCCGACCCAGCTCGACATGTGCCCGCGGCGGACCTCCCGATCCACGCTCTCGCGGATCGAGAACACGATTCCCTCGCCCAGGCGCCCGCCCCGAATCATCTGCTGCATCGTGGTGAACGTACGCCGGATGGCCGCATCATCAGGTCCACCCCACAGCAGTAGCGGTTCGTACGCGGCCACCCTCCGGACCTGCCCGAGTCCGATGGCTCCATGAAGGGCGAACAGACCACCGTTAGCCGGTCCAAAGACGCACTCGGCCCCCGTGTGCTCGACCAGCGCGGCAAGATCCTCGTCCTCACGCCGGATGCTGTACGCAGGCCCGAACGCGCCACTCATCCCTCGACCTCGTCGGTCGGGCAGGTACGCCGTGTACGCGTCGGCAAGCACACGTCCGAGCCTCATCATGTGCTGCGACGCGTTTACCCCACCGTGCAACAAGATCACGCCCGGCCCCCGGCCCAAACGCCGATAGCCGATCCTCGTGTCGTCAGCGGACACGACCGACCCCGTCGTAACGTCGTCTGTTCCGTGTCCCATGGTCTCGCTCGGCAGAGAGCCTATTTCACCTGACCAACTAGCAGTTCGATTGAACAGCCTCCGCTTGGGCTTAGGCAACTCTCGGGCGTCCGGTCGCACGCCGCTCGCAGTGTCACTCTCGTCCACCAGAATCGTGAGCGGTGTTCTAATCAGCTCAAGCATTAGTGCGTGTCGGTGCGTCGTAGCCTTCAGCTTTCCCTTGCCAGCTGAATCGCCTTCACGAATGAGGTTTGTCTAAGACTTCGTTCAGCCCCTAGGATTGCGAGCCCCCCTTGGCCGCGCCATGATCGGGGGCTGTTGTGGCGACGAGAGGGCCTGTAGCGACATCCCACTCGGAGGGCGACCTCCTAGCTCTCCGCCCGGTCCTGCATCTCCCAGGCATGTTCGAGGACGTGCCAGGCGATCCGGCGGGCCGCGTAGCGCGTGGTCCAGCCGTTGGGCACCACGGGGGAGCCGCCCGAAGGGGCGCCCACCACAGCGGCGATCGCCTCGCGCAGCTCCTCGATCGCGGCGATGTCATCGATAGCCGGCTGCTTAAGCTTCACCCCGAGCTTGCGCGCGTAGGCCGTCTCGGCGCCGATCACGTGGTCGATCAACTTGTCGCGGTCCCGGCCGCCACCTCGCGGGCCCTTACGCAGCTCGGCCGGTGACGCGGCGGCGATCTCATCGAATGTCGCCCAGGCCGCGGCGACCAGACCGACCAGGCGCCGGGCTGCGGCCGGGGTCACCTCCACCCGCTCGGCCTCGGCGGTCATTTGCGGGAACGGGCGCCGGCATTCGGGTGCGGCGAACGCGCTCGTCGGCCCGCCGGGCACCCGCTCGACGACATCGAAGGCGACCGTGGATGGGAAGCTGACCCTGGCCTGCTCGGCCACCGGTGCATACCGCTCGGAGTAGCTAGTTAGCGCCTCCAGCGCGGCACCCTCGTCTCGGCCGGCGCGGCACCAGCCGGGCCAGTCAAGCGCTGAGGCGAAGCTCATCTTCGGGGTGACCTCGAGGCAGACCGCGATTCGACGGGAGGCCATGCCGTGATCCTCCCACGGAGGCATTGCCGAACTGGGGTCACGAGGCCCCTGCTTCTCAAGCGGGAGGGAAGGCGACCGGCAAGGATGCGTCCTGAGCTCGTCAAAGGGCAGGGATGTGCTGAACGACGCGATTTGGTCCTGTTGGTTCACACTCCGCCGCTCCGAGCCCGATGCGCTGTCCCTGTTCAATGAGGGCAGCAGCGGCCTCCGTGCTCGTCGATAGCTCCCGCGGATACCAACCGGCTCAGAGCCTACGGATTAGGGGCACTTCGCCAAGAGCCTCAGTTCTGGGCCGCTCTCGATCAGTTCTCGAAAAGGATCTGGCGCGTAACGGCTGGCCGCCGCTAGCCCCTGCTGACAGCCGCGATCACCGAGTACTTCGCCACCGGAGGATTGATCGACGACCCGTTCCTCGACAGCCCGCGCCTCGCCCTGGGCGGACCCGAACCTGGCCTCGACCCGCCCGTGAGTCCCGGGCCAAGATCATCCAGTGCCTGACAGGATGGTTGAGACACAATCCGTCGCCTGACAACTTCCGCGAGACACATCGACCCAGATCTGTCTCATCCAACCTGTCAGCCCAGCTCAATCTGCTGACCCGTTCTGCGAGACCGGACAAATCGGGCGCCGTGTCGGCTCCCAGATTCACCGTCGGCCATCCAGTGCGCCCCTACGATGAAGCTGCCTTCCCGCACTGCATGCCACAGCGGCGGACGGAGGACTTCACATGGCGCTGATCAGCCGCCGCGCAGTCCTGGTGGGAGTCGTCGGTGTTGGGCTCGCCGCCTGTTCGAAGCCCCCTGCTCAGCTGAGCGCCCCCCCGACACCACCGCCCACTTCCAGCCCGATCCCCGGTGCGATCCCCAGCCCGTCCCCCTCGGTCGACGTGCGGCCGCGCTGGCCGCTCACCGGGAAGCTGCTGAAGGACGAGCGCAAGGCGCGTCACGCCGCGGTGGCGGTCAAGGTGCCCGACAATCGCAGAGAGCATCCGCAGACCGGCATCGACAAGGCCGACATAGTCTTCGTTGAACTCGAGGGCTACCGGAACGCGTCGGGCTACAGCGGGACTCGGCTCGTTCCGGTCTTCCACTCCCGTATGGCAGACAGCGTCGCGCCAGTGCGCTCCATCCGGCCGGTGGACATCCCGCTGCTAAGCCCGATCCACGCACTGATCGGCAATACCGGCGCTGCAGCCTGGGTGGTCAACTACGTCAAGCACTATCGCGCCCACCTCGAAGGCCTGCTGTCGTACATGAACACCCTCCGCACCGGCTCATACGGCATTGATGCATCGCGGGTATACACCCTCAACGGTCACAAGTACTACGACAAGGCAGTCATCTGCCATCCGGCGATCCTCGCCCGGCAAACCAAACGGTTCCGTTCGGGGCCGCCACAGCCCTACTTCCCCTTCGCTCCGACCCGCGAAGAGGTCAGCGCTATGCAAGGCAAACGCGGCCGCTCCATCAGGATTCCCTACAAGGGCGACAGCTACTTTATGAGGTACGACTACGACAAGAAGCAGAAGCGCTATCTGCGCAGCATGCCATGGGGTCCGCACGTGCTTGCCGATGGCAGTCGAGTGTCGACTGACAATGTGCTCGTGATCAAGGCCAAGCAGCATTACGGCAAGATCTTCCGCGGTAGTGGCCATGACGAACCGCTGCACGACATCATCAACACCCGGGGCAAGTTCTACTACTTCAACCGCGGCCGCTACGTGATCGGCACATGGCGCAAGGGAAAAGTGCAAGAGCCCTTTGAATTCACACTCAACGACGGCAGTCCGCTCAAGATGGCGCCCGGGCAGACCTTTGTCGAACTGCCCAACGTCGGTGCCAAGCTACGCATTAAGGCCCGATCGGACCAACATGGGGTCCGCTCGATTCGGCGGGCACGGAAAGTCTGATTGCGACCGGCGGTGTGGTCGGCTCACGAGCTCGCGCCGACAGGTCAACCGATCCAAAGCGCCAGACGCGCGTGCACGGTCGCAGACATGTGGCTGAATAGAGCTTTCTTTGTGGGCGATACTGGATTTGAACCAGTGACCTCTTCCGTGTCAGTGATCTTTGACACGCCTGACAATGTCCCCAAATGATCGCCGGCTGCCGCTTCGATTGATTGGCAGTCTGACTGGCAGTCTGACTGGTTGGGCGGGGCGAGGAGGTTGGAAGCAAATCTGTGTCGTCTGGGTCTAGTGTGAGCTGCCCGCAGGACCAGCTGGAAGATCGGCTGAGCCTGGCCAGCGCGAGCTAGGTGAGTGGCCACGTCCCACAGTCGCACGGACTTATCTCAGCCGTCTGCGAGGAGGGTTCTGCCGGGGGCTGAACCCCACTGAGATGACGATGTCGGTGTGACTAGTCGAGGGGGAGCCGATTGGACCGGCGGCTGTCAATCCCACAGCTGCACCGTCGTGTCGCTGCTGCTGCCAGTAAGGCAGCTGGGATATGGCTTGCTGCCGGTCCCGGGTGTGGATCTTGCCATGATCGCCGCCGGGAGACATTGCCAGGAGGCCGCCCGGATCCTTCGCGAGGAGGTGTGCAACCGATCCGAGGACGGCAACCTGCCGCTGGAAGTGTCGGAGCGGACTGAGCAGATCCTGGCTGCTCGCGACTGGCTGTCGCCGATGAAGTCGGCGGGCTGAGCCGGCGTTCCCGTTGCGCTGGGAATCGTAAAAGTGTTCTAATAAGATATGCAAGATTTCGATCCGACTCGGTACAGCGAAGCGGATGCAGCCGGTCGGCGTCGTGCCGAACGTTTGTTGGTGCGAGAGAAACACTGCCGCTCATGGCTCAGCAAGATCATCTGCGGCGTGATCTGCTATCAGACTCTGTGCAAAGCCGATGCTCCGGCTCCGGCGCGTGCCGTTGACTCCCCACCCGAGGCGGCCATACGTTCGAACCTTCGTTTGCCCATCGCGAGCACGGCTCTCGGTTCGTCATCTGGTACTCCGTGGACGATCCTGAGCCAGGGAAACAGATATGCCGACGACGATCATTAATTTGAAAGTTAAGACAGTTGAGGAGAAGGCCGTCACCCCACAAAACAACCAACTGGGCAACATGATCGCCTCCAGCGACGACATCACCGTAATCAACGGTGATCCAAGCCTCAGAGGCCAACACTCAGGTTTCTATGTCCGTGTTCGCAGGCCGGATTTCTGGCTATCTGAAGCTGGATACATCTTGCCGGGAATCCCAGGCACGCCTTTCCCGAATGGCGGTCAACTCCAGACCCGAGGGCTCCTCAAATTTTCCAGTCTGGTGAACACGGTTGCGATCATCGGAGGGACCGACGACTACCAGTGTGCGTCAGGTCAGGTCAAGATCGACGGGAACAACTTCGAGCTGACAATCCAAACTCCGTGAGACGCGGCCGACCCGACCCCGATACGGGACGGGCGTGGCCATTCCATTGAGCGCCCACGCAAAGTGGCCATACCCTCGAAACCAGACTCCTCAGGCTGACCCGATCAAACAAATCCATTGACGTGCGAGCACCCAGCCGACACCGCGCCCCTTACGACAGGCGGCGGCTAACGGTCTTGGCCTCAGATCGGGGAGTCCGTTTGCGTGCGCGGCAGGTGGCTTGCGGTGGAGTCGTTTGCGTGCGCGGCAGGTGGCTTGCGGTGGGTCAGCTGGGTGGATGGAGAGATCGGGTGAGCTGCTCCAGCCCGTACTCGAATTGGTCGGACGAGGCCGCTGTGGTGAGTTGTTCCCGAAGGGCGTGGAGGGTCGGATAGGCGGCGGGATCGAGGTGATCGAGCGCGTCGTTCCAAGCGGCCGTGTAGGCGCCGGCGGGTTGTTGGTGAGCTCGCGGCAGCTCCCAAGCAACGAAGCCAAGCACGTAGGTGAGCAACGCGTAGAACGTTCGGACGGCCCCGAGGTCGGAGAAGCCGGCGGTCAGCAGAACGGCGTGTACCACCTCGAGTTGCTCAAAGACGGGCGCGACCGTGAGCCCTCGTTCGGCAAGGATCCGCGACAGCGCGGGATGGGCGAGAGCCGCTTGCCGCAGCGCGCGGAGGAAGCCGACTACGCGACCTTCCCAATCGTCGGGGTCTCCGTGGGGGACCTGCACCTCGCTGAGCACCCGTTCGGCGACCGCGTTGATGAGGTCGTCCTTGTCCTCGACGTGCCGGTACAGCGACATGGTCCCGACGCCGAGGAGCCTGGCAAGCGACGGCATCGTGACCGCCTCCGATCCCTGCGCGTCGAATAGCGCGAGCGCGGCCTCGACGATGCGGTCACGCGACAGCGTGTTGCGCGGCACTCTGCTGCTGCTCGCGCCCCGAGGCTTGTTCGCCATATCGCCTCCGATTCCGTCCTTGCGTATCTCATACGCTAGTGCTAGCGTATATCTTACGCTAGTCGGGAGCAGCATAACGATACCGTCCTGGCGACGTGATCACGGCAGTGATCTCCCAGCTGCACCACGCCCACCAGTCGTCACCTGAAATCGACGACGCACCCCACACAGGAGAACCGCAATGGGAACATTCCGACTCACCGTCGACATCACCCGCCCACCCAGCGAGGTCTTCGCCTTCATCGCCGAACCCCGCGACATGCCTCGGTGGTACGACGCCGTCGACCACGTCGCCCAGACAACCGCCGGCCCGCACAGCATCGGCGCCAGGTACGACGTCACGCGATCGCTGCCCGGCGGCCAAGTCCATAACGACGTCGAAATCACCGAGCACAACCCCAACCGCCTCGTCACGCTCGAAAGCCGCGCCGGTCCAACGCCCTTCCGGTATCGCTACGAACTCCAACCAAACGGCCCAGGAACACACCTCGCGCTTGACGGCCGCATCAGCAGCGCCGGACTGCCCGGACCCATCGCTCGAGTCGACAGCCTCGCGACACAGCTCTTCAAACGAGGCATGAAACAAAACTTAAGCGAGCTCAAGCGAATCATCGAAGCCGCAGAGCGGCCGACCGATCGGTCGGATCATGTATAGCCGCCAAGGCTACGTTTGACGTCGCCCTTGGTTAGCTCGTCCAAAGATGTCGCGAGCATCAGGCGGCGACCTACGCGGCGAAGGATTCAGCCCAATGGAAGTCGTTCAGACTCTGGCGTTTGCTACCCCCAGATTCCTTTCCTGGTCGTTCGACGCGCGGCTGCTCACGCCAACCGCCTGTTGCACTCCAGCTGCAGTCGACTTCAGATCCCGACCGATCCCCAACAGTCACAGCCATGCCCGCTTAGCGGTCGGCTTATGGCACAAAGCCATTCATTCCAAAGGTGGCCCAGAAGCTCGCAGCCATCTCGCGCCGGTTGGCGGCATCCTCGCCCGCTCAGACCATCCGGCCGCGAGCGCACCCTGGCCAAGGATCGTGGTCTTCGCCGGGGTGGTGGTGGACTACGGCCTGGGGCCCAGCGACTCATCCTGTTCTAGCTCGAAGCTGCCCAGCCCGTTTGAACGTCAAGAGTTCATAATTTGAGCCACTCATTTCGCCGATGGCGCTGTGGGTACTGGTCCAGGGCAGACTGATTCGAGAGTCGGCAAGATCGGAATGGACCTCGGTGTGCTACTGGCGCGTACACCGGTCCATTGTTGGCGGGCCTCGGCCAGCGCGTGGTGGGGCTGTTCGGCATGGGCGTGGCCGCTGGACGGATTTCCAAAATGCGTGGTCAGGTATGGCCGCGTGGTCTCCGCGACGCGGGGGTCGACCGGTGTGGTGGCGTTGTAGTCGAGGTAGATGGGTCCGTCGGCCAGCCCTGGGTGATGGCTGGTTACGCCAAGGTTGTTCATGCCGGGCTCTCGTGGTTACCGCATGGGAGCCAGGAGTGACTTCACCGCAAGGGCCACTGCCACCCGGCCCTGCCGTTCAGTCGGAATGAGTTTGCGCATGGTGCGATCACGTCGTCTGAGAACCGCGGGTAGAGTGCGCAGTCGTCGATGCTGAGCGGCTGCCGATGCAGCACCTGTGCGCCGTGAACCGGGCCAGCTGAAGCTTGTGCAAGAAGTCGTCCTCGGCCAGGGCGCCGGCCACGCAGCCGGCCCACGCCGCCGGCTGGGTGAGGATCTCTGGCAGCAGGCCGTCCTGCTCTACGGTCAGGTCCGACACGCACATCTCCGCCGGGTTTGAGCACGCGCGCGCATTCGGCTATCACCCGGGCCTTGCGCGCCGACAGGTTGATCACCCCGTTGGAGATGATCAGGTCCACACTGTCGTCCGGCAGCGGAATGGCCTCCAGCTCACCCTCCGATGGCTCGACGTTGGACAGGCCGGCCTCGGACGCCGCGTTCGGGGTCCGCGTGAGCATCTCGGGCAGGAAGTCCAGCGCGATCACCCGGCCGGCCGGGCCGGTGCGGTGCGCGGCAAAGATGGTGTCGATGCCACCGCCGCATCCCAGATCGAGCACGGCGTCGCCGGACCGGATGGTGGCGTACCGCAGGTGGTTGGCTACTCCGAGCGCCCGGTCGATTGCCGACTATGGAACCAACGCCAGCTCCTTGTCGCTGGACAGATTGTGCGCCACCCGCGACCGTGGTCGGTGGCACGTGGCGGTAGGCGTCGCGGACCAGGTCCTTGATCTCGGCAGTGTGCATCAGGTCTTGGCTCATGTGTCGCGTTCCTGCAACGTCTGGTTGAGCCGCCGCAGCACGTCGGCCGGAAGGTCCACTTGGGCGGACTTCGCGAGGACCCGGCGTAGCTCGCGCGCGAACTCCAGCTCACCGCAGCATCGCCGGCACCGCGACAGGTGTTCGTCGATCAGGGCCCGGTCGGCCTCGTCGACGGTCCCGTCGAGATACTCCCATAGCTGCTTGACGGCCTCGGAGCAGCTGATCATCGTCGTCCTCGCAGCATGCCAGCCTGCTCGGCGTACTCCTACATCAGTGTCTCGAACAGGTGGCGTCCCCGATGCTTGCGGTACAGCGAGAACTCCGTGACCGCGTCGAAATCAGCAATCTGCACCACCCCTCCACGCGCGATGACGATCAGTACCACGCTTAGACGTTGAGCGAGCAAGTCCTATTGCACATGTGCCCGTACATGGCGTCCCCGGACATCTTTGTTGGTAGGACGGGTGTGTGCGCTGCTTGAGTATGCGGATTGCCTCGCGTCCGCTGTCGCATCTACTTTCGGCGCCGCTGCATCATGGCCTGGGCGTCTGGATGCCAGCGAGCTTGGCTCAGCGGTCCAGTGCAATGCGGAGTTGTGCCTTGCCGGTTTCCGGTGCGTCTCGCACCGCCATGCCAGAGTCTCGTTGTGTTCCTAGGTGGATCCGGTGGGGGCCGGTAAGCCCAGGACTCTGACGCGTTCAGCCCCGGCGGCAAGGCCCAATCGGCCCGCTCTCATGGCGAGATTGCCTTGGCGCCAGAATGTCGACGTGACGAACCTGCAGCTAAAACCTGGATGCTCGTGGGCAGAGACGTACGCCCGATGCGTGTCGGTGGCACCGGAGGCTTTCGAGTCCGACCGCATCCGCAACCTGTTGCACGGCGAGTGGCAGCGCGTGGGAGTGCCCGGCCACCATGTCACCCCGGTCGACTTGTCGCCGATCCATGGCCCGCCACGTGTCGAGCGCGACATCGCTGCCAGCGCCGTCGAGCATGCCCGCGATCAGCATGCGGCGTGGTCGAAGCTCGGCTTGGCTGAACGCCGCGAACGGGTGACCGCCGCGATCGACACGATGGTCCTCCACCGGGACCTGCTCGCCCTCCTGTTGGTCTGGGAAATCGGCAAGCCATGGCGGCTGGCCGTGGCCGACGTGGATCGCGGCCTGGACGGGGTCCGCTGGTACGTCGATGAGATAGAACGCCAGCTGGCGATCGGAACTGATGCCGAGCGGCGGCCCCTGCCTGGCCCAGTGTCGAACATTGCGAGTTGGAACTACCCGATGAGCGTGCAGGTGCACGCCGAGCTGGTTCAGGTGCTGGCCGGCAATGCCGTGGTGGCAAAGACGCCGAGCCAGGGCGGCTTCCACTGCCTGACGCTTGCCCATGCCTTTATGGCCCGCGCCGGTCTTCCGGTCACACTGCTCAGCGGGATCGGCGGCAAGCTGGGCGACGTCCTGATCAGCAATCCCCGCATAGGGGCACTCGCGTTCGTCGGAGGCCGATCCAACGGACGGGCCGCCGCCACTTCCCTGGCCGATCGCCGCCGCCGCCACTTTCTCGAGCAGGAAGGGTTGAACGCGTGGGGGATATGGGACTTCACCGAGTGGGAGCTGCTCGCCCAGCATCTGCGCAAGGGGTTCGAATACGCCAAGCAGCGGTGCACTGCGTACCCGAGGTATGTCGTCCAGCGACGCTTGTTGCCAGCGTTCCTCGATACTTACTTGCCGGTCGTCGAAGGCTTGCGCTTCGGCCACCCGCTGGCTGTCGAGCGTCCGGATGATCCCCTCCCGGAGCTGGACTTCGGGCCGGTGATCGGGGCCCGGAAGGCCGCGGAACTGGGAGAGCAGTTCGAGGAGGCAATGCGAGGCCGAGGGCTTCCCCTCCACCGCGGCTCGGTGGGTGCGGGGCGCTTCCTTGATGGACAGGACACCTCGGCATACGTCGCACCGGCCTGCGTCCTCGAGCCACCGGCCCACTGGTCGCTGCACCACGCCGAGCCGTTCGGCCCCCTCGACTCCGTCGTCTGCGTGGACACCGAGGCCGAGCTGCTCGCGGGCATGAATGCCAGCAACGGGTGCCTGGTGGCCAGCCTGGCGACCGACGACATGGACTTCGCGTCGCGCGTCGCCGAGCAGCTGCAGGCCTTCAAGGTAGGCATCAATCGACCGCGCAGCCGGGGTGACCGGGAGGAGGTGTTCGGCGGCATGGGTGAGTCGTGGAAGGGTGCCTTCGTCGGCGGAGACCTGCTCGTGCAGGCGGTCACGTACGGCGCGGACGGCGAGGACGAGCGGCTGTTCGGCAACTTCCCGGACTACTCGCAGTTCCCCAGCCGGTGACCCCCGCCGCCACCCAGGGGGCCTTCCCCTTTCGCGGTAGCCACCAACAAGGACGCTGCACTGCGAAATGTCATCAGAGCCCAAGTCTCTGGATATAGTTCGATCAGCAGATACCCCCAGTGGGTATCACCAATGGGGATCCCCTTTTTCCAGGGGTGAGGTCAGGCGCTCGCGTCTGGCTCAGACGCCGTAGCTGGGCCCGTTCGCCGACCTCGATTCCCGATCTCCGAATGGCGTCCAAGGGAGGAGACCAGATGCCATCAGCAGAAGAGCTGCCAACCGGCCAGCCGCCGCACCGGCGACAGTCGCGGCGAGTTCGCAAGATCGACTTCGGTCAGCTCGATGGCCTCAGCACCAGCGCTGACCAGGAGCTGCGCGAGACCGAGGACGCCCTCGTGGCGTTCATGGAGCAGCAGGCCAAGCGCGACGCGCTCTATATGGAGTCGCGGGAGGAACTCAAGCGGAAGTACGAGTTCGGCCGGATGGACGGTGTGGCATGACTAGTGCTGAGATCGAGCGGCGGCTCAGGGACCAGGCGTACGACTCAGCGGAGGGAGCAGCCGCCGCGGCCAGTGACGCCGAGGAGGCCCTCGGCGACGTGATCGCCGAAGCCAGGGACTTCGCAAGAAGATCGCGAGCGGCGTGGTCTCGCCAGACGACGCGCGACGCGCGCTGGCTGAGCTGCGACAGCGCCACAGGCAGATCGCCCATCAGGTCCGGTCCATCAAGATCGTGTACGAGGGCGCGGTGAAGACCATCGAAGATCCTGCCGCCAGGGTCGCCGAGCTGACGAGCAAGTTCGGAAGCTTGCAGAGGTGACCTGATCATGGCTGGGAGGAAGCGCAGCCACAGCGAAGCCAGATGGGCGCAGCTGCCGCCGACGGTGATCAGGTGCAACGCCACGCGACCCAACGGCGGCAGATGCAGGCGGGAGGCTGAGGACGGCGCGGTGGTCTGCGACCAGCACGGAGGCGCCGCGCCCCAAGTCAGGCGCCGCGCCGCCGAGCGGCTGATCATGACCGCGATCAGGCGGCCCAGATACTGGTCAGGATGATGGAGGACGCCCAGGTGCCCTTCGGGGTCCGCGCGAAGATCGCCCAAGATCTCCTCGACCGCGCAGGTCTAGTGGCTGCGCAGGTCCACAAGATCGTCCCGACGACGGAGGACCCAGTCCTGCGGTTCTTCGAAGGGGCCTTCAGCGACCCGAGCAACTGGGTGTCCAACCCGCAGTCAGATCCGACGCCAGCGATCGAGAGCGACGCGACCAGCAGCCGAGATCATCACGACGCCGAGCCAGAGCAGATCGTCGAGGCTGAGATCGTCGAGCCAGAAGGTGAGCCAGCCAACGACACTCCGCCGCGGATCGCAGAGATGATCAAGGCCGGCGCGTTCGACCGGAAGGCAGGAGAATGACCGTGGGGGGGCCTGTGCCGCCAGTCGATGAGAGCCACAGAGTGATGCTGAGCGCGTTGGTGCTGCGGCCTACCAGAACAGCGACAGATGGCCCTAGGTGACACGCACCTCAGACCCGGGTAGGTAGCCAGTGTGGTCAGCCGACGCTGTGGGAGCCGCGCCTGCATAGGACGCTGCTGCACCCGTTATGTACGGGCGGCGATGACGACCGTAGCCTGCTCTCGCACGGAGCCTTGTCGCAGCGACGAAGCGTTGATACGTGAGATTGTGAGTCATGCAGATACCGGCTTCGCCGGACGAGCTAACGGCTGACTGGTTGACCTCGGTGCTGAGTCCCCAGGGCCTGGGACCCAATTGCATCGAGTCCTGCGACGCAGAACTGCTCGGCGGCGACCAGGGTATGACCGGGCAGCTGGTTCGGCTTCGTATCCGGTATCGGGACGAGCTAGCCGGACTGCCGGCGACCCTCATTGCGAAGTTCCCGGCGGCGGAACCGGCTGAGCGGGCTGTGATCAGCGCATTGGGCCACTATGAGCGGGAGGTCCGGTTCTATGAATTGCTGTCGTCTCGCACACCAGTGCCGACGCCGCATTGTTACTACAGCCACCTCGATTCTGCGACCGGTTTCGCCCTCTTGGTGCTCGAGGATCTGGCCCGCGCTCGCAACGGCAACAGCATCGCGGGATGTTCAGTTGATGAGGTCGGCCCGAGTCCTGTTGACACTCGCCATGCTGCACGCGACGTGGTGGCAAGCCCTCGACCTGGCTCAGGCCTCGTGGCTGCGCCTGCGGTTCCTGGTCGCGCCCGAAGCCATGGCTGACGCGTTCAGCGACGCCTGGCCGTCCTTCTTGCAGAAGCTGAGCATCCCGGTGACCTCCCAGATCAGCGAGATGGGGCACTGGATCAAACAGAACCTTCATAACGCTGCGACGACCTTGTTCGACTCCGCCCCTCGGACGCTCATTCACAACGACGTGCAAGCGGACAACCTGTTCTTCGGTGAGGTGGACGAGGAAGTGATTTTCATCGACTGGCAGATGGCGACCTATGCCCGCTGCGTCATCGACGTCGCAGATTGGATCCGAGGGCAGCTCGAGCCAGAGGTCCGCCGAACCATCGAGTCACAGCTCCTACGGCTCTACCACGACGCGCTCGTCGCGAACGGAGTCCATGACTACACCATCGAGCAGTGCCTAGCCGACTATCGGCTGGCCACCGTTCTCGCGCGAGCTCGTCTCGCATGCGCCGTCGGCCTGTCTGAGGGACTCCATCCCCATCCCGGCGCATTCTGGGACACGTTGTTTCCTCGCTATCCCGACTGAGTCGCAGGCTGGGTCCGCGCGGCATGGTAAGGACTCCGGTCAGGTGTGAAGGTTCAGGTTCCCCGCAGCTCCGGGTCGGTCCGCACCTAACCTGTCGCAGCGCGAGTGGCGTCGGGAGTGCTGATCCCAAGACCGGGTCTATTTCTTGACGGGCTACTGCTGAATGACTGATTCGGCTGGTCGAGCCGACGTGATCGGGTCTGCGTGCCGGTGCACGATCTTCCAAGCGCCGTCTTCGGGGCGCATGATCATCGTGACCCGCAGACTGATGGGGGTGAAGGACCAAGGCCGTTGCGGCACTTCCCGGTCTGGCCACGCTTGCACTCGCCGGAGGCCCTGCCGATCGCCGAAGCTACAGCCAATCCAGACGACTTTTCCCTGGGATGCTGGTGTTAAGCATCGAGTTGGCTGCCGTTGTTGCTTTGCTCGCGATCCCGGCATGGCAACCGGACCTTGACGGTCGCCGCTTCCTGCGCCTGGTGGTTGTGCTGTGGGGTACGACAGCCTTTGGTGCCATCCACACGATGGCTGAGTACCTGGTCATGGTGAAGTTCAGCGACGCCAACTGGGACTGCCCTCCCGGCACCGGGTACCTCACGGTCGCCGTCATCACCATCTCCCCCATCCTGACCGCGATCATGACCCTACGCACGCCACATAGAAGTGGGGATGAGCCGCATCAGGACCACCATTCAGGGTCGCTCATCCTCGCCTGAGCGACCGCAGAATTCGCTGAAGTGCAACTGCGCTTCTAAAAAAGCGCAATACAGACGACGAGTGACCCTCAGACGGGCTGAACGCCGAGCCGTGTATGCCGACTGGCCGGCGCGGCAAAGCTGTCGACAGGCATCCTGAGACGGCTCTCAGCTGGCTCCGGCGCGCTGCCTGGGCAGCGAAACCTAGCGGAGAGAATTCTGGACTCCGGGTCCGTGCGCGATCCCCGCCGCAAAAGACTCAGCCGCCGATGCCGTTCCTGTGACGATGATGCTGTCGCCACCTTGATGGTGGCGTATCTGACCTGGGCCATCGAGCGGCATGCCACTGAGCCTGGGGTCGGTGAGCCGCCGACGCATCCGTCGTTGGTCCGAGAAGAATTGGCCAATTACCATCCGCCAGGCGGAAAGCTGCTGTTGGCAGAGTGCGATGGACAGCCGGTAGGCGCGGGTGCGCTCCGGACGCTCCGGATCTCGATGCCGACGCCGCGAGGGCAAGAAGCGCAACTCGATCAAGTCGTCGAAGCTCATCGGATTGCTCGCGAAGGTCGCATAGATAATGCCTCCGGCAAGGAGGAGGATGATCAAGATCAATTCAGCTCCTGTGTCCCGACATACTTCGGCTTGATCCGGTAGGTGACGCTGCAACCGGCAGAGCCGAAGCAGTGGTGTCCGTGCTGCCCAATCGCAGCAGCAGCAAACGTCCGTGCGCACAAATCACGTGGCCGCCGGGTTCCGGTATTGGCGGCTGGGACATGACCGATCCTTCGCAAGCGGGGCAGAGTGTGGCAACGATGGCCTAGAGCGGACCTCCTCGGTGTGAATACTCCGGGCATTGTGGCCAGATCGTTACGCGACGCGGCTATGACGTCGCGAGCCGTGCTCACCGTGTCCGTGCGCGATCGGAGGGCTCACTTCCGTTCGAATTCGGGAAACACATTCGCGTGAAGACGGTTTCTGGGGCACGCGGCCGTGCAGGGGCCTCTAGGAATAACTCAGTAGCCGGCAGTTCTGAGGCTGAGTGACTCTCAGAGCCTCCCCTGGCCTGACCGCCCTGTGGTTGCCTCCGCCTGGTGCTGATGTCTTCCAGAAGCCACGCTGGTGCGACCGGCAGAGGGTTGATCACGTGCCGCCACTCATACGGATGATAGATATGCACCGGTCGGCGATTTCGCTCGGTGATCACCTGCTCGAGGAAACACTGCCAGCCGAGCGAGCGTCTTCCGCGAGTCATGACTTGTCGTTCTCATTTCGTCACTGGTCGTCGGGCCAGGTGTCCGGCCTCGTCGTAGCCATACGTGTACGAGGCGCTGCCCACCTTGGAACCCCATCAGCACGGCCCTTTGGTGCCTGCGTACTTCCGGCCTTTACAGCTCGTTCAGGTCGATCGCAGTCGCGATCTTGGTTCGAGTTGTCGATCTTGCCCGCTCTGGGGTCCTGGTCGACGGGCGTAGGCTGCGGGGGTTGGGAGCGGGACCGGTTGGGCGTGCAGCCGGTCGAACGCTTGCGCGCACGTGTGCCCAGTCCCGGGTGCGGTTGATCTTGAGGCGGGGACGGCGGCGCGGAAGGGCTACGACCTTGGGAGATCGGATGAGGCAGCAGCCACCGGTTCGAACGCCGCCTTCCCTCGGCGGCCTCGATGCTACCGGGAACACGCCGCATGCGCAGTTCCTGGCGACTGAACATTGGAGCCTGCTAGCCACCCGCAGCATGACCTGGAACGAGATCTTCAGCCGGACCGGCACCTATCTGACCGTTCTTTCGGCCACCGTCATCGCACTCTCGCTGGTGGCGAACGCGACCGGCTTCGGGCAGGCCTTCAGGACGTTCGCGCTGCTGGTCCTGCCGGTTGTCCTACTCGTTGGCGTAGGAACGTACTTCCGCCTGGTCGAGGCC
>Ga0307292_10000070_pt1 | contig 28089 bp, 28 predicted proteins | sample ER_DNA_149_FD_194471 | JGI IMG/M metagenome (GOLD analysis project Ga0307292, IMG submission 194471) | Bulk soil microbial communities from the East River watershed near Crested Butte, Colorado, United States - ER_DNA_149 | ecosystem: Environmental > Terrestrial > Soil > Floodplain | place...
CGCCGCCACCATCAGGTCACCGTCACCCGTGGAAAACCCCTGATACGGAACGATGTTCGGGTGCGCCGAGCCGTAGCGACGCGGCGTCTCTCCTGACGCGAAGTGGTTCTGCGCCACGTAGGTGAGCCAGGCCGTCAGCCCATCGAGCAGGGCCACGTCGACGTGCTGACCTTGGCCGGTCTGCTCGCGCGACACGAGCGCTGCCAGGATGCCGATGGCGACCCACATCCCCGCCGCCAGGTCGGCCCCCGCCACGCCGAAGCGGACCGGCTCGCCGTCCCCTTCGCCTGTGACGCTCATCGCACCGCTCATCGCTTGGGCGATCGCGTCGTAGCCGGCGTCCTGGCTCATCGGTCCGCTGTGGCCGTAACCGCTGATGGAGCCGTAGACCAGCCGAGGGTTCACTGCCCTGAGCTCCTCGTACCCCAGCCCCAGCCGCGCCGCGGTGCCTGGCCGGAAGTTCTCGACCAGTACATCGGCCGACTCTGCCAGCCGACGAACGAGATCCCTGCCGACCTCGCTCTTGAGGTCGATGGCCAGCGACCGCTTGTTGCGGTTCACCGCGTGGTAGTACGCCGCGTCGTCGCCCTGGAACGGCGGCCCCCAGTGCCGGGTGTCGTCGCCGCGCGCGGTGTCCTCGATCTTGACGATGTCGGCCCCGAGGTCGGCCAGGATCATCGTGCTGAACGGGCCGGAGAGGATGCGGGTCAGGTCCAGGACCCGCACCCCTCGCAGAGCCCCCTCGCGCAGCTGCCAGGGGGCCGAACCGGCTGTTGCGCTCACCGGCTCAGGTCGTCGGGCTGGCGGATCCGCGCGTGACGCCGACGTCCTCCCCTGCGGCCTCACGGCGCAGCTGGGTCCTCGGCATGAGCAGCAGGGCGATCATCGACAGGACGCAGCAGCCGATGATGTACCAGCTGATGCCGGTGCTCGAGTTGGTCGCGTTGAGGATGGCCGCCGCGATGAGCGGGGCCGGCCCGCCGGCGATCACGGAGGCGAGCTGGTAGCCCAGTCCGGCTCCGCTGTAGCGCAGGTTCGTCCCGAAGCTCTCCGCGATGAGCGCGGCCTGGGGCCCGTACATCATGTCGTGGACGATCAGCGATACGACGATCGCGACCAGCGCGAGTCCGGCCACCTTGGTGTTGAGCAGTCCGAAGTACGGGAAGGCATACAGGGCCATGCAGACGATGCCGATGCCGTACATGAGCCGGCGGCCGATCTTGTCGGAGAGGAAGCCGAAGAACGGCACACTGACCAGGCCGACGGCTGCGGCGACGAGGGTGTAGTTGAGCAGCTCGTTGCGCTCCATCTTGAGGATCGTGGTGCCGTAGGTGAGGACGAAGGTGATGAAGATGTAGAACGGCGCCTGCTCGGCCATCCGGACGAAGGCCGAGGTAATGATCTCCATCGGGTGTTCCTTGAACACCTGGACGAACGGCCGTTTGACGACGACCTCGGCCTTCTTGATCTGGGCGAACTGCGGCGTCTCCATCACTCGCAGCCGGACATAGAGGCCGACGCCGACCAGGACGATGCTGAGCAGGAACGGCACCCGCCAGCCCCAGCTCTCGAACGCCTCGTTCGACAACGCCCCGCTCATGACGCGCACTAGGCCGGTCGACAGCAGCAGACCCATCGGGACCCCGAGCTGCGGCCAGCTGGCCATGAGACCGCGCTTGTGGTTCTCGCCCCACTCCATCGCCATGAGGACTGAGCCGCCCCACTCGCCGCCGACACCGAGGCCCTGGCAGATGCGCAGCAGCGTCAGGATGATCGGCGCCCAAACGCCCAGGGTGTCGTAGCCGGGCAACAGACCGATGAGGAACGTGGCGATGCCCATGAGCATCAGCGTGGTGATGAGTGTCGCCTTGCGGCCGACCCGGTCGCCGTAGTGCCCGAAGATCGCCGCCCCGATGGGTCGCGCCGCGAAGCCGACGAACTGGGTCGAGAACGCCAGCAGAATGCCGGCAAACTCTGAGCTGCCCGGAAAGAACAGCTTCGGGAAGATCAGGGCGGCAGCGGTGCCGTACAGGAAGAAGTCGTACCACTCGATGGTGGTGCCGACGGTGCTGGCGAGAACGGCCCGTCGCCGCTGCTGCTGGACGGTCGGTTCTGGAATTGTCGTCATGTCGGGCCTGCTTTCGAGAGCCTGAGCACGGTCCCGCCCCCAGCCCGTTTCCGTGCCGTAGTAGTCACTCTGCCAGCGTTCCGTCCGGTTGGCACCCTGGCAAACATCACATGGTGATGACGTGGCGGACGACCTGACCAGCGTTCAGCAGGTCGAACCCATGGTTGATGTCAGTGAGCGGGGAGGTGCCGCTGAGGAGTCGGTCGACCGGGAGGCGCCCGCGTCGGTAGAGCTCGATGTAGTGGGGGATGTCCCGGCTGGGAACCGCCGTGCCGATGTAGCTGCCCTTGAGGGTCCGCTCCTCGGCGACGAGGGTCAGCGGAGTGAGCGGCAGGGTGGCGGCCGGGTCCGGCAGTCCGGCGGTGATCGTCGTGCCTCCTCGCCGAGTGATGGCGAAGGCCAGGTCGAGGGCGCGGGTGGACCCGGCGAGCTCGATGGCGTACTCAACGCCTCCGGCAGTCAGCGACCGGATTTCGGCGACCGCCTCTGGATCGGCGGCATTGACGGTATCGGTGGCGCCGAGGCTGAGAGCAAGATCCAGCTTGTCGTCGGAGAGGTCGACGGCGACCACCCGCCGGGCACCGGCGGCAATCGCGCCGAGAACCGCGGAAAGGCCTACCCCGCCGAGTCCCACCACTGCGACGGAGGAGCCGGCGGGCACCTGGCCCGTGTTGATCACCGCACCGACACCCGTCAGCACAGCGCAACCGAACAGCGCGGCCTCTTCCAGAGGAAGTTCAGGATCCACCTTGACCAGCGAGCGCCGGGAGACGACGGCGTGGTCGGCGAAGGCGGACACGCCGAGGTGGTGGTTGACCGGACTTCCGTCGGGGCGATGCAGCCGTCTAGCGCCGGACAGCAGGGTTCCCGACGTGTTGGCGGCGGCACCCGGTTCACAAAGAGCCGGCCGTCCGGTGCTGCACGGTTCGCAATGCCCGCACGAGGGCACGAAGACGAAGACGACGTGGTCGCCAGGTGAGAGGTCGGATCCATGGAGGGAGCCGTCGGTGGGCCCCACCTCTTCGACCACGCCGGCGGCTTCGTGTCCGAGGGCCATCGGCATCGGCCGCACCCGGCTGCCGTTGATGACCGACAGGTCGGAGTGGCACAGCCCTGCCGCGGCGACGCGGACGAGGATCTCGCCTGGTCCAGGAGGGTCCAGCTCGAGGTGCTCGAGGGTCAGCGGCTCAGACGCGGCATAGGGGGTTTCTGCGCCAGTGGCGTCGAGCACAGCGGCGGTGATCTGCATCGTCACACCTCGAGAGGCTAGGACCGCGGTGCGCAAGCCCTCAACGGTAACGCGCCAGGTGACCCACTCGACGAGCTGATCATTGATACGCGTTGGTCCGTGAGGCTGGCCCCGGCCGCCCTCATGGACTGTTCGCGAGGACGACCTAGACCCGTACAACCAGTCCAAACACGCCAACCTCCTGTTCACCTACCAGCTCGCGCGCGCACATCCGGGGGTCACCGCCAACGCCCTGCACCCTGGCATGGTGCGCACCGGTTTCGGCGCGGATGACCAGCAGCCCCTCTGGAAGCTCGCCGCCCCGGTGATCCGGCCATTCACGCAGAGCCCCACGAAGGCTGCGGTCCTGCCCGTCCACCTCGCATCTGCGCCCGACCTTCAAAACACCACCGGCGCCTACTTCGTCGGCGCACGACAGCGACGCTCGAGCGACTCCTCGTACGACGAAAAGGCCGCGGCCACCCTTTGGCACATCAGCGCCGACCTCAATGGCTCGAGCGCTAAGTCGCCCACCGACCGCCGGGTATCACATCTCCACCCGGGAGGCGCACTACGGTTCGCCACCGTGGATCTTGGTGCGGCACGCGGCCGACGCCGCCGGCGACGCTGCAGGACGGAGCACACGGCCGAACGCCTGCCCGACGCGGACGCCAGGCATCCGGAGACGATGGTGGCGTGAGCCGTGAACGGCCCGGCCTCGAACTTCCTCCTACTGCTGCGGCGCGGCTGGGGGCATCTCGGTGTTACCGGCTCCGTAGCCCTGGCCGAGGGCCTTGGGGTTGGGCCCGTACTGGTTATCCGGCTGGCTGTCCTGCACAAAGAACACGAGGAGGATGATCCAGCCCACGACCGGGATGAGCCCGATCAGCAGCCACCAGCCCGAGCGGCCAGTGTCGTGGAGGCGTCTGGCGCCGACCGCGAGACCCGGCAGAAGCAGGGCCAGCTGAATGAGGCCCTGGATGGGCCCGGTGCCGCCATATGGTCCGCCGCGTAACCCGAAGAGCCCATCGAGGATGCTGCCGACGATCCCCGCAAGCACGGTGAACAGGAAGAAGAACCAGTACTCCGAACGGCGCGCGCGGCCAGTGAAGTCCACGTACTTCCGTTGGAGGCAAACCCTGACGGCATCCTGGAAGGACATATGAGGAACCTCCTCGGTAAGGCAATCTTTCTTCGTCACTGTCGATGCTAGGCCTAAACGGGAGGAAACGGACCGACCACAGCGGGTAGCGACGCGACACAACCGGTCCTGGAGGGGCCACTCAGCATCTCGGAAGGACGGGGCTTGGACTAGCAGATCTATCGGTGTCCGGCCACCCCCGCGTGCACGGGGCCGATGTTTCACCGATGCCGCTGATGCACCTTTCGAGAACGGCGCCTCGACATGAAGGGATCCGGCTCTTCCTGCCGCAGACCCGCCTGATCCGTCACCTCTCACCGACAAACGAGCCAACCTGTTTGAACGGATCCTGATCCGTCGGCGAGGGCCGCGGGGACATCCGAGACGAGCGCTGGTGCCGCCGAGGGGCGGTCGGTCGCCACGAGGGACAGGGTCGGGCGGACGACGTTGGGGACGTATAGGCCCGGCCCGCTGTCAGCCCCAGGAGCGATCTGCATGGCGGGCAGCCGCAGCTCCCCGGCGATCCCGATGTCGTGGCGCTCTCCGAGCTCGACCGGTGGGTCGTGCCGAAGCACGAGGAGCGGATGCTCCTGGAGGTACCACAGGGTGTCGCTCTGGTCGGGCAGCTCGTCGAGGGCGTACCGCGGGCCACCCATCTCGAAGGACAGGTCGTCCGCGGGCACGTCATCCCCGTCGACGGTGACGCGGACCGTCGTGACGGACGACAGCCAGAGACTGCGGTACTACGGCAGCGAGAGCGACAGGGCGAGCCCCTCCGGATGGGTTCGCAGGCTGTCCTCGGTGAGTAGGCCGTTGAGCATGGTTCCTCCAGATGTCTGGTTTCAGTGGTGGATGCGGCTCCCGCTGGGCGCCTCAGTCGATAACGTGTCGGGCCGACAGGTGGACGACCTGCCAGGCGTTCCCGTCGGGGTCGGCGAAGCTCCTTGCGTATGCGGCGTCGTCGTCCAGGGGCGGCAGCCACGGACGGGCTCCGGCCGCCGTCGCCTTCGCCGCGAGATGGTCCACCTCCACAGGGCTGTCCAGCGTGAGGGTCGACACCACACTCGTGGCCTGCGCCGGGTCTCCCACCTCGCCCGCCACCAGCTCGGCGAACCGGTCGCGGGTGTGCAGCGCCACGACGATGGTGTCGTCCACTACCACCGAGACAGTCCGGTCGTCGGAGGAGAACTCGTTGATGCTGAACCCGAGCGCGGTGTAGAACGCTCGGCTTGCGACCAGGTCTCGGACCGGCAGGTTGACGAAGATCATGGGCACGGTGGCTCCTCTGGAGATGCGGGCTCAGGCCGACTCGCGGATCTGTTCCGCGAAGGTGTCCGCGACCCAGTCGGCGATGAACGTGCTGACGTACGGGAGGTGATCGAGCCCAATGTGCTCGGTCGCTCCTTCCGCCGGGCTGAACACGCGCAGCTCGCGCTTGGGGCTGTTGGTCGCCTGGTCGTAGGAGCGATGGGCATAGGTGAGCGGGATCTGACGGTCGTTCTCGCCGTGGGCGATGAGGAAGGGAACGGTGATCTGCTCCACGACTCCGTCGAGGTTGACGTCGTCGGCGAAGCGGATGAACTCGTCGAGGTCGGTGTGCCCCCAGACCCACAGAACATGCTCCCAGTAGTGCGGAACCGGCCGCTCCCCCTCGCGCTCGAGGCGCCGGCGCTGCACGGCACCCCAGTCGTGGTTGGCGCCCCAGGCGACGACGAGCGCGAAGCGCTTCTCGAACGCAGCGGCCCGCGGCGCGTAGTAGCCGCCCAGCGACCAGCCGACGATGCCGATCCGGCTCGCGTCCACGTCGTCTCGGGTGTGTAGGTAGTCGACGGCCGCACCGGCCCACGCCTCGGTGTCGATCCGCGCCGTCAGCCTCTGCAGGCGCAGCGCCTCACCGGTGCCGGGCTGGTCGAGCATGAGACAGGAGATGCCCCGCGCCGCGAGCTCGGCCCAGTGGCTCGACGAGTACATGTGCTCCTTGGTCGAGTCCAAACCGTTGACGAGGACGATGACCGGTGCGGGACCGTCGTCCGTGGCCGGGGCGGCGCTGAAATAGGCCGGGAGCGTGGTGCCCTCGTACGGCACGGCGACCCGGCTGACCCTTGGGTCCCGCAGGTCGAAGGCCTTCTGGGCCAGCTCGAGCACGCGCCCGTACGTGGGGATGCGCTGCGGGTCAGCGCTCGACAGCATGCGCTCGGCCTGGCACAGGTAGTTGGCGGCACGGAAGTAGAGCTGGCCGGCGGTGAGCTCGTGCCCGGCTTTCTCCGCGGTCGCCGCCTGGTCGACGAGCTGGTCGGTCAGCGCCCGCCACGCCCGCAGGAAGTCTGGTGTCCCGGCGTCCTCGCCCTGCGCCGCCGCCTCACGGATCGGGCGGCAGGCCCGGTCGACCTCGTCGATGAGGCCGCCGGAGTTGAGGGCGGCGACGACGCCGAGGTTCCAGACGTAGTTGCCCGGGAAGTACTCGAACACGGTGACTCCTGTGGTGAGGGGTTGCAGAGGATGAGGTCAGGACGCGCCGGGCAGAACGGCGGACCAGCCGCCGTCCACGACGAGGTTGGCGCCGGTGACGTAGGACGCCTCATCGCTGGCGAGGAAGAGGGCGCAGTGGACCACCTCGTCGGCGGTTCCGATGCGGCCCAGAGGTATGGCGCGGGCGATGTCGCGCATCGGCGAGTTGGGGGCCAACAGGTCACCCTCCGTCGCCGGGGAGCGCACCATGCCGGGGCTGACGCAGTTGACCCGGATACCATGCGGGGCGCCCTCGGCGGCCAGCTGCCGGGTCAGCGCGACGATGCCACCCTTGCTGGCGGTGTGTGCCACCCGATGGTTCGTCATGGACCCGGTGAGTCCGGCGGTAGATGCAATGAGGAGCACGGTGCCACCCCTCCGAGCCTTGAGGTGTGGCCAGGCGGCGCGGGTAACGAGGAAGACGATGTCGAGCTCGTTGCGCATCGTGAACGACCAGTCGGCGTACGTAGTGGCCTCGATCGTGGCGAAGCGAGTTGCCCCGGCGTTGTTGTAGACGATGTCGATCCCGCCGTGGCGTTCGGCCACGTCGTCAACCCAGTCCTGGACGGCGGCCTCGTCGGCGAGGTCCAGGGGGTGGGTGCTCGTCATCCGGCCACCAGACGCGCGAACCATCTCGACCGTCTCCGCGGCCCCGTCGGCCTTGACGTCGCAGCCCGCAACGGTGGCGCCCTCGGCCGCGAACCGCAGCGCGGCGGCCCTACCCTGACCGCCGGCGGTGCCGGTGATGAGGGCGACCTTGTCGGCCAGCCGGTTCATGTCCGACCTCGATCAGCGCCGACCAGTGCGTCGCCGATCGACTTGACGCCGCCGTGCGCAGTGAGTCCGCCGTCGACCGGGATCTCCGCTCCCGTGATGAACGCCGACTCATCGCTGAGCAGGAACAGAACGAGTGGGGCGACATCGTCGACCGAACCCGTCCGCCCCAGCGGGGTCTCGGCGAGGTTGGCATCCCGGAACGCGTCACTCGCCGTCGCGGTCATGGTTGTCTCGATGTAACCGGGATGCACCGTGTTAACCCGGATTCCCTGTGGTCCGAGCTCGACGCAGGCCACCTTGGCCAGGCCGCGCAAACCCCACTTGCTGATGGTGTAGGCGGCGGCGATGTGTCCGGTCAGAGCGGCGATCGAGCCGACGAGGACGACGGAGCCTCCCGCTGGCATGAGTGGCGTCAAGGCCTGCAGACCGTGCAGCGTGCCGGTAACGTTGACGTCTCCGATTCGTGCGAGGTCGTCGGGTTCGAGGTCGGCCAGTCGCGCCCGCCACGTCACGCCGGCGTTGGCCACCAACCCGTCGACCCGACCGTGCGTTCGCAACAGGTCATCCGCCAGGGTCGCCCAGTCGTCCCGATTCGTGACGTCGAGCCGCCGGTATGCCACATCACCCGCGTGCCGAAGCTCGCTCGGCGCTTCGTCCATGAGGTCGCAGGCGTAGACGATGGCGCCCTCGGCGTCCAGCAGCAGTGCCTCGGCCAGCCCTTGACCCTGGGCAGCACCGGTGACCACACAGACCTTGCCCGCGACCCGGCCGGCTTCGGGGCCCAAGCCCGCTTCGGGGCCTATTCCCGCTTCGGGGGTCATGCCCGCTCCCGGGCGCGTGGCCGCGGCCGTGCGGCTGGAACCGCCGGCAGATCCGGACCGGCGACGACCCGGTTGCGGATCGTGCCGATGCCCTCGACCGTCATCTCGACGACGTCACCCGGTTGCAGCGGTGGCGGGTCGAGCTGTCCGCGCCGACCCCACAGCTCAGCGAGACACCCGCCGTTACCGCAGGTACCCGACCCGAGGACGTCGCCGGGCCGGACGTGGCTGCCCCGCGACGCATACGAGACCAGCTCCTCGAAGGGCCAACCCATGTTCGACAGCAGGTCCTGACCGACGACGGTTCCGTTGACGGAGACACGCATGTCGAGGGCCAGGAACCCGTCGGCGTCCCGGTACCCCTCGAGCTCGTCAGCGGTGACGAGCCATGGACCGAGGGTCGTCGCGAAGTCCTTGCCCTTGGCGGGACCGAGCTGGACCTTCATCTCGCGGCGCTGCAGGTCGCGGGCCGACCAGTCGTTCATCACCGTGTACCCGAAGAGGTGAGCGCGGCTTTCCTCCGGCGTCAGCGACGCATACATGGAGCTCTCCACGCCGCCGATGACCACAGCCACCTCGAGCTCGAAGTCGAGCAGCTGGGAGCCAGGCGGGACGGCGACATCGTCGCCCGTGCCGACCAACGCGAACGGGTTGGTGAAGTAGAAGGTTGGCGCGTCGTACCACTCGGCTACCACGCCGGCTCCCCCGGCGACGCTCTGCACGACCCCCTCGACGTGCTCCTCGAACGCGACGAAGTCACGCACCGTCGGCGGAGTCAGCGGCGGCAGCAGGCGGATCCGGTCGAGCGGGACCGCGGGCTCGGAGACCGCGCGGGCGCCGATCTCGAGGGCGGGGACCAGCCCCCGCTCGACGAGACCGAGAACCGAGGTCGCCGGCGGCAGCAGGTGGACGCCGTCGTCGTCGACGACGCCCGCCCTGACGTCGCCGCCGACCTCCACCGTGGCGAACCGCATGGGGTCAGACCGGCGGGGCGACGAAGAGCCCCTTGTCCGGGTCGTTGAAGGAGCGCTGGGCGACGAACTCGTTCATCTGGTTGGCGGTGCCCCACTGGTCGCTGACCTCGGGGTCGCTGAAGTCGTACATGTGGGGGTGCCAGGTGTCCTCGTCGATCAGATCGAGTTCGGTCGTGTACTCGACGGTGTTGCCGTGCGGATCGAGGAAGTACGAGAACGTGTTGTTGCCGGCCAGGTGCCGCCCCGGACCCCAGATCTTCTCCACGCCGGCACGCAGCAGCCGACCGGTGCCGCGCATGTACTCGTCGATGCCGCGCATCTCGAATGACGCGTGGTGCAGGGACGGGTGGGGCCCCCGGGCGATCGCCATCGAGTGGTGCCAGGCGTTCACGCGCATGAACCACATCATTTCGCCCATCCGCGGGTGCATCAGGGTGTCGGACAGGGCGAAGCCGAGGTGCTTCTCGTAGAACGCCCGCGTCGAGTCAGGGTCGGCCGAGTTGATGACGACGTGCGACAGCCGGACCGGGATGGACTCGCCCTCCTCGATCTTGCGGTGCTGCCGGACAGCGACGTCGGCACTGACCTCTACGGTCCGGCCCTCGTTGTCGAAGAAGCGGAAGCCGTAGCCACCACCCGGGGTCTGCAGCGTCCCGGGCTCCGAGACGAGTGTGACCCCGTCCGCCGCGACCTGCTGCGCCAGCGTGTCGACGTCGGCCGGCGTGGCCGCCCCGAATGAGATGAGGTCGATCCGCTTGTCCGGCGACTGCCGCAGCCGGACGACGTACTGCTCCGGTGACCCCTCGGCCGCCAGGAAGGACAGCCCCGAGTCGCTGTGCTCGCTGGTCAAACCCCAGGTGCCGGTGAAGAAATCGAGCTGCGTCTCGAAGTCAGGAACCGCCAGGTCGACGTGGCGCAGATGGGTGATGAGTCGTTCGGTCACGGGATTGCTCCTGGTGCAGAAAGGGTTCGGGTCACGCCGGCTGGCTGACGAGGGTGGTGATCCGGCGCATGAGGCCGGGGACGTCGCCCTGCTCGTGGTCGAGCAACCATTGCCCGAGCTGGTTGGAGGCCTCGACGACGGCTTGCGCCCGCGGCACACGCCGCGCGTGGAAGCTGTCCCAGAGACCGTCGTCGAGCGAGTCCGACGCGAGCAACAGCTCGGCGAGGACAGCCGCGTCCTCGAGCGCCTGCGCGCCACCCTGGGCCAGCGTGGGCGGACAGGAGTGCGCGGCGTCACCGATGACGACGACCCGTCCTCGGTTCCACGGGGCGGCCAGGACGTGGGTCTCGAACTTGGTGTAGTTGACCCGGCTCGGGTCGTCGAGGGTCTCACGGATGTCGTCCCACGGACCGTGGTAGGCCGCCGCCAGCTGCTTCATCGTGGCCAGCTGCTCGTCGGGGCTCAGGCCGCTGCGGTCCTGGACGTCCTCGACGATGTAGGCGTAGAGCGAGTTCTCACCGGTCGGGCAGTACCCGGCGATGTACGCGGGTCCGCCGTAGTAGAGGTCGGTCCGGGTCACGCTCTCCGGCCGGGGCCCGAAGGCCCGCCAGATGCCCATGCCGGTCGCCTTGGTCTCCAAGTCGATCCCGACCTGGCGGCGGGTCCAAGAGCGGATGCCGTCCGCGCCGATGACGAGGTCGTAGCGGCCAGTGGTGCCGTCGGCGAACGTCGCGGTGACCCCGTCGCCGTCCTGCTCGAGACGGTCGACGGTCGTCCCCAGGCGTACGTCGGCGCCGGCCTTTTCCGCCCGGTCGAGAAGGATGCGGGCGAGCTCGGGCCGCGGCATACCGACGGTCGCCGGAAGGTCCGGTCCGCCGCTGCGGACGTCCGGCATCTCGACGATGAGCGTGCCGGCGGGGTCCGGAGCACGGAGACCCAAACTGTCGAAGCCAAAGCCCTTCTCCTGCACCTGCCCCCAGACTCCGAGGTTCCGGAGTTCGCGCAATGCATTGCCCTGCAAGGTGATTCCCGATCCGGCTACCGAGACGTCGGACTTGGCCTCGACGAGGTGGACGCCCACCCCACCCTCGGCGAGCAGTGTCGATACGGCGGCGCCGGCCAGCCCACCTCCGATGACCAGGACGGAATGAACTGCAGACATACTGATCTCCTCTACGTCTCGCCTACTTGACGGCAATGGGGTTGACCGGCGCCCCGACCGCGCCGGTGACCGGCAGCGGGGCGGCGGTGAGCCAGAAGTCGTACACGCCGTCGGCCGCGCAGTCCGCTGCTAGCGCGTCGAGGTCCCACATCTCCCCGATGAACAACCCGATGTGCGGGATCGCCACCTGGTGCAACGGCTGGAACGCCTCGTCGAACTCGTTGGGACGAACCTCGAAACCCCAGGTATCCGTGGCGATCCCCGCGATCTCGCTGCCGTGCAACCAGTCCGCCGTCGTCAAGGACAGGCCCGGCGCAGCGCCGCCCGCGTAGTCGCCCCACCCGCGACCGTCGGCCAGGTCGCGTCGCGCGCGGGTGAGCCGACCGGTGCGGACCAGGACGATGTCACCGCGACCCACCTGTGCGCTCTCGCCCTGCGCTGCGATGGTGGCCTCGAGATGGGCGGCGGTGATGGCGAACCCGTCCGGCAACTCGCCGTCGACACCGACGGCCCGGCCCACGTCGAGCAGGACGCCTCGCCCTGCGAGGTGTGCCGCGACGGTCTCGATGCCGGTGAGCTGGTCACCTTCACTGGTGACGACGTCGCCGGCGCGGCGCCCGTTCCAGGCACGGCCGTGGTCGAAGATGTGGCCTAGCCCGTCCCAATGCGTCGACGCCTGCAGGGGCATGAAGACAACATCGTCTGCGCCCCCGAGACCGTGGGGAAACCCTTGTCCTCGTTCGGCGTCCAGCCCGGTGTCGAGCATCGAGTGCACAGGGTTGGTTCGCCGGCGCCACCCCTTCTGGGGACCTTCGGACTCGAAGCGCTGGGACAGCGAGAAGGTGTGGCCGTGCCGCACCAGCGCCGCGCCCTCACGACGCTTCGCGTCGTCGATCAGGTTCGCCGTCCCGAGGACGTCGTCGGCCCCCCATCGGCCCCAGTTGGAGCAGCGCTCGACGGCGGCGCGAATAGCACCCACGGCGTCGGTGCGGTCAAGCTCCACGTCAGGTTCCTCCTCGAAGTGACGAGGACACGGTGCGAGACGGCGACCCCGTTGGGAATGCGAGATGGCTGAAGGACGGCATCACCGCGACCGATGCGTCGGGGGAATCGCTGCCGCCGATGGAGCGCATCATCGATTGGGGCTGGAACGAGGTCGCCTCGCTCGGGAAGACTCGTCGACTGTCCGCACCACCCCAACGCCGGGAGCACCTATGAGCCACCAGCTGACGGTCGACCGACGGCTCGCCGTCGGTGATGCTGTCGGACCCTTCGAGCTGCGCGACCCGCATGGGCGGCCAGTGACGGTGGACCCGGGGACGAGCGCGGCCACGGTCGTCGTCTTCACGTCGAGCGGCTGCCCGTACGCTCTGGCGTGGCATGACCGGATCCAGGAGCTCGCCCGCGACTACTCCGCTCGAGGGGTCCGGACGGTGCAGGTCTTCAGCAACGACCCGGACGCCCAGCCCGCTGACCGGCCCGAGGCGCTCGCTCGCCGCGTTGGGAACGGCGAGCTCGTCGGCGACGTGCTCGTCGACGGGCTCCAGGAGCAGGCGCAGCGCTGGGGGGCGACGGCGACCCCCGAGGTGTTCGTCGTCGACCGCGACCGCGTCGTCCGATACCACGGCGCGCCCGACGGCGACTTCGACGAGCCCGAGCGCCGCGCAGACTGGGTCCGCGACGCGCTCGACGCCGTCCTCGAGGGCCGTCCGGTAGACAGGCCGGACACGTCGCCAGCCGGTTGTTCGGTGAAGTGGCGGGTGGAGCTGCTCTGGTGGGAGGGCTGCCCCTCGCACGACGACGCCGAGCGCCTTCTCCGGTCTGCCCTCGGCAGCCTGACCCGCTCCGATGTCGTGGTGCGCCGGGTTCGCGTTGACGACGACGACCAGGCCACTGAGCGGCAGTTCCCGGGGTCTCCTACCTTCCAGGTCGGAGGCCGGGATCTGTTCCCGTCGCCGGCCGCGCCAGCCCTGGGGTGCCGTATCTACTCGCGTCCCGGGGGCCGGGTCGGCCCGCTGCCCGACGGCGACGACCTTCAGGTGCGCCTAGGCGAGGTCCTGGCCCGGCCGTGGGACCTGCCCGGCTGGACCGACTTCCGGCACGCCTGACCCGGCAGCCGCCGGTTCGCCGACACCGGCGACCTGACCGCGTACCACCCGGCCGAACCACATCGGGTCGGCCACCAACCCCAGGGAGATGCGATGACGCAAAGGCGCGGCACCCCGCTACGCGTAGCGATGATCGGGCACGCCTTCATGGGCGCCGCCCACTCACAGGCCTGGCGGTCGGCACCGCGCTTCTTCGAGCTGCCGCGCGACGTGGTCATGGCCGTCGTGTGCGGGACCGATGCCGGCCGCACCGGCGCCGCCGCCGAACGCCTGGGTTGGGCTGAGGCCGCGACGGACTGGCGGGCCGTCGTCGCGCGCGACGACATCGACCTCGTCGACGTCTGCACCCCCGGCGACACCCACGCGGAGATCGCGCTCGCCGCGCTCGAGGCCGGCAAGCACGTCCTCTGTGAGAAGCCCCTCGCCAACACCGTCGACGAAGCCCGGTCGATGGCCGAGGCGGCGGACAAGGCGGAGCGGTCCGGCGTGCGCAGCATGGTCGGCTTCACCTACCGCCGCGTTCCCGCCATCGCGCTGGCTCGCGAGCTGGTTCGCGCGGGCCGCATCGGCCAGGTTCGCCACGTCCGCGCGCAGTACCTGCAGGACTGGATCGCCGATCCCGAGGCACCGCTGTCCTGGCGGCTGGTGAAGGAGCGCGCCGGCCACGGTGCGCTCGGCGACATCGGCGCCCACATCGTTGACCTCACCCAGTTCATCACCGGTGACCAGGTGGCCGAGGTATCCGGCTACCTCGACACGTTCGTCACGGAGCGCCCGCTTCCGACCGCCCACTCGGGTCTGTCCGGGACGGCAGACGCCACTCAGCGCGGCGCCGTCACCGTCGATGACGCGGCCAGCTTCCTCGCGCGGTTCACGAGCGGAGCCATGGGCGTCTTCGAGGCCACCCGCTTCGCCACCGGACGCAAGAACGCCATCCGCATCGAGGTGAACGGTGCCAGGGGCAGCCTGGCGTTCGACTTCGAGGACATGAACGTGCTGAACTTCTTCGATGCGGAGGAGGACGTCGTCACGGCTGGTTTCCGCCGGATCCTCGTGACCGAGCCCGACCACCCCTACGTCGGAGCGTGGTGGCCGCCCGGGCACCTGCTGGGCTACGAGCACGCGTTCTCCCACCAGGTCGTCGACCTGGTCAGGGCCATCGACGAAGGCGTCAACCCGTCGCCGTCGTTCGACGAGGGGTACCAGGTGCAGCGGGTGCTTGAGGCGGTCGCCGTGAGCTCCGAGCTGCGCACCTGGCAGGACACTGAGGAGGTTGCATGAACGAGTACTCGCCGCGCAAGGAGGACCGGTTCAGCTTCGGGCTGTGGACGGTGGGGTGGCAGGGTGTCGACGTGTTCGGGCCGGCGGCCCGCCCGCCGCTCGACTCGGTAGAGGCCGTGGAGCAGCTGACCGACCTCGGTGCCGCCGCGGTCACCTTCCACGACGACGACCTGCTCCCGGACGAGAGCACGCGCGAGGAGACGCTCAAGCGCTTCCGGGCTGCCCTGGACCGCACCGGCATGGGCGTCGAGATGGTGACGACGAATCTCTTCTCGCACCCGGTCTTCAAGGAGGGTGCATTCACCGCGAACGACCGACGGGTGCGTCGGTACGCTCTCGGCAAGGCCTTGCGCAACGTCGACCTCGCCGCCGAACTGGGCGCCGAAACCTTTGTCCTCTGGGGCGGGCGTGAGGGCTCGGAACACGGCGGCGGCAAGAACGTCGCCGCGGCCCTGGACCGCTACGCCGAGGCCCTCAACGTGCTCTGTGCCTATATCCGCGAGCAGGGACTGGGGCTGCGTCTCGCCCTCGAACCCAAGCCGAACGAGCCGCGCGGCGACATCCTCCTGCCGACCATCGGGCACGCGCTGGCCTTCATCACGTCCCTCGAGTATCCGGAGATGGTCGGGCTCAACCCCGAGGTGGGGCACGAGGAGATGGCTGGCCTGAACTTCGCCCAGGGCATCACCCAGGCGCTGTGGCACGGAAAGCTGTTCCACGTAGACCTCAACGGCCAGCACGGTCCTCGCTTCGACCAGGATCTAAGATTCGGCGCCGGAAACCTGCGCGGAGCGTTCTGGGCCGTCGACGCCCTGAACGGCGCCGGCACCGACCTGCGGTACGACGGCTACATCCACTTCGACTTCAAGCCCCCGCGGGCCGAAGCCATCGACGGCGTCTGGGAGTCCGCCCGAGCCTGTATGCGCAACTACCTCATCCTGCGCGACAAGGTCACCGCGTTCCGCAGCGACCCCCAGGTGCACGCCGCTCTCAACGCGGCCAAGGTGTCCGAGCTCGACACACCCACCCTGTCCGCCGGTGAGGCCCTCGCCAATCTACGCGGTGAGACGACGGATATTGAGGCCCTGGGCGCCCGCAGCGTCGGCCTCGAGGCTCTCGACCAGCTCGCGATGGAGCATGTGCTCGGTGTCCGCTGACGCCTACTGGATCTCGATCCCCGCTTGCCGGAAGAGGCCACGCAACCAGCGGTGACCCGGGTCGTTGTCGTACATCGGGTGCCACCAGATCGTCTCCACGAGCGGGTCGGCGTCGAAGGGGCACGGCAGCACCCGGACCCCGCCGGACTGGGCCAGCATCTGCGCCAGGCGCTCCTGGACGATGGCCACTCGCCGGGAACCCGCGACCAGTGGACCGACGCTGAGATAGTTCTCGGTGACGATCTCCACCCGCGGTTCGACACCCTGCATGCGCAGCTGCTGGACTGCCGTGGTGAAGGCGGTGCGCTGGTGGAAGGTCAGCACCCACGGCATCTTGATCAGGTCGTCCAGGGTCAGCGCGGATCCCACCTCCGCGTTGTCCGTCGCGACGATGCAGGCCCAGTCGTCCTCGTAGACGTCCTGGTGCGGCATGTCGGCGAGAAAGCCGTGTGGCATGACGACGAGGTCCTGGCTGCGCATCGACTCCGGCGCACCGTCGACGAGGTAGGGGGTGAGGCCGTGAATGTAGAGACGCGCGTCCGGGGACTCCTCGTGGAACCGACGGGCCAGCGCCGCCCCGAGGACTGCTGTCGAGTAGTCGGACATGACCACCGAGAAGGTGCGCGTACTCGTGGCGGGATCGAACTCCGCGTCGCGGAAGAAGACCCGGCTGGCCGCCCGCAGCGCGATGGACGTCGGTCCCAGCAGCTCCCGCGCCAGGGGCGTTGGCTCATACGTGTTGCCGACCCGGGTCAACAGCTCGTCGCCGAAGTGCCGACGTAGCTTGCCCAGCGACGCGCTCATCGCCGGCTGGCTAAGGCCGAGCCGCGCGGCGGCCTTGGTCACGCTCTGCTCGTCGAGGATCGCCTCCAGGGCCCGCAGCAGGTTGAGGTCGACGTTGTGGGTCATGGTCCTGTCCGTGGTCGGTGGCGGCCGAACCCGAACCAGCGTCGACCGCGCGCCGATCCTCTCATCACCGGCTCAAGCCGGGGGGAAAGTGAAGGGCGCTGTGGCCGACCTGTCATCGACCGCCCGGATGCCCGGCATCGCCATGTCTCGCTTCCCCCCGGCGACCCACGGCCGGGATGCTCTGTGGAGTCCGGCACGGAGGCCGTCCGCGTCCGGTGACTCTGGCGAACGTCGACCGAGGAGCCGCCATGCCGGGCCGTCCGAGCAGCCACACCCGCACGCAGGTCGTGGTCGTCGGCGGAGGTCCCGCCGGCCTCATGCTGAGCCACCTGCTGGCCCATTCCGGCATCGACTCCGTCGTCTTGGACACCCGCTCCGCGGAGGAGATCGAGAACACCCACCGCGCCGGGATCCTGGAACGCGACAGCGTTCGGCTTCTTGTCGAATCGGGCGCCTCAGCCCGGGTCCTCCGCGACGGCCACGAGCACCAGGGGATCGACCTGCGGTTCGCGGGCGTCAGCCACCGGATCGACTTCCAGGCCCTCGTTGGAGCCTCCTGCTGGCTCTACCCCCAGACCGAGGTGTTCGTCGACCTGCACGGCGCGCGGACGCGTGACGGTTCCGACCTTCGCTACGGCCTGGCCACCACACAGGTCGTCGAGTTCGACGACGTCGCGCGGGTGCGGTACGAGGACAGCGCCGGTCAGGTCCATGAGGTGGAGGGGGACCTCGTGGTCGGGGCCGACGGCTCCCGCGGGTCGGCCCGGGGGCTCGTCGAGGACCGTCACCAGTACTTCCGCGAGTACCCGTACGCGTGGTTTGGGGTCCTCGTCCAGGCGCCGGCAAGCGCGCCGGAGCTGGTCTACGCCAGGTCGCCTCACGGCTTCGCGCTCATCAGCCAGCGCACCTCCGACATCCAGCGGATGTACTTCCAGTGCGACCCGACCGAGGACCCGCGGTCCTGGTCGGACGACCGGATCTGGGAGCAGCTCCAGCTGCGGCTGGCCGGCGAGGACGGCTTCCGCCTGCACGAGGGGCCGGTCATCGAACGAACCGTGTTGCCGTTCCGCAGCTTCGTGCAGACCCCGCTGCGACACCGTCGCCTGCTCCTCGCCGGCGACGCCGGTCACACCGTGCCGCCGACCGGGGCCAAGGGGCTCAACCTGGCCCTGGCTGACGTACGCGTCCTGGCCGAGGTGATCGAGCAGACATCTCGCACCGGCGACCTGACGTCGCTCGACGCCTACACGCCCCGCGCGCTGGACCGGGTATGGCGGGCGCAGCACTTTTCGTACTGGATGACGACGATGCTGCATTCGTCGCCCGAGGCCAGCGACTACGACGAGGAGCGCCAGCTCGCCGAGCTGCGCGGTGTCGTGTCGTCGACGGCAGGGTCCGCCTACCTGGCCGAGGGGTACACCGGCTGGCCCCAGCGCTGAGCCCACGTGGCCCAACGGAACCGGCCGGCTCCACCAGCGCGGAGCCGGCCGTTCCGATCCGTGCTGTCGGTCAGGAGCTGCTGCTGAAGGCCGCGTCGAACGCTGCCTCGGGCGCGTCGAACAAGCGGGAGCGGACGAAGGCCAGGGCCTCGGGGGCCCCTACGAGTCGATCCATGCCGGCGTCCTCCCACTCCACCGAGATCGGACCGGAGTAGCCGATCGCGTTGAGCGCCCGGAAGCTCGTCTCCCAGGGGACGTCCCCGTGCCCGGTGGAGACGAAGTCCCAACCGCGGCGCAGGTCCGCCCACGCGAGGTGCGAGCCCAGCCGACCGTTGCGGCCGTTGCCGACGTTGAGCTTCACGTCCTTGCAGTCGACGTGGTAGATCCGGTCAGCGAACTCGAGGATGAAGCCGACCGGGTCGAGGTCCTGCCACATGAAGTGCGACGGGTCCCAGTTGAGGCCGAAGGCCTCGCGGTGGCCGATGGCGTCGAGGGTGCGACGGGTCGTCCAGTAGTCGTAGGCGATCTCCGACGGGTGCACCTCGTGGGCGAACCGGACACCGACCTCGTCGAAGACGTCGAGGATCGGGTTCCAGCGGTTGGCGAAATCCTCGTACCCCGCGTCGACCAGCTGTTGCGACACCGGCGGGAACATCGCGACGTACTTCCAGATCGACGAGCCGGTAAAACCGACGACAGTGTCGACTCCGAGCCGGGCCGCGGTCCGCGCCGTGTTCTTCATCTCCTCGGCGGCCCGCTCGCGCACCCCCTCAGGGTCACCGTCGCCCCACACCGAGTCCGGCAGGATGTCGCGGTGCCGCGCGTCGATGGGGTCGTCACAGACCGCCTGACCCTTGAGGTGGTTGGAGATGGCGAAGACCTTCAGGCCATGGCGGTCGAGGATCTCCTTGCGGCCGGCGATGTATGCGTCGTTGGTGGCGCCTCGGGTCGGGTCGAGATGGTCACCCCAGCAGGCAATCTCGAGTCCGTCGTATCCCCAGGAGGCGGCCAGCCGGGCGACCTCCTCGAAGGGCAGGTCGGCCCACTGTCCGGTGAACAGGGTGATCGGTCGGGTCATGAGGACTCCTCGTCGGGCAGCGGCGGGTGCCGGGTTGTCAGGGTGCAGAACGGGGCGGGTCGGAGCAGTGCGGTGAGGGCAGCGCGGGCGGGAGGTCACCCAGAGGCGGCGAGGATGCGCAGTAGCGCGTGCTGACGGCGCAGTTGGTCGGCGGCCCGGCCGACGCCGTAGTCGCCCTCGTACTCGCTGGAGAGGTGCCCCTGCCAGCCGCGCCGGTGGAGCAGGTCGAGGATCTCGGCCCACGGGATGTAGTCGTCGTGCAACCGGCCGTCGCGGTCCTCGATCTCGTAGAACTTCGCCTGAATGTGGACGACGTGGTCGAGGATGTCCTCCAGGTCAGCCACCGGCACCTGCGGGACGTCGGGCGGCGCGGACCGGCCATCCCCCAGCCGGCTGCGGGTCCCTCCGCGCCGGCCGTGACCGCGGTTCTGGAAGACCCCGGTGTCCATGAGCAGTCCGAAGTGCGCGGTCCCGGTCCGGTCGATGAAGGCGAGGTAGTCGTCGACGACCTTGGACTTGATGACGCTCGGCCAGTGGATTTCCGGGCAGATCACCACGTTTTTGTCCGCGGCCAGGTCGAGCACCTGCTCCGTAGCTGGAACCCACACCGGGTCGGGCTGGAGGTCAGCGGTCACGACGCCGAGCTTCGGTCGTAGATAACGGAATCCGAGCCGGGCAGCGAGCCGGATGTCGGTCTCCAGCTGGGCCCTGGCCTCCTCCAGCGACATCGGGCGGGAGCCGAACCGGCGGGTGTCCACCCAGGACCCCAGGCACGTCGGCGTGAGGCTCAGCCGGTCCAGGCGGGCGAACCACGAGTCGACCCACGCTGTGGGTGGGTCGGGGTAGCCCTCGACGTGCGCCTCGCCAAGAATCTCCAGTCCCGTCGCGCCCATGTCGGCGACGTCCTCGATGCAGTCGTCGAGAGTGAGAGTGCTGCCGAACTCGCTCGTGTAGCTGTAGAGCGAGACGCCATACGCGTAGCCGCCGTTCGTCATCGCGTGATCACCAGCCTGCGCTCCTCGCTCCAGATGGTCGGTTGCAGCTCTTCCGGTATGTAGGACATGCGTACCCGCAGCTCGACCTCCACGTCGTGCAGACCGATGGCCAGCGGTTCCTTCCGGGACACGTGCAGCGTCGCGGGGACGTCCACCGGCCAGCGCGCGTCGCGCGAGGAGGTCAGCTCCGCCAGGGTGAAGTCCCGGTCGCCGATGGTCCACTCGACGGTGTCCGCGGCGTGGCGTTCGCCGTCCACACTGACCGTGGCCCCCTCGATGAGGCTCGTCCACAGGCCGCGGTAGTAGGGCAGCCGGACCCTCACGTCGAACCCGCCCGCACGGTTGTGGAACCCCCGCGTCTGGATCATCGGTACGTCGAGCATCGTCGCTCCTCTTCGGGTCGCCGTCCGGCGACCGGTGTCCGCGGGACCTCGGGGCCCGGTGTCCGGTGGGACGCCGCAAGGCCGGTCCGGTGGCGCCCCACTGTGCTGTGGGCCGGCCGCTGTGGTCAACGGATCGGTGGCCTTGGACTGGTGATGCCGGCCATCGGCCGCCCCGATGAGCCCGCCAGCATCATCCGGGCTTATGCCAGCGATCAACAGATGGGCGTTCCGTCAACGCGGAAGATGGCCAACGGTGGGGGCAGTCGATCTTCGCCGCGGCACATGCCCCTCCTGGTCACCCGCACAACGACCAGGCGCCGCCGGCGCCGACTCACATGCCACCCGGGCATACACGGGGTCATGACAACGAAGTCACCGAAAGGCTAGACATGACACGACACGCCAGCGCCGTCCTCCGTACGAGCGCCTTCGCCGCACTGCCCGTGGTGATCGCGCTCGCCGGCTGCTCATCCTCGTCTGGAACCGCCTCGGGGGGAGGCAGCGCAGGCGGCTCCACCTCGTTCACGCTCACATATGCGAAGTCCAACAACGTCGAGAGCCCCTTCGAGATTCTGGCCAAGGAATACATGAAGGCCAACCCCTCGATCACCATCAATCTCGAAGCGAAGCCCAACGACACCTACGGCGACTCGGTCCGCACCCAGCTGCAGGCCGGCAACGCCGCAGACGTCATCGAGACCGAGGCGGGCTCCGGACAGTCGCGCAGCATCGTGCCCCTGGCCAAAGCGAACTTCCTCGAGCCGCTCGGTAATACTGCGGCCAAGATGATCCCGCCCGGCAGCGAGGCGTTGTTCCAGGTTGACGGCAAAACCTACGGGCAGCCGCTCGGAATCTCCTACGCGGGACTGGTCTACAACAGCAAGGCTGCCGAGGCGGCGGGCATCACCGCCCCCGCGAAGGACTTCGACCAGGTCAAGGCGGCGTGCAGCAAGGCCGCCGGCGGCGGCAAGTCGCTCTACGTGCTCGCAGGGTCGACGGTGCCCAACGCCGGCATCACCAGCCTCATCATCTCCGCCACCCGCGTCTACGCCGACGACCCGGACTGGAACAAGAAGCGCACTGATGGTCAGACCACCTTCGCCGGTACCACCGGCTGGCAGCAGACCCTGCAAACCATCGTGGATCTGAACAAGACCGGCTGCTTCCAGAAGGGGGCAGAGGGCGCCGGTTTCGACGCAATCACCAACAACATGGCCAAGGGCACCTCGGTGGCGTTCTTCGGACCACTTGGATCGGCATCCGAGCTCCAGAAGGCCGCCCCCGACCAGAAGTTCGTCGCGGAGGCCTTCCCGCCCGCCACGTCCGGCGGTAAGGCGTTCGGCATCGCAAGTGCCACGTACTCACTGTCCCTCAATGCCGCATCGACGAAGAAGGACCCCGCCAACGCCTTCCTCAACTGGCTTGCGGACCCGGACCAGGGCGACCTGTTCGCCAAGGCGTCCGGAGGACTGCCGATCAGCGGGCTGGACAAGCTCGACCTGTCCACCACCATCTACGCCGACGTCGCCGACATCCTCAAGAAGGGCGACTACACGGCGCTGCCGAACTCCGGCTGGAAGAGCCCCGCCGTGTATGACGCACTCGCCACCGGCGTCCAAGGCCTGATCACCGGCCAGGCCACGGTCGACTCCGTGCTCAAGTCCATGGACACCGCCTGGGACCAGTGAACCGTCCGTTCGCCTGACGCTTCGACGGAGATCCAATGACCACTTCTCAGCTTCCGACCGAGGCGCCAGCCGCCGTTCCCCGCCGCCGCAACGGCGGCGGGGAGCGGACACCCCGGGCGAATAGCCTGCTGAAGCTGGGGCAGTGGTGGTGGGCCGTCCCCGGCATCCTCATGGTGGTCGCAGTGCACTACGCCGCCACCGCCGTCGGCGCCTCGATGGCCTTCACCAACTGGACCGGCATCGGCTCGTTCGAGTGGATCGGGCTGCGCAACTTTCAACGGATCTTCTCCGATCCGACCAAGCTGCTCGCCCTGCGGAACACCCTGGTCCTCGCCTTCGCCTCCGTCCTGCTGAGCAACCTCGCCGGCATGGTCCTGGCGATGGGTCTGAACCGCATCCTCAAGACGCGCTTCATCCTCCGCACCCTGTTCTTCATGCCGGTGGTGCTCAGCCCCTTGGCCACCTCGTATATCTGGAAGTTCATCTTCCAGCTCGACGGCCCCCTCAACTCGATCCTCGAGGCGATCGGCCTGGACTCACTCGTCAGACCGTGGCTGGCTGATCCCACCTGGGCGTTGTGGGCGGTGCTCCTGGTCGTCGTGTGGCAAAACACCGGGTTCGCCATGGTCATCTACATGTCCGGACTCGCCGCCGTCCCGGTCGAAGTCGAAGAGGCGGCAGCGATCGACGGCGCGAACATGCTCCAACGCATCTGGCACGTCACAATCCCCGCACTTCGGCCCGCCATCGCCATCGCCACGACCTTGGGCATCGTCAACGGGTTACGCATCTTCGACCAAATCCTCGCCCTCACCGGCGGGGGACCCGCGAACGCCACGTCGACGCTGGCCACCGAGGTTTACAAGCAGGCGTTCACCCTCGGCAACTTCGGCTACGGCGCCGCGCTCGCGCTCCTCCTGACCCTCATCATCCTGGTGTTCGCGGTAATCCAGCAGCGCCTCACCCAAGGCCCTTCGGAGACCTGACGATGTTCCGCTACACGAAACTGTCCGCACTCCGCGAGGTCGGGTTCTGGATCGTCGCAGTCATCTACCTGGCGCCCTTCTACGTCCTGGTGATGATCGCGCTCAAGCCCGACGACGAGGTGTTCAGCACGTCGCCACTCGCCCCGCCGACGGAGCCGACCGTCAGTAGCTTCCAGAAGGTCCTGACCGCGACCGGCGAATCCGACATCAAAGTAGGGCTCGTCAACAGCCTCGTCATCACCGCAGGCAGCATCCTGCTTCTGGTCCTTTTGGGCGCGGTCACCGGATACGTCATCGCCCGCAGTACCCGCGCATGGAGCCGGGGCATGTTCTACCTGTTCCTCATCGCCATCATCCTGCCGATCCAGCTCGGCACGGTCCCGCTCTACATCGGAGCCCGGACGGTCCACCTGACCGGTTCAGCCCCGGGGATGATCGTCCTTTACGGCGGCCTTTTGCTTCCGCTCTCCGTGTTCATCTACGCCGGCTTCTTCCGGAGCATGGGCACGGAGTACGAAGAGGCCGCTGCGATCGACGGCGCGTCACCGACGCAGATCTTCTTCCGCATCGTCCTCCCGCTGATGGCACCGGCCACCGGGACCGTCGCAATCCTGGCTGGGCTCATCATCTGGAACGACTTCTTCACCCCGCTGATCTTCCTCGGCGGCTCGGACCAACAAACGCTGCCTGTGGCCATGTACTACTACATCGGTTCGCTGGTTTCGCAGTGGAACCAGATCTTCGCCATCGTCATCCTGTCGATGATCCCGATCCTGCTGTTCTACCTGTTCGCACAGAAGCGGTTCATCCAGGGCTTCGCCGGCGGGCTGAAGGGCTGACGGCGATGACCGACAACCGCGCCGCGTTCGAGCAGTTCGTCGACGTCTTCTACCGGCAGAAGCGGGTCGCCCAGGCGTTCGCCCTGCTCGTCGCCGACGAATACCGACAGCACAACCCCACCATCACCGACGGACCGGCCGCCGCCGTGACGGCCCTCACGCCCAAGTTCGACGAGTCCCCGGACGCGCACTTCGAGGTGCTGCGGATCCTCGTCGACGGGGACCTGGCCATGGTCCACGTCAAGGCCAGCCGAGCCGGCGCTCCGGACGCGGCGGTCGCCGACATCTACCGGTTCTCCGGCGGCCGGATCGTCGAGCACTGGGACGTCCTGCAGCCTGTGCCGGCGAACCCGGTGCATGACCACCCCATGTTCTGACCCACGCGTAACTCCCCGACCTCCCAGTCGCAACGAAGGGACCCCCGATGTACCAGCTCGCCCCGAACATCGACCTGTTGTTCACCGAGGCCGGAGAGTCTGCCGCCGAACGCGTCCGCGCGGCCGCGGCGGCCGGTTTCGACGCCGTGGAGATGTGGGGTCCGACCGGCAAGGACATCGCGGCCCTGCACGACGCGCTGCAGGAGACCGGCGTGACGCTCACCGCCCAGCTCGCGGAGCCGCGGATGCAGTTCATGATCCCGCCCAAGGACCACGCACCGTTCTTCACCGGCCTCGACGCCGGCGTCCAGGTGGCTCAGCGCCTGGGCTGCCCCCGCATCGTCGTGGGCAGCGGCACCGGCTTCGGCGGCCGCAACCGCCAGTCGCAGCTGGACGAGCTGATCGAGATCTTCACCAAGGGTGTGGCCCACATCCAGGGCTCCGGGGTGACGCTCGTGCTGGAGCCGGTCAACGTCCGCGTGGACCACCCGGGCGCCCTCCTCGACCGCACCAGCGAGGCGGTCTACGTCGCTCGCGGCGTCGACTCACCCGACTTCGGTGTCCTGTACGACCTTTACCACTCGACAGTCGAGGGTGAGGACGTCGCGAAGGAACTGGCCGACGCGGGGCCGATCATCCGCTACATCCAGGTTGCCGACGCGCCCGGACGTGGCGAGCCGGGTTCCGGAGACATCGATTGGCCCGCGCGGCTGGGCGACCTGCGGTCGGCCGGCTACGACGGGCCGATTGGCCTGGAGTACTACCCGAAGACGGAGTCGGCGGCCTCGACCGACTTCATTCGGTCGGCCGCCGCATCAGCATGACGAGCACCGGTGCCGCCACCGAGCCCTCCGAGCGTGCGGTCCGCTGGAGCTACATGGACCACTGGCGTTCGGCCGGGCCGGCCGGCCCTATCGACCAGTGGCACGACCGAGAGTCGATGAGCACGTTCCTCAAGCAGATCAAGGCAGTCGGCTTCGACGCCATCGACACGTTCGACTTCCGGTTCTGGCAGATTCTTGGCGACTACGGCTCGGTGGCGGCCTACCAGGACTTCGTGCAGCAGCACGGTCTGGAGCGGATCGTCAACACCTTCCACGCCGCGGACTACGACCTACGCCGATACGCCCCGCACGTGCCGGAGACGCACGCAACCATCCTCGAGGACTTCCGCGTCACCATGGACCGGTGGTCCGGCATCCAGCTGGACAACATCATCGTCATGCCCGCGACGCTCTACTACGACATGGAGCCGGTGACGGCGGACAAGATCAAGACCACGGCGGAGCTGTGGAACAGGGTCGGCGAGATCACCCTCCAGTGGGGGGTTCAGCTCACCTGCCACCACGAGTTCTTCTGCGGGATCCAGAGCCGCAGCGACCTCGACCTGTTCTATGCCAGCACGGACCCGCGCTACGTCAACCTCTTCGTCGACACCGCCCAGCACTGCATCGCCTCGGTCGACCCGGTGGACTTCTACCGCGCCTACGCCGACCGGGTGACCGGGTTCCACTTCAAGGACACCCATCACGTCGACCGCAGCGGAGATCACCGACACCGACCGGACGCCGAGATCATGGCGCCCACGACGGCAAAGTGGTTCTACGAGATGGGCACCGACGAGGGCCTGGTCGACTTCGAGGCGATGATGCGAGCCATCCGCGACCAGCAGTACCGGGGCTGGATCACCGTCGAGCACGACAAGGCCAACAAGCTCGGTGGCGACTACGCCGAGAGCACCGCCATTTCGCGCTGGTACGCGGACAACGTCCTGGCGGGGATCTACCGATGACAATCCGCTGGGGCTACTCCCTCGACCAGTGGAAGCCGCAGTTCGACGACTTCGTCCGGCGACGGGACCACGAGCGCGCCCTCAAGACCGTTGCCGTCGCCGGCTTCGCCGGCATCCAGGTAAGCAGCGGCACGGGTCGGTGGGAGCCGACGGGCAACCCGGCCCAGATCGCGGCGAACTTCGGCTCGGTGCACGGACTGTCTGAGGTCGTCCGGGCCTGTGCCCTCGACGGGCTCGCCGCTTTCGCCGTGGACCTGGGCGCGGCGTACCACGAGGACCTGCAAGGCACTGCCGACCCGCGCAAGGCCGCCGACCACGACACTCTCCTCGCAAGAGCCGTCTGGTTCGCCGACACAATGGCCGGTACGGGCTGCCGCATCCTTGCCGTTCGGCCGGCCCCGTCGGGTGCGGCCGGCGCCGCCGACGACGACGGCATCGCCTCGATGGTCGCTGGCTGGAACGCCGTTGGTGCGGCCACGGCGGAGCGAGGGGTCCGCACGGTGATCCGTTTCGACTTCCTGACCTCCCTCCGCCTCAACGACGGCTGGCGCCGCCTGACCGACGCCGTGGACCCCGCGGTGGTCGGCATTGCGATTAATACCGGGGAGCTCGCCGCCGCCGGAACCGACCCGTTCGCCGAGCTGTCCCGGCTGGCGGCACGGGTAGAGCACGTGGTCCTCTCCAATGCCCTGTGCGAAGACGACTCAGCCGAGTTCACCCGGCCAGGTGCCGAGTTCAGCGTGCGCCGTTCGGGCGGCCAGCGGCGGGTTCCGCGCTGGTTCGGTGAGCTGGAACAGCCTGGCCTGGTCGACGCGGAGCAGGTCGTGCGCGCCTTGGTGGACCTGGACTACGACGGCTGGGTCATCGTCGACACCGCACCGAGTCCGCATCCGGCGACCAGTGCGCTGCTCAGCGGCTACCACGTCCAACGCGTTCTGGACCCCCTCACGAGGAGGACTACGTGACCCGACTCCCCCACGCCGTCGACGTCGCCATCGTGGGAAGCGGGCCAACCGGCGCTGCGTACGCCCGCATCCTCAGTGAGCTGGCCCCGGCAGCCACCATAGCCATGATCGAAGTGGGCCCGACCGTGTCGGACCCGCCCGGTGCCCACGTGAAGAACATCGCCGACCCGCAGGCCCGCAGCGAGGCCCAGAGACAGTCCGAGGGCCCGGGCGCGGGCCAGGCCACCTTCGCCAGCCCGGACGCTGTCCAGGCCGGTACCCGCCGAGCTCGCCCCGGCACCTTCCTGCTGCCGGACGGGTACGCCTTCCCCGGCGAGGACGGGCTCCCGCTAGCCGCGATGTCGAGCAACGTCGGCGGCATGGGCGCCCACTGGACCGGAGCGTGCCCCCGCCCCGGCGGTCGCGAACGG
>Ga0307292_10000071_pt1 | contig 28002 bp, 26 predicted proteins | sample ER_DNA_149_FD_194471 | JGI IMG/M metagenome (GOLD analysis project Ga0307292, IMG submission 194471) | Bulk soil microbial communities from the East River watershed near Crested Butte, Colorado, United States - ER_DNA_149 | ecosystem: Environmental > Terrestrial > Soil > Floodplain | place...
AGCTCGATCAGCCTCGCCGCGCCGGGTCCGGTGAGGATCGAGGCGATCTTTGTTGCGACCTCGACGCGATACGCCTGGCTGCGCGAGCCCCCCGCGAGCGCGCGCAGGCGCCGCTCGATCTCGACCGCCGCAGACGTCTCCGAGAGAACGATCCCGTCGCCACCGCAGGTCGGGCACTTCTTGGTCATGATCTCGCGCGGTCCGTCGGTGACGTTCTGGCGCGTCATCTCGACGAGCCCGAGCGGCGAGATCTCGACGACGTAGGTCTTCGTCCGGTCTCGCTCGAGCTCCGTGCGCAGCGCCGATTCGACGGCGGCGCGGTTCTTCGGGTTCGCCATGTCGATGAAGTCGATGACGATGATTCCGCCGATGTCGCGCAGACGGAGCTGGCGCACGACCTCCTTGACCGCCTCGAGGTTGTTCTTCGTGATCGTGTCCTCGAGGCGCGCGCCGGACGAGCGCGAGCGTGAGCCGACGAAGCGGCCGGTGTTGACGTCGATGACGGTGAACGCCTCCGCGTAGTCGAAGATCAGGTAGCCCCCGGACGGCAGGTCGACACGACGGCTCAGCGTCGACTTGATCTCCGCGTCGACCCCGTAGGCCTCCATCAACGGCTGCTTCTCCTTGTACCGCACGACCCGCTCGACCATGTGCGGCGACGTCTTCTTCAGATAGCCGATGATCCGCTTGTAGGCCTGGTCCTGGTCGACGAGCGCGCGCTCGAAGTTCTCGGTGAAGAGATCGCGCGTGACACGAAGCGGTAGTTCCGCCTCCTGGTAGAGGAGGCTCGGCGGCTTCGCCTTCTTGGCGCTCGCGTCGATCGCCTTCCAGACCTTCTGGAGGAAGACGAGGTCGCGTTCGATGTCCTCGGCCGACGCGCCCTCCGCGGCCGTACGCACGATCACGCCTCCGCCCTTCAGGTCGAGACCCTTGAGGATGTCCTTGAGACGCGAGCGCTCCTCGTCGTCGAGCCGGCGGGACACGCCGAAGCCGTCCCCGTTCGGCTGGTAGACGACGAAGCGGCCGGGCAGCGAGATCTCGGTCGTGAGCCGCGCGCCTTTGGTCTTCATCGGATCCTTGACCGCCTGCACCATGATCGTCTGGCCGCGGCTGATCAGGTCCTGGATCTTCTTCCCGTGCCGCGCCTTACCCTCGAGCTCGGGCGTGACGATCTCGTCGACGTACAGGAACCCGTTCTTCTCGAGGCCGATCTCGATGAACGCGGCCTCCATTCCGGGCAGGACGTTGTCGACGGTGCCGAGATAGATGTTGCCCGCGATAGAGCGCCGCTCGGGGCGCTCGAGGTAGACCTCGGCGACTCGATCGTCCTCGAGGACTGCGACACGCTGCTCCCCGACGTCGACCGAGACGAGGAGCTCCCGCTTCGCCTCCGGCAGAGGTGCGCGCCTCGGGGGCTCGCGGCGCCGGCGCTGTGAAGCAGGACGCTCGCGCTCGCGACGGGGTGCCGCCGGCTTGCGCTCAGTCCTCGGCGCCCTCGTGGCGGTCTTCGCCTTTGGCTGGGCCGTCTCGGTCTTGGCCTCGGCGGCCGTCGTCTTCTTCGATCGACCACGGCCGCCACGGCTACCGCGACGCCGTCTCGGCCTGGTGGTGCTCGATTGTCCCGCCTCGTCAGCGGGCTCGGTGCTTACAGGTTTAGGTGTTTCTGATGGAGCGGCAGCCTCGACAGGCGCCTGCTCGTCGGACTTTCGTCTGGATCGGAACCAGCGCAAGAAAAATCTCCTTCATGCGCGCGCGCTGCGGCAACGCCGGCCAGGGCGGCGGCGCGGAGCGTGCGCGGCAGGTCGTGATGGGCGATGGAAAACATCTCCGGACAGGGTACCAATCGAGCCAGTCGGCCCCTCCGTCCGGCCTGGGTCCTAGCCTTTCGACTCATCGGCGAGTCGGGAGGTGGACATCAGATGACTGGACAACGCGAAGCGTACGAGCTGCTGTTGATCGAGGAGGCGGACGCGTGGTTCGAGTATCTGGAGGCGACTCGAGGCCAGTCCGCCGTCCGCTACAAGGAGGTCGAGCCCTGGGCCTGGGCCCGGCTCTCCCAGCGCCTGCGGGCGATCAGGACACGCCGCGCGAAGCTGAAGCCGGCCGCCGAAGCGGCCTAGCTAGCGACGCTGTCCGCGCGCGCGGACGTGAATCGACAGCAGGATCCCGACCGCGATCAGATTCGCGATCATCGACGATCCTCCGACGCTGACGAACGGGAGCGGGATGCCCGTGATCGGAGCGATTCCCATCGTCATGCCGACATTCACGAAGATCTGGAACAGCAGCGCGAACACGAGCCCGCCCGCGACGATCGCCGAGAACGGGTCGCGCGCAATCGTGACGATTCGCAGGCCTCGCCAGACTACGAGCAGATACAGCATGAGCAGAATCGACGCCCCGAAGAAGCCGCGCTCCTCGGCGAGTGAGGCGAAGACGAAGTCCGTGTGATGCTCGGGCAGGAAGTTGAGCGTGGTCTGCGTCGCGTTGTCGACGCCGCGGCCTCGTAGCTCGCCTGCACCGATCGCGTTCTTCGACTGCGTGATGTTGTAGGTAGTGCCACCGGGGTCCTGGTCGGGATTCAGGAAGCTGGTCAGACGCTGCTGCTGGTAGTCCTTGAGAATCGGCAGGCCGGCGGCGGGGAGCACGCCGAGCACCAGCACCGCGAGCACCGCCACCCCGCCCGCGAGGGCGGCGATGTGCGTCCACGGCGTCCCGGCGACGAACAAGACGGCGAACACCGCTGCGCAGTACACCAGCGCCGAACCGAAGTCGGGTTGGAGGAAGACGAGGAAGACCTGGATCGACGCAAGCCCGAGACCCGTAAGTGTCGTACGGATGTCGTGGAGGCGCCTCGACCGCTCGGCCAGGAAGCCGGCGAGCGCGAGCACGAACAGCACCTTGCCGAACTCCGACGGCTGGAAGCGGAAGAAGCCGAGATCGAGCCAGCGCTTCGAGCCACGGATCGGTCCTGTCAGGAGGACGATCGCGATCAGAAAAGACGTCGTGCCGAAGATCCAGCGCCACCGCGTGCGGTACAGCTCGGGATCTACGAGGACCGCAACCACGAGACAGACCACCCCGATGAAGACGTAGACGGCCTGACGGGTGAGGTAGTAGCCCGGGTTGCCTGTGACGTCGTGGTGCGTGATCCCCGCGATCGCCCAGAGCCCGTAGCCGACGACCGCCGCGACGCTCCCGAGCAGCAGCCAGTCGAGACGACGGACGAAGGACGCGACCTCGACGGCCTCACGGCGGCGTGCCCGTGCGGCGGCTCTGGCGTTTGAGACGTAGTGGTCGACCATCAGTCGCTGTGGATGGGGCCGGTCACGGTCGCTTGCTTGCCGAAGAAGGATTCGAAGACCTTGAGTGCGGCCGGCGCAGCGGCGTCGCCGCCATGGCCGCCGTTTTCGATCAGCGCGCAGACAACGAGATCGGGCGAGTCGGACGGGCCGTAGCCGCACCACCAGGACTGGTTGAAGAGTCGCGCGTACCCGTCGCCCGGGTCGATGCTCTTCTCGGCGGTTCCGGTCTTACCGGAGATGGAGACCGGAAAGCTGCCGAAGATCGAGGCGGACGTGCCGAACGAATAGTGCGTCGCCTCGTAGAGGCCCTCACGCACGACGGCGAGCGCTTGCGCGTCGACGTTCGTCGGCTCGGGCGCAGGCGACGGCGGGCTCGGGACTGCACGCCCCGGAGTCCCGTTGGACGACGGCTGCTCGACGTCCTGCAGCAGGTGCGGCGTAACGAGCTTGCCCCCGTTCGCGATCATCGCGTAGAAGCGCGCCATTTGCATCGGCGTCACGAGCAGGTCCTTCTGACCGATCGCGAGCTGGATCGAGTCGCCCGGCTTCCAGAGGCTGTCGATCGCCCAGTGACCCGGATCGGTCTTCTTCGTATAGGTCTTCTTCCGCCAGTCCGGTGTCGGCAGAAGGCCGCTGCGCTCGGAGCCCAGGTCGATTCCGGTCTTCTGGCCGAAGCCGAACCGGCTCGCCCAAGCCTGCAGTCGCGGCCCGCGGTCGGACGGCATCCCGTAGAAGCGGTAACCGACTTGGTAGAAGTACGTGTCGCACGACTTGGCGAGAGCTGTCGGCAATGTCATCGCCTCGTTTACGAACGGATCCCAGTTCTTGAAGACCTGGCCGTTCTTCTTGTACGAGCCCGTGCAGGGGAGCGACTCGAACGGCTGCAGGATGTGCTCCTGCATCGCCGCAATCGCGGTCACCGGCTTGAAGGTCGAGCCCGGCGGATACGCGCCGTCGATCGCGCGGTCGAGCGCGGGGAAGTTCTGCGCTTCGGCAGTGCGGGGCGTCAGGCCTGCGACGTCGAGTGCCCGCTGGCGCACCCGGCCGACGAAGAGCGAGGGCCGATAGGTCGGGTACGAGGCGAGTGCCCGGACCGCGCCGTCGCGCGGGTCGATGGCCACGATGGCTCCGCCGTTCGCGGCGTAACAGCCGTAGCAGCCTGAACGCTGCGCGCGGTCGATCCCGTAGCGCAGCGCTTCCTCGGCGGCCTGCTGGAGCTTGACGTCCAGCGTGAGCCGCACCGCGTCGCCCGGATGAGCCGGGACCTTCGGCAGAACGGCGCTGATCGGCCTGCCGAGGGAATCCACACGCAGCTGCGAAAGCCCCGCATTCCCGCGCAGGTACTTGTCGTAGAACGACTCGATGCCGGTCTGGCCGATCGTGTCGCCGCCCCGGTAGCCCTGGTCGTGCAGCGTCTTGAGCTGCCCCGGCGAGATCTCGCTCACGTAGCCGAGCACGTGCGCGGCGAGCTCTTTGTGCGGGTAGAAGCGGAGGTACGTCGGTGCGATCTGCACGCCCGGGAAGTCCTCCGCGCGCTCCTTCAGATAGAAGACCTGCGCCTGGGTCGCACCGTCCTTCACCTTGACCGGCGTGAGCGGATCGCTGCGGTGCTTGCGGACAGCGGCGCCGATCTGGCCGGCGGGGACGTGTAGCACCCGCGCGAGCTGACGAATCTCGCGGAGTCGAACGCCGCGGCGCTTCGGGAGGTCCGAGCTCCAGATCTGGACCGCGGTCCCAGGGACGTTCGTGACCAGCACCTGGCCGTTCCGATCGAGGATCGGGCCGCGGGGAGCCTGCACACGGATGTCGCGGCGCTGGTTGTTCTGAGCCGCGCGGAGCAACTGCTGGCCGTTCAGGACCTGGAGTGACCAGAGTCGCAGGAAGAGCACGGCGAAGACGGCGAGCGCCACCATCCCGAGCAGGCCGACCCGCAGTGCCAGCTTGGGCGTGAAGCGGTAGGGCTCCTCGACTCGCGGGTCAGGGGGGAGAAAGCGTCGTGAGGGAACGCGGTTAGCCAAGGAGGCGGACCTCCCGTGTCAGCCGCTCGGGCGGCCGCAACAGCCGGCGCGTCAACGCGTAGACCGGGATGGTCAGGATCAGATTGAGGAGCACTGTCGGCAGGAGCGCGGCGAAGATGTCGCCTGCCGGCGCGGGCTCGCCGAGCATGTAGCGCAGGACAAGCGCGGCGACCTGATACAGGATCGTGATGACGGCGATCGACAACAACGGCGCGTGTGCGCGATCGCGACCCGTCGTCTCGCCGTAGCGACCGGTCCAATAGCCCGCAAGCGTGAGGAGGAGCGCGGTGAAGCCGAGCGTGCCGAAGACGCCTGTGTCGGCCAGCAACCCGGCGGAGAAACCGGCGACGGCACCGAAGACGGCACCGCGCAGAAGTGACACGCATACCACGGTCACAAGCAAGAGGTTGGGGTGGCCACCGAGGATGTCGACGTTCGCCATCACCGACAGCTGCACGACAACCACGAGGAAGAGCAGGCCCGCGGCCTTTGCTGCGTCGGCCGGCATCAGGGAGCCTTCGGAGTTCGCTTCTGCGTGATTAGGGCGGTAACGGCGTCGAGCGCGGCGAAGTCCACGTACGGAGCGATCTGGATCTGTTTGTAGAGCGCCGTGTCGCTCTGTCCGACGCTCGTCACGACGCCGATCGGAATGCCTCCGGGGAAGAGGGATGGATACTGCTTCGACTGCGTCCCTGCCGTGACGATCACGTCGCCCTCCTGCACGTTCGCCTCCTTGCGGACGAAGTCGAGCAGAAGCGAGTCTTCCCCCTGGCCGTGACGAACCAGCCCTTTCGCGCCTGTCTTCGGATCGCGCGCAGGCACAGCGCTGTTCTCGTCCGTCAGCAGCGTGACCTGCGCACTGTTGCCGGTCACGTAGGTCACACGGCCGACGAGACCGTCGCGCGTGACGATGGGCGTGTCCTGCCTGATGCCGGCGTCGGAGCCCGCCGCGATCCCGACCCGTTGCTCGAACTCGGTCGCCCAGGAAATGATGCGCGTGTTCACCGGCGTGTAATCGCTCGGGAAGAGCGGGCTGTCGATGAACTTCAGCTGAGCGCGAAGCTCACGGTTCTGTTCGAGTGCGGAACGGCCCTGTAGCTCCTGCTCGCGGAGCTGGTTCACCTGTGCCCGCAGTTGCGAGTTCTCGCGCTTGGCGTGTACGAGTCCCCGGAAATACCCGTAGACGTCGCGGAACGGGCGCGCGACCCGCTCGGCGGCGACCTCGAAGGGCCTCAAGACCGTCGCGCCGGCGCTCTCGACCCCGTGCAAGGCTCCTCCGGTCGGCTCGCGGAAGGAGATCGTGATCAGGATGAGCGAGAGCAGCACGAGGACACCCACCGCGGCCCGGCGCCGAATGGTGGAGCGGCTGCGGGAAGGGAAGGGCTGGGGTCTCGGTCTCGATGCGGACGAGCCCAGGACCGCGCTGACACTGCGGTTGCGAGGCACGAGAGAGGTCTAGGTTAGCTAGATCTCCGGGTGAGGCTCAGCGGCGGTGGTTATTTCGCCGGGCCTTGGCGCTGCGGTGGATCGCCTCGAACTCTTCGAGGCTCCGCCCCGAGCCGACGGCCACGCAGGTGAGCGGGCTTTCGGCCAGGTGCACCGGCATCTGGGTCTCGTGGCGCAGGCGCTCGTCGAAGTTCGAGAGGAGGGCGCCGCCCCCGGCCATGACGATCCCCCGGTCCATGATGTCCGCCGCCAGCTCCGGCGGCGTCTTGTCGAGGGTGGACTTGATCGCCTCGATGATCTGCTGCACCGGCTCGTCGAGCGCCCGGCGTACCTCCTCCGAGCTCAGGACGACGGTCTTCGGGAGCCCGGTGAGCATGTCGCGGCCGCGCACCTCGGCTTGCAGCTCTTCGCGCAGGTCGTAGGCCGAGCCGATCTCGAGCTTGATCTCCTCTGCCGTCTGTTGGCCGATCAGAAGTTTGTACTCGCGCTTGATGTGATTGATGATCGCCTCGTCCATCTCGTCGCCGCCGACGCGGAGCGATTGCGAGACGACGATGCCGCCGAGGGAGATGACCGCGACTTCCGTCGTGCCGCCGCCAACGTCGACGATCATGTTCCCCGTCGGCTCGGCAACGGGAAGCCCCGCGCCGATCGCGGCGGCCATCGGCTCCTCGATCAGATATGCCTGACGCGCACCCGCGCTCAGAGTCGCCTCTTCGACTGCGCGCTTCTCGACACCGGTCACGCCCGAAGGGACGCACACGACGACGCGCGGATGCGCGAAGCGATGCTGATGGACCTTCTGAATGAAGTGCCGCAGCATCTGCTCGGTGACGTCGAAGTCGGCGATGACGCCGTCCTTGAGCGGGCGGATCGCGGAGATCGTGCCCGGCGTGCGGCCGAGCATCCGCTTCGCCTCGACACCGACCGCGTGAACTTCGCCTGTTCTTTGGTCGATCGCCACCACGGAGGGCTCGGAGAGGACGATGCCGCGGCCGCGAACGTAGACGAGCGTGTTCGCGGTGCCGAGATCGACCGCCATGTCGCGCCCGCCGAAGCCGCCGAGGTTGTCGAAGAGTCCCATCGGACGTTCGAGTCTAGTCCAAGGTGGCTCAACCGAAGCCGTAGACACCGGCGAAGCGCTCGGCGAGCAACCGTACGAGCAGCGCGGCAGGCAGGCCCACGACGTTGAGGTAGTCACCCTCGATGCAACGGACGAGCGCGGCGCCGCGGCCCTGGATCGCATAGCCGCCGGCGCGCCCCTCCCACTCCCCGAGCGCGACATAGGTGCCGAGCTCCCGCGGGGTCAGTTCTCGGAACTCCACCCGTGTCGACTCGTGCTCGACGTCCTCCCACCCGGGTGTGAGCAGACAGAGGCCCGAGACGACGAGGTGCGTCTTGCCGCCGAGCTCCTCGAGCATCCTCTCGGCTTCGGTCGCGTTTGCGGGTTTGCCGAAGATCCGGCCGTCGAGCACGACGGCGGTGTCGACGCCGAGCACCGGACGGTCCTCCGCGATGTCGACAACGGACCGCGCCTTCTCGCGCGCATGCGCGCGCACGACCTCCACTGCGTCGGCGAGCTCCGGATTGGTTTCTTCGTACTTCGGCGCGACGACGTCGAACGGGATGTGCAACTGCTCGAGGATGGCTTTGCGTTGCGGCGACGTCGACGCGAGCAGCAGGGGCGGCGACGGCGGGGCATCAGCCACGCCTGCTCGCGCTCCAGATTTCCTCGGGCGGCCACCGGCGCGCCCACTCGGCCGTGACGTACTTGTAGTAGGTGTGCGTCTCCGCCTTCGGCGGCGCGAAGAGCTCGACGAGACGATCGAGCTCGAAATCGTTCGCACGGAGGAGGTCGATCCATTCGCCGTGACTGAGCTGAAACTCGACCTCGTGGGTATCGGGCCACTCGACCTTGTACAGGCCGGCTTGTGGCCGCACGAGCTGCTCGCCCACACCCTCGAGGGTCATGCAGAGAACCGAGATCGTCGAATTGGTGAGGAAGATCAGACGCCCACCGGGCCGAAGCAGACGCGCCGCCTCCGGAATCCAGCGGTAAGGGTCGGCCCAGAGGGACGCGCCGTACTCCGAGAGAGCGAGATCGAAGGACGAGTCCGGCAGCGGCACGTCCTCACCGATCGCCTCGATCAGCGGGAACTCGATCCCGGTCTCGTGCTGTAGCCGCCTCGCGGTCGCGAGCTGCGCCGGCGTGGGGTCGACGCCGACGACGCGCGCGCCGAGGCGAGCCAGCCAGGCTGAGAAGTACGCGGTCCCGCAGCCGAGCTCGACGGCGTCGAGACCGTTGACGTCGCCGAGGATGTTCAGCTGCGACTCGGGCGTTTCGAACACGCCCCACCGGATCTCCTCCTGTGCCCAGGCGCGGGCCGCGGCCGCATCCGTGTATTCCGTGTTCGCGCGAGTCCAGTTCGCGACGTTTTGCTGAACGTAGTCGGGTCGGTCAGACGAGCTCATCGTCCGAGAACCAGAGCGCAACCTCGCGCTCCGCAGACTCCGGCGAGTCCGAGCCGTGCACCAGGTTGTCCGGCATCGAGTTCGCCAGATCGCCGCGGATCGATCCCGGCTCCGCATCTGCGGGATTCGTCGCGCCGATGGTCTTCCGCATCGTGGCGATGACGCCCTCGCCTTCGACGACCAATGCGAGTGTCGGCCCCGACGTGATGAAGTCGACGAGCTCGCCGAAGAACGGTTTGTCCTTGTGCTCGGCGTAGTGCGTCTCGCCGAGTGAGCGGTCGACGTGGACGAGCTTGCCGGCCCGCAGCACGAAGCCACGGCGCTCGATACGCGCAAGGATGTCGCCGGCGAGCTTGCGCTCCACGGCGTCGGGCTTGATCAGGATGAGTGAGCGCTCGACCGCCATCGGCGGCGCAGTCTACTCGGAGCGTCGCCGTCGTCTGGGCGGTCGGACTTCGAAGGTCGGGAAGTCGACCGCAACCGGCTCGACGGATGTCTCGCAGTAGGGGCACACCTGCCAGAGCGCCTCGAGCGGCGCCTTGCAGTTCACGCATGCCTGCTTCAGTTTCGTCGTGCAGACCGGGCAGACGAGAAACTCGTTCGAGACTTCCGCGCGGCAGACCGGGCAGTAGAGGTCGCGGCGTGCGAGCCGTTCCTCCATCGCCTTGATCTCGAGCTCCCGCTCACGTATGTCCTCGAGGTACTCCGGCGGGCGGAAGAGCATGTACACGAGCGCGCCGAGATAGGGGATGACGAGCCCGACCGCGACAGCCGTGGCGATCAGAACCGGATCCTCGATCCGGCGCTTCGCGTCTTTGTAGACCCAGTAGCCGACCGCGAGCCAGAAGGCGATCAGGAAGAAGACGACGAGGTTCCGGATCACCTGCCAGGTGCCGGAGGCGAAGAAGTCGTGGATTCCGCTGAAGGTGCTGGCGATCACAAGAGGATTCTTCCTATTACGTACCCCACAAGAAACGCGATCCCGACGATCGCGGCCAAAACGAGCGCCGCGAACGTGAAGACCGTCACCCTGTCGCCAACGTTCGCCATCGCAGGCTCTCATCCTTGGCGAGATCGGCCAGGAGGTAAAGGGAGCCCGTCACGAGGACCGGCTCGTCGAGGGTGCGGGCATACGTGAGAGCTTCGGCCGGATCCTCGATCGGCGTGATGTCCGAGAAGAACGGCCGGGCTCGCTCGGCCAGCTCCTCGGCCGTCAGCGAGCGAGCGTTGCTCGAAGAGGTGGCCACCAGCCGGTTTCCGAGGACCGAAAGAGCGGCCAGCATCCCCTCAACGTCCTTGTCGGCGAGGATCGACGCGACGACGACATAGCTCGCGGTCGGCAGCCGGGGCAGCACGTAGCCGAGGCCGGCGAGGTTGTGCGCGCCGTCCCAGATCTCCAGAGGATCCTCGCTGAGACGCTCGAGTCGCCCCGGCAACTGGACCTGGACGTGCCCGTCGACGGGCCGGCCGAGGAACGCCTCCGCGGCGGCGGGCGCGATCGCCACGTTGCTGTGGCCGGCGACGACGACCTGTCCGGCGCCGTTCTCGCGGGCGAGCCCTTCCCACTCGGGCTCGCCGAGCACGACCGTTGCGCCCAGCTGGACGACGGCGAGCTTCTCCACTGCGATCGCCTCCCGCGTGGTGCCGAGCACCTCGGTGTGCTCGAGTGCGACGTTGGTCAGCACCTGGACCGGCGAGCGGAGGACGTTCGTCGCGTCGTAGCGGCCGCCGAGCCCCGCCTCGACGACGGCAACGTCGACCTCGGCCGACGCGAACTCAGCCAGGGCGGCCGCAGTGACGAGCTCGAATTGCGTCGCCTCGATCCGCTCGGCCTCGGCCCGCACTCGCCCGACGGCGGCTTCGAAATCGGCCTCCTCGCCCCTCACACGAATGCGCTCGCTCCACCCGCGCAAGTGCGGGGAGAGATACGCGCCGACCGTGAGCCCTGCATCCGCAAGCAGCGCTTCGATCGTGCGCGTGACGGTTGACTTCCCGTTCGTGCCGACGACATGGATCGACGGGTAGCGGAGCTGTGGGTCGCCGAGCGCTGCGAGCAGCGCCTTGATGCGGTCGAGACCGAAGCCGTCTTTCGGCCACGGGCTCAGCGACTCGACGTACTCAGCTTGAGATCGCATCGAGCTCCCGCCGGTAGCGCGCGAGCTTCTCGCGCTCGGCCTCCACGACCTCGGCCGGAGCGTTGCCGACGAAACGCTCGTTCGCGAGCATTCCTTCGGCACGAGTGATCTCTTGCTGCAGCCGCGCAATCTCTGCCGCGGCGTTGCCGTCGCCCGAACCTTCTGCGGGCTTCGGCTTCACGACCGCGTCGAAGATGCGTCGCTCCTCACCCTCGAGCTTCGGCAGCACGCCGCTCCGGCGGTAGACGACCGCCGCTTCCTGCACCGCAGTGAGCGCACCCGCCTCCGCCTCGTCACCCGCCTCGGGCCAGGGTGCGACGATCAGCCGCGACTCCCGTGCAGGCAGGTTCGACCAGATCTCCTCCGTCACGTGCGGCATCGCGGGGTGGAGGAGCTTCAGCAACCGTTCGAGTGCCGCGACCGCCGTGGCGCGCGCGTCCGCGTCGCCGTCGTAGAGCCGCGGTTTCGCCGCCTCGGCGTACCAGTCGCAGAAGTCGTCGAACGTGAGGTGATAGAGCTCGCTCACCATGTGTGAGAAGTCGAACTCGCCGAGGAGCCGCCCGACCTCGCGCTGTGTCTGCGACAGACGCGCGAGGATCCAGCGTTCCTCGAGCGTGCCGGGACGTTCGTCGGGTGCCGCGCCTTCCGAGGCCTGGAGGATCAGCCGTGCGACGTTCCAGAGTTTGTTCGCGAGCTTCCGTCCCTCCTCGATCGCGCCCTCCGAGAAGCGGACGTCCTGCGAGGACGCCATCTTCATCAGCCCGTAGCGGGTCGCGTCCGCGCCGTAGGTTTCGATCGCGGCGAGCGGGTTCATCCCGGTGCCGAGGCTCTTCGACATCCGGCCGCCCGTCGGCGCGTGCACGGTCGAGTGGATGACGACGTCGTGGAACGGAACCTCGCCCATCAGCTCGAGCCCGCTGAAAATCATCCGGTTCTCCCAGAGCCGGATGATGTCCCGCGCGGTGGTATTCAGATCGCCCGGGTAAAAGGCGCGGAGATCTTCGGTGTCCTCGGGCCAGCCGAGCGTCGCAAACGGCCAGAGCGCCGACGAGAACCACGTGTCGAGGACGTCCGTGGAGCGCGCGAGTTCGTGCAATCCACACTCGCCGCAGGCCTCGGGCTCGGTCTCAGCGACGGTGATGTGCCCGTCCGGGCACTGCCACACCGGTAGCTGATGGCCCCACCAGATCTGGCGCGAGATGTTCCAGTCCGGCGCGTCCTCGAGCGACTGAATCGCGAAACGGTGCTGCGAGTCCGGGTGGAAGCGGACGCGACGGGAACGGAGCGCCTCGAGCGCGGGCTTTCGCAGCTCCGTCATCGAGCACCACCACTGCAGAGAGATCCGCGGCTCGATGCGACTGTGACAGCGATCGCAGAGCGCCACCTTGTGGCGGTACGACTCGCGCTTCTCGAGCTGGCCGTGCTCCTTCAGCCACTGGAGGACACGCTCGTCCGCCTCCTCCTGCGTCATCCCGGCGAGCTCGCCGGCCTCCTCGTTCATCCGCCCGTCCGGTCCGATCACCGTGAGCTCCGGCAGACCGTGGTCGCGGCCGATCTCGTAGTCGAGCGGATCGTGACCCGGCGTCACTTTGAGCGCGCCGGTGCCGAAGTCGCGCTCGACGCGCTCGTCGGCGACCACCGGTACGCGGCGCCCGACCACGGGAACGATCACCTCGCGGTTGACCAGGTGCCGGTAGCGATCGTCGTCCGGGTGCACGGCCACCGCTACGTCGGCCAGGATCGTCGCCGGCCGCACCGTTGCAACCGTGATGTGGCCGTCGCCCTCGGCGAGCGGGTAGCGCACGTAGGTCAGCGCATCGTCCACCTCTACGTGTGCGACCTCGAGGTCGGAGAGCGACGTCTGATGGAACGGGCACCAGTTGATGATCCGGTTCGCGCGATAGATCCAACCTTTGCCGTAGAGATGCACGAAGAAGCGCATCACCGCGCGCACGTACGCGTCGTCCATTGTGAAGCGCTCGCGCCGGTAGTCCATCGAGGCGCCGATGCGGCGGAACTGGAGCATGATCTTGCCGCCGTACTCCCGTAGCCACTCCCAGACGAGCTCGACGAAGGCCTCGCGGCCGAGATCCTGCCGAGTCTTTCCCTGCTGCGCGAGGTGCTTCTCGACCGCGTTCTGCGTCGAGATGCCGGCATGGTCGAAGCCGGGCTGGAAGAGCGTGTTGTAGCCCTGCATGCGGCGCGTGCGGACGATCGTGTCGGCGAGGGACAACTGCAACGCATGACCCATGTGCAGGTCTCCCGTCACGTTCGGCGGCGGGTGCGCGATGACGAAGCTTTCCCGGCTCGGGTCCGGGTCGGCGTTGTAGTGGCCTTCCTCCTCCCAGGTGCGCTGCCAGCGCTCCTCGACGCCCTCGGGCTTGTAGAGAGTTTCCATCTCGCGCGCGATCCTAGCCTTGGCTTCAAGGCCGTTCAGAAAAAGGGGGGTGAACCTACGCTGCGACTATGAGGTCAGTCTAACGGCCTGCCGCGTAGCCCTGCATGCCGCGCGGGTTCGCGCCGGCTCGTAGCTGGCCGTCCTCCTGCTGGACGGCCGTGACGCGCCCAAGCGACCAGTCGGGCTCGACCACGACCTCGTGGCCGCGGGCGCGAAGCTCCGTGATCACGTCCGGCGAGAACCTCCCCTCGATGTCGAGCGAACGCGGGACGAAGCCGCGGGGATAGAACGACGAGATCAGGTGATCCGTGTGGAACTCCGGGGCGTCGATCGCCTCCTGCAGGTTCAGCCCTCTCTCGACATGGCGTAGGAAGACGTGGAACCCCCATTGCTCCTGCTGGTCTCCGCCCGGGGTGCCCCAGGCGAGCCACGGCTTACCGCTGCGCAGCGCGAGGCCGGGCGAAAGCGTGGTGCGCGGACGCGCACCCGGACGAAGCGACGAGGGCAGTCCTTCCTCCAGCCAGAACATCTGGGCGCGCGTTCCGAGCGGCCAGCCGAGCGCCGGCATCACCGGCGAGCCGTACAGCCAGCCGCCGCTCGGCGTCGCGGAGATCATGTTGCCGAAGCTATCGACGACGTCGACGTGGACCGTGTCACCGCGCGTGGGCTCACCCGCACCGGCGAGTTGCACCGCTTCGACGAGAGTCGGGAGGCGCCCGAGCCCCGGTTCGTACGCCGACGACGCCTCGTCGCCGACGAGCGCGCGGCGTGCGTCGTTGTACTCGCGCGAGAGGAGCGTGTCGAGCGGAACGTCCACGTCGCCGTAGAGAGCGTCGCGGTCGGCAAACGCGAGCTTGGCGCACTCGATCACGACGTGTACGAACTCAGCCTCGCCGAGCCCGCCGACGTCGAAGCCCTCGAGGAGGGCGAGCTGCTGCAACGCCACCGGGCCGGCGCCCCACGGCCCCGTCTTGCAGACCGTCGTCCCGCGGTAGTCGAACGAGACGACCGGCTCGAACGTCGCGCGCCAGGCAGCAAGGTCTTCGCGGGTGAGCAATCCGCCTTCCGCCTCCGAGAAGGCGTGGATCTCATCGGCGACGAAGCCTTCGTAGAAGAGCTCGCGCGCGCGTTCGAGCTCCGACTCCCGTGAGCCGCCGGCCGACTCCTCGACGATGCGCCGATAGGTGGAGGCGAGCGTCGGGTTGCGGAACTGTGTCCCGACCTCGGGTACCGGCAGATAGAGATCGCGCGAGGCAGGCCAGCCTGCGAGCAGCTCGGCCTGGCGTTCGATCGAGAGCCGCATCCCGCCGACGACCGGAAAGCCGTTGTCCGCATAGTCGATCGCGAACTCGAGCACGTCCCGGAGGCGCCACGTGCCGAATTCATGCAGCAACAAGAGCCAACCTCCGAACGCGCCCGGAACGCATGCGGCGAGCACACCCGTACCCGGGATCAGGTCGTGGCCGAGCTCGCGATAGCGCTCGATCGTCGCAGCCGCAGGAGCGACTCCCTGCCCGCACAACGTCAGCGGTTCGCCGCGCTCGACCGGGAAGAGAAGCGCCGGGACCTCGCCCCCCGGCCCGTTCAGGTGGGGCTCGACGACCTGCAGCGTGAAACCCGCGGCTGCAGCGGCGTCGAATGCGTTGCCGCCGCGTTCCAGCACGGCCATGCCTGCGGCGGATGCAAGCCAGTGCGTGGACGCGACCATTCCGAACGTTCCCCGCAGCTCCGGTCGCGTCGTGAACTCCCCCACCGCTCAGGGACTCTAGTGTCTCCCACATGCGCTACGGGATCTGCCTCGCGAACCTCGGCACCTTCTCCGATCCACACGTGCCGGTGGAGCTCGGCCTCGCGGCCGAGGCGCACGGTTGGGACGGCGTGTTCATCTGGGACCACCTCGCATTCGTCTGGGGATCGCCGGCGGCCGATCCCTGGACCGTCCTGGCCGCGATCGCCGCGTCGACGACGCGTGTGCGGCTCGGCACGGCGGTCACGCCCGTCGCGCGCCGCCGGCCCCAGGTCGTCGCGCACCAGGTCGCGACGCTCGACAACCTGAGCGGCGGCCGTGTCACCTTCGGCGCGGGGCTCGGAGGCTCGACGTCGGAGTTCGGCAAGTTCGGCGAGCCGGTCGACGCGAAGGTGCGGGCCGCGATGCTCGACGAAGGGCTCGACCTGCTGCGCAGGTTCTGGTCCGGCGAAGAGGTCACCCACCGCGGCGAGCACTACACCGTCGACGGCGTCACCCTTGCTCCGGCACCGGCGCAGGAACGGGTGCCGATCTGGATCGGGGGAAACCGACCCGCGTCGCTGCGGCGCGCGGCGCGCTGGGACGGCTGGCTCGCGGACAGCGCAGACCCGACCGGGATGACGCTCTCGCCCGACGACGTCGCCCGCAGCATCGCGACGATCGGTCGCTCGGACGACTACGACGTTGCGCTGCTGGGCGAGCGAGGGCGCGGCGATCCTGCGGCTTACGCGCGCGCCGGTGCGACCTGGTGGCTCGAGAACCTCCACGACCACCGCGGCAGTGCCGCCGAGGTGCTCGCGCTCGTGGAGCAAGGCCCGCCCGTCTAGAGACGGTCGTACGCGGGAAGCGTCAGGAACTCCACGAACTCGCTGGCCAACGCGACCTCCTCGAACACCTCTTTGGCCGCAGGCGCAGCGTCGACCCGACCGACCTCGTCGCGGACCCGGTCGGCGTCGAAGTGGCCCGCTTCGACCCAACTCCACACTTGTGCGCGGGAGATCTCGGCGGTGGCGACGTCCTCCATCAGGTTGTCGATGGCCGCCGCTCCGACACCGTTCAGCCACGCGTCGAGGTAGCGGACTCCGACCGACACGTTCGTGCGCAGACCGTCGTCGGTCACCTTCCCACCCTCGATCTCGAAGTCGAGCAACTGGTCGGCGGTGACGCTGACGTCGTCGCGCATGCGGTCGACCTGGTTCGGCTTCGACCCGAGCACGTCGTCGAAGACGTCGGTCGCGACCGGCACGAGATCCGGGTGCGCGACCCACGTGCCGTCGAACCCGTCGCTCGACTCCCGCAGCTTGTCCTCTCTAACCCGGGCGAGGGCCGTCTCGTTCACTTCCGGATCGCGGCGCGACGGGATGAAGGCGGCCATGCCTCCGATCGCGTGCGCCGCACGCTTGTGGCAGGTCGCGACGAGCAGCTCCGAGTAGGCCCGCATGAAGGGGACGGTCATGGTCACCTGCGCGCGGTCGGGAAGCACCGCCCCGAGCTTCTTGATCGCGCTGAAGATGTAGTCCCAACGCCCCGCGTTGAGGCCGGCCGAACGTTCGCGCAGCTCCCAGAGGATCTCGTCCATCTCGAAGGCCGCGAGAATCGTCTCGATCAGCACCGTGGCACGAATCGATGCAGGCGGCAGCCCGAGGTGTTCCTCCGCCAGCTCGAAGGCGCTGTTCCAGAGGCGAGCCTCGAGGTGGCTCTCGAGCTTCGGCAGGTAGTAGTACGGGCCCGAACCTCGCTCGAGCAGCGCCGCGGCGTTGTGGAAGCAGGCGAGGCCGAAGTCGAAGAAACTCGCAGACACCGGCTCGCCGTCGACCAGCACGTGGCGCTCGTGCAGGTGCCAACCACGCGGACGCACGACGAGCGTCGCCGGCTCCTCGTCGAGGCGGTAGCTCTTCTCCGGCGTTTCGAGTGAGATCGTTCCCCGAGCAGCGTCGATCAGGTTCCGCTGGCCGTCGACCACGTTCTGCCAGGTCGGCGAGCACGAGTCTTCGAAGTCAGCCATGAAGACCCGCGCACCCGAGTTCAGCGCGTTGATCATCAGCTTGCGATCGACGGGGCCGGTGATCTCGACACGCCGGTCGAGCAGGTCGTGCGGCGGCGGCGCAACATGCCAGTCCCCGTCGCGGACCGGGCGCGTCTCGGCGAGGAAGTCAGGCCGCCCGCGGCGCTCTCGTCGCAGCGACAACAGCTCGGCACGCCGCGGCCCGAGCTCGCGCTGCAAGACGGCGACGAAGTCCAGCGCCTCGGTCGAGAGCACGTCCCGGTCGGCGGGGGCGAGAAGGGTGACGCCGCTCATGCTCTCGCGAGCGTAAGGGAGATCTACGCCGACTCTTCGATCGGGGCGTCGTCTTCGGCCACCCCTTCCGCGCTCGTGACGAGCGTCGGTTTCAGGTGATTCGCGATCGTCTCCTTCGTGATCACGCACTTGGAGACGTCACGGCGCGACGGCAGCTCGAACATCACGTCGAGCAGCGCCGTCTCGATGATCGAACGCAGACCTCGCGCGCCGGTCTCACGCTCGAGCGCCTTGTCGGAGATCTCCCACAACGCGTCGTCCGTGAACACGAGCTCGATGCTGTCGTAACCGAAGAAGCGCTGGTACTGCTTGACGAGCGCGTTCTTCGGCTCCATCAGGATCTGGACGAGGTCCTCGCGCTGGAGCTGGTGCACCGCCGAGATGACCGGCAGTCGTCCGATGAACTCCGGAATCAGTCCGAAGTTGAGCAAGTCCTCGGGCATTACCTTCGCGAGCAGCTCGGACGCCTCGATCGAGCTCTTCGAGCGGACCTGGGCGCCGAAGCCCACGGCGCTCTTGCCGATGCGCTTGCCGATGATCTTGTCGAGGCCCGCGAACGCTCCGCCGCAGATGAAGAGGATGTTCGTCGTGTCGATCGAGAGGAACTCCTGGTGCGGATGCTTCCGCCCGCCCTGCGGAGGTACCGACGCCACGGTCCCCTCGAGGATCTTCAGCAGCGCCTGCTGCACGCCCTCGCCCGACACGTCGCGCGTGATGGACGGGTTGTCCGCCTTGCGCGCGATCTTGTCGACCTCGTCGATGTAGATGATTCCGGTCTCGGCCTTCTTGATGTCGAAGTCCGCGGCCTGGATCAGCTTCAACAGAATGTTCTCGACGTCCTCACCGACATAGCCCGCTTCGGTGAGTGCGGTCGCGTCGGCGATGGCGAACGGCACGTTGAGGATGCGTGCAAGCGTTTGAGCGAGCAGCGTCTTGCCGCAGCCGGTCGGGCCGAGCAGGAGGATGTTCGACTTCTGGAGCTCGACGTCGCCCTCCTCGGTCCCCATCTGCACGCGCTTGTAGTGGTTGTAGACGGCGACGGCGAGCGTGCGCTTGGCCTCTTCCTGGGAGACGACGTAGTCGTTCAGGACCGAGTAGATGTCCTTGGGCCGCGGCAGGTTGTCGAGATCGAGCGCAGCCGGGGCCGTGAGCTCCTCGTCGATGATCTCGTTACAGAGATCGATGCATTCGTCGCAGATGTAGACGCCGGGCCCGGCGATCAGCTTCTTTACCTGGCGCTGGCTCTTTCCGCAGAAGCTGCAGAGGATCTGCTCGTTTCCGTCTGATGCTCGGGCCACGACTCTCCTTTTAGACGGTCAGCGCCCCGGCGTCTAGCGATGGGCGATGACGTTATCGATGATGCCGTACTCCTGCGCTTCTTGCGAGGTGAGGAAATAGTCCCTTTCCATGTCCTTCGCCACCTGTTCGGTGGGTTTCCCGGTGTGCTCGGCCAAAATCTCCTCCAGGCGCCGCTTGAGGTTGATCGTCTCGCGGGCCTGGATCTCGATGTCGGTCGCCTGTCCCTGGAAGCCACCCGAAACCTGATGGATGAGGATCTTGGCGTTCGGCAGGGCGACGCGCTTTCCTTTCGCGCCGCCGGCGAGGATCACCGCGCCCATCGACATCGCGATCCCGATACAGGTGGTCTGGATGTCCGGCTTGATGTACTGCATCGTGTCGTAGATGGCGAGGCCGGAGTAGACCTGGCCGCCTGGTGAATTGATGTAGATCTGAATGTCCTTCTCGGGATCCTCGGACTCGAGGTGGATCAGCTGGGCGATGATCAGATTCGCGATCTGGTCGTCGATCGGGGTGCCGAGGAAGATGATCCGCTCGTTGAGCAGACGCGAGTAGATGTCGAACGAGCGCTCACCGCGCGAGGTCTGCTCGATCACCATGGGAATCAATGGGCTCATGTCAGGCTGGCTCCTTAGGCGTCGCTTGCGATGCCGACCCCAGAGGCCGGGGCGGCTTCGCCGGCTCGGCCGTTTTCAGGTACCGGGGGTCCACAGTTTCGTGTCGGTGGTTGGCTTTTCCTTGTCTGGTGTCCAGATCGCGTCGCGTGCGGCAGCCTGCTCGGGCGGGATGCGCTCGACTTCGTCGACGATGCGGTCGAGAGCGCGGGCGAGCCGCATGTTTTCGCGCTCGGTGTCGTATGCGCCCGCAGCGCGAGCCTGCTCGATGATCTTGTCGGCCTCCTCGAAGCGGTCGCGGAATGCCTCGTCGACCTCTTCCTCCGAGACCTCGATTCCGAGCTGATCCGCAGCAGCCTCGAGCACGAGCTCGCCGGCGACCGAGGCAGCGGCCTGTTCCTGCAAGCGCGCGACGAGGTTCTCAGGCGAGTCGCCGGACATCTGCAGATAGGCGTCGAGCGAGCCGCCGCTGCGCTGCAGGACGGCGTCGAGCTCACGCAGGAGCGTCCGGGTGCGCGCGTCGACGAGCGGCCCGGAGACCTGGACGTTCGAGGCCTGGACGAGCCGGTCGAGAGTCACGCGCCTAAAGGCCTCATCGACCTCGGCCTCGATCTGGTCACGGATGCGCTGCTCGATGTCCGCCCTTAGCTCCTCGAGGGTGTCGAACTCGGAGGCGGAGCGCGCGAGCTCGTCGTCGAGCTCGGGCAGCACCTTCTCCTTGATCTCCTTCACGGCAGCCTCGACCTTGACCGGCTCCTCGTCGCTGACCCGGTCGAGCTGGATCTCCTTCGTCTCTCCGGCGCTCATGCCGACGAGCTGCTCCTCGAGCTCGGAGATGAGCCGGCCGGAGCCGAGCTCGACGACATAGTCGCGCTGACCACCACCGTCGTCGGCCACGAGGTCGAGGACGATCGTGTCCCCGAGCTCGGCGGGACGGTCTTCGACCGGCGCCAGCTCCGCCACTGTCGAGCGCAGGACGTTCAACTCGTGGTCGACGAGATCCTCCGGAACCTCGGGCTCCGCATACGGAACCTCGAGCTTCTTCCAGTCGGCGACGTCCGGCCTCGGCAAGACGGGGACCGTGGCAGTGAACCGCCAGTCCTCGTCCTCTGAGTCGGGCAGCTCGTAGTCGAGCTGGGGCTGGTCGGCCGGCCTGATGCGCGAGCTCGCGACGGCGTTGCTGTACCAGCCGGAGATGTGACTCTCGATCGCCTCCGAAAAGAGGCGCTCCTTGCCGATCCGGTTCACGAGCACCGGCATCGGCACCTTCCCCTGGCGGAAGCCGGGGATCTTCACGCTCGACGCGAGGTCCGAGGCGGCGTGCTCGACCGCGTGGTGGACGTCCGCCTTCGGAACGTCCACGGTGAGCCGGACCTTGTTGTCCGGCAGCTCCTCGACTTGGGTCGCCATCGAGCCATTAGACCAAACGGTTCCCAAGCTGCGGCGCGCGTCTAGCCTGGGAGTCATGGAGCTCTACGTGCTGGCCCGTCACGGCGAGTCGACCCTGAACCTCGAAAACCGGATCAACGGGGACTTCTCGCTGCCGGTGGCCCTGACGGAGAAGGGCCGTGAGGAGTCTGGGTTACTCCGCCAGCAGCTCGCGCACATCAGGATCGACCTCTGTGTCCACACCCGCTTCAGCCGCACCCGGGAGACCGCGGAGATCGCCCTCGCCGGCCGGAACGTCCCCTTCGAGGTCGAGCCGCTCCTGGACGACATCGACGTGGGCGACCTCGAAGGCGCGACCATTCAGGAGTACCGGGTGTGGAAGCGTGAGCACGAGCGAAGTGATGATTTCCCCGGGGGCGAGTCGCTGGACGACGCAGCCCGGCGCTATGCGGTCGCCTTTCGGAAGCTGCTCGAGCGTTCCGATTCCTCCATCCTCGTCGTCACTCACGAGATCCCGATCCGGTACGCGCTGAACGCCGCCGACGGGTCCGACGACCTCGACGGGCCGGCCCACCAGCTCGCGAACGCGACCCCCTATCTCTTCGAAAAGGACGCCCTGGCAAGGGCGGTGGCCGGCATCGAGCGTCTGACCTGATCGAGCGATACGATCGCCGCAGGGGTCGCGTCACGTCGCGAAAGGATTGAGTCCCATGAACCTGATCGAGCGAATCGACGAGGCCCGGCGCCGCTGGAACGTCCTCGACCATCCGTTCTACCTGCGTTGGGAGCGCGGTGAGCTGACCCGCGACGAGCTCGCGTTCTATGCGGGCGAGTATCGTCACGCGGTCGTCGCGCTCGCAGATGCGGCAGCGATGGGCGGCGACGCCGAGCACGCCGCCGAGGAGACGGCTCACGTCGTCCTCTGGGACGATTTCGCCGCCGCGCTAGACGCGCCACTCGACCGCCGGCCGACGACGGAGACTCGTGACTGCGTCACAGCGTGGCAAGCCGAGGATTCCCTCGAAGCACGAGCGATCCTGTACGCCGTCGAGTCGGGCCAACCCGACGTGTCGCGAACGAAGCTCACCGGCCTGGTCGAGCACTACGGCTTCAGCAAGGAATCGAAGAGCACGGAGTACTTCGAGCTACACGCCGAGCGAGACCACGAGCACGCAGCCGCCTCGGCAAAAGTGCTGCGCAGCACGCATCCAAAAGACGCCGATCGCCTATTTGCGGCGGCGGAACAAGCGTTGAAGGGGAACTGGAAACTCCTAGACGGCGTAGACGCTCGCTAACGCCGTGAAGGCCGGCTTCGCCGGCATTCACCGCTGCGGCTCGCCGGCAGAACGCGACCCGTTCGAAATCATCATGGCCGCGAAGCGGCCAGATTTCGAACGGAAGTGCGGGCGAGAGGACTTGAACCTCTAAGGAGCAAAGCCCCACCGGGACCTAAACCCGGCGCGTCTACCAATTCCGCCACGCCCGCGAGGGTGCTCAGGGTAGACCTTTCATCCCCGGCACGCATACGATCAGGCAGCCGGAACGCCAATGAAACGCACTGGATTCATCATCTTGATCGTTGTCGGCCTCGCGACCGCAGCAGCGACAGCTGCAGGTCATGAGACCGCGACACCGAACGCCGTACGCTGCGGCGGCACCCTCTGGCGTCTCAAGACATTCAGCGACACCGGGCGAAGGCTGGTGCGCATGACGCCGGCGGTGACGACCATCGGCGACATCGGCAAGCGGGCTTTCCCGCGTCCCGTGCCCAGGCTTCGCCGCACTCACTTCCAGCGCCAGGCCTGGGAGGTGGTCGCTCAGGTGACGCAGTACCGACTCGAGAATGGAGGCCTGCGCCTGGTGCTCTATGACGCCGGCTCCTATCTGAACGCGGTCATACCGCTACCGAGCTGCCTCTCCGCAAAGACACGAGCCCGACAGCAGATCGCAGCGGTGTGGAAGCAGTTCGTCGACGCGTGCGCGCAACCAACTTCTTCCTGGCAATCCCTTGGCGCAATTGTCTACATCGGCGGGATCGGCTTCTGGAGTCAGAAACGGACGGTCAGGGGGGCAGCGCGAAACGGAGCGGAGCTACATCCTGTGACCGACATTCGCATCGTCGCCGGCTGCTAGGCGCTCCGCGCGGGGCAGAGCCGCCGGTAGCCGGAACCAGAACGTGGAACCGGCCCCTTCTTCGCTGTCGAATCCCACCTCGCCGCCGTGCGCCTCGACGATCTGCCGGGCCAGCACGAGACCGAGCCCGGTCCCGGGTATCCCGCGCTCTCGACCGACGTCTCCGCGGAAGAACTTCGTGAAGATCCGATCCTGGTGATCCGGCGGGATACCGAGCCCGGAGTCGTTGATCAGGACCAGCGCATCGGCTCCCACGATCTCTGCTGAGATCTCGACCCTCCCGCCCTCGGGCGAGTACTTGATCGCGTTCGAAAACAGGTTCCCGATCACCTGTGCAAGCCGGTCACGATCTCCACGGATGAGCAGAGGCTCGCTCGACGGCGAGAAGTGGAGCTCGTGGTCATCGCTCTGAGCGGAGTACAACGTCACTTGCGTCGCGAGAAGATCGTTGAGGTCGACCTCGTCGAGACGAAGCTCCAGGGTCCGCTGCTCGACTCGCTGCAGATCGAGCAGATCGTTCAAGAGCGCGGCCAGGCGGCGCGCCTCCGTCCGGATCACCTCCAGATATCGCTGCATCTCGTCGGGCGGCACATCGCGTTCCAACATCAGCGAAGAGAAGCCCAGAATGCTGGCGAGCGGAGTCCGCAGCTCGTGCGAGACGTTGCTGACGAGTTCGGTCTTCCCCTCCTCGCTCTCGGCAAGCGCTCTGTTCCGCTCCTCGAGATCAGCCACCGTTCGCTCGAGCGACGCGGCCATCGTGTTGAACGCGCGCTCCAATTCGCCCACTTCGCCCGGGCCACCCGTGGGAAGGCGCCCTGAAAAATCGCCGCCGGCGATGCGAGCAGCGGCGTCGGCGGTGAGTCGGAGAGGCCTGGCGATCGCCCGGTGCAGGTAGAGCGCGCCGACGGAGATGAGGAGGAGTGCGGCGCCCAGCCCCAGGCCGCCGATGATCATCGCGTGCTGCGCCGTGGCGCGCGCACGATCGTTGCGAGCCTCGCTGAGCAGCCGTTCGGTGTTCAAAAAGCGGTTGAAGCCCTGGCGGATCGTCTCGACCTCCTGCCGGCCCTGCTCCGACCTGACGACCGTGGGCGCAAAGCTCGGATTCCGTCGCATGAAATTCACCAGAGGGCGTGAGTACGTCGTCAAGTAGGTGTCGACAGCGTCCCTGATCGAGACTGCGCGCCGGTGCTGAAGCGCATTGTCGGTTGTCAGGCGCAAGAGCGTCGCGATCGTCGGCGGATACTGCTTCTGGGCCGCACGCCACGGATCGAGATAGCGCTCGTCATGCGTGATCACAAAACCGCGCACGCCGGTCTCGAGATCGATCACGAGCGTTTGCACACGATTCGCGGTTGCGATCACCTGCTGTGAGTTACGCGCCTCGACCGACCGGTGCCGCAAGCTCACAACGGCAAGAAACAGAACCGCGAAGACGATCGCGAGACCGGCCCCGACGACGGTCGCGGAGATAGCGATGCGCGCGAACAGCCCTCCGTCAGGGCGGAGCTTTCCGGCACCACCTGTTGCGCTCGACCGCCCATCGGGCATCGCGCCATTCGCGACACGCTGACTCATCGCCGGCCTGCGAGGACCTCCTCTACCGCAGCCGTGATCTGCTCGGGCTCGAAGGGCTTGACCATGACGATGTCAGCCCCGCAGCGCAAAGCCTCGTCCTTGGTCGAAGGCTGCGCCGTCAGAACGATGACGGGGGTCTCCGCAAGCGCTCGGTCGCCTCGGATCTCGCTGAGGACCTCGAGACCACTTAGACGCGGCATCATCATGTCGAGGATGATGACGTCGGGCCGGAGGCGTCGCGCGATCTCCAGCGACTTCTCGCCGTCGTCTGCCTCTGCGAATGAGTACGGGCCGTCGAGGCTGATCCTGATCAGCTCGCGGAGTGACGGCTCGTCGTCGCAGATGAGCACGGTCGCTAGGAAACCGGCCATCCGGCTTCATGGAAGCAGATCCTGACCGAAACACCTAGGTGGTGGCGTTCCGTAGGATGGCGCCGCCTTGGCCGAGCCACCCGAAGAGACCGTGGAGCCGAAGGCCTGTCCGCGCGGCCACGGCCCGATGCGACTTCGCACACGCTGGGCCGGACAGCAGGCGCACCCGGGCCGCAGCGGATCACGCGGGGAGCCGGTGACGGAATGGGTCTGCCCGCGCTGCGGACGGACCGCTTCCGTCGACTGAGCTAGCTCGGCCGCCTGCCTTGTGAGCTTCGCAACGATTTGCGATAATTGCTTCCGCGCCTTGACCTCGCGCTGGGATCCGCCTTGCAACGTCGCCGGTCCCTGTCACTGGGACGAGTCGCGATTAAGGGCTCGTCCGTCGCGGGGCAACGGCTTGTGCGCCGCGGCGGACGTCCCGTCGGCGCGGAACCATGGCCCCGGGAGGAGTCGAACCTCCGCGCACGGATTCGAAGTCCGTCGCTCTATCCGCTGAGCTACGGGGCCATGCGGCGGAGGGTACCGGCCTCTAAGGCCAGATCGAATCTGCGTTACCCAGGTCGAGCGCTCCGCCTTTGCGACAGTCGGCGGACCGATACGCGGGCAACTCTTCGCCGTAATGGCGCCAGTACGCATGGACGAGTGACGCGGCATATGCGGCGGACGCGCCTAGCCTGATCGCGGTCGTGTTCGCGAGCTGAATCGCGTCACACTCCGCGACGAACTCCTCGGCGATTCCCTTGCTGTGCTCCGGCTCGTGGCTCAACGTCACGATCGCCGCCGCAAGCATCAGTTGCCCGGCATCGTCAACCGGTCGGGCGTGGTCGTAGGCGAGATCGACGAGGCCGTCGCACACAGTGGGACTGAGATTCACTCGGCTGCCGCTGATGCCGGCAAAGCCGAGCGTGGCCGGGCCGAGCTTCCCGTGGGTGTAGCTCCTCTCCTCGCGCATCAGTCGAGCCCAGTCGCCGATCGACCAACATCGGACCTCGATCGGCTTGCCTGCCAGCCGGCTGGCGATCCGGCCGAAGCGCGGCTCGATCCGGCTCTGCTCTGCTTTGCCGGCGATGACCGGCAACGCGCGAACCTCGCCGGGAGGAAGCATTTGATCCGCCTGCAGCAACACCGCCGCCGCTCGCTTCGCCTCGTGTTGGGCTTCGTCGATCTCCGAAGCCCGGCGCTGAGAGACGGCGAGCGTGATCGCGCTGTGGAATCGCTGCAGGTGCGTGCATGCGGTGCGGAAGGTGTCGTATGCACGCTGGAGACGGCCCGTCGGCGCAGAGCCCACCTTCGTCGTCAGATCCGAGTCGCACGAGCCGGCGGGCTCGAGCGCGCGCGCGTGAAGGACCATGGTCGGACCGTCACGGCGCATCAGCTTCCCGGCGAGCCCCGGTGTCGTCTCGACGCGTGCCGCCGTCTGAAGCCCGCGCAGCAACCGCGTGTCCCAGGCGCCCAGCTTCCCCAGCCACGCAACCTCTGCGGGCGAAGCCCAAGAGCCACTCTCCACCCCGGCTCCGAGGACGCGTCCCTCCGTACTCCGCTGGTGAACGGCGCAGCCGACCGTCAAAGCCACGGCAGCCAGACTCCCGGTCAGACCCAGGAAGAAACGCAAGAGAAAGCCCTCGGAGCTCACGCCTACGCAACGGGCATGACTCCAAGGGAGGTACGTGACAATCGCCGCGAAGGCGGGCTAGGCCCGCCTTCGCCGCCACCGCTCTACGAAGCCGCGATACCGACGAAAGTCAGGCGCCGTAGGCGCGACTTTCGTCGGTGAGGTGGCTGATGGGACTCGAACCCACGACCACCTGGACCACAACCAGGGGCTCTACCAACTGAGCTACAGCCACCGTGCTCGGCTCAGGATAGCGGTGCTTCGGCGAGATGCTGATTCCGTCGACCTCGAGGATCGCAGCGACGACTATGCCTTCGCGGCGCCGGTCTTGGCGGCCTGCGCCTCGTGGCGTCCCTCGGCGAACTCCTCGATCAGCTTCTTGTTGAACGCGGGAATGTCGTCCGGCTTGCGGCTCGTGACCAGACCGTTGTCGACGACGACCTCCTTGTCGACACGGTTTGCGCCGGCGTTGCGAAGGTCGGTCGCGAGCGACGGCCATGACGTCACCGTCCGGTCGCGAACGACGCCCGCCTCGATCAACAGCCAAGGCGCGTGACAGATGGCTCCGACGGGCTTGCCCTGCTCGAAGAACTGGTGCACGAAGTCCACGGCGTTCTCGTCCAGCCGCAGCGTGTCGGGATTGCCAACACCACCGGGCAAAACGAGTGCGTCGTAATCGGAAGCACTCGCCTCCTCAACAGTCCGGTCCACCTTGAACGTGTCCGCCTTGTCGTAGTGATTGAACCCTTGAATCTCGCCGTCCTTGATCGACACGAGCTCGAGCTCAGCGCCAGCCGCAATCAGTGCCTCCCAGGGCCCGGTGAGCTCAACCTGCTCAACCATGTCGGTAGCGAGAAACGCAATCCTCTTGCCCTTCAACTCATCAGCCATTTCCTGACCCCCTCAAGTAGTAGTCAAAGAAACGCCTACCCGATCAAGAACCGTCTAATCGCCGCGAATGCCGGCTATGCCGGCGTTCGCCGCAACGGCTCTCCGGCAGAAAGAGAGGCCGCGGGAAGTCATCATGGCGAGGCGAAGCCGCGGCGGACTTCCCGCGGCGATGCGCCTGGGAGGATTCGAACCTCCGACCCGCGGCTTAGAAGGCCGCCGCTCTGTCCACTGAGCTACAGGCGCCGGAGGGACAGGGTATCGCGGAGGTGGCTTAGCGCCTGACGCCGAAATCGGC
>Ga0307292_10000073_pt1 | contig 27831 bp, 22 predicted proteins | sample ER_DNA_149_FD_194471 | JGI IMG/M metagenome (GOLD analysis project Ga0307292, IMG submission 194471) | Bulk soil microbial communities from the East River watershed near Crested Butte, Colorado, United States - ER_DNA_149 | ecosystem: Environmental > Terrestrial > Soil > Floodplain | place...
CCACACGTCCACGTCCCCTCCAGCGGCCACGAACTCGATCTCTTCAGGCAAGATCACCAGCGCGTTCGAGCGGGCAAGATCGGCGAGCAGGTGCGAACCGTGTCCGCCAGCGAGTTCGACCAGACGACTACCCGAGCGATCAACATTGACAATGCCGCGAGCGAGCTGGAGACGGCCCGGAATGGACGTCATGTTGTGGGCCGCTTGGCATCTCACAACTTTCCGCACATACGGTCGCGCGCCCGTCAGCTTACGGATGACCGGGCGTACGAACGCTTCGAAGGAAACGAACGCGCTCACCGGGTTGCCAGGGAGCATGATCATCGGGACCCGGTCATAGCCGATCAATCCAAAGCCCTGCGGCTTGCCCGGCTGCATGGCGACCTGGGCAAAGTCGCATGGACCCATCTCAGGCATCACAGCTTTGACAATGTCGAAGTCGCCTTGACTGACTCCGCCCGTGGTCAAGATCAGATCGGCACGCAACAGCTGATCACCGATCAGCTGCTTGAGCGCGTCGCGATCATCACCGACTTGTCCGACTCGGAAGACCTGGGCGCCTGCGGCTTTGACGGCGGCCGCCAGCATGTAGGAGTTCGAGTCGAAGATCTGCTGCTCGTTGCTGAGCTCAAGCCCCGGATCCACCAGCTCAGACCCAGTGGAGATCACCACAACCCGTGGTCGCGGCCGGACCTGCACTTTGTCCAGCCCGATGCCTGCGAGCACCCCGATATCGCGCGGGCCAAGGTGGTCGCCCACCCTGAAAAGCTGAGTGCCTGCCTTGATGTCCTCGCCAATCCGGCGGATGTGCTGACCTACGGTGCTGGGCGCAAAGACCTTGACGTCCTTCTCGCCACGATCGGTGTTCTCATACGGAACGATGGTGTCCGCATCCGGGGGGACCGGCGCTCCGGTCATGATCTTCATTGCGGTCCCCGGGGACAGCCGATGCGTGGCCGCTCTTCCTGCAGCGATCTCTCCGACGACGGGCAGGCTCAGCGGCGCATCCCGGCTCGCTTCTGCCACGTCCTCGGCACGCACGGCGTAGCCGTCCATGGCCGAATTGTCGAAGCGAGGCAGATCGATCGAGGAGATGATGTCTTCACAGATGTTCAGGCCGACTGCATCGAGAATGTGCTGGCGGAAGGGGCGGAGCTGGTTCACGCAGCTGAGCAAATACTGGCGGTGGGCCTGCATCGACCGGAGCTGGCCACGATCCGGCTCGGGCGGCTCGGGCAGCGGCTCAAGCTGTGGGCCGCCATGCTTCGGCTCGTGGGTTCTCTTGCGGGTGAACAAGGGCATGCCCCACACAGTAATGCTGCCCACCTGTGATGGCTTGGACCTCACGCTGGGCAGCATCTCCGACGGCGGAAGATGATCATGGGCGCCGACACGCTGGCGCGCCGCAAGCCCTTTGGGCTCTCAGCGCGACTAGTCTGGGTGCGTGCAAACCCAGCCAGAGGCTGTCGACCTTGCGGCGATGGCGGCAATCGACGCCGCTGCGATCGCTGGGGCAAAGCGAACGCTCCGGAAAGCAATCCAGTTCCGCCGGGACTCGCGCAGCAGAAAGCAGCGCGAACATGACGATGCGTCACGGATGGCGATAATTGAGTCCTCGTTGGAGGACCGGATTCCGGATACCGTCGCTGCGTATCTATCCAATGGCTCAGAGCCGGGCACCCTTCAGCTGGTCGCCTGGCTGGCTGCGAATCGCGTCCGCGTCTTACTGCCCGTGCTGTCGCACCCCATTGGCGGCCGTCTCGACAAGCCGGCATGGGCGCCGTACGAGGGGCCCGACGCCCTGCGCGTTGGCGCCTCCTCAATCTTGGAACCAACCGGTGAGGTGGTACCGAGCGAGCAGCTTCCCGAGGCGGAATTGATTATTTGCCCGGGGCTGGCCGCCAACCTCCACGGCGACCGTCTCGGCCGTGGCGGCGGCTGGTACGACCGCGCTCTGCGCCATGCATCTCAGAGCGCGCCGGTGTGGCTGCTGCTCAACGACGACGAAGTGCTGAAAACGATTCCTATGCACGCATGGGACCATCGGGTGGACGTCATCGTCACCCCGACCCGCATGATCACCTGCGAGCCGTCGGTTCTCTGCAATCTCTGAGCAGCTCGTCATCAGCGGACCGAGAAACCCAGCTCGCCGCGCGGCTCCTCCTCGATAATCTCTAGCTTGGTCACGTGTGCCCGAGCTGGTCCTTTGCGAGCCCAGTCAACCATTGCCTGCACGGCAGCAGACTCACCCTCGAAGATGGCCTCAACCGCGCCGTCCTCACGGTTCGTGACCCATCCGGACACCCGATACGCCCATGCCTCGCGGCGACAGGTGTCGCGGAAGAACACGCCCTGCACGCGTCCATGTGCGACCACTCGGCGACGGATCACGGCACCAGTCTGCTCGACGGCTCCGAGGAGTACCCATGCCTAGGTCGCGCGGAGTGCCAGGGCGATCCGCTGATGGTTACCGACAACTGCCATGGTCGGGTTGTCCAGGCCGTCAGCAAAGTCGAGATTCGTGGCGAGCGTCTCTTTCTTGATCAACCCGGCGTGCGCCTCGACCGCCGCTCGTACGGCCTCATCCCCGGCCAGCTGCAGGCTGATTCGGTCGCTGACTTCCAGCCCAGCATCTCGACGGGCCTGCTGCACGGCACGTACCACGTCACGGGCCAAGCCCTCAGCTGCCAGCTCCGGCGTGACCGTAGTGTCCAAGATCACGAAACCACCCCGAGGAAGCATCGCAACGGACTTCTGGCCCTCGCGATCAGCGTCGGCCAAGACCGTATGAAGCGTATATTCGCCTTCCTGCAAAGCGATCCCACCCGAGGTAACAGCGCCGTTCTCGTCGACCGACCACTCCCCTGTCTTGCTGGCCTTGATCGCGGTCTGCACGTCCTTGCCGAGGCGAGGGCCTGCCGCCCGGGCATTGACCTGCAGCACCTGGATCACTCCGTACGCAGCACCGCCGACTTCAAGATCGGCCAATTCAAGATCACGAACGTTGAGCTCATCTTTGATCAACTCCGCGAACGGCTGCAAGGCTTCAGCATTTTCAGCGATGACGCTGAGTTTGGAAAGCGGCAGCCGTACACGCAGCCCAACCGCCTTGCGAAGGCTCGAGCCCACCGAGCAAACCTCGCGCACCCAGTCCATAGCCTCGACAAGATCGTCATCGAGCGGCAACTCAGCAGCATCTGGCCAGTCAGCGAGATGCACAGACCGACCACCGGTCAACCCCCGCCAGATCTCCTCCGTCGTCAGCGGCAGCAGTGGCGCCACAGCCCGCGTCGTCGTCTCGAGGACAGTGAACAGCGTGTCGAAGGCAGCTAATGAGCCGGCAGACTCCCCATCCCAAAAGCGGCTCCGGGAGCGTCGGATGTACCAGTTGGACAACGCGTCAAGAAAGCTGCGGATCTCATCACAGGCCGCTGCGATGTTCAGTGCGTCGAGCTCGGTCGTGATCGAGCGCGCAAACTCCCCTGTCTTGGCCAGAATGTAGCGATCAAGCCGATCAGGCGAGGCAAGGTTGATCTTGGCGTCATAGCCGGCACCGCCTTGGGCCACGTTGGCGTACAGACTGAAGAAGTACCAGGCGTTCCACAGCGGGATCAGCACCTGGCGTACGCCGTCACGAATGCCCTGCTCGGTAACGATCAGGTTGCCGCCGCGCAAGATCGGCGAGGACATCAGGAACCAGCGCATCGCATCTGCGCCGTCGCGATCGAACACCTCGGTCACGTCTGGGTAGTTGCGCAGCGACTTGCTCATCTTCTGCCCGTCGTAACCCAGCACGATGCCGTGCACGAGGCAGTTGCTGAAGGCGGGACGGTCGAACAGAGCTGTGGCCAAAATGTGCATGGTGTAAAACCAGCCACGCGTCTGGCCGATGTACTCCACGATGAAGTCGCCGGGATAGTGGTGCTCGAACCATTCCTGATCCTCGAACGGATAGTGCACCTGGGCGTACGGCATCGAGCCTGAGTCGAACCAGACATCCAGCACATCCTCGATCCGGCGCATCGTGGACTTGCCGGTCGGGTCGGCCGGGTTTGGGCGCGTCAGCTCGTCAATGTACGGGCGGTGGAGATCGGTTACCGGCACACCAAAGTCTGCTTCTAGCTCCGCGATCGAGCCGTACACGTCGATGCGGGGGTACGCGGGGTCGTCGGACTTCCAGATCGGGATCGGCGTTCCCCAGAAGCGATTCCGGCTGATCGACCAGTCCCGCGCGCCCGACAGCCACTTGCCGAATTGGCCATCCTTGACGTGCTCCGGAACCCAGTTGATCTCGCTGTTCAGCTCGACCATCCGTTCCTTGATCTTGGTCACCTCAACGAACCAACTGGAGACAGCCATGTAGATCAGCGGGCTCCGGCATCGCCAGCAATGCGGGTAGGAGTGGGGGTACGACTCGTACTGCAGCAGCACTGTGCCTGGTGTCGTCGAGCCCACGTGTTCGCCTGTCGATTCGGACGAGCTGTCCATCCGCAACCGCGCTTTGAGGTGATCGACGATCAACAGGTTCGCGTCGAAGACGTGCACGCCGGCATAGTCGTCCACCGGTGCGGTGAACCTGCCTCTGGCATCGACCGGAACTACCGGCACGATTCCCAGAGCATCGGTAACGAGCTTGTCCTCCTCGCCGAATGCGCCGGCGTTGTGCACCAGCCCCGTACCTTCGGTGGTGGTCACGAAGTCCGCCTCGACGACCCGATGAGCGCCCGCGTGACCCTGGAAATAGGTGAACGGAGGCGTGTAGGACAGGCCGAGCAGTTCCGAGCCCTTGAGCCGCCGGACGACGCGAGCCTGCTCGCCCAATACCTGTTCGTACACCGGAAGCCGCGCCTCGGCGAGCACGAACCGCTCGGCAACGCCCGTGACGTCTGACTCCACCACGACGTAGTCGATGTCGGGATGCACCATGATCAACAAGTTGGACGGCAACGTCCACGGCGTGGTTGTCCAGACCAGAGCCAGCTCACCTGTCTGTAGTCGCAGGCCCACGGTGACCGCCGGATCCACGCGGATCTGGTACACGTCCTCGTCCATGCGCAGCTCATGGCTGGAGAGCGGGGTTTCGTCATTCCAGCAGTACGGCAACACTCGAAGCCCCTGGTACACCAGACCCTTGTCGTACAGGGACTTGAAGGCCCACAGCACCGACTCCATGTAGTCGGGTTCAAGGGTCTTGTAGTCATGATCAAAATCCACCCACCGGGCCTGTCGTGTGACGTATTCCTGCCACTCGGCCGTGTAGCGGAGCACCGACTCGCGGCATGCCCGATTGAACGCCGCAATCCCCAGATCCTCGATGTCGGACTTGGTCTTCAGGCCAAGCTGTGCCATCGCCTCAAGCTCGGCGGGCAGCCCGTGGCAGTCCCAGCCGAACCGACGCTCGACGTGGCGACCGCGCATCGTCTGGTAGCGCGGCACGATGTCCTTGACGTAACCGGTGAGCAGGTGACCGTAGTGCGGCAGACCGTTGGCGAACGGCGGCCCGTCGTAGAACACAAACTCATTGGCGCCGTTCATGCCGGCTGGATTCCGTTCCACCGAAGCATTGAAGGTGTCGTCGGACTTCCAGTACGCCAGAACGTTCTCCTCCAGCCTCGGAAAGCTCGGGCTGGACGGCACCCCCGTCCGATCGGTGTCTGGCGCGGGCGTGCTGGTGGCTTTGGGGTAGATCGTCACGGTGTTGCTTTCGTCTCGCTTGCCTGCTGCTGCACGAGGACGATGTCTGCACCGCGGTACCACCTCGCTTGTCGAGCACAATGACCATGATCACCAGCTCGACCGCTCATTCGTAGGCTGTTACGGGCCCACCCGTCCGGTTCTACTGAAGGACCCGCTCGGCCCTCGTTCTTCCGGAGGCTCACCGGTGATTGCCGGGTCAGCGCCATCCGATCGCGATCTTACCCGGCTCTCAGCAATGCGCCGGGTGAATTCTGGACGGAAAGGGCTCAGCAGCCGCTCGTGCCCTGCGCCAGGTCCTAGGGCAAGAGCTCTTGGCGTGTCGTGGTACGAGCCTCGACCGCTCCTCGGGACGAGACGAACGGCCAGAGTCTCTGATCAACCCACAATTCGGTCTGATCGTCGTAGTGACGATGGAATGCGTGGCCGGACACGCCGCTCTGACTGACCCAGCGCGATGCGTCGAGATCACCAAGATCGATCAGCATGCGCATCGCCGGGCCGGCCGTCACGGCATACCCCTTCCGGTCGTCGTACGCCATGGCGTTAACCACTGCCGGGCCACCGCCGACCTGAAAACGGCCACGGTTGAACAAGTTCTCGACCGCACTGATCCCACTCCGTCCGAGTGTCGGGTTCTGCAGCCGCACCGTATGCAGTTTCCCCCACTGCCACTCATCGGTGTCGCGTGCCATCAGTGAGGTGATCTCCCTGCGAGCATTGGTCATGGCGGCGAGCAGGATGTCGTCCCGAGTCTCGATCTTGTCAGGGGTTCGCACGTCGTCCCACCACGGATTCTTGACCTGCTTGATCAAGATCGTTAGCACCGCGTACCAGCGATCACCGCCGGTCGGCCACAGGTCTTCCTCGGGTAGTTCGTCGCGGAAAGTTAGCTTGAAGATGTTGTGGCAGATGACGTTGAAATACGCTGCCGCCGCGGAATCCGTGGTCGCCGAGTAGTCCCAGCCCACGAGGGTGCGCTGCCCTTCGACCACCCACGGATCGGGAACCTTGATCTTGAGCAAGATCGGGACTAGGTCTTCCGCAAACCGGATTGTGTCGTCGTAGAAGATCTGTTCGGCGCTGTCGAGGGTCAGTGGCGGCGCGTCGCGCAACCTGTCGATGATCTCCTGGCTGCGCCATCCGTACGAGAAGGTCGAGCCCAGCGGATAGGGGTATTGAGATCCGATCACCTGCTGATTGGCAGCAACGAGAAACCCGCTAGGTGGGTTGTAGACGTAGGGCAGCCTGGCAAAGGGGATGGTGCCGTTCCAGTCGTAGCGAGGGTCCCAACCAGGTGACGGCCTCGTCCCGTTCCCCTTGCGGCGAAGGGGAACCGTGCCTGCCAACTGGTAGCCGATGTTGCCATCGGTGTCTGCGTAGATGAGGTTTTGTGAGGGCGCGCTCAGCAACGCCGCCGCCCCGCGAAACTCCGCGAAGTTTTGAGCCTGATCAATGGCCAGCAGCGCATCCATGCTGCGGCCCGGTTGCAGCGCGGTCCAGCCCAGCGCGACCGCGTACTCGGCCGTGGTCGGATTGGGTCTGCTGGCCGAGACCTGTCGCAGACGCGGATCTACGTCGGACAGGAGCGGTCCATGACGGGAGGAGCGGATGCGAATGACCCGCGGGTGGTCCTCGCCGCGGACATGGATTTCCTCGGTGATCACCTGAAGCGGCACGTAGTTATTGCCTTCACGGACTGTGTCGCCACGCACATCCTCCAAGTACAGGTCCTGGACGTCGAGATAGCTGGTGGTCAGGCCCCACGCGATCTTGGTGTTCTTGCCGATGACGACGCCGGGAATGGACGCCATGCTGAATCCGGAGACGTCGAATGGGCAGGCCTCAGAGAGCGTGCGGCAGTGCAGCCCGACTTGCGCCAACGGCGACGGGATCGAGGTGGCCAGGTGCGGGTCGTTGGACAAGATCGCCCTGCCGCTCTCGGTGCGAGAACCGGCCACGGCCCAGGAGTTGGAACCGGTCTCGGCTTCCAGAGAAGCTGAACCGAGTACGCGCGGAATCGCCCGGTTGATCTTCGCTGCGGCTTCCAGAGCGTTCGTGGCCTTGCGTAGTTGATCATCGCTCAGGTCGCCCGGAAGCGGGCGCGCCGATGACCGGCTCGCAGTGGGATCGAACGCCTTACCCACGACGTCTCCCCGCCTGACGATGGGTGCGAAGTCATCGTCCAGCGGATATCTCGGGAAAAGACTTGCGGCACGCCCGGCACCGAGTTTGCCGCTGATGATTGCGCGTTCGCCCTCCTGAGTGAGGTTGGACCCAAGGTCCCACGCCATGACCTTGAGCCAGGCCACCGAATCGACGGCCGTCCACGGCGGCGGCGTGTAGCCCAGGCCCTGCAGCCTGAGCAGGGAGTACTCCAGCGAGAGGTCGGCGGCTGTGCGGCCTGCGAGGTAGGCGTTGACGCCAGCGGCGTAGGCATCGAGGTAACGGCGAGTCGACGGTGCGAGTAGCGCCAGCTCCTGCTCCGCCACCCGCCGCCAGCCGAGCGTGCGGACGTACACATCAGTCTCGACTTGTGACTGTCCGAAGAGTTCCGACAGCCGCCCGGCGGCGAGATGACGGCGGAAATCCATCTCGAAGAAGCGGTCCTGGGCATGCACGTACCCTTGCGCCTCGAACAGATCTTCAGGATTGTCGGCATAGATGTGCGGCACTCCGTATGAGTCGCGCAGAACTTCGACCTGACTCTTGAGCCCTGGCACCATCAGCCGTCCGGATGTCTCAGGAAACGACTTACGTACGGTGGCGATCGCAGCGCTGGTCAGGACACCGAGTATGAGAATGAGCACCACCGCAGTGAAGATCGGCCAGCGACTGTTGCGACGCACCGTCAAACTCTAATGTCCATACCTGTGCCTACCCCGGCAAGCCGGCTGGGAAGTTGCAGCGTCGGACAAGTCGGCGGCGACCACAATCGGTTAGCAGTCGGTATGCTTGAGTGCTAAGTTGCGGTCAACGTCGCATGCGGCGGGCCGCTTCTCGAGGAGAGAAAGACACCGATGCCCACCTACCAGTACCGCTGCACCGAGTGCGGCGAAGACCTTGAGGCCGTGCAGAAGTTCAGCGACGCGGCCCTCACAACCTGCCAAACGTGTGGCGGTCAGTTGCGTAAGGTGTTCAATCCGGTCGGTGTGGTCTTCAAAGGCTCTGGCTTCTACCGCACAGACAGCCGCAACGGGTCGAAGGGCCGTCCTGATGGCGATGCCGGATCATCGGACAAGAAGTCCGAAACCAAGTCAGCCGAGACCAAGGCAGCGGACAAGGAATCAGCCGGAGCCTCCGCAGCGTCCACCGGCTCTAACAACGGCAAGCAGCCGGCGTCCAGCGGAACATCATCCACAGCGCAGAAACCCGCCGCCAACTAGCCCTGTGGACGACGCGCACGATCTGGATGCGCGTCCTTAACGTCCAGGCATGACCAGTCAGAAGCCAGAACCATCCTCTCTGCAGCCCTGCCCATGCCGTCGGTAGCGCCCACTCGGCGCCGGCCACTGCGTGCACTTGCCCGTGCTGCATCGTGGCACCGCAGAAAGCTCGCGGTGCTGGCAGCGGTTGCTGCCGTACTTTCCGGAGTGTCCGCGGCTGCGCCCGAAGGGCCGGCCACGATCACCGTGGTGAAGGCAAGGTCGCGGCTACCGGGTGGGACGGTCGTCTCCGCCTCAGATCTGGTGCTCGACCGAGTTGCCGCCTCCGACGTACCCGAAGGGGTGCTGACCGATCCACTCGCTCTCGTCGGCAGGACGCTGGCCGCGCCGGTCGCTGAAAACCAGATGATGACGCCGCTGATCGCGACCGCCACGCGGACCAGCGTTTCGCAGGGTCATGTCATCGCACCACTCAGGCTGGCTGACTCTGCACTGGTCACTTTGCTACGGCCCGGCGACGTGGTGGACGTCATCGCCGCCGACGCGCAGGCCGAGCAGGCGGCCGTCGTCGCCGCCGGTGCGCGAGTCGTGACGATCCCGGAACTGCCGGATGAGCGGGTGGGCCCAGGTCCAGAAGGTGCGCTGGTACTCATCGATGTGGATGCCCAGACGGCGTCGGTCGTGGCTCACGCCGCAGCCTCTGCCACGCTCAGCATTATCTGGCGTTAAGGCTCACGCCGTTAGCCAAGATGATGCGGTGGGGCGTCCTCGTTCAGCCTGCGCTCCGCTGGCGTGAGCGGTCGGCTCGGCGGCACCGCGGAGCGCAGTGCTACGCCCAGGCCAAGCTCGCTACGCAGTGCGGAGAGCGCCGCGTGGAATTGAGCAGCGCCCAGCCCGTACGTGAGGTCCTTCGGCACGGAGTGCATGGCCTGATCACTCGAACTCGGGAGGATCAACGCCCCATCTTCGGCCAGATCACGCAGCGCCATACTCAGTGCCGCTACGTCCGGACTGCGCTGGCGTCCCAACTGTTCCAGCCGGCGCCCGCAGACTGCGTAGGCAAGGGCCTGATGCCACGCCCGCTCTGCACCGTCCTCCGACACTAGGGTCTCTGCCCAATCGCTGCGTCGGTTTGGTCGCTGAGCGTCGAACCCGCCGCGATGATCTGGGGTGCTCCGCGATCCTCGAGGGTCACGTCGCCGATCACACGAACGCCTGCCTCGAAGGTCCAATCTCCGTTCACGTCCAGGTACCGCGCCTCCTTGAGCGACGGGGCGCCAGCCGGGAATCGGTGATCAAAGTCAGAAATGATCTTGTAGTACCTGTCGTCAAGATCGACGACAGGCGTGGGATCGGCCACCTTGCTAAGCCGCCCGTCGGCCTCCAGGTCATACGCATCGGACCTCAGCACCAACAAGTCATTGGTGGTCTTGACCGGCAGGAACCTGTCGCGACCGACTCCGACAGCCGTCGCCCCCTCGAAAACCTCGATGGCCGCACCCATTGCGGTCTCGATCTGGATCACCTTCGGCGCGGACGGATCCGCCGGGTCGACAGTCTTCTCGTTCTTGATCAGCGGCAGACCAAGCACCGACTTCCGTTCGCGCAGAGTGCGGTCAAGGGCCTCGAGGTCGAACCACAAATTGTTGGTGTGGAAGAACGGATGCCGGAACTCGTCGGTGAAATAGTGCATTTCCTCCTTGGGCGTCTGCGCCGTATCCCGCAAGATCAGCCGTCTGTCTGACTTGCGAATCGCCAGATGTCCGCCCTTGCGATCAGCCGCCGTGCGCCGGCAGATTTCCGCGGCGTACGGTGCACCGGTGGTCGCGAACCAGCCCGCGATTGTGGCATCCGGCGCAGCACCGAGGTTGTCGGAGTTCGACACCGACGCATAGCGGTATCCCAACGACAGAAGGCGATCCAGCATCCCAGACGTGGTGAGCGCCGTGTAGAGATCACCGTGCCCAGGCGGACACCATTCCAGACTCGGGTCAGCCGGCCATGAGATCGGCGTCAGGTCGTCGGCCTTGAGCTTGGGCTCCTGATTCTGAATGAAGTCAAGATCAAGCCCCGCGACAGCAAGATCACCGTACGGCGCCAGCGCAGCCAGGGTCTCTTCGTGAGTGCGAAAGCTGTTCATGAACAGCAGTGGTAGCTGGATCCGATATGCGGCGCGCGTGTGTCGTACTTGATCAACAATGATGTCCAAGAAGCTTTTGCCTTTGCGTACCAGCAAGAGGGATTTCGCCTTGTCCATCCCCATCGAGGTACCAAGCCCACCATTGAGCTTGATGATCACGGTCTTCTCCAGGGCCGCCGCTGCATCCTCTTCGCTCACCGCGGTATCGCTCAGCATGCTGGGATCGAGAAGGGGCTCAATGCTGTCCTCGGGGATGAATCCGCTGACTCCCTCCTCCAGCTGGCGGTTGTAGTAGGTGAAGACATCGATGGCCAGCGGATGAATCCCAGCAGCTGCCATCTTCTCCTGGGCAAGTTTCAGACCGATCTCGCTCACACCCAGATCCTAGGGAGAACTCAACGTGCCGTGATGCACCCGCCCCTGCCGCGCGGGGACTACTTACTCTTCTTCTTGGCAGGTGGCGGAGGGGCCAACGACGCAAGCAGCGCGAGGGCCGCGCCGGTGATCTCGGTCTGTGCAGCGGATCGATCGACCGTCGCTATCCCGTCCCCCGACTGCTCGCCGTAGTCCCCGAATGAGCTATGCACTGCGCCGTTGATCACGACATAGGAGGTGTCTGGCGGAAGCTTTCCCTTGGATGCCTCGATGTCGGCCGGCGTTGCGAATCCGTCCGCGGCGCCGGAGATCGAGACGACCTTTAGATCGGTACGGACAAGCGTGTCCGCGGGGTAGGAGGCGAAGAGCACCAGGCCTTTGACGCGTTCATCCTCGTCGGCAAGTGAGGCAGCTGTGGTGCCGCCAAGCGAGTGACCGCCCACCGCCCAATAAGTGATCTCAGGATGAACGTCGAGAACCTTCTTGCCGCGATCAGCATCGAGCAGTGAGAAGCCGAACGGCTCCTTCAGCACCGCAACCAGGTAACCGGCTTCAGCCAGCGGGCGCAGGACACGGGCGTACGCGCGAGAGTCGACGCGAGCACCGGGCACGAACAGCAGGCCTGTCGTCGGCTTGATCTCTTCACCCGCTGGGTCTTTGCGGACCGGGATCAGCTCATACCAGACGAGGCGATCTGATATCCGCACATTCTTCTCCGACCGGAGCGCCGCGCCAGCCACCGGCGTCGCCACAAAGGGACGCGCGTAGGCGAGGGCGACGACCAGAAGAAAAGCAAGTACCAGCAGCGGAACGGCAAGAATGATCCGCCGCTGCGCCCGGCGCTGCACCTGGCTGGACGTCCTGTGCGCCGGATGATCCGGGTCGCCCTCGCGATCCTGTCGGCCTCCGATTGCCAGCGAACCGATTGACCAGGCAATGGCGATGAAGCCAAGCAGACCGCACGCGATGCCCGCAACCAACGTGGCCGGATGACCATTCAAGATGGCTGGCCAACGTGTCCAGCCGAGCCACACCGACACCGCAACCATGGCTAGCCCGAGCACCAACCAGATGAGAGCCAGCACGGTTCGGCTGAGCGCGCCCGGCTGCCACATAGGGCCGAGTGTACGAGCGCGCCTCGACATACTCAGCTCATCTATGCAACTAGCTCACGATGTCGGCCACCGTCGCGTCGAAGGCGCGCACAAGATCGTCGATCTCCACGAACGTGCTAAAACCATGCCCACCGGCGCCGAGTGCGGCACGATGGCCGACTAACCGCTGGTCGATGATCACCGGCCAGTTGGGGTCACTGCCGATCGGGGTGATCGTGCCGCGCTCGTAGCCGGTCGCCTGGAGAGCCTCAGTCGCATCGGGGAATTTCATCTTGCTGACGCCGAGCAGCAACCTCAGCTTGGGCCAGGAAATCTGGGTGCCTCCGGGAATGACGGCAAACAGGTAGTTCCCGCTCGAGCGGCGTACCACGATCGTCTTCGCCATATCCGACGGAGCGATGCCCAGCAGCTCGGCTGCCTCCTCGAGACTGTGCGCAACTGGCCGGCGCCGCAACTCAACAGCCAGCCCGCGTTGCTCGGCATCAGCCAGCATCCGTCGTACGCCCGCGGTCAGCTCATCGCTCACGATCATCCACTCTGTCCTACTCGCCCGCGGGCTTGCCGAGTGGAGCCGAATCCCGGACCGAGGATGCAGTGGAAACGCAAAGAATCGCTAACTCCCATGCTTACCTAGCCGCGATAGTGAGATTGTGCATGGTTGCACGCCGGTCACGCAATCTTGTCATCAGAATCTTGATCTTGATTTGCGTGGCGGTAATAGTGCTGTCTCCACATTCAGGCCCAGACGATAGGTACCGGCATTGGAGATGTCACCACCATCGACGCCCCGCAATTCTCCGCACACTGCACACCTACCCGCTGGTGTTCACCAATGTCGTGCATACCCGACGGGGCCATGAATCCCGACCTCTAACCGCCGACCCACGCCGAGGCGACCTGCTCCGGCCAGCCGACTGATACCGAGCATGAGAATGCAACAAGCCGGTCACGAGGCGGGATCAAAACCTGCAAAGTGACTGACGCTGTCTGCGCAAATTATTCGTTGCATCATCGGCACAAAGAGAGCATTCTCAGCGGCGTAGCAAGCCCGTAACATTAAGCCCGTGAGTTCCGCTGGGGGGTCAGATCAACTTAGGGCTCACGCCCGGATCTGCGGCGTCTGTGGGCTGCTTTTTGCAGTGTTCCTGGTCGTCGCGCTGGTCCTCATCAAACAGTCACCAGGCGTAGCCGAACCGGAAAGCGTCTAAGTACGGGCCGCCGCTGTGTGCCTGCTCACCACGACCACCTCTGCCCGTAGGAGGGGTCTGAGTACCACCTTCCATCGGCGGCCAGGACTTCGAGCTCGCAGGATTCAGGAGACATCACCATGACCGAACCGCTTGCACCTGAAGATTTCCCTGGTCCTCCGGGACTGCCGTTCGTCGGCAACGTTCGGGCCATCGATCTAGCGCAGCCGATCGAGAGCCTAATGTCGCTAGCTCGCGAGTACGGGCCGATCTTCAAGCTGACCTCACCTGCTGGCATATCGGTGGTGGTATCCGGCGTCGACCTGGTTTCGGAGATCTGCGACGACGCTCGCTTCGACAAGGTCATCACCGCAGGCCTGTCGATCTTGGCCGAGGGTCCAGTTGATGCTGGCCTGTTCACGGCCCACACCGATGACCCGATGTGGGCCCGTGCGCACGGCCTCCTGATGGCGCCTTTCAGCATGCAGGCGATGCGGGACTACATGCCGGCAATGATCGACATCGCGGATCAGCTGATGGACAAGTGGGATCGGCTCAATCCCGGCGAAGAGATCGATGTCCCGGCCGACATGACTCGGCTGACTCTCGACACGATCGCGTTGTGCGGTTTCGGATACCGGTTCAATTCGTTCTATCGGGAGACGCCGCATCCATTCGTCCAGGCGATCATCAGAGTATTGGACGAGGCGCAGACGCGTACCCGCCAGCTGCCGATCCAGACCCGGCTCAAAATCAGTGCGCAGCGCCAGTTTGAAGAGGATCAGGCCTTTATGGCCAGCTTGGTGGATGATCTGATCCGCAAACGCCGAGCGATGGGTGATGCCGCAGACAACACGGACCTGCTCGGCCGGATGATCACTGGAGTCGACAAACAGACCGGACTGACTCTTCCTGACGAAAACATCCGGGCTCAGTGCATCACGTTCTTGGTCGCCGGCCACGAGACGACGAGTGGACTGCTGTCGTTCGCCATCTACTTCCTGCTCGAGCACCCGGAATACCTCGACCGAGCGCGTGATGAAGTTGATCGGGTACTGGGCGGCACATTGCAGCCGACCTTCGATCAGGTGCATGAGCTGACTTACGTACGCCAGGTTCTCGATGAGGCGCTGCGGCTGTGGCCGACGGCGGCGGGATTCAGGCGTCACGCAAGGGAGGACACCGTGATCGGTGGCGGGCGCTACGCGATCCCGGAAGACCTGGGGATGATGGTCCTGTCCCCGATGTTGCACCGTGACAAATCCGTCTGGGGCGAAGACGCCGATGAGTTCAATCCAGACCACACGAGGCCGGATCGGATGAGTGCAATCCCCCCGAACGCGTACAAGCCGTTCGGCACCGGGCAACGGGCCTGCATCGGGCGGCAGTTCGCGCTGCAGGAGGCGGTCCTGGTGCTGGGCATGCTGTTGCAGCGGTTCGAGTTGATCAAGGACCCGAATTATCGGCTGCATACGAAAGTGACTCTGACCGTCAAACCTGCCGACTTCCACATTCAGGTCGCGCGACGGGCAGATCGGCCGATGGACAAAGCGGAGCCGGTCACTGTCGCCTCGACAACTCAAACCAAGTCCGGGCCGGCCGTCAGCAATGGGCACCATACGCCGCTAGCAGTGCTGTTCGGCTCGAATCTCGGGACAGCGGAGGGCATCGCCACGCGCCTTGCACAAGAGGGCACCGAGCGCGGCTACGACGTGACCCTCGGCTCCCTGGACGAGTACGTCGACCATATTCCGGCGAAGGCCGCGATGATCGTCTGCGCCTCCTACAACGGGCTACCGCCGGACAACGCCGACAAGTTCTACCACGCGCTCAACGAGGCAGGGCCCACCACGTATGAAGACTTGTCGTACACCGTCTTCGGCTGCGGCAACACGGAATGGGCCACCACGTACCAGGCAGTGCCCACCCAACTCGACGCGGGACTCGAGCAACACGGCGCCACCCGCATTCACCCACGCGGCGCCGGCGACGCCCGCGGCGACTTCGATGCCGCGTACCGCAACTGGCACGACACGCTGTGGCAGGACATCGCAACCACGCTCGGAGTTGATGCGCCCCACGAAACAGACGAGAGCCAGCCGCGGCTCGCGATCACCGTGATGAATCGGCAGGTAACCAACCCTGTCATCATGTCCTACCACGCGCAGGCAGCGGTCGTGCGTGACAACTATGAGCTGTTGGGCGCCAACGCCGACCGCTCGACCCGCCACGTGGAAGTCGCCCTACCCTCAGGCGTGGCCTACAAGGCGGGCGACCATCTTGGAGTGCTGCCACGCAACAACATCAACCTCATCCGTCGCGTCATGCTGCACTTCGGCCTGGACGCCGGCTCCTATGTCACGATCATCCCGAACCGCGGCAGCCACACTCACCTGCCGACCGACGAGCCAGCCCCGCTACTCGGCATCCTGGGCAGCTGCGTCGAGCTTCAGGATCCGGCAACACGCAGCGACATCGAGGTGATGGCTCGCTACACCAGCGATCCGGAGCAACGATCGTCGCTCGAGGGCCTCGTCGGCACCGACGATGAGTCTCAAACCAGGTTCCGCAACGAGGTGCTGGCGCGTGGCCGTTCGTTGCTTGACCTGCTCGAGGACTACCCCGCATGTGACATGCCGTTCGAGGTCTTCCTCGACCGTCTGCCACCGCTGCGGCCCCGCTACTACTCAATCTCCTCCTCGCCCATGATCAGCCCCGACATGTGCAGCATTACCACCGGAGTACTGCGCGGGCCGGCGCGCTCCGGGACCGGGGAGTTCGCTGGTGTCTGCTCGACCTATCTGGAATCGAACGCCCCGAACAGCACGGTCTTCGCCTTCGTACGCGAGCCGACGATCGCCTTCCGACCGCCGGATGATCCACAGTTGCCGATGATCATGATCGGCGCTGGTACCGGGCTGGCCCCCTTCCGAGGCTTTATGCAGGAGCGGGCTGCGCAGCAGGCCAGCGGAGCTTCCGTCGCCACGTCCCTGCTGTTCTTCGGCTGCCGCACCTCTGAAGACGATTACCTCTACGCCGATGAGCTGCGCGGCTACGAGGCCGACGGCGTGGTCAAGGTGGATGCCGTGTTCTCCCGCGAGGGAAGTCCAGAGCGACGCTACGTTCAGGACGCCATCATCCAGCGGGCGGACGATGTGTGGGATCTCATCGACAAGCAGCGGGCCAATATCTACGTCTGCGGGAACGCCAACACCATGGCGCCCGGTGTCCGCACCGCACTCATTCAAGTGTTCCGGATGAAGTCTGGCGTCTCGACGGACGGCAACACCTGGCTCGCCGGGTTGCGCGCCGACGAGCGATTCCTGGAAGACATCTGGGGAGGCTGAAGATCATGGCCGAGCCCTCGATCACTCAACCTCAGTCGCCACCGCCAGTAGCCTCGTCTCCGGATACGTCCAAAGCGGCCCGCGCCAAGGCTCGGGCTGCACAGCCCGCCACGGTCAAACTCGCCCGGCTATCGAGCCTCACGGGCATCCTCTTCGCCGTGCTGTTTGTGGTCGCGTTGGTTCTCGTCCATACGACGCCCACGTTGTCTGCCTCGGATGCGGATATCACCGCCTTCTACAACAGCAGTAGCACGGCGCTTGTCACCGTCGGCATCTATCTCATCCCACTAGCCGGAATCGCGTTCCTCTGGCATGCGCACACCACCCGGCTGCTGATCAAGTCCCGCACGCCGTCGCCGTCGGCCATCCCGGATGGGTTGCAGCTGGTATCCGGGATTCTCTTCGTCGTTCTCCTCTTCGCGGGAACGGCATCGGCCGGCTCTGTCGCGCTCCTGAAGGATCTGACGAGTGCCCCGCTGCCATCGGCCGACTTCGCCAGAGGCATGCTCGCGGTCGGCTACGGAATGGTCTTTATCTACGCGCTTCGCGGTGCCGGCATGTACGCCCTGACCACGACGTCCCTGCTCCGCGAAGCAGGAATCATGCCCAAGTGGTTGGCCTTGGTGAGTTACCTGGTGGCGGCCTTCTTGCTGTTGAGCACGGTGATGCACCCAGCGGCCATGCTCCTCTTCCCCACCTGGGTCGTCATCGCCGGCCTGGTGGTCTTCATCCGCGCCGGTCGGGTCGCCGAACCGGCCGCATCCGAAAGGCAATCCACATGACCACATCGCAGGGTGCTGGGAACCGCACGACCACTCCGCTGAGCATTGACGACATTCCCGGCCCGAAGGGCCTACCCGTAGTCGGCAACATGTTCGACGTGCCCTCCGAGCGCACGATCGTCACGCTGATGGGGCTGGTCCGCGAGTACGGTCCCATGATCCGATTGCGCACCCCGGCCGGCGATCGGTTCGCAGCCTCAGGCCTGGCGATGATCGACGATCTGTGCGACGACGAGCGATTCGACAAGCTCGTCGGAGACGGTCAGAAGGCGGTCCGAAGCTTCGGCAGGAGCGCCGGATTGTTCACTTCCGATACCGATGATCCGAACTGGTCGAAGGCACACAACATCTTGCTGCCTAACTTCAGCCAGCAGGCGATGCGGGACTACGTGCCGATGATGAACGACATCGCGACACAGTTGATGCAAAAGTGGGAGCGGTTGAATCCGGGCGAACCGGTCGATGTCACCGCTGACATGACTCGGCTCACCCTCGACACGATCGCGCTGTGCGGCTTCGGCTACCGCTTCAACTCCTTCTACCGCGACACTCTGCATCCCTTCGTCGAGGCAATGTACGGCGTGTTGGGAGAGAGCCAAAAACGCGCCCGGGCACTGCCCATCCAGACGAAGCTGCGGCGCGGTGCTTCGCGCAAGCTGACCGAGAACTACCGCTACATGGAGGGCGAAGTTCAACAGATCATCGACGAGCGTCGGCGCGCCGGGAACATCGAAGATCACAAGGATTTGCTCAGCGCCATGCTGACCGGGGTGGACAAGCGGACCGGCGAGAAGCTGAGCGACGACAACATTGTGGCCCAGTGCCAGACCTTCCTGATTGCCGGTCACGAAACCACCAGCGGACTGCTCTCCTTCACCATCAGCTTTTTGATCAAGCATCCCGAAGTGGTCGCCCGCGCTCAGGAGGAGGTCGATCGCGTTCTCGGCACCGACACGTCGCTGCTGCCGACCTACCAGCAAGTGCAAGGCCTTACCTACGTCAATCAGATCCTCAGCGAAACCCTGCGGTTGTGGCCCACCGTGGCGGCGTTCACGCGCTACCCATACCAGGACGCCATGGTCGGGCCGTACCTGATGCCGAAGGGATCCTCGATTACTGGACTGACGATCATGCTCCATCGCGACCCGAGCGTCTGGGGCGCCGACGCTGAGGAGTACAACCCTGACCACTTCCGGCCCGAGACACGGTCGCAGCTTCCGCCCAACGCGTTCAAGCCGTTCGGTTCGGGTCAGCGGGCTTGCATCGGACGCCAGTTCGCCATGCAGGAAGCCATGCTCGTCCTCGGCATACTGCTGCAACGCTTCGAGTTCGTGGATTACCTGAACTACGAGCTGAAGATCAAAGAGGGTCTGACGATCAAGCCCGAGGGCTTGTCCATTCAGATCAAGCAGCGCCCCGGTCGAACCACCGGAATCGCACCGATCGTGATCACCACCGTGCCGACCAACGGGCAAGCCGCTGAGCCTAAGCCGCGCCCACCGCGGACGGGGGAGGGACATAACACCCCGCTCATGGTGCTGTTCGGGTCCAACCTGGGGACGGCAGAGGGGATTGCCACTCGAATTGCGCAGGATGGATCCGACCGCGGTTACGCCGTCACGTTGGGCGCTCTCGATGATCACACTGGCGAACTTCCGCACGAGGGAGCCTTGGTCGTCGTGTGCGCTTCCTACAACGGCCACCCGCCGGACAATGCCGACCGGTTCTGCCGCTGGATCACCGACCCCGCAACGCCGACCGATGCTGGATCTGGTCTGGCTTACTCCGTGTTCGGCTGCGGCAACATGGATTGGGCCTCGACCTACCAGGCCGTGCCGACACTGATCGATGCTCAGCTGGAGGCTCACGGTGCTCACCGGGTCCATCCGCGCGGGGAAGGTGATGCTCGCTCGGACTTCGACGGTCAGTTCTCGGAGTGGTACAAGGGCCTGTGGTCTTCACTGGCCGAGAGCCTGGCCCTCCCTACCGAGTCCACCACCGTGTCCACGACCGAGCCGCGGCTCCGCCTGACCATGACCAACAAGCAGACGACGAACCCTGTCGTGATGTCCTACCGGGCTCATACGACCACCCTGTTGGTCAACCGGGAACTGCTCAAGAACGGTCAATCGGCGTCCGACTCGCGGTCGGCCCGTCACATCGAGCTGGAGTTGCCGGCCGGAATGGAATATGAAACCGGTGATCACCTCGGCGTACTTCCTCGCAACAACGTCGACCTCATCCGGCGAGTAATGGCTCGGTTCGGTCTCGATGCCGGCACTTATATCACGATCGACCCGGCCGGCGGGGGCACCTACACGCACCTTCCACTCGGAGAATCCGCGCCGCTGCTCGGCATCCTCGGGGCTTGTGTCGAGTTGCAGGACGTCGCGAGTCGCAGTGATCTTGCCGTGCTAACTCGATACGCCACCGACCCCGACGAAGCGGCCGAGCTGCAGACCATGTCGGGCCTCGACGATGCCGGCCGGGAGGCTTATCGGAAGCGAGTGGGAGCTCCTCGGCGGTCGGTGTTCGAGCTGCTCGATGAATTCCCCAGCTGCGACCTGCCATTCAACGTCTACTTGGAGCTGCTGCCACCCATACGACCTCGCTACTACTCCATCTCGTCCTCCCCTGCGGTTGCGAGCACCTGCGACCTCACGGTCGGCGTCCTCCACGGTCTCGCCCGCAGCGGTGACGGCTATTTCAACGGGGTCGCCTCCAACCACCTCGCGAGCAGCATGGAGGGCAGCACGCAGTTCGCCTTTGTTCGCAAGCCGACCATCCCGTTCCGGCCGCCGGCCAATCCACACGTACCGATGATCATGGTCGGGGCGGGCACCGGGATGGCACCCTTCCGTGGCTTCCTGCAGGAGCGCGCCTCCCTGGCCGAGAAGGGTGTCCCCGTCGGGAAGTCGATCCTCTTCTATGGCTGCCGAAACGCGGAACATGACATGCTCTACGCCGACGAGCTAAAGGCCTTCGAGGAGTCGGGTATCACGGAGTTGCAGGTTGCGTTCTCGCGGGAGCCCGGACAGCCTCGAACGTTCGTCCAGCACTCCATCGAGCGCGAGCGGGACCAGGTATGGGATCTGATCGAGGCTGGCGCGGTGATCTACGTTTGCGGCAATGCCAACACCATGGCGCCTGGCGTGCGCGCGGCCCTGATGGACATCTGCCGGGCCAAGAGCAACGGATCGGATTCCACGGCGGAGGAGTGGCTCGCAGGGCTGCGGGAGGACGACCGCTACCTGGAGGATATCTGGGGGGAGATGGCGTCTGGCCTGTGAGAATTGGCCGCTGCTTAGCTGGCGACGGTTCAGACGGGGAGGCTTGACAACGTGGGTTCAGTCATCGGCGAAATCTTGCCATTGGCGGTCGGTATTGCGATCAGTCCGATACCGATCATCGCGGCGATCTTGATGTTGCTATCGCCCAAAGCGAAAACCACCAGTGTTGGCTTTCTGCTGGGTTGGGTGACTGGCATCGTCGTCGCGATCGTGTTGTTTACCTTGCTGTCGTCTGTGCTGCCGCAGCAGACCTCCTCCGGCTCGTCGCCGGTCGCTGGGGTGATCAAGATCATCTTGGGCGCACTCTTGCTGTTCTTGGCGGCAAAGCAATGGAGGGCACGGCCGGCGGAGGGTGAACAGGCTGAGATGCCGAAGTGGATGTCAGCGATCGACTCCATGACGGCGGCCAAGGGCCTCGGGCTGGGCTTCTTGCTGTCGGCGGTAAACCCCAAGAATCTGTTGATGGCGATTTCCGCCGGACTGATCATCGGTGGTGCCAACCTGAGCTTCGGCGAAACCACGGTAGTCATCGTCGTGTTCGTTCTGCTCGCCGCATCTACGGTGCTTGTTCCCGTGGTCGGCTACCTCATCGCCTCGGCCCGAATGGGCGGCCCGTTGGACAGCCTCAGGGGATGGTTGGTCGCCAACAACGCCACGATCATGGCGGTCTTGCTCCTTGTGATCGGTGTTTCCGTGATCGGGAAGGGCATAGCCAGCTTCTAACAAACTTCAGGAGGAGCGGTCATGACAGCGTGGCAGAGTGGGCGGCCCGGATCGTCCGACGCAGTACTAGCGACATGTGTAGCCGCCGTCGATCGGAAGCGAAACCCCGGTGATCATTGACGCGGCGTCGCTGAGCAGGAAGGTGATCGGTGCGGCTATCTCGTCCTGAGTAGCCCACCGACCAAGCGGCATCGCCTCCAGGAACGGGCCCTCCACATCCTCACGTCCCCAATACCATGCCGACATCGGCGTCATCACCACAGTCGGGTTGACGCTGTTGACCCGGATGTTGTACTTGCCGAGCTCCAATGCCGAAACTCGTGTGATGTTGTCGACCGCAGCTTTCGACGAGCCGTACGAGATATGACCCGGGAGGGCGACGAGGCTGGCCTGGCTGGAGACGTTGACAATCGAGCCACCTTTGCCGAGTCGGATCATCGATCGGGACGTGTATTTGGTGACAAGCAAAGTACCGCGGGCGTTGACGCTGATCACCTTGTCGAACACGGCGATGTCGGTGTCCATCGGCGTGGCGATCTCGCCGCCGTAGCCACCGCAATTCACCACCCCCCAGACGTCAAAACCGTCGAGGGCCTCGCGGACGCTGTCCTCGGATGTGAGGTCAAATGGTAGGACGCGGGCGCCCGTGTCGTCGGCAAGGGCTTTAAGACCGTCCTCGGACTGTCCGCTAGCTATCACGTCAGCGCCGGCGTCGACCAGATGCCGCACGGTGGCACCGCCTATCCCGCCGCTGGCGCCGGTCACGAGGATGGTCCGGCCGTTGAAATTCGTCATGGGCTCGCTTCTCTTTCTCGGCGTTGAGGGCCGTCCAGCGTGTGGGACGAGCTTGTTAGGTTCGGCCAAGCGTAGGCCGTCGCATCCGGCGCGGCAGTGCTGATGGACATCCGTCGCGGTACGTTATTTAAATGAATGAGTCTGATCGATCAGCACTGCGTCGGCTGGCCGATGATGGCAACGAGGAGGCCGCGGATCGGTTGACCGAGCTGGCCGCAGAGCGTGGCGATCTTGAGGAACTGTGGCGACTGGTGGACTACGGCAACGAGAACGCCGCCGACCGATTGAGCGAGCTGGCCGCAGAGCGTGGCGATCTTGAGGAACTGCGACGACTGGTGGACTACGGCAACGAGAACGCCGCCGACCGATTGAGCGAGTTCGCCGCAGAGCGCGGCGATCTTGAGGAACTGCAGCGTCTGTCCGACGAGGGCAATGAGAAAGCTCAGGGTCTGTTGTCCGAGTTGATTCGCAACATCAAATAGTCCCTGCCTCGCGGCGCGGTGCGGGCCAGTGAAACACGTAGCTCAGGCGCATCGGCGCCCCCAGTAGGATTCGAACCTACGACACAAGGTTTAGGAAACCTTTGCTCTATCCCCTGAGCTATGGGGGCTGACTAGGACTTTCGTATCTCTCCCTCTCGTGCATCGCCAGATATGCGCCATACAATACGAGTGACAACGCCTGACAACGCTGAGTAAGGACGACTCTAGTGACTCGGGGTAAGCGAGGCTGGGGATCGGTGCGACGGTTTCCGTCGGGCCGTTACCAAGCTCGCTACCTCGACCCTGAGACCCATCGTTTCACTCCAGCGCCACAGACGTTTGCGACCAAGGGCGCGGCGGATCGGTGGCTTAGTCGCAAGCGGGCTGAGCTCGACGCCGGAACGGCGATCGACGAGAAGGCAGGATCCGAACCGCTTAGCCATTGGTGGCCGGGCTACTGGCGCTCATTGCAGTCTCGCAAGCCCACCACTCGGGTCAATTATTCGACGGCCTGGCGGTTGAGAATCGAGCCGCGGTTCGGCACTGTGCCGGTCCGCCGGATCAAGCCGAGCCACATCGACGACTGGATCGCCGACATGAACCAGGACGGTGTATCGCCGACGAAGGTGATCGAGGCTGTCGGCGTGCTGCGACGTGTCCTGGACCGGGCGGTAAGGGACAAGGCGATCGCCCAGAACTCCTGCACCATGCGATCGGGGAGCCTGCCCAAGCGGCCCCAGACTGAACGTCCGGTCCTCTCCCCCGCCGAGGTCGAAGCCTTGGCCTGTGCGATGACGCATGAAAGGGACCGTGTGCTGGTGCGTCTGCTCGCCTACGGCGGTCTGAGAGTTGGCGAGGCCCTGGCCTTGCGCTGGTCCGATGTTGACCTGCCCCGTGGAATGCTCACGGTTCGCCAGAGCGTGGAGGATTCGACAGGGCGTCTGACTATTGGGCCGCCCAAGACTTACGCAACGAGAACCATCACCCTGCCGACCGCGCTGGGCTCTGATCTCGCCCGACTCGAGACGGATGGGTTGGTGTTCGCGAACCGTGCCGGCGGATACCTGCGTTACGGAAACTGGCGGCGGGACTGCTGGAATCCTGCCGTGAAGCGATCCGGCGTGAAGGCCCGCCCACACGATCTACGGGCGACCTGTGCGAGCCTGCTCATCGACGCCGGGGCGAGTGTGAAGGACGTGCAGCATCACCTTGGCCATCAGGACGAATTAACGACTCTGCGGCTGTACGCGAGGGTTCGCCCGGAACGGTCGGCTGATCTTGCAAAGCGGTTGGATGCGCTTATCGCAGAGACGGATGAAAGAGGACCGCCCCCTGACTAGCGGTCCTCTGGCGACGAACGGTACCGGATTCTGTTTGGTCGGCGAGCGTACGGCGATCATGGGCAACTCAGCGTGCGGTCACACCGGATCGAACGCTTGTGGGCGGCGGTGATGATCTTGTTCCTCTTGCGAATCCCGAACCGGTCTATTTGCCGAACTACAGTGCCGCAGCGCGGGCGGCGAACGAGGCGCGCCGTGCGACTGCACCCGCTGCCGTGAGCTGAAACAAGTCGAGCCAGCGGGCTGCCCGGGAGCTTGCAAGCGGGCGCTCCAAGTCGGGTTAGAGCCGTCGGCTCGCTCGGATTCGGGCCAAAGTCGTGGAGGCCTCAGCAAGCAGACGCATGGCCGCGCTGGCTACTTCGAGGTAATGGGCAGGTGTGGTGATCGTTGCGGCAGTGGGCCAGACGATTCTGACCACCGCTGGCATGCTGTCGGGCTGGATTACCTCGATCGTGAGTGTGTCGGCACCGTTGATGGGGCCGGAGGACAGGATGGTTGACTGGGTCACTGGGACTCGCTTCCTAGCTAAGTGGGTCTCAGGCCCGTCAGGAGCTGCAATCTCCTGGCGGGCCACTACTCATTTATTGGCTCTTGGGCAGCCCATCACCTCCGATGGTCTTCATGATCAACTCAAGGCCGTCTACGGGCCGTCAAGCCCTGCTGCCACAGCCGGCGTGCCGCAGGACGGCAAGGACGAGTCCGAGATGGTAGGGGTCCAAGCTAGCCATGAGACCGCCTACATCTTCGAGCGGCTTTCCAAGTGCGAGGGCCTCGACGAGTGCCAATATGTGGCGCTCTCCTGAGGACACGGCGTCCGAGTACCGCCCTATGATCTGGGCGTCGAGCCAGGTGATTCCTCGGTCGTCGGTCCGCAGCCATGGCTGACCCGGCTCCACAAATCTGCCGCCCCGGGCCCTGATCAGCAACTCCACCGCAGCCTCGGTCGAATAGCATCCTCGTGCCCAGTTGCGCAGTTCCGCTGTCATTCCGCCGCCATTGGCTGCCGATGTGGTTGGGCTCATCGTGGTGGGCCTCCTCTGTTCGGATGATGAACTGGGATCTCGCGGTCCGCGGCGGCTCTGCCAGCACGCCGGCCACCGCCTGCTCCCGCCCGCGGCGCAGGTTCGGTGGGCTTGAGGTCAGCGGCTGCAGCCACGGCCTGGTTGGTCGCTGCAGCGACTTCGGTGGCGGTGTTGATCAGGCCGCGGCGGGCTGGTTCGGGGAGCGGGATGGGCTGGTTGGCCGCGATCTGCTGTGGAGTCACCCACCTCACTCCCTCAAACCGGGTTTCGCCCTGTTCGATGGCGACCTCGGCTTCGCCTTGGGCTCGCATCGCGATGATCCGGGCAGGAGCAGCCAAACCAGGGTGATCAGCAGCGATCTCACGGGTGATATAGGCCAGCTCGACGCTGTCAACCAGGCTGCGGTGAAGGGTCATGACGGTGGCAGGCAGATCAATCCGGCCGGCGATCTCATCCGGCGTCGCCCAGCTGGTCTGATTGGCGACTGCCGAGCGGATAGCGACGCGAAGCTGGCCGGCCGCCTCAATCAAGGCCGGATCGGTCCTGCTGGCTGGAGTGGTGAGTTCTGCCCAGCGGCGTGCGGAGCGGCTCCAGGCCAGCTGGGCATTCTCTAATGCCGGGGTGAGTCTTCTTGTCACGCCTACGTCGATCTCACCTCGCCGCGCCGCAGCTTCGCTGACCACCACGGTTGTCGTGGTGAGGAGCGCCTGCACCCGGGCGACCCGAACCAGATCGGCCGCGCCCGGCTGGTTGGCGAGTGTCCGATGGGCCTGGAGCTCCCAGGCGGCCAATGCGGCTTCCAGGCGCATGGCTGGCCGTCCCCGACCGGTTGCCGGTTGATCGGCTGCGTCGAATCGCTGCACCGCCAGGAAACCGGCAGCGAGCTGCTCGACGGCGTCAAACCGGGCAATCATGCCCCCGGCCGACTCCACCTACAGCGCCATAGGTCGCTCAACCAAAGGTTGCCGTCGCCGCGCACCAACCTCCAAGCGATGTTGAAGGTCACGCTGATACCCGGTCAGGGCCACCGCGGTGGCGTGTGCCGCGACATACAGGACGTGCACGATCCGGGTCCTGGCGGTGATTGGTTCAACCGGGCCGTCGGTTGATACAGCTTTGGGTGCCACAGGTTGTTCCTGAAGCAGCCGCCGAGCCTGCACGAAGTTCGATGCGATCTGCACCCATGCCTCATCTCTCGGCCCCCGCCCCGGCCAGTGTCCTGCGGCGAGGCCGCGGCCAACCGCCCTGCCCATCGCTGCCAAGATGCCGATCTGATCACCATTGCCCGACACCGCCGGGTCAGGCGGAAGGACGGCCCACAGCTCGGTGGCGGATTGCATCAGGTGCGGCCAGCCGCGCACCATTCCCGACGCCCGGTCAGCGGACATGTCAAGCAGCGCTTCGCGCGCCAACCCGTCGCTGTCGTCCAGGAGCTCAGCGACCGTGCGGCCCTCACCCGCCGACACCGGTGTTCGCCTCCCACACCAGATCGGCCACAGTGGCCCGAAGATCATCAACAGCGTCCGAGGCCGCCATCGGCGCGACACGGCGTAGCAGGAGCACCGCCGACTGCAGCAGGCCGACCGGTTCGTCACCGACCGGCACCGGCCCCTCGATCTCGGTGCAGTCCAGGACCAATTGCCGGGCCTGATCGGCGGCCAGGTCCAGACCCAAAGCGAACAGCAGCCCAGGCGATCCAGCCCCCGCGCGATCCGCGGCAGCCCAAGCCAGCACCGCCGCCCGTCGCAGGAGACGCACGACGCCGGCAAGGGTTTCTGCCGTGTCGACATCTATCCCGTGCTTGTCCAATCCAACCTCCTCTGAGTCATCGAGCCAGAAACAACAACAGGCCGCACCACCCGCACGAACCTGTGGAAAACCGTGGATCTCGGTATCCCAAAGGCCGGCACGCCGTGCCGGCGGTCGGCCCAAACAGCGATCCCAGGTATGGCAGCGGCGGTCGAGGAGATCAGAACCGAGCGCGTCAAAGCTCATCCAGCCGACGGCTGGCCAGTGTCGCAGGTGAACCCAGACAAGTCAGCTCCAGGTTCGCGGCAGGCACCACCGGATCCAGCTTCATTCACGACCTGCGCCGCGCCGTAGATCGCGGCCGATGACGACGCACCGCAGAGCCGTCCCGGCACAGCTGGACC